>Ga0207679_10000717_pt1 | contig 22059 bp, 19 predicted proteins | sample KBSC73metaG_FD_184320 | JGI IMG/M metagenome (GOLD analysis project Ga0207679, IMG submission 184320) | Corn rhizosphere microbial communities from Kellogg Biological Station, Michigan, USA - KBS C7-3 metaG (SPAdes) (version 2) | ecosystem: Host-associated > Plants > Roots > Rhizosphere > Soil ... | reverse complement strand
AAAAAATATCTTCAAAAAAATCAGGCCGTTCGTTCTCGCATTTATCTCAGCAAATACCAGGACAATACGGCGATCACGTACGACAATAGATTTTTTTTAAAGGCATACCGAAAAGTGGACATGGGCATCAATCCCGATCACGAAGCATCGCAATACTTGTCTCAACAAGCGCAATTCAAATTTGTCCCCCGTTACCTTGGTTCGATCGATTGGAAGTTCAGAAAAGGAAGCTTTGTTGTGGCCATGATGCAAGAGATGGTCGAGAACCATGGTGACGGTTATAGCTACATGATGGAGAGGGTCAACAATTACATTGAAAGAATACTGGCCGCGAAAAAAGGTTTTCTTGAAAAAATAGAATACAAAGGAAGTTTGACAGAGCCGGCAAGTTTTGAAAACTTATCAACAGGCTTACAGGATCTGCTTGGTGCAAGGGCAGCAGATCAGTGCAGCTTACTTGGGATGCGTGTGGGTGAATTACATTTGGCGCTTAGCCGGTCAAAGACATCCAAAGATTTTTCTGCTGAAAACTTTTCGCTTCACTACCAACGATCACTATTTTCATCAATGCTGGCGCTTGTAAGGGAAACATACAATACCATGCAGAAGAACAGGAAATTGATCCAGGATAAAGGAGCACTGGACAACCTGCTCGTTCGTAAGGCAGAGATAGTGTCACTCTTCAAAAAAATCTATTCAAAGAAGTTTGATGCGGTAAAGACCCGCACCCATGGAACGCTTGGTCTCAGCCAGGTGTTATTGACGGGCAAAGATGTCGCTATTCATGATTTTGGTGGTATTCCTTCACGCAGCTACAGTGAAACAAGGTTAAAACGCTCGCCTCTCACCGACGTCGCATCTATGATGCGCTCTTATTATTACGCTGCCTATGAGGGATTCCTGACAACGGCACACGTAAAACAGGAAGAGATCATTCATTTACTTCCTTATGCAGATATCTGGGTACACTATATGGGCGGCTTTTTCCTGAGATCGTATTTTGAAACGGTTAAGCAAACCGACCTTATCCCCAAGTCAAACGATGATCTCAAGATCATGATGCAATACTATCTAATGGAAAAGGCACTTTATGCGCTCGAGTATGAATTGATCAACCGTCATCACCGGTTAGTGATCCCTTTTTCTATGATCAGGGATATTTTGACTTGAGTCGATACCGATTGGTTTCAAATTGTTTTAATAGTTTCGTTGCTATTACAAAGCAATGACCACAATTATCACCAACATAAAACAATTGGTTGGAACGCGTAAGACCAATGAACCTCTTCGAGGAAAAGAGTTGGCTGAGTTGCCTGCAATTGAAGACGCATACTTGATTATTGAGAATGGAATGATTGCCGCATATGGATCGATGAGCTCGATTCCAAAATCCAACCCCGATAGCTATCGGGGCCAAAATCCAAAATCAATTGATGTCACCGGACAAATAGTTTTGCCATGTTGGTGCGACTCTCACACACATCTTGTGTTTGCTGCCAGTAGGGAAGAGGAGTTTGTTGATAAGATAAGAGGCGCCAGCTATGCAGAGATCGCAGCAAAGGGCGGAGGCATCTTCAATTCAGCACGAAAGTTAAATGACACATCCGAAGACCAGCTATTTAATAGCGCGTGGAAACGCCTGGAAGAAGTAAGTAAGCTGGGGACGGGGGCTGTCGAAATAAAAAGCGGGTATGGATTGTCAGTGGAGGGAGAATTAAAAATGCTCCGGGTAATAAAAAAATTGAAACAGCGGGCAAACCTTTTAATTAAATCAACATTTCTTGCGGCACACGCGTATCCGCCGCAGTACAAAGAGGATCACCAGGGCTACATCGATTGTATCATTAATGAAATGCTGCCGGTGATCAGCAAAGAAAAGCTCGCTGACTATATCGATGTGTTTTGCGAATCCGGGTTTTTTTCTCCTGCAGAAATGGAAACAATTTGCAAAGCGGGAATGCAACATGGATTAAAACCAAAGTTACATGTTAACCAACTAAACTCCATTGGTGGAATTGAATCAGGAATGAAATTAAATGCTCTTTCACTTGATCACCTGGAAACATTAACCGACGAAGATATCCAGTTACTTTCGACGCCCTCTCCTTTGGAGGGAGTTGGGGGGAGGCCAATTGGAACCTTGCTTCCTACTGCCGCATTCTTTCTCCGGATGCCATTTCCACCAGCAAGAAAATTAATAGATGCCGGTTGTGCAATTGCTCTTGCTTCGGATTACAATCCTGGTTCATCGCCCTCTGGAAATATGAGTCTTGTTGTTTCAATGGCCTGCATTCAAATGAAGATGTTACCGGAGGAAGCGATCAATGCGGCAACGATAAATGGCGCTTGTGCTATGGAAGTTGAAAATGAAGTTGGCAGCATAGCCGTGGGAAAAAAGGCAAATTTGGTCTTCACCAAACCTATTCCTTCTTTGGCATATCTTCCTTATTCTTTTGGAACGATTTTGATTGACAAAGTAATGATCAATGGAGAATTCATTTAGAAAATGCTATCCCCATTTCGGTTTGATAAAATATAAAGCCGTACCATCGGGATCAGTAAAATTCAAAAACTGTCCGCCTTCTTCACTTCTTTCAGCCACCGCGATCGATAACTTCTCCAGTGATGATCTCGTTTCTTCAAGATCATCGCTCGTAAAACCGATCGAAACATTGCCAGAATTGCCGCTTAAATTTCCATTGTTTGCCGGGTGAAGGCCGATCGTAATTCCCGGTGCCGTAACCTGGGCATAATATTACCCCAACGATTTTTTACAGCGAAACCGAGGGATTGGTAAAAAGAGACAGCTGCATCCATGTCCTTAACATTAATGGTACCATTGGCTTGTTTGATGGTCATGTCAATTTGTTTGTATAAAGCTACAGTGTTCATTAATGCCGCAGCAGCATTGAGGCTTTGAGATTTTCTGTGTTTCTGTGACTCAGTGGCAATATCTCTCTGCCAACAACTACTCAACGGTCTTTTTTTCTTGTTAAAAAATAAAGATTCATCAGGCCTTTGCCTTTTATTTCCACTTTGCCACGATGTAAACATTCATAGTCTTCTTTAATGTAATTGTAAAACTCCTCTGATATTTGGATCCTCCCGGCTTCGCCAAATGACTCCATCCGGCTTGCGGTATTAACTGCATCTCCCCAAACGTCATAGGAAAATTTTTTAGAACCGATCACGCCCGCAGTAACTAACCCTATGTGGATGCCGATCCTCAACTCGCATTTGGTGTGTCCATCAAGAGTGAAATCTCGTATGTCGCAGGCCATCGACAATGCGAGGTCCGACATATTTCTAACCTGGCTATCATCAATGCCATTTAAACCCGACGCTACCATGTAAGCATCACCGATCGTTTTTATTTTTTCCAGGCCATATTTATCGACCAGTAGATCGAAATGAGTGAAGATCTTATTCAGATTTTCTACCAGTATTTTTGGAGTAACATGCTGTGAAATGTTTGTGAACTCAACTATGTCTGCGAATAAAATAACGGCTTTATCGTGTTCGTCAGCGATAACTTTTTCACCAGCCTTTAAACGTTGCGCGATCGGGAGCGGGAGAATATTCAATAATAGATTTTCTGATTTTTCCTGTTCAATTTCCAACATTGCATGTTCATGTTCCAATTGATCTTTGACATGCTGATTTTGGTTTACAAAGTATCTCAATAAATAGAACATGACCAGGGTAACCGCCGAAATGTTCAGTGCAAAAAAAATAGAGATCAGCTTATCCGGTAATGGAACCTCATTAATGGCTAGCTTATTCTCAAGGAAGAAAACGAAGATCACGCTGATGATAAACAACAGCAGCCAATAAACCGCTGCCTTACTATTTTGAAAGGCAAGGGCTCCTAGTGGACAAACAATCGCCCAAATGATCACTGCGCTGGAAGAGATGAAGTTCCCGAGCGACAAATGCAGCATGCACGGAAGTAATAAGATGAGTATTAGCTGAATGGCACGAAAAATATTGAAATCCTTATGCCACCGGTAGATCCAAAGTGAAAGAAGAGACATCACACCGTAGCCTCCGGGGATTAACGCGGACATTTTGGCTCCGTAATAATAGTAGATACAGGCCCAAACTAAACCGGCGATAGCGAATAGCGGAACCGCTAACAAGAATGTCTTTTCCCTGATAAGCTTGTCCTGGTCAGTAAATGTTCGCACGAAATAAAGCTACATCATAATTCAGCAGAGTGAAACATTTTGGGATATCGCATTTCACTTTACGTCCCGTAGTTTCTTTCATAAAGAATATCTTAGCTGGTCAAAAGGAAGTTTATGCAGATCATAGAATGTGTTCCCAATTTCAGCGAGGGAAATGACCTGGATACCATCAAACAGATAACGGATGAAATTGAAGCTGTGCAAGGCGTTCGTTTATTAAATGTCGACCCGGGTAAAGCAACCAATCGTACTGTTGTCACATTTGTCGGAAGTCCGGAAGCGGTGGTGGAAGCGGCATTTCGTGCAGTAAAAAAGGCAGGAGAATTGATAGACATGAGCAGGCACAGTGGCGAACATCCGCGGATGGGAGCTACCGATGTTTGTCCGTTGATACCGGTTTCAAATATCTCAATGGAAGAAACGGCAATATGGGCACAGAAATTGGCGAAGCGCGTTGGAGAGGAATTGTTGTTGCCTGTGTATTTATATGAATCTGCACAGCCAAACAAGGACCGAAGTAATTTATCGGTTATAAGAGCGGGGGAGTATGAAGGATTTTTCAAGAAAATAAAATTGCCGGAATGGAAACCTGATTTTGGTCCTGCAGAGTTTGATGCAAAACGCGGAGCAACCGTGATCGGAGCAAGAGATTTTTTAGTGGCCTATAATGTAAACCTAAATACAACTTCAGTACGCAGAGCCAATGCTATTGCATTTGACATTCGCGAAGCAGGCAGAAAAGTAAAAAATGAAAAGGGCGAAGAGGTTGTTAAGCCAGGAAGTTTGAAAAGTGTAAAAGCGATTGGCTGGTACATCGAAGAATATGGTATTGCGCAGATATCGATCAACCTCACAAATATCAACGTCACACCCGTCCATATTGCTTTTGATGAAGTTTGCAAAAAAGCAGAGGCCCGTGGTATTCGTGTTACAGGCAGCGAGTTGGTTGGGTTGATCCCTTTGAAAGCGATGCTTGACGCCGGAAAGTATTTCCTGGAAAAGCAAAAACGTTCGGTGGGAGTTTCAGAAAAGGAGTTGATAAGGATCGCGATCATATCAATGGGGCTCGATGAACTTGCGCCATTCAAACCAGAAGAAAAGATCATTGAATACATGCTTATGGATAAATCAGATAATAAATTGGTCAGCATGAATCTTTCTGATTTTGCTGATGAAACGGCAAGTGAATCACCTGCTCCGGGCGGTGGCTCTATCGCTGCTTATATTGGAGCACTGGGAGTTTCTTTGGGAACAATGGTGGCCAATCTTTCTGCGCATAAAAAGGGCTGGGATGAACGATGGGAAGAATTCAGCAATTGGGCGGAGAAAGGGCAGCAGTATAAAAACGAATTGGTTAAGCTGGTTGACGCGGATACAAAGGCATTCAACCAGATCATGGATGCATTCTCAATGCCTAAATCAACCGATGAAGAAAAGAAGGCGAGGAGCAACGCCATTCAACAAGCCACGAAAGAAGCCATTCAGATCCCATTTGCCGTTATGCAAAACGCTTATGGCAGCATGGAGGTAATAAAGGCAATGGCCCGCGAAGGCAATCCCAGCTCGGTTTCTGATGCAGGGGTGGGAGCTTTGTGCGCGAGGTCCGCAGTGATAGGGGCCTTTATGAATGTTCGCATCAATGCCACGGGTTACGATGATAAGGACTTTGTAAATGACGTAATTGCCAAAGGGAAAGACATAGAGAATAAAGCTATACAAACCGAAAAGGAGATATTGAAGATCGTGAATGAAAAAATAGGACTGTAACACGAATTACACTTGCCACGAATTACACTTGACACGAATTACACTAATTAACACGAATTACACTTGCCACGAATTGTACTCATTAACACGAATTACACGGATGTCTGACTGCGATGTGGCCGCTTGCTCAATAGCGATGGGGACGTACAAGTGAGTGACACAACGGAAGCCCGATCGAGGGTCCAAAAGTCGGGAACATAAGCACCCCAAAATATTTCCACAAAAAACCATTAGAGGTGCAAAAAACTTGTGGTTTTTTTAAGAAATCTTTGGTAAATTACAAGTGGCCAAAGATCAACTTTAGCAGTCACCAACCGACCCCAGGGAAATTAAACACTATTACTTCACTTTTTAAAACTAAATCCCATGGTTCAGGCAGACATCTCACAGCTTTCCAGAGAGTGCAACACCTGGAGAGACGCACTTCGTGCATTCCGTGATGAATTCACGCAAGACAAAAGCAAACTTCAGCAACTGGCGAGTCGCCCACTCTCAAAAGATGACCTAACAGAAGTAGAACATTACCACAACCAGTTTCACATCCAACTCATCAACATTCACGATCTTAAGCAGGCGATCAAAACTCACGAGAGGAAAGTAGGCTACGAAACAGCAGCTCATGATGGACAGCTAAATGATGGAACAGTGAATGATCATGAAAATCTGTATGATCAGTATCAAAGTCTTGAGCATCGCTTACTGGATCTAAGGGAAGAATTCAGCGGTTTTTTAGAACGAGCGCAGTAACGGAGTTCAGAGTTGTGAGTCGGATCAGAACTCAAAACTTTGAAATCGTAATTCATGAATACCTGATGTTCATGAAAAGTAATTCTTACTCTAAAAATTAAAATTATTCATTTCAAAAATTTCTTGCCATGGCTGAATTTGATACCTCACATGTAAAAAATATTGTCTTGCTGGGCCACGCCGGCTCTGGTAAGACCACGTTAGCGGAATGCATGCTTTTTGAAGCTGGCATAATAAGTCGCCGCGGCAGCATAGCCGAAAGAAACACTACCGGAGATTACCACGAACTGGAACAAGATCGTGGTAATTCTATTTTTAGCAAGCTCCTTCACGCAAAATGGCGCGGTTATAAAATAAATATTCTGGACACACCAGGTTATGATGACTTCGTTGGTGAAGTGATATCTGCACTTCGCGTGGCCGATACAGGCGTGATGTTGCTGAATGCAGCAATGGGTGTGGAAGTGGGAACAGATATTATTTGGGAATACACAGAAAAATTCAAGACCCCGATGATATTTGCGGTGAATAAACTGGATGATGACGAGGCTGATTTTGATAAAACGGTCTCTGAAGCAAAATCACATTTCGGAAGTAAAGTGGTGGTAGTTCAATATCCACGGCAACAGGGCGCAGGTTTTCATGAGATCATTGATGTGCTGCGCATGACCATGTATAAATTTAAAGACGCCGGCAGCAAACCTGAAAAATTGCCAATACCCGATGACGAAAAAGCAAAGGCTGACGAATTGCACAAAGAATTAGTGGAAGCTGTTGCAAGTAATGATGAGAGCCTGATGGAAAAATATTTTGACAAGGGTGAACTGGATGAAGACGAAATGAAAGATGGAATGAAGAAAGCCATGATCCATCATGATTTATTCCCATTGTTCTGCTTGTCTGCGGAAAGAAATATGGGAAGCGGCAGATTGATGGGTTTTATTGACAATGTTTGCCCCAGCGCTAATGAAATGCCACCGCAAAAAACAAAAAAGGGTGACGAATTGCCTTGTGATGCTAATGGACCTGCCTGCATTTTTATTTACAAGACAGTCAATGAATCTCACGTAGGAGAATTATCTTTCTTTAAAGTATACTCCGGGACGATCAGGAGTGGAATGGAATTAGAAAATGAGAGCACAGGAATTACAGAAAAGATCAACCAGATGTTTATGGTTGAGGGCAACAAGAGAACGGCAACTAATGAACTCGTAGCAGGGGATATTGGAGCCACTCTCAAATTAAAAAACACTCACGTAAACAATACGCTTCACGGGAGGGGGAAGAATTACGAATTGCCATCGATCGAATTCCCTCCGCCCAATATGACCGTTGCGATCGAGACAACAAAAAAAGGAGAGGAAGAAAAACTTTCACAGGCACTTCACCAATTGCGTGAAGAAGACCCCACATTGCTGGTCGAAGTTTCTCCGGAGTTAAAACAAACGCTTATTCATTGCCAGGGGGATATGCACCTCGCTGTAGCAAAGTGGAAGATCGAGCATATACATAAGCTTGAAATAAAATTTTCCAAGCCGCGCATTCCCTATCGGGAAACGATTCGCAAATCTGCTGATTCAAGTTATCGACACAAGAAACAAAGTGGCGGGGCTGGCCAGTTTGGTGAGGTATTTATGCGAATAGAGCCATGGCATGAAGGAATGCCTGAGCCAAAGGATCTCACTGTTCGTGGCAGGGATACTTATGACCTCGATTGGGGTGGCAAACTTGTGTTCTATAATTGTATCGTAGGAGGCGCGATCGATGCGAGATTTCTTCCATCTATATTAAAGGGTGTAATGGAAAAAATGCATAACGGCCCGTTGACCGGCTCCTATGCACGTGATATCCGCGTGAGCGTTTACGATGGTAAGATGCACCCGGTTGACAGTAACGATATTTCATTCAAGATCGCAGGACTGCAGGCATTTCGGCAGGCATTTCAACAGGCCGATCCGCAAATACTGGAACCGATTTACAATGTCGAAGTATTATGTCCTGATGATCTCACCGGTGCTGTGATGGGCGATCTGCAAAGTCGCCGCGCGATCGTTGAGGGAATCGATAGTGAAGGCAATTTCCAGAAAGTAATTGCGAAAGTGCCGCTGGCTGAAATGGAGGGATATTCTTCATCACTTCGCTCGATCACACAAGGCCGTGCAAAATTCAAAAGCCGTTTTCATGAATATGCTGCGGTGCCTTTTGAACTGCAACGCAAGCTGATCGATGAATACAATAAGACGGCGAAGGAAGAATACGCGTAGTCGATTTGCGATTTAGGATATTAGATTTGTGATTTTATTGAAGCTACTTTAAGTAGCTTTTTTTATTTGACATTCGGAATACCTGCCTTCTGACTTTTGCTTTTTGTTAAGATTGTTTTTATTAGCTTTAATTATCAACCTTAAGCCGCGATCATATGAGAAATCAAACCAATTGTATTACTATACTATTTGTTGCTGCGCTTATTACCGCTTACTCTTGTACAAAAGAACCGGATGGCAGCCCCGCCAAAATTCAAAATCCCACATCGTATATTTTAAAGAGGCAGACCTGGTCCGGAGTTCCCAGTAACGGATTATCGGTCGCTTATTTTTATAATAGTGATCATCTCATATCGAGAATTGAGAAGTATGTATGGGGTATTGGGTTTGCAGATACCAGTTATAGCACATTTGAATATGAGAACGGTCGGTGCAGGAAGAGGACGGAGTATGATGGATACGCGCGTGCTTATCCTTATGGATACTTTATCTATGAATATAACCAGGATGATCTCCCGGTAAAAAGAACATATCACTCCGATAGCGCTGTCGAATTTTACACGTTTTACAAATATGACAATGCCAATAATTTAATTGAGAAGTTCGATTCATCCCATTCTGTGGATTTTCGCCATGTCTTCTCCTATAACGGTGATAATAACCTGGTCAAGGTGATTGATTATATACTATGGTCATCCCCTCAGCAAAAGAGCCAACGCGAATGGTCTAGTTTTGACAACAAGGTAAATTTTATCAAAGCTGTTAATGGTTTACCAAGTCCCGACGATAATAACGTTGGTGAATTCTCGTCGTCTTCTCCAAACAACTACGTAATCGAGGCGGCTTATGATCAGATCGATATCGACCAACCATTCGGACAACCGCGGTTTTATAACTATACGTATGAGTACAACGAAGAAGGTTTACCAGTTAAAATAACCGAAATTCCGTGGATTGTAACTTTCGAGTACGAGAAATACAAGTGATGTTCTTATTGCCTGAAGTGATATTTTCCCTGGGAGGACGTTATAAAGAAACTCCCTTAATTTAGTGTGAAACATACTAAATGAAATTATTTCTTCCATTCCTTTTATCAATTGTGGTCTCTGTCAACGCACAAAAAACTTTACAGGAAAGATTGGGTTATTCAAAAGATGCCAAATTGCTCATTCTTCATGCAGATGATCTCGGGATGTCTCATTCGGAAAATGCCGCTACGTTTTATGGAATGGAACATGGCTCGATGAATTCAGCGAGCATTATGATGCCAACCCCATGGGTAACCGAGGCTGTCAACTATCAGCGTGATCATCCGAGGGCTGATTTTGGCTTGCATCTCACGCTTACCAGCGAATGGAATTATCTAAAATGGGGATCCGTCGCTCCATCATCCAATGTTTCCGGGCTTCTGAATAAAAATGGGTTTTTATTTTCGTCGGTTGATTCAGTATATAAGAGTGCTACAGCTGCCGAGGTAGAAAAAGAACTTCGGGCACAAATTGAAAAAGCAAAGGCCTTAGGTATTGATATCACTCATCTTGATTCGCACATGGGCACTTTGTTTGGAAGAACGGACTACCTGAAAGTGCTCATTAAACTAGGAAGAGAGTATAAACTTCCTGTGTTGCTTTGCAAACCCATATTCAAACTTGCATTTCAAGTTGACCTGGACAGCTTGACAACGGATAAAGATGTCACCATTGACATGATCTATATGGCTTACCCCCAGGATTATAAAAATGGAATGGAAAATTTTTACACAGGCATTTTAAAATCTTTGAAACCGGGAGTGAGTGAGATCATCTTTCATGCAGGTTACAATGACAGTGAACTACAGGCAGCAGCCATTGATCACCCCGATTATGGCGCAGAATGGAGACAGGCAGACTTCAATTTTTTCTCAGGTGATAAATGCAAAGCGCTCTTGAAGGAACAGAATATTCAACTAATAACCTGGAGAGAGATCAGGGATAAATTAGTTAGGAACAACTAAAATCTGTGTTAATCTGTGAAATCAGTGAGATAAAAAAGATTTAGTTTGCTCGCAGATCACACAGATTTTCACTAGTGTGCACAAGGGACGTAAAATTAATAATCTCATGATGACAAATGTTGCAATATCAGGGCAAGAAACTATTTTAGAACAAACCTATCAACATTTCAATGACAGAAATATTGACGGTACACTAGCAATGATGCATCCTGAAGTTGACTGGCCGAACGGAATGGAAGGCGGGATTGAACATGGTCATGAGGCGGTACGAAACTATTGGACAAGGCAATGGAAAATCATTGATCCTCATGTTGAACCCATTGAGTTCAACAAGGAAGTAGATGGAACGATGGACCTTACTGTTCACCAGGTTGTTCATGACATCAATGGAAATCTTCTCCTTGATCAAATAATTCATCATATTTATGCGTTTGAAGAGGGGTTGATAAAGTCAATGGAAATTCAAAAACCAGGATTCTGAAACGTGACTACAAAAAACATCATACGGATTGTTTTAATTCTGTTGATCATCACAGTTAACATTGGTTGCGACCAGTTCTCCAAAACGATCATTAAGAGATCGGTGTTGCCATATGAAACCATCCGTGTTTTGAATAATCATCTCACCGTAACGAGGGTCGAAAATTCGGGAGCTTTTTTGAGCGCTGGTGATTCTATGTCTAAGGTCTCTAAACAAATTTTCCTGACTTTGGTTCCGATAATAGCCATGGTTCTTGGATTGACATACCTGGTTGTAAAGCCAGTTTCGAATAATACTCTCATTGGGGTTTGTTTTGTGATTGGGGGCGGAGTTGGGAATTTATTTGACAGGATATTGTACGGGTCTGTCACTGATTTTTTGTACGTAAAGTTTGGATTTTTTCAGACGGGCATTTTCAATATGGCAGACGTTTCCATTATGGTTGGCATATTTGTCATTCTGCTCCAATTCTTCCTGAAAAGGGACTATAAGCCATAGCTATCTCAAGCTTCCCTGGTCATTATTACGAACAATTTACTAGCTTTGTCCTGTTATGAGAAAATTTCTCTTTATAGCTTTGATCTCGATTGCCGCGCTTTCTGCATGCACAAAGAATAATGACGCTACAGGAGAGATAAATGGCTCATGGAAGCTGGTAGAAGTGTTCGATAAGAATACTTCCACGATTACCCATAAACCCGCAGGTTCGGATATTGATGTGGTCATTACTTTTTTGAATCGCAACACATTCGCCGGTCATACTCTTCGTAATACCATCAGTGACGGTACATACAACCAATCTGCAAGCGGAATAACATTTGAAAGCTTTTCAATGACCAAGATCGCCGAAGATGAATGGGGCGGAAATTTTCTCACTGTACTTCATTCTTGTTATTTGCAGTCTCAAATGCCTTGTGCACCTTCTTCTATACAGATCCGGGGCAATGTTATGAAGATCACAACGTCGCTTCGCTACGATATTACTTTACAGAGACTTTAGTTGATCCATTGATGTCCTTTACTACGTATTCTGTGTTTCTGTGACTCTGTGGCAATGGACAAAAACCCTTTGCCCTGAGTATCTCACCGCATTGACGTCTTTTTTCCCTGGCTTTATTTTTGCGATCAAAATGCCACTGAGTCACTGAACACTGACACCAATGAGTCAAAATATTTTCTTCATCGAACGAACCGTGATCTCGGAGCCTTCGGCGAGCATTACTGATTTGGGAGTTTGGGAATTAAGAAATAGAAAATCCTTGCTGTAAACTTTATCAAATGCTACGTCAACCTCGTATTCTTTAACATTATAAGTCATCCAGGTCGGGTGTTCAACGCCATACTCTGAACAGGATCGTTCATTTACCGGCGCATAACCCCAGTAATGTTCTGTAATAAATTCTTCTTCAGAGTTCGCTTTGATTTCCATTGGAACAGGATCTGCTTTTAAAGAAAAACTATTCCATCTATCAAGTTTCCATGAATAGGCAATCGAAATAAGATCGTCGTGCATTTCCCAATGGTGTTTCATTGGCAACGTGATGTACTTTTCTTTGTAAATCGTATTTGCAATAAATGTAAGGGCGGGTTTCGGTACGATCTCCTTTATAAACGTCACGCCTCTTTTCCAACCTGTCGAATCTTTATACCTGACATAAAAGCGAAGGTTCACTTCCTCAAAATGCCTGTGAAAGGGAATAGATATCCCTTTAAGTTTTGTATTGATGAACCGGAAACCCACAAGGCTCACATAACACTTACCATTCCACAGATCAAGTTCTGTTTTATACGGCAGGTAAGGAGTAAGAATTTTTGGATCGACGGAATAGTTCGCGATTGCTAATTTTCTCCATTCTGCTGTTAGAAACTTTGAAGCCATAGGTAAGCATGATCACGCAAAGATGGTATTGTGCACCAACTGTTTCATGTACTGCAGGCTGATGCGTGTAGCATGATCTATCTCTTCAATGCCTGCATATTGGTGATCCTTATAAACAGGTAAGCAATACTCCGAAGCCAGGTAACCTTTATAACCGATGTTGTGAAGTTCTTCGATAAATGCCGCATAGTTTATCAGGTTACCCGTGGATGGCGAAGGGTCCTGTATAATTTCTCCTTTGTCGTTTTCACTGAAATTCCATGCGCCATAATGCGTATGCACCAAATAGTCGCCACATTTTTGAACTGCTTCATGGATATATTCTTCAGTTTGCCGTTCATAGAACAATGGTACGTCTATACAAAGCTTCAAATTCTCGCGATTCACTTCCTGCATCATGGTCAAAGTATCTTCATAACCTTTACTTAATACCGGCGCGTGATTTTGAAGAGCCAGCGTAATGCCCATGTCAGCAGCCATGTCAGCTGCTTCACGGATACCGTCGGCGCAGCGATTCCAGCGACGGAGGTCTGCTGGGAATAGCCTTTTGTAGTAGTTGCCGCGTTCATATTCGCCATACATTGCCACAGCTTCTTCATCATTAATAATACCGGGCCATGCGGCAAAAATTTTTACGAGGTCAACGCCCAGATCTTTTGCGAGTTCCAAAACCATTCGCATCATGGCGAGATTATTTTCCCTGTCTTCCATATATCGGCCGGCAAAATTTGACATACTTTCAATGGCACACAAAGGAATATTTTGATCGGCAGAAATTTTTTTAACCCGGTCACGGTCTGCCTTTGTAAGATCGAGTGGTGATGCAACAGGTCGCTTGGTTTCTATAGCAAGGGCGTCGAACCCTAGTTCTTTTGCCTTATAGATCTGTTGCTCCAGTGAAAGAGCTTCTCCTTTGTAAAAAAGTCCGCCGTAGGTAACGGAAAGTAATGCAAATTTCATTTCTTAATTTTTGTGTCTCTAAGTTAATTAATATTCGCGCATTCTTATGCCTTTCACAATTGCCTTTTCCACCGGGCAAAGTTGTTCTTCCGGGCGATGTATATTAAAATCATTCTTTGGAAGCAACGGAGGCTGTGCCATGAATTTAGGTGTTGATCCATGATGATCCTGCGCGGTGTGAACAATAAACGGATGACACAGATAAACAGTTCCGGCTTTTCCGGTAGCGAGTGCTTTTTTGTGTGTTGGAAGCCGATCAAGCTTAGTGGCCAATTCCATAAATGAAAGTCCATTTTCTCCTTCCGCTTCCAGGACCTTTGCAACATCGAAATGCGAACCGATCCTGATGACTGTCGGCGCATCCGATTCCGTGACGTTAGAAAACAAGAACAACATCAGCAAAGCCCTGCCTTTTGAATTAATGTTAATTCTCCAGTTAAGATAATTATCGACATCGTCTCCCGGAAAACTTGCATCTACATGCCAGCCAGTGTCGCTTGCGGGTTCATTACTGGGGAATCGTATTGGAAATGTTCCCAAAGTTTGCCTCGGTAGCCAATTGTCTTTACCAACCAGTTGATCGAAGGCTTCGCGAAGGCTCTTTGTATTGGCTGCGCTTTTGAATGGCTCTTGACCCATTTCTTCTATCCTGATTACAGGACTTGTCCAGGTTGACGGATCGTTTGGATCGCATCGTGTTGCCTTCCATAAAATGGTGCGACAATCTTCTGCAACTTCCGCAGGGAACGCATTTTCAATTTTAATGAACCCATCGTTAATAAAGTGGTCGATTTGTTTTGTTCTGAGTGTCATCATTGCTCCGGCTCCAAAGTACGAATGAAAAACAAAACGAGCCTCCGCAAAGACTCGTTGTATCTAATAATAATGTAAATGACTTGCAACCGATTTATGCGGGTACATTTACATTCACAGGCAGTGAAACGATAATCGGATCAAGCACAGTGTGCTTTTCCCTGGCGATCTTTTCCATCACTTCCTGGTTGCTCATTACAGCCTGCATCGCATCAAAATCAAATACCTCTGCAACTAAAACAACTGAGTTTGGATCGTTGGTGTCCTGGAACGTTTCAAACCCGGATGCAAATTTCGAGAATAACTCTACGCGGTCCTGGTGTCCTTTGAGCCATGTATCGATATTACCGACTCTATGGCGGATTACAACTGTTGGCATCTTTAAAAATTGATGTTATTGCTTACTCTAAACAGTTTTCAGCGTCCCTGGCCTGGTTACTTCTTTACAGTCGTTTTTCGGCGTTGACGACATGGGTGGCAAATCCGGTTTGCCGGATAATTATTTTCAATACAACGGAATTAGTTGTTTGGGAACGAATAAGTTTCGTAACGTTTAAAGAGAAACAAATCCAGCGAAGATGTGTTAGGTGTCTGAAAAGCTACAATAGAAAGGTAGTTCATTGTGCGAAACGAACCAAAATTGCCACTAAGGCCAAGGCATAAGGTCAGACTAGGATTCTGTGACATCTTTGCGCCGTCGTGGTAAATCCTACTCCAATCATTCGGTTTTTCTTTCAAAGTTGTTTCAAATATTTCATCCAGTTAAAGCAGGCAAACCATGGCATCTGGGTCCTAGAGACTGCTAAAGTGTTCACAAGTTGTGAATCCCTAACAATGAATTCTCAAATAAGTTTATTAAAATTACTTACGACTCATCTTTCATCTCCTTCGAAAAACAAACCTTATGCAACTTAAGAAAGACAAAACAGTCCTTCAGGATTTCAAAGAAGCTATCCGTCATGAATGGCTGGAAACAAACGGACTTGGCGGCTGGGCAAGTTCCTCGATCATCGGATGCAATACACGCCGCTATCATGGCTTATTGGTGGCCGCTCTTCCCACTTATGCTGAGCGAATGGCGCTCGTATCAAAATTGGAAGAAACAATAACGATCAACAATGAACAATTTGACCTTGGCGTAAATAATTATGGCGGAGTTATTCATCCTGACGGTAATCAACACCAGGTTTCTTTTACAAAAGACTTCTTCCCTCAATTCATCTACGATGTGGGAGGAGTCGTTTTGAAAAAAACTATTACCATGGTGCATGGAGAAAACACCACAGTCATAATTTATAACGTGCTGGATGCCCAACAGCCATTTACGCTAGAATTGTTGCCATTACTCTCGGTAAGAAGGTATCATGGTTTGATCCGTGCGAATAACGAGGTGCTGAGGGATGCTCATTTTTCCAATGATGTATTCAGCACACAAGTTTATGATGACACACCTGGTATCTTTATCAAAGTGCCGCATAGTGAATACCATCACGATCCCAATTGGTGGTTTCATTTTAACTATGACATGGAGAAAGAACGCGAATTTGATTTTGTCGAAGACCTTTTCGCACCGGGGGAATTTTCCGTTTCGCTTCAAAAAGGAGATTCGTTGGGAATTATTATTTCCACCGACGATCCGTCGGACAAAGATGCTGCTGAACTGTTCGCTAAAGAAAGTCTTCGCCGGCGATTATTAACGAGTGACCTTCCTGAAGATGATGTTGTCAAACAACTTGTTTTGGCGGCTGATCAATTCATAATAGAAAAAAAGACCCAGCCGTTTTCACTCGACCCTGGCGATGAAGAAGCACCCGGTCGGGTTACTATTATTGCAGGCTATCATTGGTTTACCGACTGGACACGTGATGCAATGATCGCGCTACCCGGCTTGTGTCTCAGTACGGGACGTTACGAGGATGCCAAAAGAATTTTATGGGGCTTTGCAAAAAGTGTAAGCGATGGAATGTTACCCAATCATTTTCCCGACAATGGAGAGCCGATTGGTTACAACAATGTGGATGGTACACTTTGGTATTTTATTGCTATTTATAAATATTTGGAAGCTACGAACGATAAGGAATTTGTGCTGGGCAAATTATTACCGGTTTTAAGAGAAATTATCGAATGGCATTTCAGAGGAACGAGGCATGGCATTCGCGCCGATGAAGACGGTTTGCTCTATTCGGGTGAACAAGGTCTTCAACTTACATGGATGGATGCCAAGATAGGAGAGTGGGTAGTAACGCCAAGAATGGGCAAAGCAGTAGAGATAAATGCACTCTGGTGTAATGCACTTTCTATTTATGCAACGCTTCTTGAAATGAGTGGTAATTCAGATGAAGCGACCACCATCTTTGAAAAAGCAGCGCTGGCGAGAAAGAGTTTTAATGAGCAATTCTGGAACAGCGAGGCAGGATATTTGTACGACGTGGTTAATGACAACGAAAAGGATGATAGCTTAAGGCCGAATCAACTTCTTGCAATAAGCCTTCCATTTATTTTAATCGACCGTGAAAAGAGCCGCAGTATTTTAAAGATCATCACCGCCAAACTGTATGCCCTTACCGGGTTAAGAACTTTGTCACCCGACGATCCATTATACGCATCGTGTTATGACGGAGATGCTCACAAACGGGATTCATGTTATCACCAGGGGACTGTATGGAGTTGGTTGTTGGGGCCCTATATTGATGCGCTGGCAAAGCTTGGAACCAGCCGCTCTTTATTAAAAAATGTGATCGACAATTTTGCTTATCATCTTAATGAGGGTTGTATTGGTAATGTATCAGAGATCTTTGATGCCGAATTCCCGCATCGCCCGAAGGGATGTATCGCCCAGGCGTGGGGCGTGGCAGAAATCTTAAGAGTAATAAATGACTACGACCTGATCGGCGAAGAAGAAACAATAGCCGAGACGGAAGAGAAAAAAATGGAGAAGGGTGACGATGTTACCATAAATATAAGCGCACAGTAGTACTACTCCCACTTTGGAGTTGATCGGAGTCGGGTCAATTAATGAAACCATAATTGCCACTGAGATACTCAAACACAGAATCAGGGCTTTGACAATTCCTTACTGTCTTTGCGCCTTGCCGGCAATAGATCCCTCGCTGCTCCCGATAGCTATTCGGGGACGGGCTGACAACCCGGGGATGGAATGTTCGCCGGCCTACTCGGAGCGACAACCCGCTGGACGAACGTGTTGCCCCGTTGCAGAATAGCGTTACCGGACGTACAAGTGAGTGACACAACCGAAGCCTAATCAGGGGAAAACAGCTGGCGCCCAAATAATCACCAATAAACTAAACTTCTTCATTCCATATTCCGTGTTCTGTATTCTACATCTTATTCTTCGCCTCTTTTAACATCCTCTTAGTAATAACAAGCGCGTTTGATCGTTTCACTAATAACTCCACTTCAACCTTATTAAGTAACTCTACTTCATTACTAAAATCTATTTTATGGCAGAAACTAACACTAGCCAGGATAACGGCTTGTACACTTATGACTCGTTTGGCAGTGAGAGTCGCAAACCAAGCGATAAAAAATTTTTATGGTGGTGCGCCGGTGCACACCAGGACCTGTTGAAACAGTTTCCCTCAGAGCATGCAAAACACTCGGGGTTGGGTGGAGTATTGCTAGCCACACTGGTGCTGGCATCGCTTGCAGCCGGCTATGCTATTTACACCGTATTTGACAATTGGATGTATGCAATGGGCTTTGGAATTATTTGGGGACTGATCATTTTTAATTTCGACCGCTTTCTTGTTTCCACGATGCGCAAGTATGGCATCAGCAAACGCAAGCAATTGTGGATGGCTGTTCCGCGATTGGCTCTTGCCTTGTTGATTGGTTTTACGATTGCGAGACCACTCGAGATGAAAATTTTTGAAAAGGAGATCAACGTAAAGATGACGGAGAACATGCATAAAAAAATTCAGCTCAATGATAGTTTGCTGGCTATGGAAAACGAAGCGCAGATCAATGACGCGACGAAAGAAAGACAAAGGCTGATCAATAGAAAAGATGCGATTGAAGATACGCTGCACAAATTACAACAAGCCTATGTACAGGAAGCCGATGGTACAGGTGGTTCCGGTCAACGTGGGATTGAGGAGCTGACTCAATTAAAGATGAATGCTTTTGACCAGGTAAGAACACAGTTTGGCCCGGAAGTGTTGCAACTGGAAAGAAAGATCGCTGCACAGGATGATATACTGACCAATGCGAAAGCGAATGTGGAACAAAAGAGAGGGGATTATGCGACGTCAGTAGTGGCTAACATGGGTTTCCTCGAAAGAAACAAAGCATTGTCTGACCTTTCGGGTGAAGAGAGTAGTGTATTCTGGAGCTGCCTCTTGATATCGTTGCTGATCATTTTGATCGAGATCGGACCAGTATTGTCGAAGCTCATTATGCCGATCGGACCTTATGATATTGCATTGGCCAAAGAAGAACTATTGCAAATGGCTGCCGATGAAAATCATATTCGCGCCGATAAGGAAATACGTAATGAAAAGAAAAAGGCATTTTTCCAGAGACAAAAAGAAATGTCGGACCAGTTAGTGAACAAGCTTACCGAATTACAAAAGAAAAATATTGACAAAGAGCTGGATCAATGGGAGAGGGGAGAATGGAAACCCGAAGATCATCGTGCCAGTATGGAGGAAGTAATGAGGAAAATAAAGGAGCAATACCAGTTTAAGGACGAGAACATTCTTTAGATATCAGATAATAGATGACAGATGATAGATGATAGTTGATAGTTGACTAACAACCAACGACTAGAAACTGGAAACGGGAACTAGCAACTATCTCTTCAAAAACTTTCCTTTCAGCAACTTCTCCATCACTTCTTCCTTTTCGTTGCGGCTGATGGGGATGTGGTGATTGCCGATGCGAATATCATTGCCTTCGATGCTGTTGATCTTTGAAGCGGAGACAATGTATGACTTGTGTGTCTTGATAAACCGGTCGGTGGGTAAATATTCTTCCACTGATTTGAAGGTGAGATAGGTAATGTATTTTTTATCGGCGGTGTGAATGGTTACATAGTTCTGCAAGGCTTCCACATACAAAATTTCATCAAAGGCGATCTTCACCAGCTTATTATCGGATTTGATGAAGAAATAATCTTCTTTTTTTTCTGTGGCGGCTTCTTCGTTGTGCTTCCTTATTTCATAATATTCTTTTGCTTTTAAGGCTGCCTTTAAGAAGCGTTCGAACGAGATGGGCTTTACCAGGTAATCAAGGGCGTTCAGTTCAAACCCATCAAGGGCGTACTGTGGATAGGCAGTCGTGAAAATTACTGGTGGCGCATGCTGCAGGGATCGGAAAAAATCAAGACCCGTGATCTTTGGCATTTGGATATCGAGAAAAAGCAATTGAACATTTCCCTTGCTTAATAGTTCGGACGTTTTCAATGGGCTATCGAACTCTCCTATAAGATCCATGAAGTCTATGTCGGCAATGTACTCTTTCAGACCTTTTCTTGCCAGAGGCTCGTCATCTATTATGATGCAATTAATACGCATATCGAACAGCTAGATATTAAATTCACCACATAAGGCACATACGGAGACATCATCTTTACATAAGATTCTATGTGTTCCTATTGTGCCCTATGTTCCTTATGTGGTTCAAATTTTTATTTTTAAGTCAATCTTGAATATATGATCGTCTTCCTTAATGCTCAATTCATGCTTTCCGTTATAAAGCAACTCCAGTCTTCTCTTTACGTTCTTTAACCCGATTCCGCCAACAGGCTCTTTTGTGCTTGTGTATTCAATAGTGTTGGTGACGCTGAAATAAAATTCCCCATTTGCCTTATTGGCATTGATCTTCACCAGGTTCTTTTTTCCGTTGCTGAAGTGCGAGAGATGCTTGAAAGAATTTTCGACAAAAGGCATCAGCAGCAATGGTTCTATTGAAAAACCTTTTACATTCTCCGAACAGTCAAATTGAACTTCATCACCGGGTTCCCTGCGAAGTTTTTGAAGGTCTACATAATCCTGCAGGTAACTGATCTCTTTTTCGATTGGTATTTTATCGTCATTGCACTCATATAGCTGGTATCGCAGCATATCGGAAAATTTATGCAGCGCTTCGCGTGCATGGTGATTTTCTTTGTCAATTAGAAAATATACAGAGTTAAGCGAGTTGAACAGAAAATGCGGGTTGATCTGCGATTTGAGAAAATTTAATTCAGCCTCCGCCTTTTCTTTTGCCATTTCGCCAAGTCTTCGTTGCGTCCTGGCATAATCGATCAGTAATTTGAATGATGCGCCGGTGATAACGAGAAGAAAATGGGGGATGACATTATCATAGAATCTCACCTTGAAATGTTGGTTAAAGATCGCAAAGAGCTGCGGGTTGTGCATCAGCTGTCCTTCGATCCACATTTTACCGACACTGCTTGCAAAGACAAATACGATGAATGTGACTCCAAACAGCAAATACTTTTTCTTGTATAACAGCTGTGGAATCAGAATGTAATTGGTGACATAAACCATAAACGCCAGGTCAACTACTTTTAGCAGCGTGATCTTTGCGGCTAACGCTTTTGAGGAATAGTCCTGGAAGCGGAAATAATACCACAGCCCAAACAACAGCAACCAGAAGCAAACATGCTGAAGCTTATACCGAAAAAAGAAATTCCTGCTCTGCATACTCAAAATAAATTTACAAAATCGGGCTGGTAAATTTGATTACAGCAAGGGGTTAATTACCTTGACGAAATGCCGTTTGTCAAGATAAATACGCAGTACCTGTAATTGATTTGAGTGTCTGTGGCTATTGTTTCAACTTGCCGTAGTGTTCTTTGTGTCTCCGTTGTGCCGTTTGTGTCGCCTTTGGGGTCACGAAGTACCTTTAGATTGATTTAATCCGTTTCCCTAGAATTACTAAATACTAATTCGGTAACGAGTTCTTTGAAATGAGATAGCAGAAAAGGCTTTAAGATATTTGTG
>Ga0207679_10000712_pt1 | contig 22197 bp, 15 predicted proteins | sample KBSC73metaG_FD_184320 | JGI IMG/M metagenome (GOLD analysis project Ga0207679, IMG submission 184320) | Corn rhizosphere microbial communities from Kellogg Biological Station, Michigan, USA - KBS C7-3 metaG (SPAdes) (version 2) | ecosystem: Host-associated > Plants > Roots > Rhizosphere > Soil ... | reverse complement strand
TTGTACTTCTCGGCGATGAGGGCGATGGGGATGTCGAAGACGTCGAGCTTGTGCTCGCGGATGAGGTGAAGCAGCAGGTCGAGCGGCCCCTCGAAGCTGGGCAGCTTCACTTGCAGCCCGGGGTGCACCGACGCGGCGCCCGCCTGCGCGACGTCCTCCGGCTCGGCCGGGGTCTGGGAACGAGTAGGCACCGTGCGCTGGCCCTACCAGTCCCGTCCGCGGGGGGTCAACGCTCGATCCCCACTGCCCGGCGCACCCGTTCGATCACCGGAGCGGCGACCGCCCGGGCCCGCTCCGCCCCGGCGCGGAGGACGGCGTCCACCGAGCCTGGATCCTTCTGCAGCGCCTGGTACCGGGCGCGGGCCTCGCCGAAGGTCGCGTGGTAGGCGGCGAGCAAGGTCTTCTTGTACTCGCCGTAACCCTTCCCGCCCTGCCTCCAGGAGGCGTCCACCGCGCCGAAGTCGCTCTCCGGGACCATGACCTGGAGGAGCTGGTACAGCGGGGTGTCCACCGGCTTCGGCGCCTCGACCGGAGTGCTGTCGGTCTTGATGCCCATGATCCGCTTCTTCACCTCGGCCTCGTCCCCGAAGAGGTCGATGGTGTTGTTGTACGACTTGGACATCTTCTGCCCATCCGCTCCGGGGACCACCGCGGTGGCCTCCTGCACCAGCGCCTCGGGGAGCTTGAGAATGCCGGGCTTTCCCGCCTTCGCGCCCGTGGGGTCGGCGGGGTCGTAACCCGGGACGTAGGTGACGTTGAACTTCGTGGCCCAGTCGCGAGCGAACTCCAGGTGCTGCACCTGGTCCCTCCCCACCGGAACCAGGTCCGAGCCGTAGAGGAGGATGTCCGCCGCCATCAGCACCGGGTAGGCGAACAGCCCGAAGTCCGCGGAGATGCCGCGCGCGAGCTTGTCCTTGTAGCTGTGGGCCCGGTCGAGGTTGGACAGCGGAACCACCGTCCCCAGGATCCAGTACAGCTCGGTCACCTCCGGGATGTCGCTCTGGCGGAAGAGGATGGCTCGCTTCGGATCGAGCCCCAGGGCCAGGAAGGCCATGGCCGTCTCGCGGGTGAGCGTCGCTGCCACGTCGGGGTCCCGGACCGTGGTCAGCGCGTGGAGGTTGGCGATGAAGTAGAGCGTCTCATCACCACGGTTCTGCAGATCGACGAACTGGCGGAGCGCGCCGTAGTAGTTGCCGATGTGCTGCTTCCCCGAGGACTGGATGCCGGACAGGATGCGCATGGTGCGAAGCGGCGCACTCTAGGCCGAAAACGCGCCCTGCGACGCGCGCCGTGGCCTCGACCCAAGATCAGCTCCGGCTTCGCGGGTGGGCCGCGTCGTAGACCGCCCGCAGTCGCCGTCCGTCCACGTGGGTGTAGATCTGCGTGGTGGCCAGGTCGGCGTGTCCGAGCATCGCCTGCACCACGCGGAGGTCGGCGCCGCGCTCGACCAGGTGCGTGGCGAACGAGTGCCGGAGCTTGTGGGGGCTCAGGCGCTTCTTGATGCCCGCGGCGAGCGCGTGACGGCGAAGCAGCTTCCACACCCCCTGACGGGTGAGCGCCGTGCCCCTCGGCCCGACGAACAGCGCCCGGGACGACCGCCCCCGCAGGAGCGCCGGTCTGCCCCGGCCGAGCCAGGCCCTCACCGCGGCCACCGCGCGCCGCCCGAGCGGCACCAGCCGCTCCTTGTCGCCCTTGCCTCGCGCGACGAGGTAGCCGGCATCCAGCTGCACCGAGTTGAGCGACAGGCCGACCAGCTCGCTCACCCGGAGCCCCGTGGCGTAGAGCACGTGGAGCATCGCGCGATCCCGAAGGCCGGCCGCGGTCGTGTCGCGCGGCGCCTCGAGGAGCGCCTCCACCTCGTCGAGCGTCAGGAAGACCGGCAGTCGCCTCGCCTGCCGCGGGGTCTCCACCTGCTCTGTCGGATCGGCCGCGGCATGACGCTCGGCGACCAGGAAGCGATGAAACGTCCGGATGGCAGCCAGGTGCCTGGCCTGGCTCCGCGCCGAGAGCCGGCGGCCGAGCGTCACGAGGTGCCCTCGCACGTGCTCCTGCCGGACCGCCTCCGGCGTGCCGACCCGCGCCTGTCGGAGCGTCTCCAGGTACTCGACCAGGTCGCGAGCGTACGCCTCGACGGTCCTGGGGGAGAGCCCCCGCTCCGCTCGCAGGTAGGCGACGAAGGCGTCGAGGAAGGGCTCCAGCGGATCCGGTGCCGCGGCCATGGCCGTGCCCCACGGTAGCCCGATGCGGACCGGGGAAAACTTTTCTAGAGGCCGGCGACGACGCCCACGCCCTGACGCAGCACCTCGAGGCTGTCCTCCATGAGGGACAGGACGGTGCTGGGATCGCCGGGCAGCGGACCGGCGTCGAGCACCTGGGCGAGCGCGTGCCCGTAGACGTCGCGCACCTGGGCAGCGTCGGTCAGCGACTCCCCCTCGCTCCGCCCACGACCTCCGTTCAGCTGCTCCTGGGGTGCCGTGGCGGTGGTGGTCACCAGCGGCCGCCCCAGCCCGCGCACCAGAGCCCGGGCCACCGGAGCGGCGGGGATGCGCAGGCCCACCTCACGCTTGCGGTGGAGCAGTAGCTCCGGCACCAGCCGCGTTGCCGGAAGGACGAAGGTGAAGGGTCCGGGAGCGAGCTGGCGCAGCACCCGGTAGGCGAAGTTGCTCACCTGGGCATAGCGCGCCAGGTCCGAGAGGTCCGCCACCAGGAGGGCGAACGGCTTCTTCCTGTCGCGGTGCTTCAGCTGCCCCAGTCGCTCCACGATGCGGCGCTGGTGGGCGTCGCACCCCAGGGCGTAGGTGGTGTCGCTCGGGTAGCCGAGCAGCTGACCGTCCTCGAGCGCCTGCACGGCAAGGCCGACAGTCCTCGGCTGTGGATGCCGTCCGTCGACCGGAACGAGGGGCGCGGTCACGCCCCCCGAATATCAGCCCTTGGAGGGCTCTTGCCCGCCGTCGGTGGACGCCGGAGGTGGAGCCGCAGCCGCAGCCGCACCGCGCGCGGCGCGCTTGCCCTCCTCGATGAGCCTCTTGACCTTCTGCCCACCCTTGCGACCGATCTCCTCGTAGAAGTTGGGCCCGCGGGTGGCCTTCACCCGGTCGCCGCCCTTCTTGCCGATCTCCTCGTAGAACTTGGCGCCGCGCTCGGCCTTCACCGTCTCGCCGCCCTTGCGGCCGATCTCCTCGTAAAACGCCCGTCCACGCTCCGCCTTGACCGTTGCTCCGCCCTTGCGGCCGATGGTCTCGTAGAACTCACGGCCGCGCTCGTTGCGGACGGTCTCGCCCCCCTTTCGACCGGCTTCCGCCACGGTCATGCTTCCCTTGTTGTCCTTGTCCGTCATTTTTTTCCTGTCTCCCTTCGCGGCCACCCCGACCAGCCCTCGCTCCGCTCCTTAGGACGCAAGGTGCGACGGCGCACGGAAAACGCAAGCAAGACCCGTGCACAGCCAAGCATACGACCGGGAAGCTGTACCTTCCCTGGAGCCCCTGCCAAGTAATAGTTCCGAAGTTTCAAGAACTTGACCGTTACCCCGGTCCCGGGTTCGAAGCTCCTGGCCTGTCCTGGGGCCAACCCGCCGCGCGTTGGATTCATTCCGTCCCGAGGGAGCGCACGACCAGGCCTCGCGGCACGGGGCCCTCGGTCGTCCGCCTACCGATCGACCGGCGGGGCGGGCACCGCCGAGGCGAGCTCTGCCCGGAGTGCGTCGACATCTGCCGGGTCCGTCAGCTTGCTCCCCCCGCGGGTGACGTAGAAGGAGTCGATCGCCCGGTTGGCCTCCGTCGCCACCTTGGCCACCGCGATCTCCAGCCGGGCGCCGGCCAGGGCGGCCGCCAGGTCGTGAAGCAACCCGACGCGGTCCTCGCCCCGCACGTCCACCACCGTGAAGCGCTGCGAGGCACGGTTGTCGACACTCACCCGTGTGACGACCGGGGGCAACGCGCGGTGCAGGACGTTCGGGCCCCGCCGTCGCGCGAGGAGCGAGGGAACGTCGAGCTTGCCCTGCGCCGCCGAGACCAGATCCTCCCGCGCGCGCCGCCACCGCGTGCGCTCCACCGGACGCCCAGCCCGCCCGCGGACCTCGAACACGTCCAGGGCGTACCCGTCCGCGGTGGAGACGATTCGCGCGGAGAGGATGTCCAGCCCGTGCGCGGCCAGCACGCCGCTCCAGGTGGCGAGGAGCCCGGGCGCATCCGGGGCGGCGACATGGACCTCGGCGTGGCCTTCGAGCTTCCGGCGCAGCACCGCGGCGATGGGGAAGCGCCGGGCGCGGCGGAGCAGCAGCGCGTGCCGGAGCGCATCCTCCGGCGGGGTGCCATCGAAGTACCGCTCGGGGAGGGCTGCCAGCAGACGGGCGGCCTCCTCCGCTCCGAGCGCCCGGGTCCAGGCCTCGGCGAAGGCCTCGCGGGCCGTGAGCTCGGCGGCCTTTCCCGAGAGCACCCCGTGCGCTTTCCCGAACAGCTCGTGCACCAGCCCGGCGCGCCAGGCGTTCCACATCCCCGGCGCCACCGAGCACATGTCCGCCCAGGTGAGGAGATAGAGCGCCCCGAGCTTCTCCACGTCCCCGCACAGCTCGGCGAACCAGCGGATGAGCTCCGGATCCGACAGGTCCCGCCTCTGGGCGGTCTGGCTCATGGTCAGGTGGTGGAGAACCAGGAACTCGGCGACCTCGCGCTGGCGCGGCGTGAGCCCGAGCCGCTCGCCGAGGTTCGCCATCAGCTCCTTGCCCCGGACCGAGTGGTCGCCGCCCATCCCCTTCCCCGCATCGTGGAGGAGCATGCCGAGGTAGAGCGGCAGCGGATCCTCCAGGTCGGCGATCAGCCGTCCGAGCTCGGGCTCGACGTCCACCAGATCCCCGGCGCGCAGCGCGTAGAGACGCCGGAGAGCGCGCAGCGTGTGAACGTCCACCGTGTACACGTGGTACAGGTCGTTCTGGTGGTGCGCGGTGATGCGCCCGAACTCGGGGACCAGCGCGCCCAGCACGCCCAGCGCGTGCATCTCGTCGAGCACCGCGCCGCGGCCGGCCGGAGAGAGGAACAGCGCCTTCAGCGCGTCCACCACCTCGGGATCTCCGCGCGCCGCGACCAGGGCCGGAAGCGCCTCGGCAATTCGCTCGCGGGCCCAGCTGTAGAGCGGGACGCCCAGCTCACCGGCCAGCTGGAACATCCGCACCACCTCCGCGGGCGCGCGCCGGAACAGCTCGCCGTCGTCCGCGGTGAGCCGTCCACGGAACATCTTGAAGTGGCCGACCTTGCGCTCGGAGCGGAAGATGCGCCGGGGGGCCCGCTCCTCCTCGGCTCGGGCCAGGAGCCCGTCGCTGACCCGGCGGAGGGTTCCAGCCGCCAGGTACACCTGGCGCATGAAGCGCTCGACGGCCTCTCCCTCCGGACCGGTGCGGTAGCCCAGCTCGCGGGCGAGGCTCGCCTGCAGCTCGAAGGTGAGCCGGTCCTCCTTGCGGCCGGTCGCGAGGTGGGCCGCGTGGCGGACGCGCATCAGGAAGTCCCGGGCCGCGCGGGCCTCCGCCACGTCCTGACGGGAGAGGATGCCGCGCTCGAGCACCTGGCCGAGGGTCCGGACGTGGAAGCGTACCTGGGCGACCCAGAGCGCCGATTCCAGGTCTCGCAACCCGCCCTGCCCGTTCTTCACGTTGGGCTCGAGCAGGAAGACGGTGTCGCCGAACTTCTCCCGCCGGCCGCGGAGCTCGTCCACCTTGGCCTGGACGAAGGCATCGGCCTGGTGCGTCCGCTGGTCGGCGAGGACCGTGCGCTCCGCTCGCGACCAGAGCCGGCCGTCACCTGCGATGCGACGGGCGTCGAGGAGCGCGGTCCGGAAGTTGGTGTCCTCGCGCGCCGCGGCGGCGGCCTCCGACGGGGTGCGCACGCTCCAGCCCGGGTGGACCCGGGCGTCCCACAGCGCGGTGGAGAATGCCCGGGCGAAGCTCGCCACCTCGCCGCGGCCGCTGTGGAGGAGGAGCAGGTCCCAGTCCGAGTTGGGGCTCATCTCCCGTCGGCCCGTGCCCCCCACGCCGACCAGCAGCGCGCCCTGGAGCTTGTGGGGGGGAGCGAGCGCATCCCACAGCGCTCCGAGCGCTGCGTCGGCCGCGGCGGTGACCAGACGGGCGGTGGAGAGGCCGGCACCGCCGCCGGCATGGAAGGCGCGGATGCGGTCCAGGGACGCGGTGCGATGCTGCCGGAGCCTTTCGCCCGGGCTCCCCGGTGCCGGGAAGTGAGGCACGGTCGCCAGCAGCGCCTGGGAACAGACGCGATCGGGCGTGGGAGGCAGTGCGTGCGGATCGATGGACACCGGTGGGCCGCCCGGCGACGGGCATCGCCGAGTCTACCGGGCCAGAGGACGGCATCGCTCGCCCGCTCGGGTTTCCGTCAGCGGCCACGCCCCGGAGCGGGCGGGACGCGGACACGGCCGACCGCGCTCAGTTGGCCTTTGCCAGGCGGTCCCGGTTCCCGAGGAAGCCCTGCACGCCCGAGGCGATGGCCCGGGCGACGTCCTCCTGATACCCCGGGGAGCCGAGGCGCTTCTCCTCCTCGGCGTTGGAGAGGAAGCCCGTCTCCACCAGGATGGCGGGCATCTTCGTGCCGAGGAGGACGTAGAACAGGGCCTCCTTGGTCCCGAGGTCGCGGATCTTGGCGTCCTTGCTCCGGAGGGCCGACACCAGTCCCGACTGGACCTGGGTGGCGAGCCGGACCGATTCCTCGGTGTCGGCCCGCGTGGCGAGGTCGGCGAGGAGGAAGCGAAGGTCGGACATCCCCTTCTCGGAGCTGGCGTTCTCGCGCGCCGCCAGCCGGATGGCGTAGCGGTCGGAGGCGAGGTTCAGGGTGTAGGTCTCGATGCCGCGGATGTGCCTCTGGGGCAATGAGTTGCAGTGGATGGAGATGAAGAGGTCGCCCCGGGCCACGTTGGCCAGGCGAGCACGCTCCTCGAGGCGGACGAACTTGTCGGTCTCGCGGGTGAGGACGACCTCCAGCCCCTGGTCGGTGAGCACCGTCCTGAGCCTCCTGGCGATGCCCAGGGCCACGTCCTTCTCCCGGGTGCCGTCTGCGCCGATGGTGCCGGTGTCGTGGCCGCCGTGGCCGGGGTCGATCACCACGCGGCGGAACTTGAGGCCGAGCTGCTCGGCGAGGGTGACCTCGCCCGCGGACCGCCTCTTGATGGCCCGGAGGCGCTCGCGAACCTGGGTGGGCGGGGCGAGGGCGAGAATGGCGCCCGCGTCCGGCGTCCCTCGCGACTTCCCGGCCGGTGCGCTGCTCGCGACGGACCGGCCGCGCTCGGGTTCGGGCGCCGAGACGGCCGCCGGCTCCGGGCTGCGATCGACCGGGTTCTCGGATTCGGACTCCTCCGCCCTGTCGTCTTTCCCGGACTCGTCGTCATTCCCTCCCGGCTTCGGCGCGGTGACCTGCTTGAGCCAGTCGGGAGTCTCGACGGCGGGTGCCGGCGCCTGGCGCACGGTGAGAGCCGGACGGGCGTCCGGGCGAGGCGCGGGGCGCGACTCCGCGGAACGTGCGGGCGCGGCGCCTGGACGCTCCGGAGTGGCGCTCTCGTGCTGGGTGGGGGCCGCCGCCCGGGGAGCATCGGCGGAGGCCTCGCGGCTGGAGGTGCGTGCCTCGCTCGTGGTCTCCCGCCTCGCCACCGCCTCGCCCTTCCCTGCCTTCCGGGCGGGCTCCTTCGGCTCGGGCGGAAGCGACGCCGCCAGCGAGCGGAGCCGCGTCGACTGGTCACCTCGCGGGAGCTGGGCGGCGCGCAGGAGCACCTTCCGCGCCGACTCGGGCTGGTCGTGTTCCAGAAGTGCCCGCGCCAGGGCCAGGGCCGCGTCGTCGGCGAGCGAGCTCCTCGGAAACCCCTCGAGGAGGGCGCGGTAATCGTCCATCGAGGCCGTGGCGTCCTCGGCGAGGAGGCTGATGCGGCTCAGGTCCGACAGGAGCTGGGCGGCGGTGAAGAGCGAGTCCGGGGCCCGGTCGCTCCTCGGGTACTTCTTCGCCACTGTCTCGAACCGGTGGGCGACGGCGAGCCAGCTGTCGCGGTACTTCCGCCGCTTCGGGTCCTTCTTCAGCGCGTAGTAGCCCTTGCGCGCCGCCTGGTACGCCTGCTCCGCCGGATCGCGAGCGGCGAGCGCGGGGAGCGCGAAGACACCGATGGCGAGGACCAGCAGGCGGGTAGGATTCACGACTACAGCCATGTGAACCCGGGCCGATCCACTGGGCAAATTTTCGGTCGGTCGGCTGGACGGCCTGACCGGATCAGCGCGGTTGGCCAAGTTCCTTCTGCAGCTTCGCCAGCAGCTGCAGCGCCTGCAGCGGCGTCGTCTCGTCCAGCGCGGCATCGCGAAGCGCGGCGAGCACCTCGCTCTCCACCGTCGGCCCGTCCGGGGTGACGTCCTCGGGGAGGTACGCGGGCGCGCCGCCGTCCTCGAGCCGGAGCGGCAGCTGCGCCTCCACCTGCGCGAGGCCCGGCCGGGGGGCACCTTCCGTCTCCAGGCGCCGGAGCACCTCCCGCGCCCGGCGCAGGACGCTGCCCGGCAGACCGGCCAGCCTGGCGACCTCGATGCCGTAGCTCTTGCTCGCCCCGCCCTCCACCACCGTCCTCAGGAAGACGACCTTCCCGCCCGACTCCCGCACCCCCATCGAGAGGTTCCGCACCCGGGGGTGCGTCCGGGCCAGCTCCACCAGCTCGTGGTAGTGCGTGGCGAAGAGCGTCCGGGCGCCGATGGCGTCGTGCAGATGCTCGGCGATTGCCCAGGCGATGGAGAGCCCGTCGAAGGTGGAGGTGCCGCGACCGATCTCGTCCAGCACCACCAGGCTGCGCTCGGTGGCGTGGTGAAGGATGGCCGCGGTCTCCGCCATCTCCACCATGAAGGTGGACTGGCCGCGGGCCAGATCGTCCGCGGCCCCGACCCGGGTGAAGATGCGATCCACCCGGCCGATGCGCGCTCGCCACGCCGGCACGAAGCTCCCGGCCTGGGCGAGCAGGACGGTGAGCGCCACCTGCCGGAGCAAGGTGCTCTTCCCTGCCATGTTCGGTCCGGTGAGGACGATGAGCTGCGAGCGCGTCCGGTCGAGCGTGAGGTCGTTGGCAACGAACGGTTCGGCCGAGACCCGCCGCTCCACCACCGGGTGGCGCGATTTCTCGAGCTCGAGCACGTCCGAGTCGTCGACCACCGGGCGGCAGTAGCCGTTCTCCGCCGCCACCCTGGCCAGCGAGGCGAGCGCATCCGCGGAGGCCAGTGCGTCGGCCGCGGCGCGGAGACCGGCTGCCTGGGCGAGCACGGTGTCCCGGAGCTCGTCGAACAGAGCGCGCTCCAGGCCGATGCGCTTCTCGTCCGCGCCCAGCACCTGGGCCTCGAAGGCCTTCAGCTCCGGAGTGACGAACCGCTCGGCGCCGACCATCGTCTGCCGGCGCTCCCAGTCCCGAGGCACGAGGTGCAGGTTGGACCGGGTGACCTCGAAGAAGTAGCCGAAGACCCGGGTGTACCGGACCTTGAGACTCTGGATGCCGGTGCGGGCCCGCTGGCGCCGCTCCAGATCCACCAGCGTGCTCCGGCCGTCGGTGGCCAGGGCCACCAGCCCGTCGAGCTCCTCGGAGTAGCCCGGCCGGATGAAGCCGCCCTCGTCGAGGTCCGCCGGAGGGGCGTCCACCAGCGCTCGCTGGAGTCGCGCGGCGAGTGGCTCGAAGCCGCGCAGCGGCCCGGCCAGCCTTCGCCACAGCGGTGCCCGGCAACCCTCCAGCGCCGTGGCCAGGTCGGGGAGCACGGCCAGGCTCCGACCCAGACCGGCGAGGTCGCGCGCAGCTCCGAGCCCGGTCGCGAGCCGCCCGAGGATGCGCTCCACGTCCGCGACCTGGCGGAGCAGCGCGGCCCAGGCCTCGCGCCACACCGCCTTGCCGGACAGCTCTTCCACCGCGTCCTGCCGGGCGCGGATGGCGTCCAGATCCAGCAGTGGTGCGAGGAGCCACTCGGCCAGCCGGCGCGCGCCCAGGGCGGTGACGGTCCGATCCACCACGCCCAGGAGCGAGCCGGACCGCGATCCGTCCCGCATGGTGCGGAGGACCTCGAGGTTGGTCCGGGTCGTCTCGTCCAGGACCAGGGCGGACTCGAGCGGCACGCGCCGGAGCGCGTGCACGTGCCGGGCCTCGGTGCGCTGGGTGTCCTTCAGGTATCGAAGCGCGGCACCGGCGGCGGACACCGCCCTGGGTGCCCCGTCCACGCCATAGGGCTCCAGGGTGGCAACGCCGAAGTGGGACCGGAGGAAGGCCCCGGCGCGGGTCGCGTCGAAGTGAGCGGCCTCGCGCTCGGTGACCGGCAGCGCGCCGAGGATGTCCCGGACCGCGGTGCGAACGGCGGCGGTGGCATCCGCGGGAAGGAGCACCTCCCGGGGCTCGTGGGCGGCGACGGCCTCCAGCAGCGCCTGCAGCGAGGGACCCTGAAGGGCACGGAAGTCTCCGGTGGAGGCGTCCAGGAGAGCCGCTCCGTGAGCGCCGTCGCCTGCGCTCACCGCCACCAGCCACGCTGCGCGACCTGCGTCCAGCGCGTCCTCGTCCAGGACCGTGCCCGGAGTGACGATGCGGACGATCTCCCGGCGGACGATGCCCGGGCCAGAGCCGGGCGCCTCGACCTGCTCGCAGATGGCCACCTTGTGGCCGGCCTCCAGGAGCTTCGCCAGGTAGCGGCGTGCGGCGTGAAAGGGCACGCCGCACATGGGAACCCGGTCGGTGCCCTTGCTCCGGGCGGTGAGCGTGATGCCGAGCAGCTCGGCGGCACGGACCGCGTCCTCGAAGAAGAGCTCGTAGAAATCGCCGAGCCGGAAGAAGAGGAAGGCGTCCCCGGCGCGGGCCTTCGCCTCGAGGTACTGGCGGATCATGGGCGTGACCGGCGCATCCGCCAGCTGCTCGTCCGCCGAGATCGTCCGTGCTGTGGCCGCTGCTGACCGTTCCACCGCCGCCGCCTCACCCTTCCAGAGGGGTCGCCCCACGACGCCCGGGGGGAGTCGGTGGTAGCACCCTGGGCTGACCCCTTGAATCTCCAGGATCTCAACAGGCTGCGGCAGATCACCACCATCGCCGCCCGGCACGGTTTCGCGGACCTGCTCGACCGGGCCGGGGTGTTCCGGCTGATCGGTCGCCGCGACCCGGTGGAGCAGGCGCCCGAGACCCGCGCCGCGTCCACGGCCCGCCGCTTCCGCCGGATGCTGGAGGAGCTGGGGCCGACGTTCGTGAAGCTCGGACAGGTGCTCTCCACCCGTGCCGACCTCTTGCCGGGTGAGTTCGTGACCGAGCTGCGGTTGCTCCAGGATTCGGTCACTCCGATCCCGCTGGACGCGGTCCGGGCGCAGATCCAGGCGGGCCTGGGACGCTCCCCGGAGGAGGCCTTCGCCAGCATCGAGCCCCAGCCGCTCGCGGCGGCGAGCATCGCGCAGGTCCACCGGGCGACGACGCTGGAGGGCGATCCGGTGGTGGTGAAGGTGCAGCGCCCCGGAATCCAGGCCCAGATCTCGTCGGATCTTCATGTCCTCCGCGCGCTGGCGAAGCTGCTCGAGGCCGTGGTCGAGGAGACCGGCATCTACTCGCCGGTGGGGATCGTCGAGGAGTTCGACCGGGCGATCCGCGAGGAGCTCGACTTCGTGCACGAGGCAGAGAACGTGCACGCCTTCGAGGAGACCCATCGCCAGCGCAAGGGAATCCGGATCCCCCGGGTCCTCGACGAGCTGAGCAGCGGGACCGTGCTGACCCTGGAGTACTTCGGCGGGACGAAGCTTCTCGAGGCACAGCTCGCTCCGGAGCGGCGCACCGAGCTGGCCCACGTGGTGCTCGACACCGCCTTCCGCCAGCTGTTCGTGGACGGGCTGTTCCACGCCGATCCGCACCCGGGAAACTTTCTTCTGCTTCCGGACGGCGACATCGGCCTCGTCGACTTCGGGCTGGTGGGCCGGCTCACGCGCCAGATGCGCGAGCAGCTGGTGATCCTGATCGTCGCGGTGGCGCTGAAGGACTCCGATTCGGTGGCCCGGCTGCTGTACCGGATCGGTGCGCCCGACGCGCGGGCCAACATCGCCGCCTTCCGCAGCGACATCGACGGAGTGCTGGGCAAGCACCTGCCGCGCACGCTGGGAGAGGTGGACGCGCGGCATCTCCTGAGCGATCTCCTCGACCTGGCGGTGAAGTACCGCATCCGGGTTCCGCGCGAGTACGCCCTGCTGTCGCGTGCGTCGATCTCGATGGAGGGAATCCTCCGGCAGCTCTCACCCGACCTCGACATCCTGGGCGTCGCGATGCCGTACGCGAAGGAGCTGCTCAAGGGACGCTACGAGCTGGGGGACCTCCAGGGCGGTCTGCTCCGTGCCCTGCTCCGCTTCCAGGGGCTGGCCGCCGATCTGCCGACGCAGGTCTCGCAGATCCTCCTCGACCTCGAGACCGGGCGCTTCAGCGTGCACGTGAAGTCCGCCACCCTGGACCGGGTGAACGCGAGCCTGCGTGCGGCGGCGGTCATCACCTTCCTCGGGCTCTGCGCCTGCGGATTCATCGTCGGCGCGTTCATCAGCTTCGCGCAGGTGCCATGGACGGTGCGCGGCTACCCCGTGCTGGGGCTGCTGGGAACCGCCTGTGCGGCGGCGCTCTTCGGCGCGGCGTTCACCTGGTACCTGTTCGGGAACCGGTTCGGGAAGATCAGCCTGCGACGCCTCCTGCCCGGCAAAGGCCGGACCGGCCGCTAGTCACGCAGGGGAGCGGAGGGTCATGCGAGCGTTGCCGGTCGTTCTCGGTCCGCCTCGTGAAATCGACGGGTTCGTTCCCCGTCCCGGGAAGCAATGCTCGCCGCTGACCGCACGCTCGCCCTGCTCCTCTGCCTCGCCGGAGGCGCCGCCGCGGCCCGGGACGCCGGCACCGAGGGCCTACGCATCGTCGACGCCGCCGCCGGCTGCCCCGAGTTCTGGCGCCGTGCCCCGGGCGCGACGAAGGAGGAGCAGGCCCGGGCATTCGAGGAGCTGCTCCGTGCCCGCCACCCCAGCCTCTACACCCCGGCGGTCCTCGGGCTCGGCGAGCCATTGAGCGCCAGCGTTCCGGGGCGGCTCGCGAAGCTGCCGGCCACGTTCCGTCCCGACCCGGCGCGGGTGGATGAGATACGCCGGACGCTCGAGGCCGACCTCCACGCCACGGCGACCGAGTTCCGCGAGACGTTCCCCGGATTCGCCTCGCGGCGGCCGGTTGCGCTGGTCTGCTCCCTGGGGGCCTTCGACGGCGGGACGAGGTCGGTCGAAGGGAAGTCGATGCTCCTCTTCGGGCCCGACGTGATCGCGGCCATCAGGCCGCGCGAGTTCGACCTCCGGCCGTTCCTCGAGCACGAGCTGTTTCACGTGCACCACGAGAACCTGCATCCCCACGCTCCGGAGACGGTGGGCCAGTCGCTCTGGGAGGAAGGTCTGGCGACCTACGTGAGCGCGGCCCTGAATCCCGGTGCCACGGCCGACGAGCTCAGCGTGCCGGAGGCGCTGGTGGCCGACACCACCCCGCGGATCCCAGAGCTGGCCGGGCGCCTGCTCGCCCACCTGGACGACCCTGCGGACGGGTCGGTGTACCGACAGTTCTTCTACGGCTCGGCGGAGAAGGCCGAGGTTCCCCCGCGGAGCGGCTACGTGCTCGGCTGGCGCATCGCCGAGGCGGCAGGGAAGACCGGCTCGCTCGCGCAGCTCGCCGCCCTGTCCCCGGCGGAGAGCCGTGCGGTGGTGGAGAATGCCCTGAAGAGAATGGCTCGACCCGCGGCCAGCACGAAGTAGCCGGGGCGCGTCTCAGGACCCATGCCCGAGGCAAAGCGCGGCGAGGACCGCCAGCGGCACCGCCACCCCGGACCAGCGCCAGGCCTCGCTTCGCCAGGCATCCGCGGCGGATTCCTGCTCGGTGGGCAGCACGACCGGTGCCGCCCCACCGGCGATCCCCACCAGTCGCCAGGCGCCCTCGCGATCCCGCTCGAGCTTCCCCAGCGCCAGCGCCCGTGCGCCGAGCTTTCCCACCGACTCCCAGGACAGGACCTCGACCGACGCCTGCGCTCCCTCGGCGGGAACCTCGTCCACCTCGCCGTCGATGGGGACCAGCACGCGGCGAATGCCGACCGGAGCGGCGGCGCGCGCGGCGGAGAACCGCAGCCGAACGCTGCTCCTCAGCCCGCAGAGCTCCAGCGGCAGGCTCGCCGCCCGTTCGCGGGCCAGCAGGCGCCCGGGCTCGCCCCGCTCGCCGACCAGACGCAGCTCGGCCTCGTAGAACGCGCACACCACGCCGCCAGGGGAGGTCACCTTTCCCGAGGACCCGATCCGCCCGTCCAGGAGCAGCCAGCGGCCATCCCGTTCCCAGGACGGCAGGTGGATCGCCTCGTCCACCGTGCAAGCCTGTGCGTCCCGCAGCAGCTCGGCATGCCTCCACAGCTGGCCAGCGGTCCATCCGGCGGCTACGCAGCCCGCCCCGGCGGCCACCCCGAGGACCCAGCGCAGGACCGATCCGACCGGGGTGCCCGTGGCGAGCACCAGGGCGAGCACGCCGGCCAGGAGCATGCCGGCGAGGACCGGCAGGGGCGCCAGGGCCGGGGCAATCGCCGGCACGTGCCGCCGGAGGGTGGTCCCACGAACCGCGAGCAGGGCTCCCGAAGCCCCCAGGCCCAGGGCCGGAGCGAGGACAGTGGACAGATCGAAGCCCGCGAGCTCGGTCACGGCACCGGAGCGTCGCAACCCGCGTGCCACACGCTCCAGACGGGGCCGGCCTGGAGAGGCGCCCCGGGCTGAAAAAAGGACAGAGTTCCCCGACGAATTGTTGGCGGCTCGACGGGTGACTCAGCCGGTCGTCCCCGTCGAGGTGGGCTCCTCGAGCCCCATCACCCGGAAGGTCTGAACTGCTCGCTCCTTGCCACGCACGTGCGCCAGCGGCATCGCCTCGACGTGGAATCCCGGGCCGGCCTTGGAGACCGTGGTGTCCGCGGCCAGGACCTCGTTCCCCTTCGCCACCCCGCACAGCCGCGAGGCGGTGTTCACGCAGTCTCCGATGGCCGTGAACTCGTGGCGGTCCGCCGAGCCCATGTAGCCGACGACCGCCTGCCCGGTGTTGACGCCGATTCCGATCTCGATGCGCTTCTGCCCGTTCGCCTCGCGGGCCTCGTTGAGCGCCTCCACCGCCGCCTGCATCTCCAGCGCCGCCCGGAGCGCGCGCGCCGGGTCGTCGGCGTGGGGCGAGGGCGGACCCCAGACCGCCATCACGCAGTCGCCGATGAACTTGTCCAGGTTGCCCTCGTGCCGGAACACCACGTCGGCCATGGCCGAGAAGAAGGCGTTGAGCATCGACACCGTCTCCTGGGGGCTCTCACCCTCGGCGATCAAGGTGAATCCCCGGATGTCGGCGAAGAGCACGCTCACCTCGGCCAGGCGGCCCTGGCGCAGCAGCTCCACCTGGCCCCTCACCACCAGGTCGGCGACCGCCGGTGAGAGGAATCGCGACAGCTCGGCCCGGGTCACTGCCTCGGTCTCTATCTTCCGGGCCAGGTCCGCGTTCTCCAGGGCGATCGCCGCCTGCGAGGCGATGCCGGAGAGGATCTTGAGGTCCTTCTCGCTGAAGGCGTTGGTCCGCTCGCGGGTGTCGAGGAACAGCACTCCCTTCAGCTCGCCCTTGGCCAGGAGCGGCACCGCCATGGCGCTGCGGATGCCCTGGGCGACGATGCTCTCGCTCCCGCTGAACCGGCTGTCGAGGATGGCGTCGGCGGTCAGTACCGCCTGCCGGGTCTCCAGCACCCGCTTGAGCACGGTGTCGGAGAGCACGACCTCCTCGTCGGTCCCCGTGCGGTGCTTCACCGCCTGGGCCACGAGCTCGCCCTGCTCGTTCACCAGGAAGATGACCCCGTGATCGGCGGCGAGGAGCTGGAAGCTGACCGCGAGGATCTTGTCCAGGAGGCTCTTCTGGTCGCGCTCCAGGCCGACCTGGCGGTGGAACTCGTGGGCGATGCGGAGCTTCTCGTAGTCCTGGCGCAGGGCGGCCGCGTCCTTGAGCTGCTCGGCGGGCCGGAACTCGGTCTCCTCGACGATGGACTGATCGAGCTGGGCGAGGAAGGCAGGAGCGGCCTGGGCAGAGGCGAGCACGGTGACCCCGGGGCTGCCACTGCTGGTGAGCACGTCACCGGTGTGGAAGACCAGGCGGCTGTTGCCGAGCGCGATCTCGTCGCCGTCCTTGAGCCGCAGCTCGCGCACCCGCCGCCCGTTCACGTAGGTGCCATTGGAGCTGCCGAGGTCCTTGAGCACGAACCCCGTGCCCAGTCTCTCGATCGACGCGTGCTCCTTGGAGACCTCGCGATCGGCGAGCCGGAGGGTGTTCGCCGGATGCCGGCCGAGGGTGGTGCGAGGCCCGAGCGGGAACTCGCTGAGCTTCCCGTCCAGGAGCCGCCCGGTCAGGTAGGGCCCTCGCGGGCTGGTCCGCACCGACGGCACCTGGCTCGACGAGAGCGACTCGCCGCAGCCCGGGCACCGCGACGGGTTGGGCTGCGCGAGCGGCGTTCGACAGCGGGGGCAGGCGCTGAGCATCGGACGGTCGGCCGATGTTACAAGGCTTGCCCCCGTGCGCATCAAGCAACGACCCGAGGACTTCAGCGTCAGGGAGTCCTACCGCTTCGATCCGGTCCCGGACGGCCGGTACCGGGTCTACCTCATGGACAAGCAAAAGCTGTCCACCTTCGAGGCGGTGGAGCGCATCCGGAGCCGGTTCGGGCTCCGCCCCGGTGCCATCAGCTTCTGCGGCCTCAAGGACAAGCAGGGCCGAACCGAGCAGCTCATCGCGGTGGATGGGGCCGAGGTGGATTTCCAGGAGCCGGACCTCCGGCTCAAGCCGCTGGGGCGTACAGGTCGGCCACTGTCGGCGGAGAACACCACCTCCAACCGTTTCAGCGTCACCGTCCGCGCCCTGACCGAGGAGGATCTCCAGGAGCTCCCCCGCGCCGCGGCGGAGGTGAACCGGCTCGGGGTGGTGAACTACTTCGACAGCCAGCGCTTCGGCTCGCTGAAGCATGGCCAGGGCTTCATCGCCAAGGACCTCCTCCGCGGTGACTTCGAGGCCGCGCTGCGCAACTACCTCGCCAAGCCGTCGCCGCTCGATCGCTCCGACGACGCCAAGGTGAAGGAGTTCTGGCGCCGCAACTGGGGCGAGTGGACGCGGCGGGTGCCCTACCAGGCGGCGCACCGGTACGACCGGGTCATCCGCTCGCTGAGGGAGAAGCCGGAGGACCACCTCCGCGCCTTCCTCCAGATCGACGCCTCCTACCGGGCCCTCCTCCTCTTCACCTACCAGAGCTGGCTCTGGAACGAGGGCGTGCGGCGGCTGCTCCAGCTGGCGCTCCCGCGCACGGCGCTCTTCCCGCTCCGTTACCAGGCGGGGACGCTGATCTTCCACCACGACGCCGATCCGGAGACCCTCCGCTGGCTCCGGCACCTGACCTTCCCCTTGCTCGCGCCGGATACCCCGCTCGCCGAGCCGCGGGTACGCGAGGCGGTGGCGTGGGTGCTGGGGAAGGAGAAGCTGCGGCTGGACCAGCTCCGGATCGCCGGGGCGGAGCGGCTCCTCTACTTCAAGCACGAGGAGCGGCCCGTTCTCGTGCAGCCCAGCAAGCTCGTGCTGGGGCGCACGCAGCGCGACGAGCTGAACCGAGGCCACGGCAAGCTCAACGTGGCCTTCACCCTCCCCCCGGGCAGCTACGCAACCCTGGTGGTGAAGCGGCTGTTCCACCGCACGGCCCGCGAGGACACCCCGGAGGAGATCCAGGCGACGCCAGGAAGCGGCCGAGCGGGCGGCGAGGAGGCATGGCGGGGCGCGTCGAGCTCCCACTCCGAGCCCCGCCCGACGAGTTCTCTGAGACGTCCCTCGCGGGCTCCGGGCCCGCCGAAAACCGGAACGGCTCGACCGGGCTCCGGCGACTTCCGCGCCCGTGCAAAGGCCCGGAAAGAGGCCAAAGCTGCTGCGCGGGCGCGCCAGAAGGTGCGATAGAGTGCCCGTCCTCCGGGTCGGGGCCGCCCCCGGCCTGGACCACGCCGCCCAATCGTCATGGGCGGGGGCAATGGCCCAGCGAGTACGGGCGTATGGGTTGGCGTGACCACCCTGCTCTCCTCGTGGCTTCCTTCCCCGGCGGCGCTGGGGTCGATGCTGGCCGAGCGGACCGAGACCGTCCCGTACCGCGCCGAGGTGCGTGCCGCGCGCCGCGGGGACCGGTCCGCGTTCGAGGCCCTGGTCCGGAGCGTCCAGCGTCCGGTCTATGGCCTGTGCCTCCGCCTGCTCCGCACCGAGGCCGAGGCCGCGGAGGTGGCCCAGGAGACCTTCCTGCGCGCCTTCCAGCACCTGGGCCGGTACGACGAGTCCAAGCCCTTCGACCTCTGGGTCCTGGCCATCGCACGCAACCTCTGCCTCGACCTGCTCCGCCGCCGCTCGCGGGTCCACACCCAGGACGTGGACGAGATGCACGAGTCGCTTCCCTCCGGTGAGAAGAGCCAGGAGGAAGGCGTCATCGCCGCCGAGGAGCACAAGAGCCTCGAGACGGCGCTGTCCACCCTCGGCAGCGACGACCGAGAGGTCCTGGCGCTGTACTACGTGCAGAAGCGCACCACGAAGGAGATCGCGCAGGTGATGGGGGTCGCTCCGGGCACGATCATGGCCCGGCTGTTCCGAGCGCGTGAGAAGCTGCGCCGGCAGATGACGACGGAGGACGCCCAGTGAACGCCTGCCCCGAGCTCGAGACCCTGCTGATCGGCGCGGCGGAGCACGACGCGGACGCGCTCGCGCACCTCCGCACCTGCCCCGATTGCGCCGCCCTCGCCGAGCAGCACCGGCAGCTGGAGAAGGACCTGTTCCGCCTGGCGGATCCGCTGCCCCCGGTGAACTTCGTGCAGTCGGTGATGGCCCGTGTGGCGCTGGAGCCGGCGCCGTCGCGCGTCGAGCTGCGCACCGGCTTCACCATCCTCGCGGTGACCCTCATGGCAGCCGTCCTCGCCTTCGTCGCCACCCACGGCAACCTGGGGCTCCTCGGCACCCGGGCCGCCTCGTCGGTGGTGGTCTGGCGCAACCTCTTCTTCGCCGTCTCCGAGGCGCTGGCCGCCATCTGGAGCACGGCGGCGCTTCCCATGGTGGTCGCCATGGCGGGCCTGGTCGTCGTCTCGACGCTCGGTGTCCGCCGTCTCGCCGCGCATCGGGTCGTGGAGGCACAGGTCCGGCCGTGATGCGCGTCGTTGCACTGATCGCGGTCCTCGTGCCGCTCCTCGGATTCGCCGGGACGCCCGTGGAGAGCTCCTCTCCTGGTTCGGCACCCCGGATCACCCTCAAGTCTCACGGGACGCTGCGCGAGATCGCCGAGCACATCGCCACCGAGGGCAAGCTGAGCGTCGTGGTCCGGGGCGAGCTGGACGAGGACGCCGAGGTGTTCTTCCAGAACGTCCCCGCCGATGAGGCGCTGGAGACGCTCGCTCGCGCCTACGGGCTCTCACTCGAGAAGCGGGGCAGCATCTACACGCTGCGCCCGCGCGCCGAAGGGTCGCCGCCGCCGAAGCTGGTGGCGCCGGTGCCTCCCGTCCCGCCGGTGCCTCCCGTGCCGCCGATGCCGCGGCTCGGACATCCCGGGCACCCCTCGAGCAGCGACGAGGAGGAGGCCGTCGACGAGGCTGACCAGCAGGGCGAGGAGGAGGCGGAGAACGCCACTCCGCCCTCGGACCTCGAGGACCAGCTCGGCGCGCTCCGGGGCCTCAAGGATCTGAAGGACCTCAAGGAGCTGAAGGACGTCCTCAAGTTCCACAAGCGCTCCGGCGGCTCGGACCGGCAGACCGTCGGCACCGGCAACGTCACCGTCGAGGAGGACCAGGAGGTCGACGACGCGGTCGCCTACGGCGGGAGCTTGCTCATCAAGGGCCACGTCCGGAACGACGCCGTCGCCTTCGGCGGCAACGTGCACCTCGGGCCGCATGCCGTGGTGGGCGGGGACGCGGTGGCGTTCGGCGGCAACGTCGACCGCGAGTCCGGGGCCAAGGTCCATGGCCAGACCCTGTCCTTCGGCGGCAAGTCCGGAGGCCTGGCGGCGATCGGGGCAAGCGAGAAGAAGGCCCGCTCGGCCGACAGGCATCACGGGTCGGGCATCTTCTGGCTGCTGATCCAGTTCGCGGTCTACTTCGCCCTGGGCTTCGTCTTCATCATGTTCGCTCCCCGGCCGATGAAGCAGCTCGAGTCGGAGATCCGCCGTGACCCGCTCCGCTGCGCGCTCACCGGCCTGCTCGGGGCGCTGGCCATCGCCGGGCTCGCGGTGCTGCTGACCATCACCGTCATCGGCATCCCCTTCACCCTGGTGCTGATCGTGGTCACCGCGGTGGGCATCGCCATGGGGTACTCGGCGGTGGCCTCGGAGCTCGGCACCCGCCTGCCGGTGCTCCGCGCCAGCCGCAAGACCCAGGCCGCGGTGCTGGCCCTGGGCATCCTGGTGCTCCTGGTCCTGCAGCTCATCCCGGTGCTCGGCAAGCTGGTGCTGGCCGCGGTGACCTTCGTGGCCCTGGGCGCGACCATTCGCACCCGGTTCGGCACCCGCCCTCGCGAGTTCCCCGAGCCTGTCTGAGCCGGGGAGTGAGCGCGGACCCGTCGCCCTGCGGGCAGCTCGACGCTCGGCGGCGTTGAAGGCCGGCGGGGGCAGCGCTAGAGGGCTGTCACCATGTCCACGCTCGCCGCCTTCCCCCGTCTCGCCGAGGAGATCCAGGCCTTCAACGCCCGCGGGCAGCTGGGGAAGGATCCCGTCGCTCAGTACTTCGCAGAGCGCCGGAAGGCCCACGGCCTCTTCACCAACCTCCTGACCGACAAGGAGCTCGAGCTCCTCAAGCCCTACCTCTTCTGCTACCGCGAGCTTCCCCAGCGAAGTTCCGACGCGCCGGTGCGGGTGACCAACCTCATCGACGGCGAGTGGCGGCTGCCGGCCAAGGGGGAGCTGGCCCTCCTCCGCAACCTCGCCGACCGGCGCATCCCGCTGATGCAGGTTCCGGCCTCGACCGACGAGGATGTGGACCGGGCGGTGGCCGCTGCCGACCGGACCTGGAAGTCACTCTCCTGGGCGGAGGACGTCTTCACCTACCGCAAGACGGTCCTCAAGAACTTCGCCCGGATGATGGACTACTTCTCCGAGGACTGCATGCGGGAGATCCGCCAGCAGATCCCGAAGACCCGGCTCGAGGCGCAGAAGGACTTCTTCGAGGCCAAGCGGGCCGCAGACCACATCGAGGGCTCGGCCGAGGCCGCGCTCCAGGGCGAGATCCTTCCGCCGATGCTCCCCGGCCACAGCTACTGGCGTAACCCGTGGGTGCCCGCCGGGGTGTCGGTGATCATCTCCCCGATGAACTTCATCTGGGGCATCCCCGGTATTCACCTGGTCGGGGCGTACCTGGCCGGCGTTCCCTTCATCTACAAGGGCCATCCCTTCGCGGCGATCAGCAACACCACGATGATCCGGATGATGCTCGCCGCCGGTGCCGATCCGGCATACGTCCAGAAGGTGGAGGGCTTCGGAAAGGGCATCGCGAAGCTGGCGACCGACAAGCGGGTGACGGTGGTCGCGGTGACCGGCTCGTCCGAGACGGCCGCGAAGATCCAGGAGGGCCGCGGGCTCAACCGGCTCCGCTTCGAGGGCGGTGGCTGCAACTGGTGCTACGTCGACGACGGCTACACTCCCGAGGAGCTGAAGAAGATCGCCGTCCGGCTCACCTACTCCGTGTGTGGCTTCGGGGCGCACAAGTGCACCTCGCTTCACGGCATCGCCGCGTCGGGGAAGACGCTGGACGCGCTGCTGGGGCTCATCAACGAGGAGATGAACGGCTGGCGTGTGGCGGACCCCCGGGAGGCCACCGAGGACAAGGTGGTGAGCCCGCTGATGGTGCACAAGGCCCAGACCCTGGTGGACATCGTCGCCGAGGCGAAGAAGACGCCCGGCGTGACCGTGATCCGCGAGGGCGGCCGGGCCGACGGCGCCTACGGCGAGCACTCCGAGGCGGTGAAGCCCGCCCTCCTCAAGATCCGCCCCGACAGCACGGTGCGGGTGAACTGGGATGGCAAGGGGATGCAGGAGGTCAGGCTTTCGACCACCGAGTTCTTCATGCCCATCCTGGTGGGGATGGAGCTGCCGGACTTCGAGTCCTACGTGCGGTTCTGCCTCTTCGAGAACAGCCACGACCT
>Ga0207679_10000701_pt1 | contig 22383 bp, 16 predicted proteins | sample KBSC73metaG_FD_184320 | JGI IMG/M metagenome (GOLD analysis project Ga0207679, IMG submission 184320) | Corn rhizosphere microbial communities from Kellogg Biological Station, Michigan, USA - KBS C7-3 metaG (SPAdes) (version 2) | ecosystem: Host-associated > Plants > Roots > Rhizosphere > Soil ... | reverse complement strand
GGTCACCTTCTGCGCGGGATCGAAGCCGGTCGAGCGGTAGGCGAGGATGGCGCTCGCCTGGGCCAGCGCCTCGAGCACCAGCACCCCGGGCATCACCGGATGGCCGGGGAAGTGGCCCTCGAAGAACGGCTCGTTCACCGAGACGTTCTTGTAGGCCCGGAGCGCCTTGCCGGGCTCGATCGACACCACCCGGTCCACCAGGAGGAACGGGTAGCGGTGGGGCAACAGCTTCTGGATCTCCTGAACGTCCATCATGACTCAGGCTCGTCCTTCCTCGATTCGAGCGCGGCGACCCTCGCGCGCAGCTCTCGCACCTCGCGGAGCAGCTCCGGAAGCTGCTTCAGGGCCGCGGACTGGCGCAGCCACAGCGCGTGCTCCACCGCGGGGTATCCGGAGATGGTCGCGCCCGGCGGAACGTCGTGCGGGACTCCGGACTGCGCGGCGACCCGGGCCCCGTCGCCGACGTGCACGTGGCCCACGATGCCCACCTGCCCGGCCAGCACCACCCCCTGGCCGACCTCGGTCGACCCGGAGATGCCCACCTGGGCACAGACGATGGACAGCGGACCCACCCGGACGTTGTGGGCGATCTGCACCAGGTTGTCGATCTTCGTCCCCCGGCCGATGACCGTCTCGCCGGTGGTCGCCCGGTCGATGCAGCTGCCGGCGCCCACCTCCACGTCGTCCTCGACGCGCACCGTGCCCACCTGGGGCACCTTCACGTGTGCCGGACCGCCGGGGTCGAAGGCGAATCCGAACCCGTCCGAGCCCACCACCACCCCCGGCTGGAGGAGCACCCGGTCGCCCAGCACGCAGCGCTCGCGCACCACGGCTCCGGGCTGGAGGACGCAATCCTCACCGAGCCGCGAGCCCTCCCCGAGGTAGGTCCCGGGCCACAGCACCGAGCGCGCCCCCACCACCGCCCCGGCCTCCACCACCGCCAGCGCCATCACCGTCGCCGATGGATCCACCCGCGCCCCGGGGTGTACCTCGGCGCGGGGATGGACTCCGGGGGCCGGACGCGGACCGGGGTGGAACAGCGAGAGGAGCCGGGCGAATGCGAGGTGCGGCGAGGGCACCCGGACCCAGGCCACGTCCGTGCGGGTCACTTCCTCCCCCGGCGGGAGCAGGACCGCGGCAGCGCGGGTGGTGGCGAGCTGTTTCCGGTACCGCGGGTTTCCGTAGAACGACAGCTCGCCGGGGCCGGCCTCCTCGAGCGAGGCCAGTCCCCGGATCCGCAGGGCCCCGTCTCCCTCGACGGTTCCGCCCACCTGTCCGGCCAGCTCTGCGAGGGAGCGTTCCATCCGCTCCGGGTGAGGCTACTTCTTCTTGGCCGGCGTCGCGGCCGGCGCCGTCGAGCTGGTCTTCACCTTGTTCTGCTCGTTGTAGGTGCGCACCAGCTGCGGGGTGAGGTCCAGCGAGTCGGGCGCGTAGGCGATGCCACCGGCGTCGAACACCATCTGGAACCCCTCCTTCTGCGCGATGGAGGTGATGATGGTGCGCATCTTGCCGACGATGGGCTGGAACTCCTCGTTCTCCTTCTGAGCGAGCTCCGCCCGACCCTTCTCGAAGTTCTGCTGGAGGTCGATGAACCGCTTCTGCAGACCCTCGGCCTTCTCGTTCCGGGCCTGCTCGGTCATGGTGGAGGCCTGCTTGTCGAAGGTCTCCTTGTCCTTCTTGAGGGCGTCCTGGGCCTTGTCCAGGTCCTTCTGCTTCTGCTCCTTGAGCGTCTCGAGCCGGGCCCGGGCAGCCTTGGCCTCGTCCAGCTCGGCCAGGGCCTTCTGGAAATTGACGTAGCCGACCTTCCCCGCCTGCGCATGCGCAACGGCGGAGAAGCTCAGCGGAATCAGGGCGGCCAGGGCCACCAACAGGCGACGGGACGACATCACGTGTGTACTCCTCGGGGAAACTCCGGTGATTCCACGCTCGACACCCGCTGGCCGGAGTGAAACGGAAGCCCCCCGGCGGGTGCTCCCGATGGGGTCGAAAAAGTCCGCGGACACTAGGAGCAACGCCTCGAATCCGTCAAGCAGCTGCCACTCCGGGCACGCCAGCCTGCCGCCGAAGCCCTCACAATGCCTTCACCTCGCTCACCAGGCGGGTCAGGGAGGACTTGGCATCCCCGAAGAGCATCGAGGTGTTGGGGGAGTAGAACAGGTGGTTCTCGATGCCGGCGAAGCCGGGGTTCATGCTCCGCTTGAGGACGATGACCCCCTTCGCCTTGTCCACGTCGAGAATGGGCATCCCGTAGATGGGGCTGCTGGGGTCGCTGCGGGCGGCGGGGTTCACCACGTCGTTGGCCCCGATGACCAGCGCCACGTCGGCCTGCGGAAACTCGGAGTTGATCTCCTCCATGTCGTACAGCCGGTCGTAAGGAACGTTGGCCTCGGCGAGCAGCACGTTCATGTGTCCGGGCATCCGACCGGCGACGGGATGGATGGCGTACTTCACCGTCACCCCGCGCTTCTCGAGCAGATCGGCAAGCTCGCGGACCACGTGCTGCGCCTGGGCCACCGCCATGCCGTACCCCGGAACCACGATGACCTCCCCGGCGTAGGCCATCCGCATGGCGGCGTCCTCCGCCGAGACGCTGCTCACCGTGAGGTCCTTGGCCGCCCCGCCCGCGGCGAGCGCCGGCGCCGGAGCGCCGAAGGCACCGAAGAGCACGTTGCCGAAGCTCCGGTTCATCGCCTTGGACATGAGGATGGAGAGCAGGAAGCCCGAGGCACCGTCCAGCGCACCGCAGATGATGAGGACGTTGTTCTCGATGACGAAGCCCGTCGCGCTGGAGGCCAAGCCGGCGTACGAGTTGAGCAGCGACACCACCACCGGCATGTCCGCGCCGCCGATGGGAAGCACCATGAAGACCCCGAGCAGCAGGGCCAGGCCGATCATCCCGTAGAACACCATCGGGTTTCCGGGGCTGAAGACCAGGTAGACGAACATGAGGATCGCCACCCCGAAGAGGGTGAGGTTCACCGCGTTCTGGCCCCGGTAGGTCACCGGAGTGCCGGTGATGATCTCCTGGAGCTTGCCGAAGGCCATGAAGCTGCCGGTCACGGTGAGCCCGCCGAACAGCACCTCGAACCCCAGCGCGGCCATGGTGCTCCGGGGGATCGCGGCCCCGTGCAACCGGAACTCGGCCACGCCCACCAGGGTCGCCGCCAGAGCGCCGAACATGTGGCTGATGGCGATCCGCTGGGGCATCGCGGTCATGGGGACGAACATGCCCAGCGGGTAGCCGATGACCGTCCCGAGGATGAGCGCGACGGCGATGAGGTCGAAGCGGATGATCTCGTGATGGAAGAGCGTGCCGATGATGGCCAGCGCCATTCCCACCGCCGCCTGCTGCATCCCCACCCGCGCCTTGTCCGGATGGGACAGGCTCTTCAGCCCGAGGATGAACAGGACCGAGGCAGCGAGGTAGATGCCCTGGATGACCAGGTCGCGGGCGCTCATCGCCCCCCACCTCCGGCCTTCTTCTCCATCTCTCCGCCGGGCGGAAGCTTGGGCTCGCGGCGGAACATCTTCAGCATCCGGTCGGTGATGAGGAAGCCGCCCACCACGTTGATGGTCGCGGCAGTCACGGCGATGAACCCCAGCCAGTTGGAGACCGTGTCCCGGCTGGCGCCGGCCAGCACCAGCGAGCCAACGAGGCTGATGCCGGAGATGGCGTTGGTCGCCGACATGAGCGGGGTGTGCAGCAGCGGCGGGACCCGGGTGATGACCTGGTAGCCGACGAAGGCGGCGAGCACGAACACGTACAGCTCAACGACACCGATGGGGGTCACCGCTCGCTCCCTCCAGGCACTTGCCCGTTCAGCGTGACGAGCATCGGCTTGGTGATCTCGTCCTCGGGGTCGATCTTCAACGCCCCCTCCTTGGTGGAGAGGTGCTGCACCAGGGCGAGCACGTTCCTGGCGAACATCTGGCTGGCGTGCAGCGGCACCGTGGCCGCCAGCTGCACCGGGCCGAGAACCACGACCCCGTCGATGCTCACCCGCTCTCCGGCCTTGCTCCCCTCGACGTTGCCGCCGGTCTCGGCGGCGAGGTCGACCACCACCGAACCCGGCCGGAGCGTGGTCAGCGCCTTCGCATCGATCAGCACCGGCGCGCGCCGTCCGGGCACCTGAGCCGTGGAGATGAGGAGATCCTGCTGGGGAATGGCCGCTGCCAGTGCCTCGCGGGTCTTCGCCTGCTCCTCGGCGGTCAGGGGCCGCGCGTACCCGCCCTCCCCCTCGTAGTCGGCTGATACCTCCGGGCCGACGAAGGTCGCGCCGAGGCTCAGGACCTGCTCTCGCGCCGCGGGGCGCACGTCGAAGCCGGCCACCACCGCCCCCAGCCGCCGCGCGGTGGCGATGGCCTGGAGCCCGGCCACGCCCGCTCCCAGCACCAGCACCTTGGCCGGGGCCAGGGTGCCGGCGGCGGTGGTGAGCATGGGAAGGAGCTTGCCCAGCTCCGAGGCGCCGACGAGCACCGCCTTGTACCCGGCGACGGTCGCCTGGGAGCTGAGCACGTCCATGGACTGGGCGCGGGTGATGCGGGGCACCCGCTCCAGGCCGAGGAAGGTGAGTCGCCGTGCCGCGAGCGCGGGGAGAAGCGGCTCGACCGGCTCCACCCCCAGCATCGAGACCAGCGTCGCGGCCTCCGGCGCCTCGCCGATCTCCGCCGTGCTGGGCCGGCGAACGTGCGCCCAGAGGTCGGCGCCGGTGAGCGCCTCGGCCCTCGACTCGTGCACCCGGGCGCCCCCCTTCTCGTAGTCCGCGTCGGTGAAGCCCGCGGCGAGCCCTGCCCTGCGCTCCACCGAGATCTGGTGTCCCGACTTGGTGAGCCGCTGCACCATCTCGGGAACCAGCGCCACCCTGGCCTCGGCCGGCGCGGTCTCCCGCAGAACCGCGATGCGCATCCGCTACCCCCGCCTAGAAGGAGTTGCCGATCGTGAACTCGAAAAGGATGGGATCGTCGATCGGCCGCCTGGTGAGAGGAATGCCCCACTCGAATCGTAGCGGACCCACCGGAGAGAACCAGCGAATCCCGAAGCCGGTGGACCAGAACAGTCCCAGCGGAAGCGAGTGCTGCTTGTCCTCGAAGAAGCGTGCATCCACCGCGAAGGAGTTCCCGGCGTCGACGAAGACCACGCCCTTGACCCCCACCTTGGGGACGATGGGGAACTCGAGCTCGAGATTCAGGACGAACTGCTTGTTCCCACCCACCACGAAGGTCGTCACCGGGCAGTCCGGGCGGTTGCAGACCGGCACCAGGATGGTCGGAGAGATCGAGCTCAGCGTGTAGCCGCGGATGGTGTTGATGCCGCCCAGGTAATAGAGCTCGGACACCGGCAGCCGGCGGTTGGGGTCGAGGTTGGCGATGTATCCCAGGGTGACGTTGGTCTTGAGCACCGCTCCCAGCGGCAGGGGGAAGTAGAAGCGCGAGAAGAGCGTGTACCGCGCGTAGTTCAGGTCGCCGCCCAGGAAGTCGGGGGCGAACTCGGCCGAGGCGAACTGGTAGAAGCCCTTGGTCGCGAAGAGCCGGTTGTCGCGGCGGTCCCAGGCCAGGCTGAAGCGCACCGCGGAGGTGATCTGGGTCCCGGTGCGGAACCGGCCGAAGAGCGGCGTGGTGTTGGTGTTGATGACACCGGCGTTCGGGCCGGTGCCGGTTCCGCCGGGCGACGCCTCCACCCACTCGCGGGTGTACCCCACGCTGGCGATGACGTCGTCCCAGATGTGGTAGCCGAGCCCCACCGAGCCGCCGAGGGCCTGACGGGTGAAGTCGAACTGGTCCACCTGGGTCCGGTAGATGTCGAAGGAGAAGATCCAGTCGGTGTCGAGGAAGTACGGGTCGTAGAACGACAGCTGCACCAGCTGCCGCAGGCTGGAGAGCTGTGCCGACAGCGAGACCGTCTGTCCCCATCCGAGGAAGTTGTTCTGGGTGACCTGCGCGGTGAAGATGAAGCTCTCCACCGAGCTGAAGCCGAATCCCACCTGGAAGCTGCCGGTGCTCTTCTCCTTCACCTCGACCGTCACCACCACGTGGCTGTCGTCGCGGCCCGGCTTGTAGGTGATCTCCACGGTCTCGAAGAAGCCGAGGGCGGTGACCCGCTCCTTGCTCCTTCGCAGCCCGCTGCCGCTGAACAGCTCGCCCTCGTAGATGCGTAGCTCGCGGCGGATCACCTTGTCCCGGGTCTTGGTGTTTCCGACGATCTCGATGCGATCGATGGTCTGGAGCTTTCCCTTCTCCACCTTGAAGTCGAGGGCGACGGTTCGCTCCTTGGGGTCGACCGTCGTCTCGGGGTTGAAGTTGGCGTAGGCGTACCCCTGGTCCTGATAGATGTCGGCCAGCGACTGGTCGTCCTTCAGGACCTTGGCCCGGCTGAAGTAGTCCCCCCTGCGCGACTCGAGCACCGCGAACAGCCGTTCCTTGGGGACGATCAGGTCGCCGGAGAAGTCGATGCTGGAGATGCGGTACTGCTCGCCCTCGGTGATCTTCACCGTGATGTAGATGAGGCGCTTGTCGGGCGAGAGCGCGACGGTCGGCTTCTCCACCTTCACGTTGAGGAAGCCTCGGTCGTAGTAGGCGGCCTCGATGATCGCCAGGTCGCGCTGGAACGCTTCCTCGCGGAACGTTCCCTCGCCGGTGAGGAAGCCGAAGAAGTTCCCCTCCCGGGTGATCATCAACGCCTTGAGGTCGTCGGCGGAAACCTTCTCCGCGCCGATGAGGTTCACCTGCTTCACCATCACCTTGGCGTGCTCGTTGATGACGAACACCACGTCGGCCTGGTTGGTGCCCTGGATGGGGACGATCCGGTAGGTGACCTCGGCGAGGAAGAAGCCCTTCTCGACGTACTTCTCCTGGATCTTCTTGACGTTCCGCCTCACCGCGTCCAGGTCGAGGATCTGGTACGGCTTGAGGTCGATGACGTCCTTGAAGTCGTCCTTGCTGAGCTCCTCGTTCCCCTGGAGCCGCCACTCGCGGATCGACGGACGCTCCGCAACCCGAACCACGAGGGCGATGCCCCCGGTCGTGAGCCGCTGGGTGAGGAGCTGGATGTCCTGGAAGTAGCCCAGGCTCCAGAGCGACTGGATGTCGGCGCCGGTCAGCGAGGGGTCGAAGGGCTGCCCGAGCTTGTTCTTCAGCGCGCGCTTGATGACCTCCGGCTCGACGCGCCGGTTCCCCTCGATCCGCACCTGGCTGATGACGTCCGAGCCGGCCGGGACCGGCGTGTCGAGCTGGATGCTGGACCCGGGCGTCCCTCCATCGGCCGCACCGGCGGCTTCCGCGGCCGCGCCCCCGTCGGGCGGGCCGGTCACCTCGGCGGGAGCAGTGCCGGCGTCGGGCGCACCGGGGGCCTGAGCGCCGCCGGGAGTCCCGGCGTCAGGCGCGGCCCCCCCTTGGGCACGCGAGGCACCGGGAAGGACGAGCACGAGCAGGGCGGCGGCCAGGAGCCAGGTGGCGGTCGTCTTGCGTGCGGAAACGTTCAACCTCGTCGGGAAGCGGCGGCCGGTGGAAGGGCGCGCACTGTAGGGGAGGGAGGAGGACAGGGACAATGGTGAAAAGCTCTACGCCGGCTCGACCTTGCCCCCAGCGAGCCGCAACCTCCGCGGCAGCGAACGGGCCAGCGCCTCGTTGTGGGTCACCACCACGGCCGTGATGCCCAGATCCCGGTTCACCTCGCGCAGCACCTGGTGGATGCCCTCCCCTGTCACCGGATCGAGGTTCCCGGTGGGTTCGTCGGCCAGGAGCAACAACGGCTCGAGCACCAGCGCGCGCGCCAGCGCCACCCGCTGGGCCTCACCGCCCGACAGCTCGCCGGGCCGATGGTCCACCCGCGCCGCCAGCCCCACCCGCTCCAGCAGTCCCCGGGCGCGCCGGAGGGCGGTGGTGCGCTCCATCCGCTGCACCAGCGCGGGGATGGCCACGTTCTCCAGCGCGGTGAACTCCGGGAGGAGGTAGTGGCTCTGGAACACGAAGCCGACGGTGCGGTTGCGGAAACGCGACAGGTCCGCGTCGGGCAGCGCCAGCACGTCCACCCCGTTCACCAGCATCGTCCCGGCGACCGGGGCGTCGAGCGTCCCCAGCACGTGGAGGAAGGTGCTCTTTCCCGAGCCCGATGCCCCCACCAGGCTGACCAGCTCCCCACGCTCGATGTCCAGGGACAGGCTGCGCAGCACGTCGATGCGCTTGCCGTGCAGCCAGTAGCTCTTCGACAGCTCGCGGATCTCGATGAAGGCCATCCCGAGGAGCCCTACTCTCCCTTGAGCCCTTCCACCGGCTCGACGCGCGAGGCCCTCAGCGCGGGGTAGATGGAGGCGAGATACGTCACCAGGATGGCGATGAGCACGGTGAGCGCGGTCTGCAGAGGCTCCACCTTCACCGGCAGCGAGGGGATGTAATAGACCTCCGGGTCGAGCCGGAGCCCCACCCTCTCGATGAAGAGGCACCAGGCCAGCCCGGAGATCAGGCCCAGCAGGCCCCCGGCGATCCCGATCTGCAGCCCCTCGGCGAGGAAGATCTTCACGATGCCGCCCTGGGGAACGCCGAGCGCCTTGAGGACGGAGATCTCCTTGCGCTTCTCCAGCACCAGCATGGTGACCGTGGCCACGATGAGTCCCGCGGCAACCACCACGATGATGGAGAGGATGATTCCCATCACCAGCTTCTCCAGCCGCAGCGCGGAGAAGAGGTTGCGGTTCATCTCCCCCCAGTCCTTCGTCCGGTAGGGGTACCCCTCCAGGGCGTTGAGCACGCTCGAGGCGATGCGCCGGGCGTCGTCCACGTCCTTGACCTTGAGCTCGACACCCGTGGCCCCGGGGATGCCGAAGAAGGACTCGGCGGCCTTCAGGCCGACGTAGACGAACTTCGAGTCGTACTCGAACATTCCCGTGTAGAAGATGCCCGCCACCCGGAAGGCCTTCGACTTGGGGATGGGGCCCGAGGGGCCCATGCCACCCCCCAGCGGCGAGACCACGGTGACCGGGTCTCCCACCAGCACCCGAAGGCTGGAGGCCAGCTCCCGGCCCAGCAGGATGCCGGGGAGTGGCGGACCCGCCGGGGCGTCCTTCGGCATCTGGATGACGTCGTCGTCCTTGGGCTTGTCCATCCGGTAGCGGGTCCGGACCGGAATGTCCTGGGGCCGGGCCAGCCAGCGGATGTCGCCCCCGGGGAGGATGTTTTGGGGGAGGTCGGTCACCTCGCCGGTGGTCTCCGGGTCGACCCCCTTGATGATCGCCCCGTCGACCTGGGCCTCGCTGGCCACCATCACCTGGCCGAGCAGGAAGGGGGTCTTGCCGATGACCCCGGGGACCTGGGCCGCCTTCTTCATCACCTCGGGGTACTCGGGCATCCCGGCCTGGGGATCTCCGTACTTGAGCACCACCACGTGGGCGTTGGTCCCGAGGATCTTCTTCTGCAGATCGACCTCGAAACCGCTCATCACGCTGAGCACGATGATCAGCGCCATCACCCCCACGCCCACCCCGCCCACGCTGAGGGCGGTCATCATCATCGTGGGGGACTGGCTCCGCTCCTGGGCCTCGTGCAGCGCCTTGGCCGCGGCCAGCGGATCGCGCCGGCCGAGCTCGCGAATGCGGGTTCGCTCCACCACCGCGTCCGCGGCACGGAGGATGCCGAGGATGATCAGCGGAGGGATGATGCCCAGGAGGAGCACCACCAGCCCGCCGAGCAACAGCCGCGGGCGGAAGACGTGCACGTGCCGGCGGGCGACGAACAGCTCGAACCCGGTGCGCAGGTCGAGCCGCCCCGACGCGGTGGCCACGAACCCGGTGAGGATGCCGAAGGTGAGAGCCAGCACCAGCAGGCTGAAGACCAGCCAGTACCCGAGCTCGGGCCGGCCGAGCAGGTTGGCCAGGTAGATGACTTCCCGGAAGCGTGGCCCGAGCGTCGCGTCGAGCGCGGGGATGCTGGGAAGCAGCGACAGCAGCGCGGGGAGCGGGACGCCGAGATAGAGGACGGCGATGGTCGCCTCGGGCGCCGACAGCTTGCGCGAGCGCGACGCCCCCACGAAGCCGCCCAGGAACGCCACCGCCGCGCCGAGGGTGAGCGCCACCCCGAACGCCGCCGGCGGGCCCCACCCCACCCCGCGCGAGGCGGAGGCCAGCGCGGTCTGCACCAGCACCAGAACGAGCTCGGCCCCGAGAATGCCCAGGCCATAGGCGGCCAGGGTGCTCAGATGGAAGTCCCTCCATCCCGCGAGCGGCGGGGCATGCGCGGCTGCCGAGGGCTCGGCGGCCACCGGCGGTGGCTCCTCGCGGCGGTAGCTCCCCAGCGCCACCAGGGCCCAGCCCACGAGCCAGGCCGCCGCCGCGGGCCCCAGGAGCCAGAGCGCCGGGGAGGCCACCGCCGCCCGGCGGGCCTCGATCACCCCCGTCACCGCTCCCACCAGCGGGCCCCACCCGAAGGCGGCGACACCGAGCCGGGCCAGGACGGGGCCCCAGGCGCCGGTCCGGCTCAGGGCCACCGCGGCGAGCACCACGGCGGTGAGGACCAGTGCCCCGCCCAGGCCCCGGAGCACCCACCGGGCGTGGGGAGGGGCGGGCGCGACGGCAGCGAGCGCGAGCGGCTCGTCCATCAGCGTTTCTCGGGCTTGAGCAGCGGGAAGAGGATGACGTCCCGGATGGAGGGGGTGTCGGTGAGGATCATCGCCAGCCGGTCCACGCCCAGCCCCTCGCCACCGGTGGGGGGCATGCCGTGCTCCAGGGCGCGGATGTAGTCCTCGTCGTAGTCCATCGTCTCGACGGCCCCTCTCCGCTTGGCCTCCACCTGCGCCTCGAATCGCCCCTTCTGGTCCAGCGGGTCGTTCAGCTCGCTGAACCCATTGGCGATCTCCCGACCCACGATGAACAGCTCGAACCGGTCGGCGATTTCAGGCCGCTGGTCGTTCCGTCGAGCCAGGGGGCTGATCTCGGTGGGGAACTCGGTGACGAAGGTGGGCTGGACCAGGCGGGACTCCACCCCGTGCTCGAAGAGGACGGCCAACATCGCTCCTGGGCCGAGCACGTCCAGGTGCCGGCGCTCGCTCTCGGGGAGCCTGGGGCCGATCTCCGCCCGGAGCCGGTCGGCGTCCTTCAGGTCGGCCTCGGTCAGGGAGGGGAAGGCCTGCCGGACGGCCTGGGCCATGGGAAGTCGCGGCCAGGGCGGCGTGAAGTCGAGGACCTGCCCCTGGTAGGACACCTTCAACGAGCCGCTGACCCGCTCGGCCGCTCCGGAGATCATCTCCTCCGTCTCGGCCATCATGTCCTCGTAGGTGGCGTAGGCCCGGTACCACTCGAGCATCGTGAACTCGGGATTGTGCCGGGTGCTGACGCCCTCGTTCCGGAAGTTCCGGTTGATCTCGTAGACCCGCTCGAAGCCGGCCACCACCAGCCGCTTGAGGTACAGCTCGGGCGCGATGCGGAGGAAGAGCGGGATGTCCAGGGCGTTGTGGTGGGTGGTGAATGGCCGTGCCGCCGCGCCGCTCACCAGGGAGTGCATCATCGGCGTCTCGACCTCGACGTAGCCGCGCGCATCGAGGAACTCCCGCAGGTAGCGGATCAGGGCCGTGCGCCGGAGGAAGACCTCCTTCACCTCCGGATTGGAGAGCAGGTCCAGGTACCGCTGCCGGTAGCGCATCTCCACGTCGGCGAGGCCGTGCCACTTCTCCGGAGGCGCCCGGAGCGCCTTGGTGAGTGGGAGGTACTCGGTGGCGGCGAGGGTCAGCTCCCCGGTCTTGCTCCGGAAGAGCGTGCCCTTGACCCCGACGAAGTCGCCCAGATCGGTGAGCTTGAACCGCTCGAACTGGTCACCGAGCGCGTCCTTCTTGACGTGAATCTGAAGCTCACCGCTCCGGTCGCGGAGCTTGAGGAACGCCGCCTTGCCGAAGCTCCGGAGCGCCACCACCCGGCCGGCGACGGAGTAGGTCGGCTTGGAGGCCTCGAGCTGCTCGGCACCGTCCGGGGCGTGCTTCCGGGCGATGTCCCCGGCCAGGTCGGCCGGACGGAACTCGTTGCCGAAGGGGTTGCAGCCCAGCGTGCGCCAGCGCCCGGCCTTCTCCAGGCGCTGCTGGTACAGCTCGTGCTCCTTGGCCGATTCGGTCTGGTCGCTCACGGTCTCTGCAGACCCTCCTACTCCGGAACGGCGCGGTTGGGATTCTTCACCCCGAGGAGCTGGGCGGTCACGAAGTCGTCCAGCTTTCCGTCCAGCACCGCGTCCACGTTGCCGGTCTCCACGCCGGTCCGGAGGTCCTTCACCAGCCGGTAGGGGGCCAGGACGTAGCTGCGGATCTGGGAGCCGAAGGCGATGTCCTTCTTCTGCGACTCGGCCTCGTCGCGCACCTGATTTCGCTTCTGCAGCTCGAGGTCGTAGAGGCGCGAGCGGAGGATCTTCCAGGCCATGTCCCGGTTGGCGTGCTGGCTGCGCTCGTTCTGCATCGCGACGGTGATCCCGGTGGGAACGTGGGTGAGGCGCACCGCCGAGGAGGTCTTGTTCACCTTCTGGCCGCCGGCGCCGCTGGCCCGGTACACGTCGACCCGGACGTCCTTCTCCGGGATGTCGACCACGATGTCGTCGTCCACCTCGGGATAGACGGTGACCGAGGCGAACGAGGTCTGGCGCCGGGCGTTGGCGTCGAAGGGGCTGATCCGCACCAGCCGGTGGACGCCGTTCTCGGCCTTGAGGTAGCCGTACGCGTTCTCGCCGCTGACCTTGATCGCCACGTTCTTCAGGCCCGCCTCCTCGCCGGCCACGAAGTCGTTGATCTCCACCGTCCAGCCCTTCGACTCGGCGTAGCGCGTGTACATGCGGAGCAGCATCGCTGCCCAGTCCATGGACTCGGTGCCTCCGGCGCCGGCGTTGATCTCCATGTAGGCGTTGGCGTGGTCGTTGTCCCCGGAGAGCATCCGCTCCAGCTCCAGCCGCTCGACCTCGTGCTCGATGCCGTCCAGCGAGCCCTCGGCCTCGGCCCGGGCCGCGTCATCCGCGGCCTCCGCAGCCAATTCCAGCAAGGTGCGGGCGTCGTCGAGCGAGCGCTCCACTCTCTCGAAGGTCGCGACCTGCGCCTGCAGCCCGGCCTTTTCCTTGAGCAGCCCCTGGGCCTTGACCTGATCGTTCCAGAAGTCCGGCTGACCGGCGTCCCGGTCGATCAGGGCGATCCGCGACCGCTTGCGGTCCAGGTCAAAGATGCCCCCGGAGCGCGTCCAGGCGCGCCTGCAGGGAGCCGATTCGTTCCGTGGGGTCGATGGGCATGACGACGATCAGGGGGTTCCGTACGGCCGGGAGCGTCGGAACCGCAGGCGAATCAGGGCCAGGAGCCCCGCCAGCCCGGCGAAGAGCGCGGCAAGGTACGCGGGAACGTCCCCGATGACAACGTACGGCGTCGCTCCCTCCATCAGGGGCAGCTCCGCCATCCGCCACTCGGGCCCCGTCAGTTCCGCCGCCGAGACCGCCAGCCGGTCGCTGGGGACCATGCCCAGCTCCGTGGCCTCGAACACTCGCCCCACCGGGTCGATGAAGGCGCTCACCCCGGTGTTCGCCGCGCGGGCCACCGGCCTACCGGTCTCCACCGCCCGGGTGGCCACCATGTGCAGGAACTGGAAGGGCGCCGAGCTGAAGCCGTACCAGGCGTCGTTGGTCATGTTCACCAGCACCTGGGCGCCATTCCGGGCATAGGTCCGGGAGATCTCCGGGAAGATGGCGTCGAAGCAGATCTCGATGCCCAGCTTCACCGGAGGGCCGTCCGGGCGTCGCAGCACCGCCGGGCCGAGGTCGTTCCCCGGGGTGAAGCTCGCCCCGACGATGTTGCCGACACCGAGGATCTCGTCGAGCCGCCAGGGCACGTACTCGCCGAAGGGGACCAGGTGGTTCTTCACGTAATGGTGGGCGATGCCCAGGGTGGGGTCGAGGAGGAAGGCGGCGTTCTCGTTCCCCTTCCGGAGGTTCTTCGGGTCGAACACGTCCACCCCGACCAGCACCCCGGCGCGATAACCCCCCTGACGGAGGCCGGCCTCGGTGAGCCGCTTGACCCCGGTGGGGAACGCGAGCGGGTAGCTGCCCTCGGGCCAGACGATGAGATCGGCCCCCGCCTCGTCCGCGGCGGCGGTCGGCGGCAGGTAGCGCGCGAGGATGGTCCCCGCCCGGGAGCTGCCCCGGGACATCTTCAGCTTCTGATCGATGTTGCCCTGCACCACCGCGGTCTTCACCTTGGGCGCGGCGGCGGCGGCGCGGTCCATCGCCCGGACGTGGAAGGCGCCGTACAGGTGCCCCAGCACCAGGATCGCCGCGGCAACCGCCAGGAGCACCCGGGGCGTCGGTCGCTCGCGGAGGCGCCACCAGCGCCAGCCCTCGTACACCGCTCCGTTCACCACCGCGACGCCGAGGGCGATGGCGTAGACCCCGCCCAGGCTCGCCACCTGGTGGAACCAGAGATTCCGGGTCTGGGTGTAGCCGAGGTTCGCCCAGGGGAAGCCGGAGCAGAAGTAGTTCCGCATCAGCTCGGTGGCCATCCACACCGGGCCGATGGTCCAGCCCATGCTCCAGCCGAGCCCGCGCTCGATGAGCCGGACCAGGCCGGTGGCGATCGCCCAGTGGAAGGCGCACCAGGCGACGAGCAGCTCCAGCGCCGGGATGCTCAGCCAGTTCGGCATCCCGCCGAACGTCACCATCGCCACGTTCACCCACCAGAACGCGCCGGTGAAGAACACCATGCCGGCGATCATCCCCGCGCCGAACGCTCGCCACGGCGACAGGCGACGGATGGCCAGGAGCATCGGGACCAGGCAGACGAACGCCAGGGGCTCGAGAATTCCGGAGGCGAACAGCTCGCGGCGGGGGCCGATGGGAAAGGCGATCGGGAAGGCCGCCGCGCCGAGCAGGCCGGTGAGGACCAGAGCGCCGAGGCGCCAGGGCACCAGGACGCGCTCGCGCCGTCCGGGGACGGCGGTGAGGGCCGGAGGGGCCCCGGATGAGGGAGGGAGGGCGACGGCGGACACGGGAAGCTCGGGTGCTCCTACCAGAACCCGTGGCGCGGTGGGTGTCGTCCCATCACCGAACGTCGATCATCGAGGCGGGACCATTCCCGGGCGGCCCAGGAGCCTGGCCTCGAGGGCGCCCATCCGCTCGGCGTCCCGGCGCCGGTGGTGGTCGTGGCCGAGCAGGTGGAGCAGCCCGTGGGCGAGATAGAGGTCCAGCTCGCCGGCGACCGATCGGCGGTGCGCACGGGCCTGCCGCCGGGCCGTGTCGAGGGAGAGGATGACGTCCCCGAGGTGCCGCGGGCCAGTGGCGCCGGGGGGCGCTTCGCCGGCGGGGAAGCTGAGCACGTCGGTGGGCCGGTCCTTCCGGCGCCACATCCGGTTCAGCGTGCGGATGCCGGGATCGTCGGTGAGGAGGATGGAGAGCTCCACGCGGTCGAGATCGAGCACCTCCAGGAACCGGCCGGCGCTTCGACGGAGCTGCCGGAGCAGCCCGCCCGCCCCGGAGAGTCCGTCGGCGCGGACCTCGATGATCGACCGATCGGCGCGGCCGGAGGGCTCCTGCGGTGCCGTCCTCCGAGACCGCGTGCGCATGCGCTCGAATCCTATCGAAGGGACGAAGCCCGAAGGGCCCGATCCAGCCCGAACCGGCCGCCTCCGCGCGTGGCGATGAACAGGAACACGAAACAGTAGAGGACCGCCGCCTCGCCCCGGTTCACCACCGGCACCCACTCTCCTCCCCCCAGCTTCCAGACGTGATGGAACTGGAAGTACGCCACGGCCATCGTCCCGGAGGCGAGGAACGCCGCCGGACGGGTGAAGAGCCCGAGGGCGATGAGCACCCCGCAGAGCAGCTCGATCACCCCCCCGATCCACGCCTGCGAGAACGGCGCCGGCACCGGCTTGCTGGTGAGGACGCCGAACAGCTTCTGCATCCCGTGGACGCTGAGCATCGCGCCGGAGAACAGGCGCAGCAGGTCGTAGGCGAGCGGCTCCAGCCGCGCGAGGCAACGCATCATCGTGGTTCTTGCCTGACGACCGGCCTCCCTCGGGCGCACGCCGATTCAGCGGGCGGCGGAAGCCTCCCTGCCCACCGGCCCTCCGTCGGACGGCAGGTCGACCACGAAGGTCGTGCCCTCCTCCGCCCTCGACAGGACCCGGACCTCGCCTCCATGGCCCACCGCCACCTGGCGGACGATGTACAGACCCAGGCCGATGCTCCCGTCGAGCGCGCCCGGGCGCAGCCCGCGCTGGAAGGGCTCGAACAGCCCCGGAAGCAGCTCGGCAGGAATCGGTGGCCCGTGGTTGTGCACGGAGAGCTCCGCGCGGCCTTCCCTGGCCTGGACCCGGACGGTGACCGGCCGCTCGGGGTCGCCGTGCTGGAGGGCGTTCCCCAGCAGGTTTCCGATCGCCTGCGCGAGCCGCTCGGGGTCCCACACACCCGTGGGACGACCCTCCGTCTCCCGGCGCACCCTGCGCACCTGGTCCTCGGGCATTCCCTCCAGCACCCGGGTCACCACCGCGTCGAGCGCCACGACCTCGGGAGTGAGCGGCAGCCCGTGACCGTGCCGGATCCGGGTCAGGTCGAGCAGGCCGGAGATGATGGCCTGCATCCGGTCGGTGGACCGCTCCATCCGCTCGAGGGTGCGGAGGTGCTCTTCGGGGATTCCGCGCCGGCGCATCGTCTCCAGCCCCAGACGCACCGAGGCCAGCGGATTGCGGAGATCGTGGCTGACGATGCCCAGGAGGCGCTGCTCGAACTCGGCCGCCGCCTGAAGCTTCCGCCGCTCCTCCTCCACTGCCGCGCGGCCCAGCGCCGCCTCCTTCTCCACCCGGCGGCGCTGGGTGACGTCCCGGCTCACGCAGGTCAGGAGCTGCGGCGGTCCCTCCGGAGCGGGAATGGGTGACAGCGAGTACTCGTACCAGCGGGTCTCGTCGCCGGACAGGAAGGCCACCTCGCTTCGCGCCGGCGCGCCGGTGACGAAGGCGGCATGGAGCTGGATCCGGAACTCGGGGAAGCTACCCGCCCCGAAGACCTCGTCCATCGAGCGGCCGATCATCTGCGCTGGGGCGAGACCCATCGCCGCCGCCCCGAGCCGATTCACATAGACGTAACGGAGGTTCCGGTCGAGGAGATAGACGTTCTCCTGCACCACATCGACCGCCAGTCGGATCAGCTCCAGCTCCTTGATGGGGGAGGTGGTGCCGGTCGGACGGTCGTGGTTGAGGCGACGGGCCCCAGTCGAGGAGGTCATCGTGCGCGGAAGCGTAGCGGCCAGCCGCCGCAGCGCGCCCGGCTGTTCCACGAACCGGCGTCCACCAGTGAGCGAGCGGGCAGCCGCTCGGACTCAAACCCTTCAGCGACGCTGAACACCTCGGTCGGGAGCGAGCGCGAGCGGCGCCGGCCGCCCTCCGCCCAGCGCACCGGGCGGGTATGCAGGGCGGGAGTGGTAGATGCCCTCGAGGGTGTGGAGGAAGGAGATGGAGATCGCGTTCAGGTCTCGCAGGGTGAGGTCGCACTCGTCGAGCTGCCCCTCGGTGAACACCGCGGTGATGATTCGCTGCACCAGGGCCTGGAGTCGCTCCCGGCTGGGGTCGGGCATCGCCCGGCTGGCGGCCTCCACCGCATCGGCCAGCATCACCAGCGCCGCCTCGCGGAACTGCGGCCGCGGCCCGGTGTAGCGGAACATGGCGTCCTCCACCGCCCCCTCGCGTCCCTCGGCCTGCTCCACCGCTCGGTGGTGGAAGTAGCCCACCAGCCGCGTCCCGTGGTGCTGGGCGATGACGTCCTGCACTGCCCGGGGAAGCTTGTAGCGCCGTGCGAGCTCGAGACCGTCAGTGACGTGGCGCTTGATGATCACCGCGCTCATCCCCGGGGCGAGGCAGTCGTGCGGGTTCTCGCCCTTCTGGTTCTCGCCGAAGTACAGCGGGTTCTTCCCCTTCCCGATGTCGTGGTAGTAGGCGCAGGTCCGGCCCAGGAGCGGGTTGCATCCGGTGGTCTCCGCCGCGGCCTCCACCAGGCTCCCCACGATGATGCTGTGGTGGTAGGTGCCCGGGCTCTGGACGATCAGCTCCTTGAGCGCCGGGTGATTGAGGTTGGCCAGCTCGAGCAGCTTCAGATCGCTGGCGTAACCGAATCCCAGCTCGAGCAACGGGGTGAGCGCCAGCACCAGGGTGGGGACGATGAGCATCGATCCCGCCCCGGCGAACGCGGCCGCCAGTAACGTGTCCCGCGCCGGCCCCTTCCCCGCCGCCAGCCCGAAGGCGAGCACCACCCCGGCGCTGATCAGCCCCACCCACACGCCGGTCCGGAACAGCGCCGCGCGGTCCCGCGCTCGCGCCACCTGGGTCGCGGCGACGAGGCTGCCCAGAAGACCGTAGACGGCGAAGAACAGCGAGTTGCCGAGCATCACCCCGGCCAGCGTCGACAGGACGAGGCCGAAGAACAGCGCCAGCTCCTGGTTCAGGAGCAGACGCACCAGCATCGCCCCGGCCGCCACCGGGAGGAGCACCAGCAGGGCCTGCATCGGCAGCGCGGGCCAGCGGTCATGCATCGCCTCCGCCACGGCGGCCGCCAGCCGGAATGCCCCGAGGAAGAGGAGCAGCAGCGCCCCCAGGAGCAAGCCGTCCCTCCGGGTGGGCCGGAAGCGGCGAAAGGCCTTCCGGTGGAAGGTCCAGATTCCGGCCAGCAGCAGGGCGACCAGGGCCGCGGTGCCCGCGCTCGCCTCGAGCACGTCGAAGCGAGCGGTCTGGGCCCGCATCGCGGCGAGCATCCGGAGGTGGTCCTCGGAGACCAGCTCCCCGTCGCCGATGATCTTCTGGCCCTTCTTGATCTGGATGACCGCGTCCTTCACCGCCGAGGCAGCAATGCTCCGGCGGCGCTCGGTCTCGGCGATGTTCGCGGTGAGGTTGGGCCGGAGAGCGCGCTTGGCGATCCGCAGCACCGCGCGGCGGAGCAGCCCGGGCGAGTCGGGCAGGAGATTTCCGGGCAGGGTCGCCCAGCGATCCATCTCCGCACGCGCCTCGCGCACGTCGAGGACCGACGGGGGCACGACGGCGCTGGGGTGCTCGGCGCCGTCGTTCAGGTCACGGATGGTGAGGAAGCTCCCCGCCGGGCCCAGGTCCTCGCGAGCCCCGACCACCGGAGCGAGGTAGCCACGCGAGAGCACCGCCAGCACGGCGCGCTCCACCTCCGGTGCCGCGCGGGCCTCCACCAGGGCGTTCCAGTCTTCGTCCTCCAGCTCGAAGAGCCGCTGCTCCAGCTGCTGCCGCGCCAGCACCAGGCCGGAGCGGTCCACCGGCTCGACCTTTCGCTTCCCGGCGACCGGCTTTGCCGGCGGGTCCACCTGTGGGAGCGCGGCACGCAGATCCGCGAAGGCCTGCCGGATCCCCGCCTGCGCCTCCGGCACCACCACCGGGTTGAAATCGAACACCGGGCGGACGCCGGCGCGGGCCTCCTGCCTTCGCCGATCGGTCAGCGCCGCGTCGGGAAGGTCGTAGTCGCGCGTGGCCTTGAAGCCCGCTGCCGAGGCGCTGTCGAAGGGACGGCCCACATCCTCCGGCCGCAGCTGCGGGAGCGCCTGCACCGCGAACCCCGGGGCGACCAGGAGCCCGGCCAGCACCGACACCACCGCGAGCAGCGTCAGAGCCGGAAGAACGCGTTTCGCCTGACCGTCCAAGAGCCCCGGACCCTACGGTCCCGGAGCGACACCGGACAAGCGCCGAGGCCCAGGCAAGCAGCCACGGATCGGTGTCTGAGGAGCGCAGGTGTGTTCTGCGGTGGGCACTCGGGGGCCGGGGGGCCCGGAATCGCTCACTCGGCCCTCAGGGCCTCCTGCGGATCGACCCGCGTCGCACGGTTGGCGGGAAGGAGCGCCGCGGCGACGGTGACCGCCGACAGCATCGCCGCTGCTGCCAGTGCCGTGGGCGGGTCCGAGGGAGCGACGCCGTAGAGCAGTCGCTCCAGGGAGTGGCCCAGCAGGAGCGCGCCTCCCAGGCCCGCGAGGATGCCGATGCCCCCGAGCCCGAGCGCGCGGCGGAGGACCCACCAGCGCACCGACCTCGCCGAGGCGCCGATGGCCATGCGGATTCCGATCTCGCGAGTCCGCTGGGCAACGCTGAAGGCCAGCACGCCGTAGACCCCCGCGGCGGCGAGCAGCACCGCCAGTCCGGCGAACAGTCCCAGGAGGATGCCCGCCGCGCGCGGTGCCGCGACCGAGCCCGAGACCCGGTCCTCGAGCGTCCTCACGTCGAAGAGGGACAGGCCCGGATCCACCGCGGCGAGCTCTCGCCGGGCGGCGGCGGCCAGCGGCGCCAGCGCCTCGCGGCTACGGAGCACGAACGTCAGCCGGAGCGAGGTGTCCTGGTCCAGCGGGAAGTACGTCTCCGGACGCGGCTTCTCGCCGAGCCCGAAGTGGTGGACGTCTCCCACCACGCCCACGATGCGGCGCCAGGGCAGGTGGTCCTCGGCGTCACCCGGCCGGATGCGGGCGCCGACCGGCGACCTGCCGCCCCAGAAGCGCCGGGCCGCCTCGACGTTCACCAGCGCCACCGGCTCCCCCCCGGCCCGGTCCGAATCCTCGAGCGTTCGCCCCTCCTTGAGCGGGATCCCCATTGCCTCGATGTACCCCGCGGAGGCGAAGCGGTACTCGATGGCCGGCTCGTGCGCCTTGTCGAAGACCTGACCCTCGATGGAGAAGTTCCCGTTGGTGTTGCCTCCACTGAGGGGGAGGTCGTTGACCGCGCCAGCGTGGCTGACCCCGGGAAGCGCCCGGAGCCGGGGGAGGTACGCCTCGACCATCGCCCGGCGGGAGGCGTCGTCCGGATACCGTTCCCCGGGGAGCTGGATCCGGAAGGCCACCGCATTCTCCGTCCGGAACCCGGGATCCTGCCGGAGCAGCCGCTGCACGCTCTGGAGCACCAGGGCCGCGCCGAGCAGCGGGGCCAGGGCGAGCGCGACCTCGAAGACCACCAGTGCGGACTGCAGCCACTGCGTCCGGTGGCCGAGCGCAGTGCGCATCTCGCCACGGACGGCGCCCAGATCGCCCCGTGCGAGCAGGAGTGAGGGCAGCACCCCGAAGAGGACCGTGGTCAGCACGCACAGCCCCACCGAGAACGCCAGCACTCGTCCATCCAGAGCCACGGCGCTGGCCAGGGCCGGCGCCCGGACCGGCAACGCCCCGCGCAGGATCGACGAGCCTGCCCATCCCACCAGCAGCCCGAGACCGGTCCCCACCACCGAGAGCACTCCCGCCTCGACCAGGAGCCCACGGGCCACGCGCCAGCGATCCGCCCCGAGGGCCATCCTCACCGCCACCTCGCGACGGCGCGCCGCCCCTCGGGCCAGAAGGAGATTGGCCAGGTTGACGCAGGCGATGAGCAGAACCAGCGCGACCACCGCACCGAGGGCGCCCAGGGAGGTCCGGGCCTCGCCCAGGAGCTCGTCCATCCAGGGCACCACCAGGATGCGGTGGTGCTGGTAGTCCGGTAGCTCCAGGGCGATGGCCTTCACCACCGAGGTGAGGTCCTTCTGCGCCGCCGGCACCGTCACCCCGGGCGCAAGGCGGCCGATGGCATTCATGAAGTGCATTCCCCGGGGGGAATTGGCCGGGTCGTTTTGCAGCGGGACCCAGACGTCCGAGTCGGCGAACCAGTGGGGCTGCTCGCGGACCACGCCCAGCACCAGGTGGTCGCGTCCGTCGAGGCGCACGGTGGAGCCCACGATGTCCGGCCGGCCGGCGAACTGCTTTCGCCAGAAGCGCTCGCCGAGCATCGCCACCGCCGGCCCGCCGAACCGGTCCTCGTCCTCGGTGAACTCCCGCCCGAGGAGCGGGGGCAGGCCGAGCACCCGGAGCGCTCCCGCGTTCATCCGCTGCGAGGAGAGCCGGATCGGCTCGCCGTCCCCCGTGAGGCTCTTGTTGCCCTGCGAGAAGAGAGCCAGGCCGCTCAGGCTGCGGGAGCGGGTGATCCAGTCGTTCGCGTCCGGGACCGAGACCGAGGCCCGCGCCACGTCGGGCTGGACGTCGTAGATCCGCACCAGCTGCTCGGGCGCGCGGTACGCCAGCGGGCGGAGCAGCACCGCGTTCACCAGGGTGAAGACGGCGGTGGTCGCCCCGGTGGCGAGCGCGAGGGTGAGGACCGCGGTGGCGGTGAAGGCCCTGTCCCCGAAGAGGCGTCGGACCGCCACCCGGACGTCCTTCCCGATTCCGGCCAGGGGTGACGGGCTCGACGAGGTGGGGAACTGGCTCATGCGACGGCGCTCAGCGAAGGGCGTGCCACGCGGTGTTTCCTGGGAACGCCGGCTGGAAGGGCGGATTTCCGGCGCCTTGCCGGAGCAGCCTCGGGACCCCGGATCCCATTTCCGGACATGGCGGCGCCAGGAGGCTCAATCACCGCCGCGAAGGGTCGGGTGCCGATTGCTTCCACC
>Ga0207679_10000698_pt1 | contig 22446 bp, 18 predicted proteins | sample KBSC73metaG_FD_184320 | JGI IMG/M metagenome (GOLD analysis project Ga0207679, IMG submission 184320) | Corn rhizosphere microbial communities from Kellogg Biological Station, Michigan, USA - KBS C7-3 metaG (SPAdes) (version 2) | ecosystem: Host-associated > Plants > Roots > Rhizosphere > Soil ... | reverse complement strand
CGAGCAGCTGCCAAACAACCAGCTCTGCGATCTTCGCGAACTTTGCCGCCATGTGACTTTTCGCGTGGAGGGACCAAGAGCCGAAAAATTCGCAAACCTCTACGATTACCGCTTCGGCAGCCATGCCACATTGCATGGGTTATGGAAAAATCTTATCGCCTTTGTTCATGGATATCAAAATGAAGAACTTCCTGATCTGGTCACCTACCAGAAAAATTCATTTGCCATGCCCTCACCGCCTAAGGAAGCATTGATCCCGCTATATCCTTTGCCTGCTCATGACCATGCATGGTACTATGCCTGGCTCGACTTGCCACAATTTCCTTTTCTCAAAAGCCGGGGCTTATACCAGGATCATTTATATACCGGGCGCATGCACACCATACTCGAAAATATAAGAATATATAAACCGGAGGTGGTGCTTATGTATGGCATGGATAACATCAACTTACTTAAAAGATCTGTGGAGGAGTTCTTTCAAACAGCGAATTTCAAAATTGGTAGGGCTATAAAACAGAAAATACCGCAGCATCATCGAACCGACTTCGATGGAACTATTCTTTTAATCACTACACAGGTTCCGGCGCTAAAACATAACCGGGCTGAGACCGGATTCGATTGGTACGAATTTGGAAAATTGGTGAAAGGCACTTTGTGATGGCTAAATTTCAGTAGTGCCCAAAGAGCAAAGCAGCGTTTAAAAATTGCGGGATATTGAATACACCATTCCCGGAATGAAGATTAAACAATGTTCACTCGACAACTCTTTACTGACAGCGATTGGAGGCGAACTCTGACTTAGGCTTTATGTAGTTCAGTTTCGATCGCTTCATCAAGCAGGCTTTCATTCTCCCGGACCCAGGTAGGAGGCTCCATTTGCGTTATACCCCAATGAGTATTATCAATTCTTTGCATTCGAAAAAGTATCCTGTCACCGCGATTATCCACCGTATCGACAGAGAAGAGCTCCTGATTCTCCTTAGTAAATTTTCTGAAATTAAATTCACGAAGCCGGCCGCCGGCTTTGATAAGCCGCGTGAAGGTTACTGCTTTAACAAAGTTTGTTATCATAGAATATAATTTTTTGTGACAAAATTCTCCGCAATTTTTATGCTAACCATCTGTGAAACGAATATGGTAACCCACATATTGAGCACGCTAGGGAAAAAACATGATGTGATGCTGGTTTTTACTAAGAACAATCCCGACAAGTAGATCCGAATATCTACCAGGCCGAATACTCCGTGTCACTTTCTTTGCCTTGAAGCAAAGAAAGTAACCAAAGAAAATTCAAGGCAAAAGCAAATGCTCCGCTGCTTTTGCCAGGCCCACGCACAAGTTATCTCACTACTCGTCCGCTCTTATTCCTATGATTACCTACTTTCTTTTTAAATGTTTTCTTACTGCTATAAGAAACACGACGAATATTGAGTCGGCTGATGTTGGCAAATACTGGAAGCGCTGCCCCGACGCCTTACCCTCCTTCGCCGAGCATGTTTTTTTATAGGGCGTCGGGAGGGCGCTGGAACATTTCTTAAATCTGTTCTTGCCGACGTAGCGTTGTTTTCTATCCGCACCGGGCCACGGTCGAATAGGGCGCTTGAACACCCAAACGGCATCGAATATTCAACCGAAACGACTCATCGCCGTCCTGCTTGCTGTTCAACTGAAAGTGTTCGAGAGACTTCAGTTCGGACGCCGATGTCGGCTTAGGAATGTTCGGGAGCGGAAATGTTCCGCATCCCTGCCTGCCGGCAGGCAGGGAAATCGGCTGCCTTTTCTTTGCTCCTTTCTTTTGGGCAAACAAAAGAAAGGAGGGGTGTTTGTACAAACAAGGAGGAAAGGTGGTTGCTGCAAAAATCTTTTTGCAAACTCAAGGTTTCTTCTTTACAGTATTAGAACTACTGGTCATGGTGTCTCAGCTGTGGCTATTTTCTATTTGCATGTTGTCTCACTTTACCTAATTGACTTTCTTTGACTGATTCGGCCAATGGTTGTAGATACTGCAGGCGCTGCATTTTTCGCTTGCAGTGTTTCAATCGATCATTTTTGTAAGCAGGTGAAAAATTAGGCTCTGGAACACTCCCTTATTTTCATTCTTGCTGGATGTTGCGTTCTTCTCTCTTCGCGGGATGACACGCTCGAATAAGGTGCTTAGTCACTCACACGGCATAGAGTCTGCAACTTGAACGACTCATCGCCGTCCTACTTGCTGTTCAACTGAAAGTGTTCGAGAGAGTTCAGTTCGGACGCCGATTTTGGCCAAGGAAATGCTCAAGGGAGGAAATGTTCCGCATCAAAATCGGCTCTGCTTTTCTTTGCTACTTTCTTTTGCAGAAGCAAAAGAAAGTAGAAGCTATTGTATTAGCACAAGCAAAGAACCCGTTATTCCAATCTCTGCAACTCACTATCGTTGCCGTTCATTTTCAATTTGATCTTTTTTACTTTACCATTTTCGTCTTTGACAAACGAAAGCCGGGCATTAATTTCCTTTATTACAAAATCCGTTTCTGAAACCGGTAACATTTCCAGTTTTGACTCACCCGATGGCAAAGCAAACAGTTTGTTATTTTCTTTGAGTATGGTGACAATAGTATTGTCGTTAAGTTTATATTTTCCGGTGTACTGATCAAATATTGAAGGGTCAACAGTCGCAATGGGTTCATCTTGTAATTTTTTTGCTTTTATCTCCTGCCCATTCTGAAACAACACGACGCTGTTTATTTCTCCGTGCTCATCTTTCACGAATTTCAACCTCGCTTCAACCACTTTGTAAAAAAATTCATCTTCCGCCATGGGAAATATTTCAAATTTCGGTTGGCCGCTCAATTGTGCGTATATCTTGTCTTTTTCATTCGTGACGGTTAAGACGCCTACGTTAGCAAGCTCATATCTCCCGCTGTATCGTTGCAGGTCTTCCGGTTTTACAGATGTTTCGGTGTAAGAGGTTTGTTTATCCATCTTATCCCATAAAAATGCTTCTCCAATTTTTTCGGGGCTAAAATTGACTTCGGGTTCGGAAGTATTTGTAAACATCACCACTGTCATTTTTTGGTTGGGATAATAAGTCAGATGGGTCAAAAAACCATGAAGGCCTCCGCTATGACTGATGGCATCTATGCCACGGTATTTCACCAGGCCCAATCCATATCCATAACGCATGCTCGGTTCTGCGCCGTTTTTCAAGACAGCCGGCGTCAAAGCCTCGTCGAGGCTTTTCTTAGTTAGTACCTTACCCCCGTACAATGCCTGGTTCCATTTTAGCAGATCATCGACCGTGGAATAGATCGCTCCCGCTCCACCGGCCCAGGACATATCCCAGTTCAGCGCCGGTTTGTAATTGCCGTTGACTCCACCATATCCTTTCGCTTCATTTTCCAGTTTGATACCGGTGTAATAGATCCCTGTATTGTTCATGTGAGAGGATCAAAAAAATTTTCTTTTAAGAATACATCGTATGGCTTACCCGACACTTTGCTGATGATGTATCCTAATAAAAAATAACCGGAGTTATTGTACAACATTTTTTCTCCCGGGTTAAAATCATAAGGATCTTTTTTTATCGCATTCACCATCGAATCAGGAGTTATGGGTTTTGTGACCTTGCTGAGGAAATCAGGATTGTTGGTAAAGCTGTGTATGCCCGATGTGTGCGTCAGTAACATATAGATCGTCACTTCATCACCTCTTGGGAAATCGGGAATAAACTTTGAAAGTTTATCATTCACACTTAATAAATTGTTTTCCTGCAGTTTTAAAATAGCAGCAGCGGTGAATTGCTTCGTCACTGAACCGATGCGGAATTTTGTATCGGGTGTGACAAAAATCTTGTTTTCTATATCGGCATATCCAAAACCTTTTCTGTACAAGATCTCTCCATCTCTCGCGACGAGCACGGCTACGCCCGGAGCTTTCTTTGCTGTTAAAGAATTGTAGTAGCTGTCGGTTAACTTTTCAGAAGATGGAACGGGAACATCCTTCGCTCCATTTTTCAGCAGCACATCAACGATACCGGCTCGTCCACTTACTTTAGCAGCGGTCAAAGGTGTGATGCCATTTTCGTTGGCGGCATTGATGTCCGCACCTGCGCCAGTAAGTTTTTTTATTTTTTCAACCTGGCCATCGGTGGCTGCTTTGATCAACTGGTCAGCCAACGCCGCTTTGTCAAGCAATCTTGCTGCAAACGCCCAACCACCCCGAATGTCCTGCACTTTCAGCAACAACTGGTTGCTTCCCTTCACAAGTGTGATCGGCACCAGGTCCTCGTCTTTGGTAACTCCTCTTGCTGCCCAGTTATCATGCACAAGTTTTCCGTTTACCCAAACCTTTATTCCATCATCACTCCCCACAGCCAGAAATGCATTTCCCGGCTTGTCCGCCTTGATCTCACTGAGAGCGTAGGCATAAACAAAATCGGGGTTGTGATAGATACTATCCAGGTCCACGATATCATCCTTCCAGGAAACGAGTTGCCATTTCACTTCTTTATCATTGACTGAAATGGACGGAACAGTGCGGCTGGCTACCACATCGACCGCAGAGATGACATCTGTTTTGAAAATTTTTTCCTGCGATCCGTTATCGGGTTCCGAAGATGTGGGAGCCACGGCAATGGGACCCGCCAGCATCCAGCTCTTCATGAATTTGCCTGCCTGCGAAACATTGTACGAGGCGGGGCCATAACCTTTGGAAGTAGCAACTGACTGGCAGCATAAATGCACCGTGGCTGGAAAGAGGAACATCGCAATCAAAGGCGATTGCCTGCAGATCTTATAAATACTCGTGCCCATAGAAATTGGTTTAGTGAAGGGGTACTAAATTAATCTATTCGGCAGTTGCTTTTGGTTTTCGGTTGATTAATAATAGAAAGTGAAACGCGTTGTCGTATGGCATTGGAAAACTGTGCAAGAATGGGGCGGGAACCGATTCTTGTTGATTTTATGTTGTGGCAGCCGGGTTCAGTTTATTAATCGATCTTCTGTTGCGTCGCACTCTTGTGCGTTCCGCAATTCTAGTCAGCAAAATATTATCACAATCTTTTTTGAACAGTATCGTAAAAGAATCTGCGCGCAGGTTTTCTTTTGTATCGGATTAATTGATGTTCATATACCTCAGGGTACTTACATATAGACTTTAAAGGCGTCACAAATAATTTTTCGGGGTCAGAAGGAGTATTTCCAATTCCAATTGCAATGAACACAGGTATTGCACTATTCTTTTGAAAATTTAAGTAAATCTTTATCTGATCTTCTCTAGCCCAATCAATTTTTCCATTAACATCGAAATTACTTCTCCATTTACATTCAACGGCGAAGGGGTAATGATTTTCTCTTACAAAGACGAGCTCGAGATCCGGATAAGATATATCTGATATGAATGTGTCTGGTGAAATAAGAGCTGACTTGCGCCATCTTTTTAACTTGAAACTCTTTTCATTGAAGAGATTCTTTACATATTCTTCGAACAGACGTCCTTGTTCATAATGGTCGGCAAGCTTAGCCTCATCTGGCGGCAGAAAGGGAGTTATACGATTCATAGTGGTTCGGAATGGACAAACAAGATAAAAACCAAAGTTGATAAAAAGAAGACATGGCCATTTAAAGAAGTTATTCAATTATTTTCATCAGCAAGCGAAAAGTTGCAATCGATTGCAGACAAATTGTTCCATTTTTTAGCCTTATATAATTGAGTCTCTTTTTTGGAGATTATGTCTTGCGCACAACAGTTGGATATTTTCGGCTTTTAAGGAAGTACCGCCCTTTGAATATGGAAGGATATGATCAAAATGTAGGTTGTCTATCCTCCCGCATTGGACACACCTACCTTTATCCCTTTTCCAAACTTCTAATTTTACAGAGGTTGGAATCATTCGATTATGATCTAAGTCTTTTAGTTCAGTTTTTCTTTTTTCTTTTTGATCAATCGTCTTATCGGTTATCTGAAGCTTGAATTTAAAAACATTTCTGTCATCCGATTTTTCTATCCATGCATCAACTAGTTCAAAAACCCCATTGTAAACCCAAATCCCATCTTTTATCTTTTCGTAAACCTTTACGAGTTCCGGTTTTTGGAATCCCTCTTTAAATCGTTCAGCTGCTTCGAAAAATCTTCCATTTTGTGTGAGGGTACCTTTTGGTGTGTAGAAGGGCTGGTCAACTGCTTTCGGAATTTGCGCCAAATTTCTGGGAACATCATGACCTTCGTAAATTAATACTTCTCCGTCTTCTTCAACTCGATCAGCATAAGGTGCGCCTTTACGCAGCGACATAAGAATAACAGATGAACTATTTCTCAAACGAAAGTTCATTCCTCGTTGAAGGCTCACCATTTCCTCTAGGCACATTTCAGTATGTGAGATGACATCACCGGGTTGAATCTTCGCCATACTATTTTTTAAATTCTCTTGAATTAAAAAATTCTGAGTAGGATACTTTTAGTGCCATGATTATTCTTTCCAAAACCTCAACCGAAATATTTCTTCGACCGTTTTCGACATCAGTCATGTACGTTCTATCCACTTCTGCCTCGTTGGCTAATGCCTCTTGAGAGAGTTCGAGTTTTTTTCGAAGCTCTTTAATGCGTTGTCCTACTCTTAGCTTGATATCCATCATCGGAAGGTCAGACAATGTGGCTTATAAGTCAACGGACTTTAAGTGACATAGTGTAGCTTCACCGAATGAATTTGAAGTTTGCATACCTATATCGTGACGGGGCCAACTACAAAAATTTTAACGAGGTAATTTTTTCAAACCCCAATAAGATCATGATTGGCATGAGTTCGAGTTAATAGAGGAAACCTCGGAATCCGCTACAGGAAATATTTCAATCGAAAACTTTCTCAAACGAATCCAAAAAAATGTTGAACAGAGATTCTGAACGTACAAGTGAGTGACACAACGAAAGTTTCATAGTAGCAACCCAGCCGGCTACATAATTATCACTTTCCAAATTCCTTGTCGGCGAAATCAAGATATTGCTGCCAGTCGTACAAAGTGAAATCATGTTTGCCTGTGCGGATGTGGTATCGTATGGTTTCGCCAACAGGATGATCGATGGCCGGCATCGCGGCCACACCAAGACCCCGCTTGCCAAACAATGCATAAACAGGTTCGGCATTTTGTGCACTTAGAAATTCACCTTTGGGATCGGCCCAGGCGTCGTCGGCAGCACTCGCAACATACAAAGGTCTCGGTGCCACCAACGCTAATAATATATGCTGATCAACAGGCAATAACTCGGGATGCTTGTTATACTTCTTATACTCTGGCACAAACCAATGGGGGAATGAAGTGTTTATCCTCTCGATGGTTTCACCAAACCAGCGCCTGGATAAAGCAGCGCCGCCTTCGCCGGAATCATTGGAAACGACAATGGCAAATCGCCGATCATTGGCAGCCGCCCACAAGCAGGCTTTGCCCAGCCGCGAATGCCCGGTGATCACCACCTTGCTCGCGTCAACGGCTGCATCCGTTTGAAGGTAGTCCATCATCCGGCTCAGCCCCCAGGCCCATGCACCAATGGCAGCCCATTCATTTTCGTTAATGGATAATTCTGTTTTCATGGTGGTTCGTATACCTGTTTTCCATCCATCGGGGTGATCCGGTTCGAGATCACCATAATAAGCAGTGGCTAATCCATATCCGCGATCAATGATCTCTTCAGCAGGCCACTTGCTGGTATCTTTTCCCCGCGAAGCTTCAGTAGCCTTGTTGTTTACCAATCCAAGCTTTTCATCATTCATTACCCATCGCGTGGTGAGGCGGATGCCAGTGTCTGCATTGATAGTTTGATTGCCATAAAAATTTAAACCTATAAAGGCAGGAACAGGTTTCTGTGCTCTTTTTGGCAGATACAAGAGCACATCCATCGATGGTGCGTCATTGCCGCTGTTGAAATAAATGGTCACCTGTTTGCGAATGGCTTTGCCTCCGAGTGCATTTGAATCAACATCAAAAACTTTGAACCGCATGTTTTTTGGTTTGCCGGGCATGTGGCCATAGACATTATCTGCAAATAATTTCAGCATGGCGGGGCGTTGTTGCTCTTCCCACTGTTGTGAAGTGGTTATGTGTTTGCCATTTTTTGTTTTCAATGGATCAGGAAGCGTGTACGGAGGAATTTTTGATTCGTCGTAGTTGATGGGAATGTCCTGGGCGGACAGCCGAATGTTTGCTACAAAAAGAATTAGAGAGAATGAAGTAGCAATGAATCGAAAGTATTTCATTAAAAGTTTTTTCGTCAGCTGAATGTACGAAAGATTGCTAGAGTACGCGGATGTGGGAGTATGTTCCACTTTTTGTCTTGACACAAAAAGTGGAGCAAAAAAGTCAAGGCAAAAAGCAAATGCTCCGCTGCTTTTTGCCATGCCCACGCACAAGTTCGATAACTACACGTTTTAAAGTTATTATGGTTAGTTACTTTCTTTTAAAATGTTTCCTCACTTTTATTCAGCCTCGGTCTCTCGATGCTACCGCCGCGAACTGGAAATACTGCAGGCGCTGTCCCGACGCCTTGCTTTTCTTACCGCGCAGGTTTTTATAGGGGCGTCGGGAAGGCGCTGGACCATCCCAACTTGACTTCACGCACTACTCCTTGCGTCGATTGAGGTATGCAAGTCCTAAATCGTTGAGTTTACAAATCTTCCGACGAAACCTCTTCCTTGAATGTTAGGGTCACCCACTCGGCATAGAGGGTTCAACAGAAACGACTCACAACGTCTTGCACTATGTTCATCTTAAAGCGTTCGACAAAGGAAACTGTCTAGCGCCGATTTCGGTAGATAACAAATAGCCCAACTTCAAGTTCATTTCAATTGATCTTTTTTATCCATTAATACACCCCGTATTATGCTCAATGGAAAGAAGGCTATCCTTGAATTAAAAAAATTCCCTTACTCTGTGTATTCTACTCCCCACAATCCAAAATGGTTTGATGTTTGGGGTTTTGTGACGGTGAAGAAATTAATAATTATAGCAGGTTTAATTCTACTCATTGCTTGCGCCGGATTTCTATATTTAAAAAAAGATGTTTTAAAAACTGCAGATTTTAAACCCGATAACTCTAAGGCGTCATCCAGCCTGGATTTACGGCCATCGCTCATTGCAAAATTGCAGCAGGTGGTAAAAGATGCGTCGGGAGGACTGTATATTTTATCCATCGACAAATTAGAACCCGACGTGCTTGCTTCAAAGCTGGATGTAATAGGCGGAACGATATCTGTTGATACGGCTGCTATGCTGCGACTCGATCAATCAAAAAAGTTGCCGGATGATGTGTTCAATATAAAATTTCATTCCCTTCGTATCGACGGCATCGGCATCGGGGACCTGCTGCATAAAAAAACGATTGACATCACCGGCGCATCTCTCAATGATCCGGTAATTGACATTTATCATAAAGCCCGCTCCTACAATAAAGACGAGCATAAAAAAAATGATAGCCTGACGCTCTACCAGCGGCTGATGGGACAAATGCAAAAGATCGCCATTACCGCAATTAATATTACACATGGCACCTTGGTCATTCATGATGTGGAACAACCGAAACGCCTTACGAAATTTAATGACATTACCATAAGAATGAATGACATCCTGATTGATTCTTCCACACAATATGACGCCAGCCGCTTCCTGTTTGCCAAACATGCTGTGCTTGAAACGCGCAACTATATTTTTCCTACGCCAGACAGTTTGTATTATGTGAGGCTTGGTAAAATAAGTCTTACAGGAGAAAAGCATGAGGTGACGGTAGTGAATGCACAATTACAACATCGCGGTAGCCGGCAGGAGTTTGAAAAGAAATTACACGGCAGGGATGAAATGTATGACATAAGCTTGCCCAGGGTGGTGCTGCATAATGTAAACTGGTGGCAGCTCGTAAACAGGGAGAAAATAGTTTCCACCAAAACAGATATCTATGGAGGAACTGTGTCCGTATTTTCCGATCTATCAATACCACTGGGCGCTAAGAAACCGATGAACCATTTTCCGCATCAGCTGGTGATGATGATCCCCATTCCGGTATTGGTTTCTGAATTAAATTTTCATGGGCTCAAATTTGTTCTCCAACAATACAATCCGGAAACAAGATCAACTGGTATGATAACGTGCACCAATATTGACGGTGCCGCAAGGCACATTACTAATATTCGCGATGAAATCCGGAGATTGCCTTACACCTCATTAACAGCAAAAGCGTTGTTTATGAACACGGCACCTATGAGAGTACGATTTAAATTCAACCTGGCGCACTACCAAAGCGGACAATTTTCTGTAGATGTGAACATGGACACACTGAATAAAATCACGATTAATCCTATTGCAGAACCGCTCGGCCGCTTTACGGTGAAGAACGGACAAATGCAGCGCGGTACTGCGCACATGGAAGGAGATAATTTTAGCCTGCATGGCACTGTTGAAATATTCTACACCGATCTTCATCTCACACCGTTGAAATCTGACAGCGCACATGGAGAGCTTAAAAAAAATCACCTGAAAAGTTTTTTTGCTAACACCGTACTTATCAAAAATGAAAATCCACATGGAAATGATCTGAGACAACCGACAGTTACCGTTGGTCGTGACCACCATCAAAACTTTGTGGCGTATGTCTGGACGGCTATACTTACCGGACTTTGTAAAACAATAGGGATACCGGTGAAGCTGGTGGTGAAAAGTAAATGAGGTGCAAAGTTGACTTTGTCTTCAAAAATATAACTGATGCACTTTGTGCCCTTAGTGCAACCTTTGTGTACGTCGTGACCTCTTTGCTCACAAAGGACACAGACGAAATTCTTCTTCTGCGAGAAACTATTTTTTATTTGAAGTAAGGGAGATCGCCTTCTTTTTTGCAAAGACAAATAGCAAAAAACCCCTGCAGGCAGCAGAGGTTTTTATCAAACAGATTTTATTTCGCAGGCCTCTTGTACTGGCTGTAAAAACTTATTTTGCCGTCCTTTATTCCGTTTATATCATGGTAGTAGGCTGAATCAACTTTCCCGGTCTTGTACGTATCAACTTCTTTGTACCACGTAAGAATAGCAGCATCTTTTTTATTTGGCTCGTATAATTTTTTCCATACGTCCATGGTGATTACAACAGAACTCAAGCTGTCCCGGGATTTAGTCCAAATTTTCATCAAGTCAGCCTTTGAACCATTAAAATGGTCACCAGTATTAAAATCAACCTGGACGCTGTCACTCATCGAATTTGCCAAATTGCTGATATTGCCATCAGACCAGTCCTTGTAAGTCATTAATACCATTTTCAGATCATCATCCGAAACATTGTCGGTAAAAGTGGTGGAGTAAGAAGCAGTGTAAGGCAGGTCAGTCATGCTAGTTTTAGCAGTAGAATCAGTACTGGTTGGTGCCGATTCAGTTTTACTGTTGCTGCATGAGAATAAAAACAAGGCGAAGCACAGACACAAAAAAGTTCCTTTCATAATAATTGTTTTAAGTTAAAAATCGTTCTAAATGAAATAAGGATGGTAGCTATCAAAGGGGAGTAAACCCAAGCGGTTTGACGGAAGGTAGTCTTTATTTAAAGAAAGCAGGAAATTATTAAAGTGAGGGATGAGTAATGAGGAGGAAAGAGTGGATATTATTTCGCCAAGCTCTCTATCAACTCCTCGTCAAACCCCTGCTTTCTTAATAACTCCTTGTACCTGGGATCTTTTTTTGCGCTTTTATATTGAGGATATTCGAAAAAGTAGGAGATCGGCCCGACCCTTTTTTCGACTGCGCGGTTGGCATAATAAAAAGCTTTATCAAAATCTCCTAAAGCAAACCAGACCGCAGCGATTTCGGGGTCGATGACAGAGCCAGCTTCTTGTTCCTGTCGTTGTTCCATTTTGCGGATCACGTCCACTGCATTTTCTCTTTGCCCCAGGTGCGCATAGGCAAAACCTAAACCGATCAATCCTTTCAACGGATGATTGGTGAGGCGATGTACTTCTTTGAAAAATGTGAGCGCTGTTTCCCAATCGCCTTTCAAGCCAGTGGCCCATCCTTTCATTTCAATGCTGATGCGCATTGTTGGATTCAGGTCAAGCATTTTATCAGCCTGCACGATAGCCTCATCATATCGTCCGGCAAACAGATACATGTTACCAAGTGTCTGGCTGATGACGGGTGAGAGAGGGTCAATTTTTTCCGCTTCTTCCAGCATTTCCACTGCCTTTAGCTTTTGTCCCATGATCAAATAATAATAGCCAAGCAACTGGTAGGCATCTATAGCGCTGGGATTAAGCTCAATCGCTTTTTGCAATTCATCAAACGCCTCCTTCCATTTCCAATCGTAAAATAAATAAGCGCTCCCTTTTGCAATATGCCCTTCGGCGATGGTATCATCTACCTGCAATGCTTTGTCTGCATAACGTTTGACAACTTCAAAAGCTGTATCGGGTAGCATTTGCCCTGTCACTGCAAGATGACTGTACGCTCCGGCAGACCTTGCATAAGCCTGTGCATAGTTTGGTTCTAGCGCGATCGCTTCCTCGAAACATTCAATCGCTTTGCGCGAGTCGGCGGGAGTAATTTTATTTAAGTAGTGAAGCCCTCTTAAATAATGTGTGTAAGCTGCCACATTTTTGATCGGCGCTTTCACGAGATAATCAGTTTTTTCTGCGGCACTCATTTTATCCTGCAATTTGCCGGCGATGATGCTGCTGATCTCATCCTGCACTTCAAAAATATCAGTAAGGTTGCGATCATAACTCTCGCTCCAGATGTGATAACCATCCGCCGCATTGATCAACTGCGCAGTGATGCGAACACGATTGCCCGATTTGCGAACACTGCCTTCTAATATCCTGTCGACATTTAGCTGGATAGCGATATCTCTTATGTCGGTATTTTTTCCTTTAAAGGCAAACGCCGAAGTGCGCGAAGTAACCTGCAGGCCCTCCACTCGTGTCAATGCATTTAATAATTCTTCAGTAATGCCATCGCTGAAATATTCGTTTTCAGGGTCGGTGCTCATGTTTACAAAAGGCAGTACAGCCAGGCGGTTATTGGTTTGTTTTGTTTTCCCTCTCAGTTCATCACGGCGGGGCACCGTGACGCCACTATTCGCAATCGCAAAAATGCGAACGGGTAATTTTACATTCTTTAATTCAAAGTAACCCATTTCGCGGGTTTGAATATTTTGCTGGTTCCTGATTTCATCATATACTTTTTCTGAAATAAAAATTCCACCAGGTACTGCTAATGATTCGATTCGTGAAGCAAGGTTCACACCATCGCCATAAATGGATTCATCTTCGATCGCTACATCGCCTGTGTGGATGCCCATACGCAGTGATACCTTAGGCTCTTGCTGCAACTGTTGCTGGATACTGATGGCACTATCTACGCACTCAATGGCACTGCCGAAAATACTTAGTGAGCCATCACCATAATATTGCACTACTTTTCCATTGAACTTACTAATGGTTGCCTCAAGTACTTCCTTTAGACGTTTGCGCTTAAGACGAGCAAGCGGTTCATTCTCTTGCATGAGGGATGTATACCCAACCATATCTGCAAATAATATAGCCGCCAGTTGTCGCATCATTCAAAGGTAAAGAACCCGGCCTACCGGCAGGCAGGCGGCAGGCAGGATTTAATGCATTATGTGGGTTGTGGGGATAGTTATAGATGCATATTGCTCCGGCCTTAAGGCCGCGGCAATAATAAGAAGATTCTCCTTTTATTAATTGAGCTATTTTATCAATAGTTTGATTTGAGCCTAATGACACTATGCAATGAATATGATCAACAAATTGTCCCGGCCTTAAGGCCGGGGCAATAATAAGAAGATTCTCCTTTTATTAATTGAGCTATTTTATCAATAGTTTGATTTGAGCCTAATGACACTATGCAATGAACATGATCAACAAATTGTCCCGGCCTTAAGGCCGGGGCAATAATAAGAGGATTCTCCTTTTATCAATTGAGCTATTTTTTCAATAGTTTGATTTGAGCCTAATGAGCTATGCAAATGAATATGATCAACAAATTGTCCCGGCCTTAAGGCCGGGGCAATAATAAGAGGATTCTCCTTTTATTAATTGAGCTATTTTTTTTAATAGTTTGATTTGAGTCTAGTGACACTATGCAATGAACATGATCAACAAATTGCCCCGGCCTTAAGGCCGGGGCAATAATAAGAAGATTCTCCTTTTATTAATTGAGCTATTTTTTTTAATAGTTTGATTTGGGCCTAATGACACTATGCAATGAACATGATCAACAAATTGCCCAGGCCTTAAGGTCGGGGCAATAATTTAAAAATTCAAAATTGGCTTTAGCCAAATTGTTGAAATCCATAATTACTTATGAGCTCTTCATACTCTTGTTCAAATGTTTTCTTCCGGTGATGTGCTACCTGGTTGTCTATGTATGCTCTGACCGAGTCGAGTTGAGATTCACCTACTGATACAACCCAATATTCATCCTGCCATTCCAGCCTACTGGTATTGAAAGATGATTTATTATTGAACCAATAAGAGGATTCTCCTTTTATTAATTGAGCTATTTTATCAATAGTTTGATTTGAGCCTAATGACACTATGCAATGAACATGATCATGATAGCCATTGACACGATCCAGGTAGATTTTTTTATCCAATGTATTTTGTTTGATGTGTTCAAATAATGGATATCTGAATTTGTCAATCAAAACTGGTTCCCGATTTTTTGTTGACCAGACATAATGGATCCAGACTCTGATGAAGGGCATAAAAAATATTTCCTTTGAAACTAAAGATGCGTTGGGCTAAACCCAAGAGATTTTTCCTTCGTTTTACTGTTTTCCTCGCCTTAAAAGGCGAGGCAATATCTCCTAAAAGGCGAGGCAATATCTCCTAAAAGGCGAGGCAATATCTCCTAAAAGCGAGGCAATATCTCCTAAAGGGGAGGCAATAACTCTAAAAAAGGCGGTGTAATAACTTGCAAACTGCGGGGCAATGACGCTGAATAACGAAGCAATGCCCCTTAAAAATGAGGCAATGGTCTGTGAAGGACCGGAGCAGCAAAAAAAATTCTACACTCCGAACTCTCTCTTTCTGAACTGTTTTAAGGAAGATTCAAGTTTGTTTTTTCGCTACTCCTAAAAAATTAGTTTGTCTACTAATGAATTAGTAGTACGTTTGTCAGGTGGACACGAATTACGCGAATTATCACGAATTACTCCAATTCAAAAATGAAAAAACTTGCAAAAAGAGAAGAGCAGATCATGCAGGTGTATTGGGACCTGGGAAAAGCATTCATTAAGGAAGTCATCCCACACCTGCCCGATCCGAAACCACATTATAATAGTGTTGCTACCATTGTCAAGATCCTGGAGGAAAAAGGCTTCCTGGATCATGAAGCTGTCGGCAATGTCTATAGCTACTTTCCAAAAATTTCAAGAGAAGAATATCAAAAGCATGATATGAAGGACATCGTGCAGAAATATTTTGATAACTCTTATCCGCGTATGCTCGCATTTTTTGCGAAAGAACAAAATCTCTCCGAAGACGAATTGAAACAAATTCTTGAAATGATCAAATCAGGTAAATCATGATACTCCCATATATCATCAACGTCGCACTGATACTCACCGCATGCCTGGTGTTTTATAAATTATTGCTGCGCCGCGAAACATTTTACAGAGTGAATCGCTATATGCTGATCACCTGCCTGGCGATCTCTTTTGCATTGCCATTGTTGCAGGTGCCGGCGGAGTACTCGCTGCGAAAGAGGAATGGTGAAAGATCAATGGTGAATAATGATCAGCCTGAACCCGTCAATCATCAATCGTCAATCGGGAACCAGGTTCCGTCTGAAGCCGGCAGCTCGCCGTCTATACCAGACAAACAAAATGCAGGCAATAAAAATGTAAGAGTAAAAGTAAATAAGTCTGGAACCGATAGTGAGATAACGAATTCGAACGAAGTGACCACCCACCATTCACCACTCACCGTTGACCGTCTATTGACCTGGTTGTTCTGGTTTTATTGGTTTGGAGTCGGACTGTTTGCTATTAGCTTTCTTTTCCAGGTGGCGCTACTGTTACGGCGTGCGTATCGCAACCCGGTGATCATTGATGGAAAGTACCGCATTGTTGAAGTGAGTGGTGATAAAGCGCCCTGCTCATTTGGCAACAATATTTTTATTAACCCTGAAAAATATGACTGGGAGACTTATAACCAGATATTGTTGCACGAAAAAATTCACATCGAACAGCGACATACTCTCGATATTATGCTTGCCGAGCTGGTGCTGATCTTTCAATGGTTTAATCCATTTGCATGGGTCTACCGCCGCGAAATGGAAAGCAATCTTGAATTTTTAACTGACGATGAATTGATGCAGCACAATCGAGTAGAGAAGCAGAGTTACCAGCTTAGCCTCATGAAAGTTTCTGCACCACATTTTCCCTTGAGCTTAACTACTAACTATAACCAGTCAATTCTTAAAAAACGTATAGCCATGATGAACAGTAAAAGATCAAACCTGCACACGGCATGGAAGTATTTTTTCCTTGTGCCTGTCTTAGCATTTTTAGCCTGCCTGTTAAATGAGCCGGTGGCAAAGGGTCAAACGTCAAATGTGAAAAGTGAAAAGAGCGAAAACTTAAACAAGAATGAAAAGAATCGTAACCATGGCATGCAATCCGAAGGTTATTGGTTTGCCGTGATCAAAAATGACAGAGTGAACATCCGCTTCAGCGATGAAAAAATGGATGATGATAGTGAATTTCATAATTCTTACAGTGGATCTACTTTTAAATTATCAGAATTGGGAACTCTGCCGAAAGGAACGTCAGGCACATTTACGATTACTCGTGAAGCTGGCAAGATGGATCTAACAGGAAAGTTTGAAGGCAATACCGGCATGGGAACATACAAGTTTACTGCAGATAAGGCTTACGTTGATTACATGAATAAAGAACTGAAAGAAAATCTTGATGATGATGACCAGATGGCCTTCTTCTTTATCAATATCAAGAAGGGATTTATTACTATGCTGAAGGGTGAAGGATACAATAATCTTGACAAGGATGATGTAATCCCCGTTGCTGCCTTGGGAATTGACCAGGCTTATCTCCGTTCGATCAAAAATGCCGGGTTTAAAGACCAGTCATTGGACCACTTTGTATCGATGAAAGCATTGGGCATTGACGGAAAGTATATAGAGGAGATTCGGAGTGCGGGTTATAAAAATATTACAGCAGATCAACTCGTCGCTTTTAAAGCTCAGGGCATTGATAAAAAATATATCGAATCAGTTCGGCAGATGAAAGGTGACAAAGGTGACAAAGGCGAAAAAGGGGATAAAGGAGGTAAGGATGACGATGCTGATGATATTGTGAGCTATAAGGCCATGAACATAACTCCTGAATATGTCAACTCATTCAAAGCGATTGGGATGACTAACATTCCGCACGATGAACTGGTATCTTTTAAAGCAGTCGGAGTAACTCCTGAATATGTGAAAGGTTGGTATAACCTCGGTTATAAGGATATCGACCCGGAAGATTTTGTAGGAATGAAATCGCAGAACGTCACACCTGAATTCATGAAGAGCTTTACTGACCTTGGATATAAAAATGTAAAACCCGAGGACCTTGTTGCGTTCAAGGCATTGGGTATTACAGCTGATTATGTAAAGAGTTTCCAGGCTGCGGGATATAAGATCACAGATCTTGATAACCTGACAGGATTAAAAGCACAGAACATAACTCCTGAGTACATTAAGAGTTTTGAATCTGTTGGATTTAAAAACATTGACCTTGATGAGATCGTCGGAGTAAAGGCCATGGGTGTTACTCCTGACTGGATCAAGGATATGAGATCAAAGGGCTTTAATTATGATAAGCTGGAAAAGTATGTGACGTTGAAGAGTTTGGATTAACGCGCTCCGTGCTCCTCCGTATACACCAGAGCGTGCAACTTGCGATTTACGACTCACGATTTACGATTCACAAACTAAGACCAACTACAGATTCTACGTTTCGTTTGCTGATGTTAGATCTCTAGCGCGGCACCATTTGCCGGGAAGAGGGGAGTCTTTCCGGCTTTTTATTTCTCCGTGCTCCCAGTGTACTCCGGGTCTACCGTAAGCAACTTGTGATTCACGACTCACGATTTCACGATCATTTTCTTACTGTAACTCTTAAGAAAGTTGCAGGAATTGAAGTCTTATTTGGATCAGCACTTCTGTTTTTGAGCCTTAAACAATTCCTCCAATTCACGCTGCAACTCCAGGTCCTTACCATTCTTTGTTGCTGCTTCAAATGCATTCATCGTGGGACCATAATAATTTCTAAAGTTTTCTACTAATGCTGAAGATGAGTAGGAAGCATTAAACATCCAGGTGTCCTTTACGAATGATATATTTTCTGCAGGTACACCAGCTTTTATAAATCGTTCGGTTATGTGACATTCTACACCCCATAACATAGGGCTTATAAATCCTTCGGCTGGTGCAGGCGTATATGCAGAACTGATCCTCAGGATTTGCGCTACAAAGCAAAGAAAGGAAGTGATACTTTTTTAAGGAGGAAACTTGGGAACACCGCGACTCACAAAACATGTTATGCAAATAAATTCTTCATCAAAAATTCATTCCTGAATTTGCCTTGCGGATCATACTCCTTCACTATTTTTTTGAAGTCATTCATTCGTGGATGTAATGAATTTAATTTTGCAGCAGTCATCGTAAATAATTTTCCCCAATGTGGTTTCGCATGAAATGGCTCGAGCGTTTTTTCAATCAGCGGCAACAGATCCATCACCTCTTTGGTTTCCTGTTTTAATGTGAAATGGATCGTTACGCTGGATTGTTCATAACACGGGCTTAGCCAAAGGTCATCGGCGGCGATAGATCTTATCTCCGAAATAAATAAATGAGGGCTGATCGCCTTACCAATATGCTGAATAGCGAAGATGGCATCGACCGCGTGTGACCATGGGACAAAATATTCAGCTTGTAATTCTTTTCCGCTGCTGGGAGTAAAACCCATTTTAAAATGCGGCAATCGTTCGTACCAGGGACCTGGCACACCCAACTGTTCGGTACAATTTTCAGCTGAAAGGGTTATAATAGGATGTAAGTCCTTCATTGCTGGTTTTGCACCAAACAAATCCGTTGGAGCTGCAGGCGTCGCATTAGCATCTACTTTGCTCTTCACCCATACTTCATTGATGTGGTCACTCCTCCAGTCGGTAAATAAACTGACGCTGTAACCTGAGCCCATAATTACATCAAAGTTTTTGCGCAGCTCGATTAATGGCAATTGCTCGTATACATATTGACGCATCATGTAAGTGGGTTGCACTTTTAAGGTTACCTTGGTAATAATGCCCAATGCACCAAGGCCCACTACTGCTGCATAAAAATGATTACCGTCTTTTGGCGAGAGATGTACCACGCTGCCATCTGCCTTTATTAGTTCGAGGGCTGTTACCGCGGAAGAAAGATTCCTGTTCTTTAATCCTGAACCATGTGTGGCAGTGGTAATAGCACCTGCAACAGAAATATGCGGCAGCGAAGCGAGGTTATGCAATGCATATCCTTTTTCGTTCAACCAGGGAGCCAGTTCGCCATACTTGATACCGCCTTCCACGGTTACTGTTTGACCGTTCTTATCGAGCTCGATTATTTTGTTCATATCGCGAAGCGAGATAAAACGATCTCTGCTGTCGGCGATATTATTGAAGCAATGCCTCGTGCCCAGCACTTTTACTTTGTCGTATTTTTTTACGGACTGTTGTATGGCATCAACTGACTTCGGATATTCTATGTTTGTGGTGCCGTATGTGAGATTTCCGGCCCAGTTGGTGATCGGTTGTTGATTTTGCATTTGTTGAATAAAAGGTGGAATTAATGGCGCTACTGCCAAAGCAGACGATAATTTTAAAAAAGTTCTTTTATTCATTAGCTATTTTTTTCCAAGGTATCAAATTTGAAAGTATGAAATCTCAGTGTTTCTCTGCATTTTCCTGGTGTCTCTTTGGTAAAATTCTAACCACGGAGACACGCCTGCCTGCCGACAGGCAGGGAGACCACAGAGGTTATCAAATCGTGCTGGTAATGGTTGAACCAAAATCTTTTTGTGGTCGCGATATTTAAGTTTACCTTCTTGGTTATTCGCAAAATAAACGACTCAAATAAAAATGGAAATAATCCTTACAAAAGATGCGAAGGAGCTGGGACATGCGGCGGGAGATGCGGCTGCGGCGGTGATAAGGAATTCCATCTTAGAAAAAGGTTCTGCAAATATTATTTTGGCTACAGGTATCAGTCAATTTGAAACATTAAACCAGTTGATCTCGCAACCTGGTATTGACTGGAGTAAAGTAGTGATGTTTCACCTGGATGAATACATAGGACTGCCTTCTACATCGAAAGCAAGTTTTAGAAACTATTTAAAAGAACGATTCATTGACAAAGTCCCACCTTTAAAGGCTGCTTATCTGATAAATGGTGAAGCAGATCCGGCGACGGAGTGCAGGCGCCTGGCGGATTTGATTAGTGCACATCCGATAGATTTGGCGCTTGCCGGAATTGGAGAAAATGGGCACCTTGCATTTAATGATCCGCCGGCTGACTTTGAAACCGAACAACCTTATATAATTGTTTCATTGGACCAGGCTTGCCGCCAGCAACAACTGGGCGAGGGATGGTTTCACACATTTGCTGATGTGCCAAGGCAAGCGATCACCATGTCTATAAAACAGATCGTAAAATCGAAACACATTATTTGTTCCGTGCCCGATAGCAGAAAAGCATTGGCGGTAAGAAACTGTTTGGCGCGGGGTGTGAGTAATCGTTATCCCGCCAGCATTCTTCAGTTGCACCAGCATTGTAGTATGTTTTTGGACAAGGCCTCCGCGGCGCTTCTGTCTGAAAATATAATTTCGACAAATCAAAAATAATGTTCGGTTCATGAGTAAGATACAAGCCGCTTCAGTAGATATACGTTCACTAACGAAAAAAGACACCGTCATTTCCACTCTCATTATAGGCCTTCTTTTTTTCATCTTTGGTTTTGTTTCCTGGGTAAATGCTATTCTCATACCTTATTTTAAAATTGCTTGTGAGCTGACACACTTCAAGGCGTACCTGGTTACGTTCGCTTTTTATATTTCCTACTTCATCATGTCAGTTCCGTCCTCCTTCCTGTTAAAACGAACAGGATTTAAAAAAGGAATGATGATTGGGTTTTGGGCAATGTCCCTCGGTGCATTTATTTTTGTTCCTGCGGCTCTTACAAGAACCTATGAAATATTCCTCGCCGGTTTGTTCACCATTGGAGCGGGGCTTGCGATCTTACAAACAGCAGCTAATCCATACATCACCGTCCTAGGGCCCAAAGAAAGTGCGGCACAACGTATTTCTATTATGGGCATTTTCAATAAAGGCGCAGGCATTATTGCACCTCTGCTCTTCGCAGCTGTTATTTTGAAAGCAACTGACACTGACTTGTTCCGTCAATTGGCAACGATGGATGAAGTGGAAAAAAACCAGGCATTAGATGAATTGATAAGAAGAGTGATCGTTCCTTATGCATGTGTCGGAACTGTTTTATTCGGCCTGGGGTTAATGATTCGTTATTCCCCACTTCCTGAGATCAATACCGATATCGAAAGCACTGAAGTAGCAGTGGCAAACAAGGGCAAGACGACAATATTCCAGTTTCCTCATTTGATCTTAGGCGCTGTAGCCATCTTTCTTCATGTAGGCACGCAGGTGATCGCCATTGATACAATAATCGGATACGCCAATTCCATGAATGTTTCGTTGCTGGAAGCGAAATCCTTTCCTTCTTACACCTTATTTGCAACCATATGTGGTTATACTCTTGGCATTGTCACCATTCCAAAATATATAAGCCAGGTAAATGCGCTGCGATTATGTACAGTGTTGGGTATGTTGTTTACGCTACTCATTATTTACATGCATGGGCAGATTATTTTTTTGAACCACACTACTGATGTCTCCATTTGGTTTGTTGTATCATTAGGTCTTGCGAACTCACTTGTGTGGGCCGGGATCTGGCCATTAGCATTAGATGGCCTGGGCAAGTTTACGAAACTCGGCGCTTCGATCATGATCATGGGTCTGTGCGGGAATGCTATTGTTCCACTTCTTTATGGCTGGCTGGCTGATAAGTTTGATACACGGCAGGCATATTGGGTTTTGTTTCCCTGCTACCTCTATCTGATATTTTATGCAGTATATGGTCATCGCGTCAGGAGATGGACGTTTCAAAATAAAACAAACAAGTAAAATCGTAGTAACAATTTATCCCGATGGGTTGGATGGGATGTTAATGTTTTTTACCATGGAGACCTTTAGATTGATTTAATCCGTTTCCCTAGAATTACTAAATACTAATTCGGTAACGAGTTCTTTGAAATGAGATAGCAGAAAAGGCTTTAAGATATTTGTGGAAAGAGACGGGGTGAACTTTACGG
>Ga0207679_10000696_pt1 | contig 22470 bp, 20 predicted proteins | sample KBSC73metaG_FD_184320 | JGI IMG/M metagenome (GOLD analysis project Ga0207679, IMG submission 184320) | Corn rhizosphere microbial communities from Kellogg Biological Station, Michigan, USA - KBS C7-3 metaG (SPAdes) (version 2) | ecosystem: Host-associated > Plants > Roots > Rhizosphere > Soil ... | reverse complement strand
TGATTGCGGACTTTGCCATCAACCCTTGCACCGGGGAGCGCATAGTGAAGATCACTGCCTTAATCGGCTGCCCACGAACCGCCGCAGCCACAACGCCGGTGACAGCGCCGTTGTAATCGATGTCTCCGGTCATTACCGCAGTGCTCGCAAGCGCGGCGGGCATGAGAATGAATTCGATGTCGATCCCTTCCTCACGGTAGTATCCTTTCTCCTTGGCGGCATAAAAGGGCAGGTAGGTAACATTCGCGCCTGGAATTGAAACCCGCACTCTTTTCGCGCTCGTTTGGGCATGCGCATCAACAGCAGCAAAAATTAGAATCATGCTCGCAGCCGCGTAAACAGCCAACCGCGGCAGCGCAACAGCAGTATTCATCTCCTGCCTGCCACCTTTCTTTCTTGGGGAATGTCTTTACTAACTACCAGTTTCCTGGAACCAAAGTATGTAATAAAAATACATCGTCATTCCGGGCGAGCTGGCGATAGCGAGGGCGACCCGGAATCCAGGAAATTCAAATAACATCTGAACACCGGCTGGAGTTCATCCTGAGCATAGCGAAGGGCCGGTATGACAGCAAAACATGGGATGATTTGTTGAATGAATTTGAATTCCAGCACAGTAGTTATCTTTGACCAAACCCGCTCGTCTGTTGTCCTTTTAGTTCAACTGATCTTAAGAATCTTTTGCAGTTCCTTCTTATCCGCCGCGGGCATATCCAGCCACAGCAACGAAACCTCCTGGATGCGCTCGATGGGTATTCGACGGAGCACCACCCGTGCTTTTTCGATATCTGCCTGAAACTCCGGATCGGCAAAGGTTGCATCGAAGGCTTTGCGCATCGCTGCGACGCGCTCAGCCGGAACGCCGGCAGGAAGGGTGAACAGCCGGTTGATGTCGTTGGGACCAATCACTGCGACTCTGAGCAGCCATTTGCTCCGCTCGCTCTTGGCCAAATCGATAGCATTGGGCACGTTTTCCAAACCCGGCCACGGTTTCTCGCCAATTTGCGCGATGACTCTGATGTCGCCAGCCTTGAGCTCGTTTGGAAACGAACGAACGACGCCTTCATAGGAAGAGCAGGATCCGTCCACTTCGCCGCTTTCAGTGGCGAGGCGGATTTCGGTGACGCCTTTGAAGCCGTCGATGATTTTGAGATTGATGCCGAGCGCGGCTTGCAGAGCGCGGGCGTTATCCGATGGAAAGGTTCCCGGCGCGAGGCCGCCCATCTTCAGTTCTTTCGAACCACTAAAGGCCTCGGTGATGCTGTGCCAGCTGCTCTGTTTGCCGACCCAACAGACTTGAATATCGGGGCCGGGCGAGGGCAGCCAGTTGAATCTGCGTGCATCAAATTTCGCAGCGGGATTGGCGAGCGCTTGCAAACGCAACAGCGCGCCGTCTAGATTGAGCAGCACCGATCCGTCGCGCGGCGCGCTGTTCGCCAAATAGTTGGTCGCGATCAGTCCGCCCGCCCCGGTCATGTTATCGACCCAGACGTTGGGTTTACCTGGAATAAACTTCCCGATATGTCGGCCAAAAATCCGCGTCGCCGTGTCGAATAGCCCGCCGGCTGAATAGGCCGTGATGAATCGCACTTGCTTGCCGCGATAGAAGTCTTCTACGGGGTCGGCGCGGGAACTTCCCACCGCCAGCGCGACTATCGCCACAGAAAGCACCACGGAAAACAAATGCGTAGGCCTCTTAATTGCTCGCATAATCATTCCTTTCGAACTTGTCGCCGCTTGCTTGAGCGAAATCACTCAGGTCAACGACGGCTCGGCCGCGACGTTGAGTCCCACCATGCGGCCTAGGCCCAAGCACTCTCCCAGATTGCCGCCGCTCTGATAGAGAAAACCCCAGATGGAACCCAGCTCGCCGGCGCCGTAGAGCCGCCTGATTGGATCACCGCGCGTGTCGAGGATCTCACCGCGGACATTTCTTCTCGGACCACCTTGCGTGTTGAGCAAACAAGGCCAGAGCGCGATACCGTAAAGCCTGCCCTCTAAACCGGCAAGCGTCTTTTGCGCGCGGCCAAATTTTTCATCCGCGCCGGCGGCGCAGGCGCGCCGGTAGGATTCTACTGTCTCATGCAAGCGTGCGCCGTTTTTGATGCCGAGCTTACCGGCGAGGTCCAGGGCGCTATCGCTGGCGGAGATCCAACCTTTGCGAATCTCTTCCGAGTTATCATCGCTCCAACGATAGCCGCGGTTAGCGCCATGGCCGACCCGTGTGATTGCACCTTTGAACCGCGTCGGCTCATCGAAAATGACGTAGGAGGGAATGCGCGAGAAACGCACCGCTTCCATATCAAAGGCGGTGACCGCCATCCACATGCTGTAATGTTCCAAACCCGTTTCGTTGCAGAATCGCTCACCGTTTTGATCGACAATGATGTAACCGTCGCCCAGTAGACGCATACTGAAACCGGACTCAAATCCGGGAACTTTGTAGCCCATCGGTGCCGCCACGGCGCGCATATGCCAGAGATCGGCGCCCAGCTCTTGCGCCAGCTTGATGCCATCGCCGGTGTTGTCCGCGTTGCCATAAGCGAAAGTCGGATAACCGGCGAGATACTCTCGTTTCAATTCTTCGTTGTATTCAAATCCACCGGTAGCCAGCACGACCCCTTTGCGCGCGCGCAGGTAATAGGGCCGGCCTTCCTTTTCGATCTGTACACCAATGACCCGGTCGCCCGACCGAAGAATCTTCCGCGCCGGTGCATGGCGGTAGATGGGAATCGTTCGTCGGGCCAGATTGTCGGAGAGAAGATTCCAGAGAGATGTCCCGCCCATCTCGTCGGGGTGGGTTCCTTTAACGCGGAAACGAAGCATGGTTTCCGCCCCCGTGACCTGCGGAAACGACGCGCCGGGAAAACAGCCTTCAACTTCGCCGCCCAGCTGCTTGATGTATTCGATGTTCTGCGCCGTCCAGTGGACATAGACATCGATGATCTCCTCGGACACGAGGTCAAAAGAAAGCGCTTTGATATGCGCTCGCGCCGCGGCGTCGTCGGTCGGGCAGACGAACGCGTTGGTTGCCAGCTTTGTGTTGCCGCCGCCTTCCCCTTTTTCGACGATGACGACTTGAGCGCCCGCATCCCTGGCCGTGATCGCCGCTACGGCGCCGGCACCACCACAGCCCAACACCACTACATCGGTCTCTTCATCCCAACGGATTTCGCCCGGATCAGCCATCACTGGACTCATTATTTACGAACTTCTTTAACTGGAAATTTTTTGAAAAAACCTTCACGCTCCAATTCGTCAATGACGCTTTCGTCAAGATAACGCTTGATCTCAAAGTCAGCTTTGGCGCCGCCGCTTTGCTGCTGCATCTGCTCCAAAACAGCGCTCAAACCGGCGCGCCCCACGCGCGGCGGAAGGCTAAAAATACCGGTGTAGATATTCAAGTTCTCTTCGATGACCTTGTTATCTTTAAGGCCTAAGCGCTTGTGCAGGATGCCCGCGCTGATTTCCCGGTTGGTGTTGACTAAATAGGTTCCTTCCGTGAGGGCCTGGAGATATTTTTTTACCGAATCGCGCTCCCGTTCCAGGGAGGAGCGACGCATGGTGATTACCTTGTCCGGAAACGCAGGCACGAGCTCTGGAATATCGGCCAGCACTTTCATCCCCATTCGTGACGCGACCAGCGCGTGATCGTAGGGCAAGACGGTGGCGTCTAAACCCTTTTTTTCCAGAGCGGCAAGCCGTACCGCGCTGCCTCCGGCGGAAACCAGGGTCACCGCCTCTTTGGGAATGTTCCACTCTTTGAGCGCGAGCAGAACGGCAAACTCATTGGAACCGCCGAAATTGGCCACACCGATCCGTTTGTTGCGGAGCTGGGTGGGTGTGGTGATCTCTTTCTGCGCGACGAATTTGAACAGACTCTTGTTGATTAGGCCGGCCACGATGACCGCGTCGCCGCCGCGCAATATCGCGTTGATCGGCCCGATGCCGTCCGAGTCGGCTGCCTGGATGCTGCCGCCAAGCAGCGCTTGCATCGCGCGGGCGCTTCCCGAAATAAAAACCAGGTCCGCATCCAAGCCGTATTTGGCGAAGAGCCCCAAATCTTTCGCCGCCCAGATCGCCAGCTGCGCGGAACTTGTGCCGGAGTATGCATGAATAAAACGCGGCTGCGCTACGACTCTGAGCGGGCACGCGAAATAAACCAGGCCTATTAGAGCACTGGCGATTTTTAAAATTCCTGAACGATCAGACATCCTCATCTTTCTAGCCTCAGCACGCCTAGATTAATGCGCGACTATCCCCTCATGCAGACCGCTATCGATTCGCAAGATTTTTTTCGGCCAGTGTTCTGATTGCTGCCATCACCTCTTGGTAGGTACCGCATCGGCAGATATTTCCCGATAAATAATCCCGCACTTCGTCTTCGGTTGGCGTGGGGTTGCTGATAAGCAGCGCTTTGGCCGCCATGATCATCCCGCTGGTGCAGTAGCCGCACTGAAACGCCTGCTGGTCCAAAAATGCCTGCTGCACCGCATCGAGCTCGTCGCCTTTCGCTAAGCCCTCGATGGTTTGAATCTCTTTTCCGTCCGCGTTGGTCGCCAACATCAGGCAAGAGCTGACCGGCCTCCCGTCCACTAACACCGTGCACGACCCGCACACTCCGACGCCGCACCCTTCCCGGCTGCCGCGTAGGCGCAGATCGTCGCGCAGCCATTCCAGTAAAGTCTGGTTCGGCTTGACCGAAGCTTCGACTTCCCGGCCGTTGATTACCGTGCGCAACTCAATTTTCATTGGCTCTCTTCCTTTGTGGATTGGACTGCCTTCAAAATCCGATCCGGCCGGATCGGCAGATCTTTGATGCGTAAGCCGCTCAACGCATTCGCGATTGCATTGCCGATCGCCGGCTCCACCGGCCCCAACGCCGCTTCTCCCACTCCCTTCGCTCCATACGGCCCCTCCGGATGCGGCGTCTCCACCAACACCGATCCAAATCTCTTCGGATGATCCTCCATCGATGGCGGCATGTACTCTAAAAACGTCGCGTTGATCGGCTGCCCGTTGTCGAACACCATCTCCTCGAACAACGCCGAGCCCAACGACATGATCATCGAGCCTTCGTTCTGCATGTGACATTGCCGCGGATTGACCGCCTTGCCCGCATCCACCGCCGAAACAATCCGTTCGATCTTTACCTTCCCCGTCTCACTGTCCACTTCCACCTCCGCCGCGCACGCCGATAAAAAGAAAAACGCCGACGCTTTGCCCTTGCCCGTTTTCGGATCTATTCCCCCTCTGGTCTGGTTGTCATAACTTCCTGCCATGCTCCCCACCGCCGCCCCATAGTGCGCCTGAAATAACTGCGAGATCGTTCTTCTCTTCTCCGGCGCTCCCTTCACTTGTAAGTTGCCCTCCCTCAGCTCCAAATCCTCGATGTTCGCCTCGAGCACATTGGCCCCGATCTCCATCAGCTGTTGTTTGATCTGTCCAGCCGCTTGGCGCGCGGCGCTCCCCATCGTAAATATCGTGCGGCTCGAACTCGTCGATTGATCGAACGGTGTGACATCGGTGTCAGGAAACGTCACGCTCACTCGCTCCGGCACTATCCCTAACTCTTCGGCGACAATCTGCGCCAGCGAAGTCTGGGTTCCTTGACCAAGCTCGACGCTGCTCGTCAATAGCACCGCCGAGCCGTCAGCGTTGAGTCTGACCAGTGCCGAGGAGTTCGACGGCGTCATCGTCGTCTTGATCATCACCGCCAATCCCTTGCCCCGCATCTTTCCTCTAAGCTCTCTGTCCTGTTGCTCTTGTTTACTTTGCCAGCCCACCGCCTCGGCGGCGCGCTTCAAACAGTCGCTGATCCCCACCGACACCAGCTCATCCCCCGTGACAAACCGATCCCCTTCCTCGACCAGGTTCTTTAAGCGCAATTCCAGCGGATCGATCCCTAACCGGCGCGCGATGTCGTCCATCTGTGACTCATAAGCCCAGCACACCTGCGGTACGCCAAAACCCCGGTACGGCCCCGTCGGCGGCGTGTTCGTGTATACGCAGTACGTCGTCAAATCCTGATGTGCGATCCGATATGGCCCTCCCGATACCTCGCCGCCGTTGCGTCCTGTGTTGGTCGAGGTGAGAGCGTAGGCGCCTATGTCATAGGCCGCTTCGACTTGACGGGCGACGATGCGGCCGTCTCTTTTCACGCCCGTCTTGATCCGTACAATTGCGGCCTGACAATGCGCGGTGAGAAAGACTTCTTCTCGGCTGAGCACCCACTGAACGGGACGGTGGGCTTTGCGCGCCAGGCTCGCCGTCAACGGTTCCAAACGGGGATGAGTTTTCGCGCCGTAACCACCACCGACGTAAGGGACGATCAGACGCACTTTGGATTGCGACAAGTTAAACAGTTCGGCTAGCTGCGCGCGGACCAGTGACGGATTTTGCGTCGAGCTATAGATCACCAACTTGCCGGACGGCTCCCAGTAGGCTAGCGCAGCATGCGGCTCGATATGCGCATGCTGGATTTTTTGCGAGCTGTAAGTGTCTTCGAAGATTTCATCCGATTCGCGAAAGCCCGCATCCACATCGCCGTCGTCGACATGATACATGCTCAGGACATTGCCCCCGGTTTCCAGGCGAAATCCGCTCTTGGCCGGAAACGATTGTGCTTTGACTCGATCGGCGTGAATGACCGGCGCATCGGCCTTCATCGCAGCGCGAAGATCGAAGACCGCCGGAAGCGGCTCGTATTCCACTTCGATCAATTCAAGCGCCTCCTCGGCACAGTCTTTCTCTTCCGCGGCGACCGCTGCGATGATATCGCCCACGTACCTCACCCGATCGAGGGCCACCACCGGCTGATCCTTCACCACCGGACCAAAGTGGCTGTTTATTCCTTTGAGATCGTCGCGGGTCAACACCGCGACGACGCCCGGCAACTCCACCGCTTTGCTCGCATCGACCCGTAGGAGTCGTGCGTGCGGATACGTGCTGCGTAGCACTTTGGCGTAAACCATTCCGGCCATCTCGATGTCGGCGGTGAACTGCGCCCAGCCGCGCAGCTTCGCCGGCCCATCGACTCTTGAATAGTTTTCGCCTAGGGCTGTCATGCAATTTTCAACCGGCGACGCACTCATTCAGCGCGCGGCGCACCAATACATTCACGAGATGCCGTTTGTAGTCCGCCGGACCGCGCAAATCATCGATGGGATCGACGGCCGCCGCTGCTTTGCGGGCGATTTCGGCAATTCCGTCCGCGCTCAAATCATAGGCCGAAGGAAAGTCTTTTTGAGTTAAAACCACCGGCGCCGGCGATACCGCGCCCACAACCACACGCGCCTCTGCAATGCTGCCGTTTACGCGACGTACCCACGCCGCAATGCCGGCGCACGGGCGGTCCTCCGAAGAACGAGTGGTAAACTTGAGATAGGTTGCCTTGGCATTCGCGGGTGGCGCTGGCACGCGCAGTGCCGTGAGTATTTCATCGCGCTCCAGACCCGTCTCGTAGCTGCCGACTAAAAAATCGGCGAGCTTGACGGTGCGCGCGCCGCCCCGTTTGGTCAGCTCCACGCTGGCATCCAAGGCAACGAGCGCCGCGGGCGGATCGGATTGCGAATCGGCATGCGCCAGGTTGCCGCCGATGGTTGCCATGTTGCGGATGCGGATGTTCGCCACCACGTGGCACGCTTGCGCCAGCAACGGATAATACTGGCGCACCGCCGGCGCGCTCTCCATATCATAGATACTTGCCAAGCCGCCCACACGAAGCCCGCTCGTCGGATCATAGGTGATTTCTGTCGCGCCTTTAATTTTTTTCAGATTGACTAAAGTCTTGGGAAGCAAGATCCCGTGCTTGATCAAAATCAAGAGCGCCGTGCCGCCGCTAATCAGCTTGACATCATCATCCTCTGCGAGAATTTCGCAGGCGTCTTCGATCGACCGTGGCTCGACTATATTGAAGCGTCGCATGTCACACCTCGAAGGTGGAATGTTGGAGTAGTGGATTGATGTCTCGCTAAACCCAGCCGTCCGCTACTCCAACACTCCATTTGCCTTCCCAATTATTCATCCGCCGCCGCCCACAACACGCGTATCGCCGGCGGCTGTAGCCATTTGGTGCCGCGCTTCTGCAAAGCAACCTCTTGCCAGGTATCGCCGCGGTCGTAAGTCACATAGATCGCGCCTTGGCCCGGAGGGCCCGCCGTGTGGCCCCGCGCCACATCGCCGAAGGCGGCAAAAATAGAATCTTTACAGTAAGGGTTGTACGCGAGTTGCCAGCACATGGCGGGATGCTTGGCCGGTAATCCCGCGCCGACTTGTCGCCAGCTCTGGCCGCCGTCTTCGCTGCGATAGATTCGACCCTGAACGCCGCCCGGCTGATCCCAATACTGCGGCGAGCCATGGCCGCCGGCCACGAACATCGCCGCCCGCTCGCCGGGAAGATTGATCACATCATGAAAGTAATCGCTCTCCATCCCTTTTTCGGCGCGCTTCCAGCCCTTTTCCGGCGGATCGGCGATGAAGAAGCCGCGCGAAGTAGCGGCAAAATATCGCGTCGCGCTTCCCGGCGAGCGCACGACCATATGGATATCAGGATATTCAAATCCATCGCTGACGTCTTCCCAAGTTTGTCCACGATCGAAGCTGCGCACGACGCCGCCATGCTCAATGCAGAGATAGATTGTTTTCGGGTTTTCCGAATCGATGTTGATGTGGCGGAGGTGACCTTGATGCGGCGGATGCGGAAAGTACCACTTGTATTTTACCTCCGCCGGCATTTCGACGAGAGATTTAAGCTCCTCCCACGAATCGCCGCCGTTTTCGCTGCGATACAGATGCACCGGCTCGGTTCCCGCGTAGATAACCCGCTCATCGGTCGGATCGACCGTGACCCATCGGATGTCGCCCTCCATCACCCGTTGCCAGTGGCGTCCGGCATCTTTCGTGCGAAACAGGCCGTCGAAGGTCACTCCGGCGAAAACGATTTCCGGATTTTGTCGGCAGCCGTATACCGAATCGACAACCTTCTCTTTGAAATAAGGCTCAAACTCGCGCGAGCCTCCCATCGAAGTCCAGATGTCTCCCACGCCGCGAAATAGGATCATTCCCGCTTGCGTGCCTGCATAGAGCCGATAGGCTTCAGCCATAAAATTCCCTCCGAATTTGAACTACCCGCAACGCAAGAATTCGCACAATTTCACCACAGAGACGCGAGTGCACAGAGCTTTTAAAGTTGCTCAAAGATTCGTGGCTACTTGCCGGTCTGAGTCTCCGCCGCGCCTCCGTGGTGCGTTTTTACGTCAGTTGAAAATCATCCCGCCATTGACATGAATAGTCTGCCCCGTAATGTAACCGCTCTCTTCGCTCGCCAGGAATCCGACCGCTTCGGCGATTTCGCCCGGTTCGGCGGCGCGGCCCATGGGAAGTGATTGACCGATCCGGCGCCACTCTGTTTCGTTGTAGTTGCTCATCACCCGCGCGGTTGTCGTCAGCCCGGGCGCAATCGCATTGACTCGCACGCCATGCGGCGCCATCTCCAATGCCAGTGATTTGGTAAATGCAATCACGGCTGCTTTCGAAGCGGCGTAAGCCGTCCGTCCGGCGCCGCCGGTGATGCCGAAATTGGAGGAAGTGTTGATGATCACGCCTGCTTTGCGCTCGCGCATCGGCTTGCAGACAGCCTGGCAGCACAAAAACGTTGCCTTGAGATTGACGTCGATGACCTCGCGCCATTCGGAGAGCGGAAACTCCTGGATCGGATGTTTGTGCAATGTCCCGCCGGCGAGATTCACCAGGAGATCGACGCGCCCAGCCTCACGATGAATCTCAGCGAACACAGTCTTGAGCTGCGCAGCCTTGGTCAGCTCAACCGTGCGATATTCCGCCTGACATCCCCGCTGGCGCAACTGCTCGGCAGTCTCGCTTCCGGCCTGCTGATTCTTGTCGAGAATAAAAATCGCATAGCCGGCTTCGCCCAGGCGCCGCACTACCGCCTGCCCGATGCCGCCCGCTCCACCGTTAACCACAGCAATTTTTGCTTCCATATTTCCTCTGTAATCGTGCGAGCCCCGGTTCCGATTCGGCCCCCTTCGATACGGCCCTACGGGCCTACTCAGGGCGACGGAATTATTGAGCCGTATCCCCGAGTAGCGACTTCAGTCGCGTAGCGAGGGGCCGTTCGAATCCTTAGCCGTCGGTTGGAAAAAGTTTTCCAACTTCACCACATGATGCCGCCGCCGTTGGCGAAAATGGTCTGCCCGGTGATAAAACGTGCGGCATCGCTCGCAAGAAAAACCGCCGGACCGGCCAGATCTTCGGGCTGGCCGATGCGGCCCAAAGGAATTCTCTGCCCCTGCGCATAAATCTGCTCTTCGCTCTGATGCCCGCGCGGCTGCGCGGTGTCGGTAATGCCGGGACAGATGACGTTTACCGTTATCCCATGCGGCGCCAGCTCGAGCGCCAGTGATTTAGAAAAACCGATAATACCGGCCTTGGACGCGGCATAATGTGCGCCGTTCCTGGCGCCCTGAAACGCGCGTCCGGATGTCAGGCTGATAATTCGTCCGCAACGCTGCGTGAGCAACTGCGGCACGACAGCCTTCGAGCAAAGGAAGGTGCCGACCAGGTTGGTGCCGATGACACGATCCCAGTCCTCCTCTGCCATCTCTTCGACAGGGCTCGTGGGAAAAATGCCGGCGTTGTTGACGAGAATATCCACTCGGCCGTATTCTTTGAGCGTCGCCTCGACCATCGCCTGCACCGATTCTTCGTTCGAGATATCGGCGTGGAGCGCCGAAGCTTTGCCGCCAACGCCCTCAATTTCTTTTTTGACTGCGCTGGCGTTGGTCTCGTTGAGATCGCCGATCACGAGCGCTGCTCCCTCCCGCGCCATGGCCAGAGCGATAGCTCGGCCAATCCCCTGTCCTCCCCCGGTCATGAGGGCGATGCGATTTTCCAGTCGACGCATTTATTTCACCCGTCGCAGCAAACCGATCTCGGCCAAAGCGTCCCCATGACTAAGAGCCGTTGATAGCTTCATGGCGACGCTTCTAACCGTTCTGCCGATTTTATCGACTCCCGTCGCTTTGATTCGCTCGGTCGGTCCGATCACCGCGATGCTGCCGAACACGTCGTGTCCCAATACGCAGGGAGCAGCAATGCCGGCAGTGAACGAATATCTTTCTTGAACGCTCACCGCATAACCATGGCGCCGCACCGCTTCGAGTTTTTTTAAGATCTGGTTTGCCGAGTTCGGTGTGTGCGGCGTAAATTTTTCCAGCGGCCGTTTTCTAAGGAGCGAGAGAGTCTCCTCCTGCGGCAGCATCGCCAGGATCGCGAGCGCCGATGAGCCTACGTAAAGCGGCCGCGGCACGCCGGTCTCGATCACCGTGCGGGTGTGATGCGGGCTTTCGAATCTCTCGATTGTGACGCAGCCATCCTGTTGGTATCTTTCACAGTAGATCGCGGTCTCGCCTGTGGCGCGCACGAGCTGCTCCAGGTAGGGCACCACCCGATCGCGCATGGTAAAACTGCGCCGATACTCTTCAGCCAGCACCAGAAGCTTGGGACCCAGCGCATAAACCCCTAGACCCCTGGTCTTCTGCGCCAGGCTTTTTTGGCAAAGCGCATTTAACATTCGATAGGCAGTGGCCTTGTTCAAATGCGTCCTGCGCGCCAGGTCGCCGAGCGCAACCGGCTGCTTGGCTCGGCTCAATTCTTCGAGCAGTTGGATGGCTTTGGTGACCGAGTTATTCATTTCAATATGTGAAATAGTATTTCGTCTTGGTGAAAATTCCCCGATATCGCAGCGCGAGGCCGCTGTCAAGTTTGAGTTGACAAAAGTTACTGGCGAGAGTTATGCAAGGACGCACGCAGAGGAAGAAAATTATGAAACAAGCCTACGCCAAGATCGTTCACGAGGCTCTCAACGAGTCGGGCATCAATTTCGTCGCCTATCTTCCCGACGATCAAATTCATGACGCGCAAAAATTAATCACCGAGGATGCGGGCATCATCACGGTCGGAGCAACCAATGAGTCGGAAGCCGTTTCGGCCTGCGCGGGCGCGTGGCTGGGCGGCGCCAAGCCGGCATTGCTCATTGCCGATTCGGGATTTCTCGTAGCAACTTGGCCCTTGGCATCGCTGGGCGTTTCCTACGGCATTCCCATGCTGATTCTGATCGCCCATCGCGGCGAGGTCGGCGATCGTGCCAATTGGCGTTTTATCACCTACAAGTTCACCACCGAACCGATCCTTCAGGCACTGCAGATTCCGTACGTCCGCGCCAGCCGTCCCGAAGAAACCAAAGAAGTCATTATGGGCGCGAAGCTCTCGACCTTTCTCTGGCAGCATCCGGTGGCGGTTTTACTTTCCGGCGAAGTCCTGCGCGACTGAGGAGGAGCGATGAAACGATTAGAGTGTCTCAACCAATTGGGGCCGCTTATCAAAGACGACGATCTTGTGGTGACAACGCTCGGATGGGTGGCTGGAGAATGGTTTGCGGTGCGCCACAAAGAGTCAAATCTTTACCAGGTCAACATGGGCATGTGCACGCCGCTCTGTTTGGGCCTGGCGCTGGTGCTGCCGCATCGCCGTGTGGTCGCCATTGAATCCGACGGCAGCGTGCTTCTGAATTTGGGCGCGATGACCACCCTGGCGAACAAACGGCCGCCCAATCTCACCGTCATCGTGTTCGACAATCAATGCTACATGGCTACAGGAGGATTGCCGACGGCAACCGCGGGCGTCACCGACTTGGCCGCCATGGCTAACGGAGCCGGCATCGAGAACTCTTGCTCGGTCAGCTCGCTCGATGAATTCGAGCGGGAAGCCCGCGCCGCACTGCAGCGCAAAGGCCCCAATTATGTCGTCGCCAAGGTGGAAGCGGCAGGCAAACGAATGAGCACCGACATGGACGGGAAAGAAGGCAAATATCGCTTCGTGCGCTACATCGAAAGGACTGAGGGAATTAAGATCATCGGCACCGCAGCAAAATAGTTTCGCAGCCGGAGCACCGATCACGCCATCGTGATCGGCAATCAGCGTCATCAAAGGAGACTTTATGCGAGGTAGCGCTGCGGTAATGCTTCTAACCGCCGGACTTCTCCTATCGGAACCATCTCCTGTTTTGCAGGGCGGCGAAGCGCCGACGAAACTGTTCATCGTGCACGGCTCGATGAACGTTAGCGCCACGCCGGCCTGGATCGCCAAAAGCCAGGGATTTTTTCGCAAGTACGGTTTTGAAGTCGACCCGGTGTTTGTCATCGGCGGCCGTGCCGCGCAAGCCATGATCGCCGGGCAGGCGCCGTTCGGTTTTATCGGCGTCACTCATATCGCCAATGCGCTCACCGGCGGCGCCGACCTGAAAATGATCTTGGGTCTGACGACAACGTTGCACTACGTCCTACTTTCCCGCCCGGCCATTAAAACCATTGAGGATTTGCGTGGCAAAAAGGTTGGCATTGGCACACCCGCCGGACCGCCTTCGCTGGCCGCGTACTTAGCGCTCGATCATGCCGGGTTGCATCCGCAGCGCGATCAGATCGTTCTGTTGCAGGTGGGCGGTGTACCCGAACGTTTGAGCGCATTGCAAACCGGCAGCGTCGACGCAACCACCGTTCCACCGGCATTGGCGCAAACCATGATGACCAGCGGTTACAACGTGCTTTTGGATATTGCCAAGGCGAATATCGCCTTTTACTCTTCAGGTTTGGTCACGTCTGCTCGAACCATCCGTTCCAATGGCGCGCAAGTGGAGAATATGGCTAAGGCGATAATCGAAGCTACTACATATATTCACAATCCTGCGAACAAAAAAACCGTCGCACAGATCTTGGCCAAACATTTGCGCCTGAATAAAGCCGACCTGATCGAGAGGACCTACCAGGAATTGTTGACGGAAGTGCCGCGCAAGCCGTGTCCGCGCTACGAGGGCGCCGCCTCTGCGTTGAAACTAATGGCGCAGTACGGCCTCAATCCGAAAGCCGCGCAACTGCGGCCCGAGGACGTGATCGACGCGGCATTGTGCAAGAAACTCGACGACAGCGGTTTTATCGACGCGATCGAGCGGAATCAGTGAGATGATTTCCTGCGGCACAAGTCAATCGCTTGCTTATCAGCAGTAAATAAACTCGACGATCTGCAGACTGCATCTCATCTCATTGGATCTCGAAAATAGCGCGAAACTGCTTCTTCCATTCCTCTTCTTTGTCTGCGGACGCCGGCGATAGAGGTAAAAGCCTGAGCTGTTTTGGGTCCAACTTGGGCGAGATCGGCTCGAGGTCAGCGCGGGATGGAATGCGGTAAAATTTCCTCAACTGCAGCTGCCCGTCTCTCGACAAGAGAAAATCTATCAGCAGCTTGCCGGCATTGGGGTTGCGCGCTTTGGCCGCCAGCGCCAGCGGACCTCCGGTAGTGACGATCGGATTCATTGTCGAAACCCAATCCATCGGCGCTTTTTGCGATTTGAGAAACTCGACCCGATGAGCGTAGACAAAACCCAGTGGATATTCCCCTGCCACGATCAGCTGCGAAAGCAGCGTGTTCCCTTTGCGGAATTGAATTTGCTGCTGGGCGAGGCGACGAAAAAAACTGATAGCTTTATCTCGCCCCCAACTCTGCTCCAGCGCACCGTAAAGAATATGATTATCGGGGTCCATGCCGATCTTGCCGCGCCACTTCGGTACTAGAAGATCGTCCCAATCCTTCGGTGCCTCGGCGGCCGAAACCTGCCGCGTGTTATAGCCGATGACAAAATAGTTATCATCCGTCGAGGTCCAGTAGCCTTGCTTGTCTTTCCAGCCGGCCGCGTAGGCCGCGCGCTCTGGTGACTCGTAAGGTTGCACCAGCCCGCGCTGAATCAACAGACCGATCGTCAATGTCGCCTGCCGCACGACATCGAAAAGGTAATTTCCCGCCGCCGCTTCATTGAGAATCCGATTCATCAGCGGGTACACCGTGCCGCGCACCACGTCGACCTTGATGAAAGGATACTTTTTCTCAAACTCCTGGGCGAACTGTTGCGACTCGCCGACGCTGCTGTACCACACCACTCGCCCCTCGCGTTTCGCCGCTGCCAACAGATTGGCATCTTGGGCTGACGCCGAGGAGAAACCGACAACGATGGCGAGCACACATTGAAGAACGCAAAAGTAAGAGCTCATCGGGTCAGCCGTTCTTGCTCGATGATCGAAGGAAAAGCCCCTTCACAGGGAGTACGAAATCAATGGGCTGTTCCTATCCGCCTAGCGGCTAAAAATCTGGCGGTACTCTTCCTTCTTCTTGTTGTATTCGTCGACGCTCATACTGTTCATCTGCACAAAACTCTTAACGACATGGTCAGCACCAGAAATCGGCGGATAGATACCTTGGCGGTTTACGAACTCGCCGACGCCGGCCATTATCGCTGAGCTTTCTGCGCCGAGGAAATAGTCGACGAAAAGCTTCGCCGCGTTTGGGTTGGGTGCCTTGGCGGTCATCGCGATGTAATTACCGTCGCCCAAATACACCGGGAGCCCTTTCACATAATCTACGGGCGCGCCCTTTCGGCCCCAGACTTGAACATATTTTACGTAAGCAACGCCCAAAGGAACCTCGCCTGAAGCCACACGTTCGCCGACCGGCACCATGGAATCAAGCAACAATGGTTTCAAGGCAGCAAGCCGCTTGATCCAGTCATTGGCCTTCGCTTGTGAGCCGAAAACAGTATCCATGCTTGAAAGCCAGTCAATGGTAGTGTCGTGCAGCGACGGATTGCCCATTGCGATCTTGCCCCTCCACTTCGGATTCACCACATCCTCGTAAGATTTCGGCGCCGCATCAGGCGAAATCATACTCTTGTTGAAAATGAAGCCGATAATGACGCTGCGATAGTTGGGGCCGAAGAAATCGTCCATCAGTTTTTTGTCGTAACCTTTAGCAGAAGACGGAATGTAGCGGGCAAACAGACCCTTTTCTTTATTGATGAATTTCATCGGCTCCGAAGTGGTATAGATGATATCGGAGCTCATCTTCCCAGCGCGATGCTCGGTGGTCACGCGATCGATGATAACGGTGGACGAACCACGAAAATAATTGACTTTGATACCGTACTTCGTTTCAAACCCTTTGTTGATGGCCGCAGCGACATCGTTTTCCAATGAACCGAAAACGACCACCTCTCCTTCCTTCTTAGCCGCTTGAACGAGTTCGGGCGACTGGGCGAATGCATAATAAGCAAAACCCGCAAGCCAAAATACGAGCGACAGTAAAACTAAATGGATGCTACCGAACATGCGCGTCCGACCCATACTCTTCTCCCAATCAGGAATCTCGTGCTTCACGAGGACACTAGCAGGCTGCTGACAACCTCTGATTCCAGGCTGCTCAAAAAGGCTTAGAGGCGAGGCGCGCGAAAAATCGACCCGCGGAGGCGTACATCGGCAGTACGTTGACGCAAGGCGATTGAGCGCAACGAAGCCTATGAGTCCTTTTCAGCAGCCTACTAGGAATCTGCGCCGATCCACAGCACACGGTCAGCCGGCAAATCGAGCGGTAATCTTTCCCAGCTGTCGCCCTGGTCCTCGCTGACCAAAATATCACCCTCGCCTTTTTGACTGGCGTCCGCGGAGCGGCCGCGTGATACGGCGCCCAGACCAGCATAGACGATGGACGGATCTTCCGGGTGTTGTGCCAACGCCCAAACCATTTGTTTCATGTCGTGCGGCAGCCACTTGCCGACACCGACGCGCTCCCAGCTTGCGGCGAGATTGCGGCTGCGGAAAACGGCTCCCTGCGCCCGCTCGGGACGGTCCCAGTAGCCGGGAGATTTGTCCGCCGTCGCAACCAGCATCGCTCCAGGATTTCCAGGTAGAAAAACGAAATCGTGAAAGTAGTCGCGCGTAAAGCCATTCTCTGCACGCTGCCAACCTTGCCTGGGGTCGTTAGTTTTGAAAAATCCGCGCGCCGTGGCAACAAAGAACAGGTCCTTGCGTCCGGGCGGACTGCTGAAGTGATGGATATCTACATAGTCGATACCCTGGCTGACATCTTCCCATGTTTTGCCGCGATCATCGCTGCGGATGATTCCCCCGTGCTCCAGGCAAACATGCAGCAGGGCCGAATCTTCAGGATGAACAAAAACATGGCGCACGTGCTCGCGGTGTGGCGGCCGTGGGAAGGTCCATTTTTTCTTCACTTCAGCGGGCAACGCCTGAACGCCGACGAGCTCCTCCCAGCTCTTGCCGCCATTTTCGCTGCGATATAAATGAATTGGTTCCACACCGACATAGATAACTTCTTCGTCGGTAGGATCGACCGTGACAGCCCTAACGTTTCCCTCAAAGACCCGCCGCCAGCTCATTCCCGCGTCATCAGTTCGATAGAGCCCATCCTGCGTAACGCCAAGATAAACGACATTGGGCTTGCTGCGCAGACCGTCGATGGCATCAATGGTGCCTGTTTTGAAAGCAACCGAGAGATTTTTCCAAGAACCATTTTTCGAGCGCCAGACAAACAAACCTTCTTGAGTGCCGGCGTAGATACGAACGGGAGTTGGAGTTGCCATGAGTATGACTCCTTGTTTAAGATTTGAAACGAACAACCACCGATTCGAGCCATTGCAGGTTTTAAATCACTGAACTCTCATCGACCCGCTAACTCCTTAACGGCTGCCAGCACCTCAACATAGGTGCCGCAGCGACAGAGATTACCTGATAGATAATCTCGCGCTTGTGTTTCGGTCGGATGCGGATTGTTCAAAAGCAAGCCCTTCACCGCCATAATCATCCCGGGTGTGCAGTAACCGCATTGGAAGGCTTGGTGCTTGAGAAAGGCTTCCTGCACGGGATCGAGGTCGCCGTTGCGGGCCAAGCCCTCGATGGTAGTGATCCTTTTCCCCGCAGCATCGCTTGCTAACATGAGACACGAACTCACCGGCCGGCCGTCAACCAGCACCGTGCAAGAACCGCAAACGCCAACCCCACAACCTTCTACCGAGCCTTTGAGGGATAAATCGTCACGCAAAAATTCGAGCAACGTCTGGTTGGGATAAACCGATGCTTCTAGTGTTTGATCATTGAGGGTCGTGGAGATGTTGATTTTCACCTCAGCGTTTCTCCTTTTCCACCAGAAGCGCCGCGATGAGCTTGTCGGGTTTGATCGGCAAATCTCGTATGCGAACCCCGCCGAGGGCATTCGCAATCGCATTGCCTATTGCCGGCGCCACTGGCGGTAACGCCGCCTCGCCGACACCCTTAGCGCCGAAGGGACCATCCGGATGGGGTATCTCAACCAGGATCGACTGAAATTCTTCTGGGTGATCTTCCATGGATGGCAGCATGTACTCCAAAAAATTGCTATTGATCGGTTGGCCGTTGTCGTAGACCATTTCCTCGAAAAGCGCTGAACCCATACCTGAGAGCAGCGATCCTTCGTTCTGCAATCCACATTGCTTCGGGTGAATTGCATGACCGGCGTCCACCGCGGCGACGGTCTTCAAGACGCGCACCTTGCCTGTTTCGATGTCGACTTCAACTTCGGCGCCGCAAGCCGAAAAAAACCAGAACGCCGCAGCTTTGCCTTTGCCGGTCTTGGGGTCCAGGCCGCCTGTTGTCTTAAAACAGTAGCCGCCAAACATGCTGCCGACCGTCGAACCGAAGCGCGTTCTGAAAATCTCTGCGATCGATATTTTTTTGTCGGGCACGCCGCGCACAAACACGGTGCCGTCGCGCAGTTCCAAATCTTCTATTCTCGCCTCGAGTTTTTTCGCAGCGACGTCGAAAAGTTGGTTCTTGATATCACGCGCCGCTTGCTGCGCCGCTTGTCCCATGTGAAAGGTTGTCCGGCTTGAGCTTGTCGACTTGTCGTAAGGCGTCAGATCCGTGTCGGGCGAGCTGACTGTGACCCTTTCGAATGGCAATCCCAACTCTTCGCCGACAATTTGCGCCATGGAAGTGAGTAGACCCTGGCCGATCTCGACACTACTGGTAAGCAAGACGGCCGACCCATCAGCATTGAGGCGCACGCTGGCCGATGATGTTGTGGGCGTAGTGGTGCTTTTTATCGCAACGGCTAGTCCCTTGCCGCGCAAAAGATTCTTTTTCTTCGGAGGCTCTGCTTGTTCTTCTTTTCCCTTCCAACCGATTGCCTCGGCGGTCCGCCGTAAGCAATCGGTCACCCCAACCGAAGTCAATTCTTCACCGGTAACGAAAATATCGCGTTCACGGACAAGGTGTTTCAGACGCAGTTCCACCGGGTCGACGTTCAAGCGCCGCGCGATGTCGTCCATCTCCGACTCGTATGCCCAACAGACATGGGACACGCCAACACCGCGAAACGGGCCGGTGGGCGGCAGATTCGTGTATACGGAATAAGTCGTCAGGCTACGGTTGGGAATATTATAGGGCCCGCTTGACACATAGCAGCCGGTTTTGGCGTTGACCGGACCGTTGAGGGCGTATGCACCGATTTCGTAAAAAGCTTCGACCTGGCGTCCTAGAATACGACCGTCGCGCTTGAAGCCGGTTTTGATTTTGACCACTGCCCCATAGCGTCTGCCAGTGAGAAACACTTCATCGCGCGTCAACACCCACTGAACGGGTCGGCGTGCTTTGCGTGCCAGGAGCGCTAGAGCAGGTTCAAGTCGCGCGTGCGTTTTACCGCCGTAGCCGCCGCCGACCAGGGGTACAATGACGCGCACCTGATTTTCCGGCAGTTTGAATATTTGTGCCAGCTGCTCCTGAACACCGGAAGGGTTTTGCGTCGCAGTATGAAGCACTAGCTTGCCGCTCGGCTCCCAGTAAGCCGTCGCTGCGTGAGGTTCGATGTGACCATGTTGCACCGGCGGCAGCGTGTATGTGTTTTCGATGATTTCATCTGCTTCCTGAAATCCCTGTTTAACGTCGCCGTCCTCCACATGATAAACGCTGCATACATTCCCGCCGACCTGAAAATTAAATTCCTCTCGGTGCACACCGGCGGTAGTTTCTTTTCGTTGCGCATGGAGCACCGGGGCGTCGGTCTTGATGGCCTCGAGGATATCGAACACTGCTGGAAGCTTTTCATAATCAACTTCGATGAGACCCACCGCTTCTTCGGCAATCTCGCGCGACTCACCAGCGACCAATGCGACGACTTCGCCAACATGGCGCACACGATCGGTAGCCACGACCGGCTGATCATCGACGACCGGGCCGAAATAGGGATTCAGCCCATCGAGATCGTCCCGTGTTACGACGGCGATCACTCCGGGAAGCTTTTCTGCTGTGGCCGCATCGATGCGGAGGACCTTGGCATGGGCGTAAGGACTGCGCAGCGCTTTGGCGTACAGCATCCGCGGGAATTGGAGGTCGGGAGCGTAGTTGACGGCACCGGTCACTTTCGCAAGCCCGCCAACCATCGTCACGTCACTTCCCACCAATGCCATGCTAAAAGCTCCTTTTTTTAGTGGATCACCGCCGCGAGCGCACGGCGCACAAGCACGCCAACCAGGTGCCGCTTATAACTGGCTGAACCGCGCAGGTCGTCTATGGGCTCGACAACGTGGCTCGCTTCGGAGCCGATCGTCTGCAAAACGGCTTCAGTGATTTCTTTGCCGCGCGCAAATTCTTCCGCGTGGTGCATACGCACCGGCCGGGGCGAAACCGCGCCCACCACCAACCGCAGATCGCGGCATACGCCTTGCTCCATGCGTAGAAGTGCGGCGATGCCGGCGCATGGCCTCTCTTCCGAAGAACCGGTGGTGAACTTGACGTAGGTGCCGCGCCAATTGTCCGGCGGCGGAACTACGAGCGCTGAAAGCAACTCTCCCGGTTCCAGCGCAGTCTCGTAACTGCCCAGCAAAAATTCCGATAACTTCATCTGGCGGGTGCCCTCGCGCCGCATCAATTCCACGCCGGCATCCAGCGCCACGAGCATTGTGGGAGGATCGGATTGATAGTCGCCGTGTGCCAAGTTGCCGCCGATGGTCGCCATGTTGCGGATCCGGATATTCGCAACTACGTGGCATGCCTCTGCTAACCATGGGTAGTGTTCACCTACGACGGGAGAAGATTCGACGTCATAAATCCTCGTCAATGCGCCGATGCGAAGACCGCGTTGCCTGTCGTAGTCGATGCCGCTCATGCCGCCGATCTTTTTTAAATTGACAAGGGTTTTCGGAATGAAGATGCCATGTTTGATGAGCGTCAGCAGCGCGGTGCCGCCCGCCAGCGCCTTGGCATCGTCGTCGTCGCTCAGTAGCGCGCACGCTTCTTCTAACGTCTGCGGTTCGGCTAATTCAAAGCGTCGCATGCCAAATCGTTTTCCGACACTGCTGCAAGGTCACAATGACTGGTAGTTATCACAAGGCCCGACACTTTCAAGGCTAAATTGACGCAGCGCTTTCCCGGGTGTTATGACAACAACATTCATGAAGAACGCTGTCTGGGGGATTTCAATCCATGGTTAAAATCGATGCCGACGCGCATGTGCTCGAAACCGAAAAAACCTGGGAATACATGGAAGGGACCGATCGCAAATACCGGCCGCAGATTGTCGGCTGCACCGACGGTTCGGCGAATGACGAATACTGGCTGGTGGACGGTACCCTGCGGCTCAAGTCGCGCAATGTCGGCAAAAACACGCCGATGGCATCGCGGGAATTGCGCGATGTCAGCGTGCGGCTCAAACATATGGATGAGCTCGGCGTTGATATTCAAGTCATCTTTCCAACGATATTCATTATCCCTTTGACCCAGCGTCCGGACATCGAGCTGGCGCTCTGCCGCAGCTACAACCGGTGGATGGCCGATATTTGGCAACAGGCGAAGGAGCGCCTGCGCTGGGTCGCTGTGTTGCCACTTTTCAGCATGGATAAAGTTTTTGAGGAAGCAAAGTCTGCCAAGGAAAACGGCGCGGTCGGTATTTTTCTCCGCGGCTCCGAGTGCGAGAAGCTTTTGAGTGACAGCTACTTTTATCCTCTTTACGCTGCCGCAAGCCGGTTGGATCTGCCGATCTGCATTCACTCCGCCACCGGCAGCACAGCGTTGTTCGACTATTACAAATATGAGACCATCGGTTTTGCAAAATTTAAACTGGTGATCGTCGGCGCCTTTCACAACTTGATCATGGACAAAATCCCCGAGCGCTTTCCCAGACTCAAAATCGCCTTCCTCGAAGTCAGCGCTCAGTGGCTGCCTTATGTGCTCACCGATCTGGCCAAGCGCTATCATTTGCAGGGCCGCGAGCTGCAGCCAAAAAGTCTGTTGTGTCAAAGCCGGTTTTATGTCGGCTGCGAAACTAGCGATGATCTGCCGTACATTATTGAAGCAGCCGGCGATGACAATCTGGTGGTCGGCACTGACTATGGTCACGCTGACAGCGCTACGGAACTTCGCGCGCTAGAAGGCATATCGAACAACTCGCGCTTGGATCCCGCGGTTGTCGGAAAGATCCTTTGCGACAACCCGCGAGCACTTTATGGGCTGTGACTCAAGCAGAAGACGCTGCGATAAATTTGACATAGCCTTGACCGCAGAGGCACCAGAGCACACAGAG
>Ga0207679_10000691_pt1 | contig 22567 bp, 16 predicted proteins | sample KBSC73metaG_FD_184320 | JGI IMG/M metagenome (GOLD analysis project Ga0207679, IMG submission 184320) | Corn rhizosphere microbial communities from Kellogg Biological Station, Michigan, USA - KBS C7-3 metaG (SPAdes) (version 2) | ecosystem: Host-associated > Plants > Roots > Rhizosphere > Soil ... | reverse complement strand
ATCCTCTTGATTTTGACATCTGTAAAGTTTTCTTCAAGACAATAATTATCTATAAAACATTGCATCGTAGCTTCGGTTTTTAGAGATGCCCAATAAGGTTGATTTGAGTTACTTGCTAATTTCTACAAAGGTAACAGGGTTAACCACCGAAATCGTGAGACCCTTGACGATGTGGGCGGGACAAACAAGACCAACAGAATTACTGAACGCTGAAGTGTGCGACGCAACAGGAGCTCAGCACTGATGCAAAAGCCGGCAACATAAAAAATAAAAAAAGCCACAAAGCAACAAAGGCACAAAGCCAGGAATGGTTCCTGAATCCATGCCTTCGAATATTAATTAAAAGCCTGTTATTTCAACTTTGCCAACGCTTCTTTAATTCGCGAAAAACCTTTTTCAATATTCTCCATGCTGTTGGCGAAAGAGATGCGGATGCAATTATCATCGCCAAAAGCGTTGCCTGCTACTGTAGAAACATGTGCCTTATTAAGCAGGTACATGCTCAAATCCGAAGAATTCTGAATGATTGTTTCGCCATCGCTTTTTCCAAAGTATGACTTTATGATCGGGAAGACATAGAATGCGCCATCTGGTACTGCGCATTCTACACCAGGAATCTCCTCCAGCAGTTCCATCACACGCTTCCGGCGACGCCCAAATTCATCGACCATTTCTTTAGTGGGTCTTAAGTCAGAAACCAACGCGGTAATAGCAGCACGTTGTGTAACTGCGTTTGCCCCACTGGTAAATTGTCCCTGCAATTTTTCACAGGCCTTTGCTACATCGGCTTGCGCAGCAATATAGCCAAGACGATAACCTGTCATGGCGTAGCCTTTACTTAGGCCATTAATGATGATGACACGGTCCTTTATTTTGCTGAACTGCGCAATGCTTTCATGCCTGCCTACCGGCGATGCTGACTTACCGATAAAATTGATGTACTCATAGATCTCGTCAGAAATAATGAAAATATCCGGATGCTTTTCAAATACATCAGCGAGTGCTTTCAACTCATCCTTCGTATAAACGGTACCCGTTGGATTGCAGGGTGAAGAAAAAATAAACAGTTTTGTTTTATCTGTAATATTTTTTTCAAGCTCCTGTGGTGAGAGTTTATACTTGGTGTCCGCACAGGTCTTGATCAGTTTCGGTGTAGCATCTCCTAACCTTACGATCTCCGAATATGTGACCCAATACGGGGTTGGGATGATCACTTCATCTCCGGCATCTACAATTGCCAGTACAGCGTTGGCGAGGCTTTGTTTGGCACCAGTAGAAACAACAATATTTTCGGGCTTGTAATCGAGATCATTGTCCCTTTTGAGTTTTGCGCAAATGGCCTCACGCAGATCAGGATAACCAGCCACGGGAGGATAATGGCTCCAGTTGTCATCGACTGCCTTTTTTGCAGCCTGCTTTATGTGTTCAGGCGTATTGAAATCGGGTTCGCCTAAACTGAGGTCGATCACATCTATGCCCTTTGCTCTCAATTCGCGGCCGAGCTTGGCCATTTTTAATGTTTCGGGCTCATTAAATCTTTTTAAACGGGGAGATAGTTGCATCAGTAAAAAATTTCGGACGCAAATGTAAAGCAAAGCGGTGAGCTATCACTACGAGTTTTTACTGTTTTACTCACAATTTAAATTGCTAAGGATATTTTTGTCTGGTTTACTTTTTATTTTACCGCCCCAAACCACCATCATGAAAAAAATTTTATTTTCTACCCTACTTCTTTCTTTTATTCATCTTTCATTGAAAGCTTCAACCGTTTTTCCGGCAAAAAATACGCGTCCTTCACCAAAAGATGTAATGATCCCGTTGATGAATACCGGTAAGTACATAAGCGTCGAAGATTTTCTAGCACTGACCCCGACGTCATATAGAGAAATCACTGGAGAGAAATTAAACCTGGCGAAAAAAATTGACCTTGGCATTAACAAACATTTTTTGAAAAAAATGATGCGCAAAGACGGCTCCGTCAACGTTGAGAAAATGAGAAGAAGGGGCTTCTTTGGAAGCTGGCAATGGCATTGGGGTGGTTTTGCACTGGGTTTGTTTCTCAGTGTACTGGGACCGATTGTCGCACTTTTCTTCAATGATGACTATAAATGGGACCGATTCTGGACGGCGATGCACACGGCTGTTTATGTGATGTTGATCATCACAGTGATCGTTGCTCTTTCAGCCTGATTATATATGACCAAAGATTCTACTTCTTTGATGATGGTCAACTAAACAACAATCGTTTATTGCCAGTTAAAAAAGGGTAATTCTGCAAGGGATTGCCACTGAAAACCCTATCTTTGCCTCCCTTTAAAAACATATACAGGCCCCCTATCCCTGGCCAGCTGCCCAAAGGAAAAGGCCAAAAACAAAAACTAAAATTAGTATGCAACTGAAAGGTCTGGTTCGGTTCTTCACGATTGTTTTGATCCTTGTCTCGGTTTACATGCTTTCATTTACCTGGTTTGTACGTAGCCACGAAAATAAACTTCAGGCCCGCGCGAAAAAATATGTGCAGGCAATGTATCCGCAGGCGAAAAGGGTCAGCAACCCTGAAGACTATCCTGATTCTATTAAGAATGTCTATGATGCGCGACTCAGGCGTTTGGAAGATAGTACCAAGGACGTCACCATCACTTACGGCGTACAAGGTGCTATTAGCTATCAGAAGGCAAAAGAAAGTGAATTGAATCTTGGGCTTGATCTGCAGGGTGGAATGAATGTAACGCTTGAAGTAGAAATGACGGGTCTTCTAAAGGCCATGTCAAACAATTCAACCGATCCTACTTTCTTAAAAGCCATTGATAACGCCACCAAAAGAAAAGCAAACAGCAGTGCGGATTTTATCACACTATTTCATGAAGAATACAAAAAGTTAAATCCAAACGGAAGGCTTGCCTCCATTTTTGCTAATGCGAACCAGGATAAAATAAAGATCACTGACAACAATGAAACGGTCATTTCTGCTATCAAAAAGGAAGCAAGAGACGCATTCGACAGAACATTTCGTGTACTAAACAATCGTATCGACCAGTTTGGTGTTGCTCAACCGAGCATCAACCCTGATCCCGATCGCGGAGTTATCAATGTTGAGTTACCTGGTATCCGTGACCAGGAACGTGTAAGAAAATATTTACAGGCATCTGCGAATCTTCAATTTTGGGAAGTCTATACACTTGAAAATAAAAACTACGCGAATGCCTGGCAAAATGGGATAAAAGTTTTTGAAAGTCTCATTAATGGAAATGGAAGTAAAGTTGATACTACCGCAAAGGTTGATACATCAGCTATCGCAAAAACCGATTCAGCAAAGGCAACAAAAATAATAGACTCGCTTAAGAATGTTTCAAAACTTGGACAAAAGAAAATAAGCGATTTTCTGCAACTTCAGCCGCCTTCACAGGAAAATGGAAAGATCTATTACCCGGCCGCCATTGGAAGCGTAGCTGCGAAAGATTCAGGAGTTGTTCGCACATATCTTGAAAACCCGGCTTTCAAATCTTTATTCCCTGCTGACGTTGTTTGGTTATATGGAATTCCAAACGTGAATGATAAGACCGGAAGAAAATCGGATCGCATTCCGTTGTACGCTATCAAGACTTACGGCAAAGAGAAGGCCAAGCTCGAAGGTGATGCCATAAAGGATGCAGGACAGGACTTTGACCCGGCTACCAATAAAGTTGAAGTAAAGATGACCATGAACTCGAGCGGTTCAAAGGTTTGGTCGAAAATGACTGAAGAAAATGTAGGTAAACCCATTGCCATCGTTCTTGATAACATCGTTTATTCAGCGCCGAATGTTATTTCAAAAATTGATGCGGGTAATTCCAGCATCAGCGGAAATTTTACAACGGAAGAAGCACAAGACCTTGCAAATATTTTAAAATCCGGGAAACTTCCAGCACCTGCGAAAATTGTGCAGGAGCAGGTTGTTGGTCCTACCCTTGGCAAAGATGCGATCAATGGTGGTTTAAAAGCATTCGCTATTTCGTTTGTGGTGATCTTTTTATTAATGCTGATTTATTATAACACCGCCGGCTGGGTGGCCAACATAGCATTGATCTTAAACTTACTTTTCACTGTTGGAGTTTTAACGGCACTTGGCGCAACACTTACTGCGCCGGGGATTGCGGGCCTTGTACTCACCATCGGCATGGCCGTAGATACCAACGTAATTATTTATGAACGTATCAAGGAGGAACTGACGCGAGGGAAGGGATATATACCTGCGGTGAATGAAGGTTATCGTCGTTCACTGCCACCGGTGCTGGATGCACACGTCACTGTGTTGCTAACAGCGATTATACTTTTCTCATTTGGATTGGGGCCTGTAAAAGGATTTGCGACGACACAGATCCTTGGAATCCTGTTGTCATTATTCTGCGGAATATTAGTCAGCCGTTGGGTGACAGACTGGTTTACCACCAAGAAACGCCATCTTCAATATTTCACGGGCGTGAGCAAACGGATTTTCCAACACGCCAATATTAAATTCATTGAGTACCGGAAGATTGCTTATGGTATTTCTATTATTGTCATGATCCTCGGCGTCGCTTCCTTCTTCCACGGTTTTGACGAAGGGGTTGAATTTAAAGGGGGTCGCAGTTTCCAGATTCGTTTCGCCGAAAAACCTCCTGTTGAAAAAATTCGTGATGAACTTAAAGTAGATCTGGGGGAGTCTCCTACCATAAAAACAGTAGGTGATGTCCACACCCTCGATATTACGACATCATATCTCATTGATGACACGAGACCTGGGGTTGACTCAATAGTTGAAGTAAAACTTTACGAAGGGTTGAAAAATCATCTTCCGGCGGGTCTTACATTTAGTCAGTTTGACTCAAATTTTAAAATAGGTTCGAAAAAAGTGTTGCCGACGATTTCGGATGATCTGAAAGATGGAGCAAAAAGAGCGACCATCTTTGCATTGCTGATCATTGCTCTTTATATTTTTGTCCGTTTCCGCGACTGGAGATATTCTTTAGGAACCATTGTCTCATTATTGCACGACGTATTGGTCACGCTTGCTGTATTTTCTTTTGCGCGAAGTATTGTGCCGTTCCCGCTCGAAATTGACCAACACTTTATTGCCGCGGTGTTAACGGTGATCGGGTTCTCAATGAACGATACCGTGATCGTGTTTGACCGGGTACGTGAGTATGCAAGAGAAATGACCGGCGCAACAAAAGAGCAGATCATTAACAATGCCATTAACCATACGCTGAGCCGTACGATCATGACCTCGCTTACGGTATTTCTCACCATTCTCATTTTGTTCCTTGTTGGTGGTGAAGTAACAAGGGGTTTTGCATTTGCGATGCTGGTGGGTGTCATTACAGGTACTTATTCTTCTGTGTTTGTTGCTGCACCAATACTTGTTGACCTTGGCAGGAAAAAACCATTGGGTAAGGCGGATACGATTGTTGAGGTAAAACAAAAGCCTTCGCCAACTGCATCATCAAAGCCGGCAAGGGCCAAATAGAAAAGAACCACGATTACAGGATCAAAAAGATTCATATGAAATTGGGAGCCTCCGATCTGGAGGCTTTCCCGTTGAATAGGATGTTTGCCTTTTCCCTATCGTTGCATAAATCATGTTAATCGTGTTTCTTTCCTTATAATCGATTAAAATCCCATAAATCGTGGTTCTTTGCGGTTCTTTCTTATATTTTTGGCATTATAAATAAAATTACAACATGGATACAGCCACCATCAGCCTTGTTATTTCGATCATCGCGTTTATCATTTCAATTTCTATCTTTTTTATCTTAAACAAAAAGCAAAAGCTTGTGAGTGCCGAAGCGGGTGACGGTTACACTTCCAGGCCTCTCCAGCTACAAGCCTATGAGCGCCTGGTGATGTTATCAGAACGAATTGCTTTGCCAAACCTGATCAGTCGCGTCAATCAACCCGGGCTTAGCGCAAAAGAAATGCAACTATTACTTCTGGAAAATATTAAGCAGGAATATGAATATAACATGACACAACAGATCTATGTAAGTCCTGTGGCATGGGAAGCTGTAAAGAATTTAAAAGAGCAAACCATGCTTATTGTGAACCAGGTGGCAGCTGCAATGCCGCCTGAATCAAGAGGGAATGACTTGAATAGAGTTTTGCTGGATGTAATGATGAAACAACAGAAAGGTCAACTTCATGCAATCGTTTTGGAAGCGCTCAACTATGAGGCGAGAAAATTGATGAAGTAGAGCGCTCCCATCACCTAAAGGGAGTTTATATACTGAACTCATTGACGATGTCTGATACAAAGAAATATACTGATAGTGGTATTGAGATAAAAAGGGTCTACAACCAAAGTGATGTTCCTCAATCTCCCCCTTCGGAGGATGGGGGGCTTGGCAACTTTCCCTTCACACGTGGTATTCAACCGGACATGTACCGTGGCAAACTGTGGACGATGCGGCAATATGCCGGCTTCTCTACAGCGGAAGAAAGTAACAAACGATACCATTATTTATTATCACAAGGCGTACATGGATTAAGCATTGCATTTGATCTCCCGACTCAAATTGGCTACGATAGTGATCACGCATTGGCGGATGGTGAAGTTGGGAAAGTGGGTGTTGCCATTGATAGTATTGAAGACATGCGGGCGCTTTTCAATGGGATAAAATTAGAAAAGGTAACGACGTCAATGACCATCAATGCAACGGCCTTTATTCTTCTTTCATTGTATGTAGCCGTTGCAAAACAGCAACGTGCTGATCTGCAAAAGATCTCCGGTACTATTCAAAATGATATTCTAAAAGAATACGCGGCGAGAGGAACTTATATCTATCCGCCAAAACCTTCGATGCGCATCATTACTGACATTTTTGAATGGTGCAGTCATGAACTGCCGGCATGGAATACCATTTCTATTTCCGGCTATCACATTCGTGAAGCCGGAAGTACCGCCGTACAGGAAATCGCCTTTACACTTAGTAATGGCAAAGCTTACGTCAAAGCTGCGCTCGAAAAAGGCTTAGATATAAATGTATTTGGTAAACGGCTTTCATTCTTTTTTAATTCACACAATAATTTATTTGAGGAGGTAGCAAAATTTCGTGCCGCCAGAAGGATGTGGGCAAAGATGATGAGAGATCTTGGAGCGACGGATCCCAGGGCGATGATGCTTCGCTTCCATGCACAAACCGGCGGAAGTACTCTCACCGCGCAGCAGCCACTCAATAATATTTCGAGGGTCACCATTCAAACGCTAGCAGCCGTACTCGGTGGCACACAATCGTTGCATACCAACGGATATGATGAAGCATTGAGCCTGCCTACAGAAGAAGCGGCAAGAATCGCACTGCGTACCCAACAGATCGCGGCTTATGAAAGTGGGATTGCCGACACTGCAGATCCCCTCGGTGGATCATATTTCATAGAATCACTGACAAATGAAGTAGAAGAAAAAACCTGGCAGCTTATTGAAAAAATTGATGTAATGGGCGGCAGCGTCCCTGCGATTGAACAAGGATTTATTCAAAATGAAATCGCACGCAGCGCTTATGACTACCAGCGGCAGGTTGAGAATAATGAAAAGATCATTGTGGGTGTAAACAAATTCCAGGTTGAAGAGCATCGCTCTACTCCTATTTTTAAAGTGGATGATTCTATTAGGCAGGTGCAAATTCAAAAACTGCAGCAACTCAAACACGATCGTAACAATGCCAAAGTAGACCAATGCCTTCAGATCTTAAATGATAAAGCTGCCGGTGGTGAAAACTTAATGCCCGCCGTGATCGATGCAGTAGAAAATAAAGTGACGCTCGGAGAAATTGCAGATACCCTCCGTGAAGTTTTTGGAGAACACAAGTAACCAGGTGATAGTTTCACAGATGACAGCTGATAGTTGCGATCTAATTATCATCTTTAAAACTATCATCTATCATCTATTTTCCTATCTTCAATAAAACTTACTGCATGAAAAAGGTCCTCGTCCCTTGTGCCTTGTTCCTTGCACCTTTTATAACATTCTCCCAACAAAATATTTCAGCCCTGATTGAACAAAAAGCAATGGCTGTTCAGTCAAAATTAGTTGAATGGAGACGTTATCTTCATCAACATCCCGAACTAAGTAATCGTGAATACAAGACAGGAGAATTTGTTGCCGATCATTTAAAAGCTCTTGGTCTTGAAGTAAAATACCCTGTAGCAAAAACGGGTGTGGTTGCCATTCTAAAGGGTGCAAAGCCCGGACCTGTGATCGCACTGCGAGCAGACATGGATGCACTGCCTATCAAAGAAAGAGTAAATGTTCCTTTCAAATCAACAGTGACCGCAGAGTTTGTTGGTGATTCAGTGCCCGTGATGCATGCCTGCGGACATGATTCGCATGTTGCGATGTTGCTTGGCACAGCAGAGGTGTTGGCCTCGATGAAAGACCAGGTGGCGGGCACCGTAAAATTTATCTTTCAACCCGCGGAAGAAAGTCCACCACCCGATGAAGAAGGCGGCGCACCATTAATGATAAAGGAAGGCGCAATGGATGATCCTAAGGTTGACGTGATCTTTGGCTTACATATTGAATCGAAGATCGAGATCGGGAGAATTGAATACAAGCCGGGTGCATTTATGGCAAGCAGCGATTGGTTCACAATAAAAGTTAAAGGAAAGGGTTCACACGGTGCTTCGCCGTGGGCCGGCGTGGATCCGATCGTAGTAAGTGCGCAAATCATCAATGGTCTTCAACAGATCGTCAGCCGCCAGATGGAATTGACAAAAGCTCCTGTCGTGATCACTGTTGGGAAAATAGATGGTGGTGTACGCAGCAATATCATTCCTGAAGAATGTGAAATGTATGGAACGATAAGAACGCTGGACATTAAAATGGAAAAGGAAGTGCTGGAAAAAGTGAAGCTCACTGCAGAGAAGATCGCTGAAGCATCAGGCGCAACCGCTGACGTCAGGATCGACAATAAAACAATGGTTACTTACAACGATACTGCACTTGTAAGAATGATGCTGCCTTCCCTGGCAAAAGCTGCAGATGGAAATTTAGCGGAAAGGCAATGGGTGACAGGAGCGGAAGATTTCTCTTTTTATGGTACAAAAGCACCTGCTTTCTTTTTTTATCTCGGTGGAATGCCAAAAGGCACTGATCCTGCCAATGCTCCCGATCATCATACTCCTGATTTTTATATTGACGACAGCATGCTGTATGTGGGTGTAAAAGCTTTCTGTAATTTGGTATTCGACTATGCGGCGATGAAGGCAGGCACGAACAAAAAGACAAAATCTCAAAAAGCATTTTGATGAAACGCTTGAGCACGATTTTTTTTCTTTCTGCTTTTGTATTTTTCTCTTGTAAGAATGAACCTGCTTCTCACCACATAGATTCTGTGTTAAGATCCAAGTGATTTTAATTTTTTATTTTTGTGCTTTAGGCGGCTTAAGCCAGCCTGTTTAGGGCGGTCTTTTAATGACCGCTCTAATCTTTTTATTCTGTTGCTGCATCTGCATTCGCCACATTATGTTTTTTGAGGTAATTTTTGTCGTATGGAACATTCGTTTTGTAAATGATGTAGATCATCTCTAATAGTTTCCTCTGTACTGCTACAGCTGCCTTCATTTTTATTCCGTGCTTCGAGACAAGCCTGGCGTATGTAGCTCTAAATCGCTCATCGTGTCGTATGGCTGTCAGAGCAGGTAAATGCATGGCCTTGCGCAAATATTTGTTGCCTCTTTTTGATATCCTGGGCTTACCTTTCACAGAAGTTCCGGATTGCTTTTCTCTTATATCATACCCTGCGTAGCTACTGAGCTGCCTCTTATTACGGATCAATTCAAAACCGTTGGTCTCTGCCAGAACAGTGACTGAGGTCAATAAGCCTACTCCGGTTAGAGAACTTGTAATTTTTATAGCACTGCTCACTTCCTGATCGGCTTTGACTACAGTTGCTATTTCTGTTTTAATTTCTCTTTCCTGTTTGTTCAAGAACTCTATCCGCTTTTTGATCCTTTGAACGCTTGATGGGTTCGGATTTGCTTCAGCCTGTTCGGCGTGTAGCTGATTTTTAACCATTGTCCTTTCTTGTACAATTTGGTCCCTTTCCCTTGTTAATTGCCTGAGGTCCTTAAATATTTTTTTGGGACGTTTCCAGGTTTCCAGCTTCTTTTCTAAACCAAACATGGTAATGGCATCAGCTGCAGTTTTGTCTGTAATAGTTTTGACATCCAGGGTCCTGAAATAATTACTGATCTTATTGGGTAACACAACCGTTAACTCATATCCCTTTTCATCTAGAAAATAAGCCAACGATTCATGATAGACGCCGGTCGATTCCATGACAAACCGCACAGAACAACCAGGATCTGACCATTTCTTTACCCAGGCAACTAAGGTCATAAAACCCTTTTGTGTATTCGCAAAGCTTTTATTTGCGTATACTTCAGGTGACCAATCATCATACATTCTGCCTAAAGAAACGACCAACTCTTTTTGAGCTACATCTATTCCTACTACTTGCTTGACAATTTTTTTCATACCAATTATTTAATAAATGATAAAAGTGAAAAATCTCCCTTCGTTTTGTCTCCCGGTTGGATATTCAGGATATAGCCTTATAGCCTATTCCTTACATTCTGTTCAAACTCGAAGAGATAAAAAAGAGTGAGGCAATATCTATGTGAGAACATACTTCAAGAGTTGTTTAGGCACACAACGCTCTCACCCTTTTTCACTTTAAATAATATCAAATCTATTGGTATCTTAACTTTATCTCAAAGAACTAAATTCTGATCAATAACAAACATAGGAGGCACCTAGAAACATAGGGTCACATAGAATTAATATAACCGGAAGAACTATTGAAGATAGTTCTTCTAATCTAAGTTGTTGTGAAATTTCGCCGTGATCTATGTGTGTCTATATGCGTATGTGGTGAATTCTTCTGGCGGAAATTGTTTCACCACAACTTGTCTCGAACATTCGGCATTGGACATAGGCATTTAGGATGCTACGATCTTGACAGTTTTTCTTTGACAGCAATATCCCTGGCGATCTTCTGAGCATCTAAGCTAATCTCCCGAATTTGTCCTGTTGGTGCTATCCAGAAACCGCAGAAGTATAAATCATCTTTTCCAAAATATCTTTGCTTGTCAACCGGTTGCTTCAAATCTTGGAAGCGTGATTTGTCAACATCAATGATCTGATCATAGTCCCTGTAATAACCTATGCCGGCAACAATGGCGTCAAATTCTTCCCTTTTCCCATTCTTGAAATAAACAGTTTTGCTTTCGATATGATCGATATCATCATGAATGCTGATATGGCCCTCACGAATATGCCTGAGGGTTCCGATATCCAGCAAGGGAATGCTTGCATTCTTTTGTATTTGTTCAAGCGGGCCATAAGGTAATTTTTTCAGACCAAGTTTGGTGATATCTCCAACCAGGAGTCGTAACAAGGGAGCATTAACCGTATCCGCAAATTTTGCCGGAAGACTCTTCATGGCGAGGCTTAATTCCAATATTGGGATACCGAACACATCACGCGGAATCACATTCACTGGCGAGCGAACAGCCATTGATGGGTTCGCGTCATGTTCGAAGAGGTCGATGGCTATCTCGCAAGCCGAATTACCAAAACCAACTACCAATACTTTTTGTCCCTTAAAATCCAGGCCTGTTTTGTATTCGTAACTATGCAGGATCTTCCCGGGAAAATTTTCCATTCCTTTGAAATAAACCGGCTTTGGTTTGGTGAATGCACCCGTAGCAATGATCACATATTTTGCCTTAAACGTTCCATTATTCGTTTCAACGATCCAATCACCTGTATCCTTTTTTATCCTTTTCGCCTCGGTATTGAAAATAGGATCGATCCTGAATTCTTTCTTATAATCATCTAAATAGTCGACAACCTGCCGACGTGAAGGGTATCGCGGCACTTCACTGCCAAACTTTTTAAATGGCAAATTCGATATCCTTTTGTTTGTGTGTAAATGCAATCGCTGGTAATGATTGCGCCATGGGGTTCCAACCGCAGCCGTTTTTTCGATAATGAGGTATTCAATACCTTGTTTTTGCAAGCAGGCCGCCGAAGCCAAACCCGAGATGCTTGCCCCCACGATCAGTGTACTGGTCTCTTTCATGCTTCAGACTATTCAATAAAGTTAAAAGAATCCCTCTTCATAAATTTGTGCCTCATTCAATAAAACTATGGTAGAGATCATCGATTACTCTGGGGAATACGCAAATGATTTCAGAGAGCTCAATCTCGAATGGCTGGATAAATACAACCTAACTGAATCGCACGATCTTGAAGTTATCAATCATCCTAAGGAGACAATACTCGATGGGGGCGGACATATTTTTCTTGCTCGTAAAGGAGATAAAATTGTGGGCACAGCCGGTATAGCTAACGAAGGAGATTCAATATTTGAATTGGTGAAGATGACGGTTGCTCCTGCGTTCCGCGGCCAAGGTATCAGCAAGATGCTGATTGAAAAATGTTTGGATAAGGCAAAGGAATTAAAAGCAAAAAAGATATTTCTTTATTCAAACAGCCAACTGCAAACAGCTATCTCGCTATATAAGAAATACGGGTTTGTTCATGTCGATGCAAGCAATTCCCCGTTGCTTTCCGCAGATGTTAAGATGGAACGGACCTTAGCCGAATGAGTAATGACTTATGCGTAATCAGTAATGAGTAATCCATGAGTAATGAATACGAATGAATACTTACTCATTACTGATCACTCATTACTCATTATTCCTAGTTTTGTTTTCAAAACCTTTTTAATCATGGCTGTTACAAATCGTATCAATCCTTACTCGAGATTAAATAATGACACCGGTTTTGGTGTCACGGGCAATATCAATGGCGGACGTTTCATCAATCGGGATGGCACGTTCAATCTTCATAAAGTGGGCTGGCCCATGTGGCGACGGTACAGTATCTATCACAAACTTATCACAATGCCATTATGGAAATTCATTGCCAGCATTTTCCTTTTTTATATCGGCATTAACTTCATTTACACACTTATTTACCTGGCCATTGGTACCGGTGAATTCATCGGTATGATCTCTCAGTCGGGATGGAAGATGTACAAAGAGGTTTATTTTTTCAGTACCGAAACCTTTACGACAGTGGGATATGGGAGAGTAAACCCGGTTGGTGATGCTGCCAATGTAGTGGCCGCCATTGAAAGCATGACCGGCTTTCTTTCATTTGCCGTGGCCACAGGTCTTATCTATGGAAGATTTTCCAGGCCAAGAGCTCATTTAGCATTCAGTGATAATGCGGTGATCGCCCCATATCGTGATACAACGGCACTGATGTTTCGTTTTGTTTGTTATAAAGAACAGCACGCTTTGACCGACGTAACGGTGCAGGTAAACCTTGCCATGCTGATCGAAGAAAATGGAAAGGCCAATTACAAATATTACAATCTTCCGCTGGAACGTCATCGCATCGAGAGCCTGCCGATGAACTGGACTGTGGTGCATGAGATCAATGGCGAAAGCCCACTATTTGGTTTTAGTCTTGAGGACATGAAAGCTGCTGATGTAGAGCTATATGTTTTAGTGCGTGGCTTCAATGATGTGTACTCAAACACCGTGTTACAGCGCACTTCTTATACTTATGATGAAATAAAGTTGAATCACAAATTCACGCCTATGTACCAGGAAACGGACAATGGGACGATACTGGAATTGCATAAATTAAGCAAGTTCGTTATGGAAGATTGACCGCTTATCAATTTTAATTTGTTTCTAATGCTCATTTAATTGTTTTCTGAATCCGGGGAGTGTTTTTTGCATTAAAATTTCGATCAATACTGCCAAAAATCATTTGGGCTCTGAGATTAGTTGATCGAAGACCGAAGATCATTGTCCTCTTGTAAAACAAATGTTCTATAATGCGCCCATGAAATTTTTACTTTTATTCATCAGTCTTAATCTTTTAGTTTTAGTTTCCTTTGCACAAAATGAAGAGGAGCCACAAGTGCCCTCGCGAATCGAGACCATGTCGGGTAAGATATATGGCAAACTGGTTGATAATACCGGCAAACCAATCGAAGCGGCTTCCGTCCTGCTTTATTCTGTCAAGGGCGATAGTCTCATTAGTGGAATTTTTTCAAAGTCAAATGGAGACTTCAGTTTTTCAAATCTTCCGCCGGCCATCTCTGCCTTTCTCATTGTAATATCTGCAGTAGGGTTTGAAAAGATCGAGCGAAAAGTTGAAACAACAAATAAAGAAAATAACCAACAAGCTTTCCAGAAAGATCTCGGAAACATCGAACTGGTGTCAAGCATAAAACAACTTTCCAACGTTACGGTTTCAGTGAGCAAGCCTGCTTTGCATCTTGGGATCGACCGCAAAATATTTAGTGTAGACAAAAGCCTTACTGCAACAGGTGGCACGGCCGTGGATGTGATGAGAAATATTCCATTGGTTTCTGTTGATATCGATGGCAATGTGGAACTGCGGAACAGCGCACCACAAATTTTTGTGGATGGCCGGCCCACCATTCTTACTCTTGACCAGATTCCCGCTGATCATATTGATAAGATCGAATTAATAACAAACCCTTCGGCGAAGTTCGACGCAGCCAGCTCCGGAGGTATCATCAATATTATTTTGAAAAAGAACAAGCGTGTCGGGTTAAACGGCCTCGTATCCGTGAGTGGTGGTGTTCCTTCGTTATTCAGCAGCAATCTTAATTTAAATTTCAGACAAGGGAAATTCAACGTTTTTGCCAACGGGGGTTATAATCAATCGGGTGGTGAGGCCACGGGTAAGACGGCCAGGCAGAATAAGCAAAATGGTGTGATCACTGATTATTTCAACCAATACTCATTGAACAGGAGGTCAAGAAAGTTTTCTTCTGTGAGAATCGGGACTGATTATTTTATTGATAATCGCAATACAGTTACAGTTTCGCAAAATTTTGTGAGAGGCCGCTTCGGAGATGATGAAACACAACACCAGGAATACCTGGATGAACTTGAACAGCTTCAATATTACGGTTTGCGGGAATCGGATGGCCGGTCGCGGTTTGATCGAAAAGAAACAAGAGTGGGTTACAAGCATAATTTTCCAAAGGAAGAAAAGGAATTGACCGCCGATGTTACCTATAATTATGGGACCCGGTCGTCTGATGCAAATATTTTCAACTCTTATTTTTATCCCGATGGCTCCGTATATCAGCCGCCAGCCATCGTACGCAATGAAGGAAGCACCGGCGATAAAGAACTGACGATGCAGGCTGATTATACAGATCCGGTCGGGCTTCACGCAAAAATAGAGGCTGGCATCAGGAGCTATATTCATCATTCCGACAACAGGTATGATGCATTTACTGTTAGCAATGGACAAGAATCAAAATTGCCTCTCGGCAATAATTACCAGTACCGCGAAATGGTAAATGCTGCCTATGCTACTTATTCAAACAAAAATAAAAAGGAGAATTTTTCATACCAGTTGGGATTGAGGGCCGAATTCTCAAAATTCGAAGGTGATATGATCGATAGCAGTTTTAAATTCGGCTATAACTATCCGGGCAGCCTGGAAAATATCTGGAAATCACTTTTCCCAAGCTTTTTTCTTTCGCAAAAGATCAGTGAGGATGACGAGATTCAATTTAACTATACCCGAAGGATACGGCGGCCGAGGTTCTGGCAACTCAATCCTTTTATTGATATAACAGATCCTGTTAACCTGCGCCAGGGAAATCCTCAACTCAAACCTGAATTTGTTAATTCTTTTGAATTCAACTACAGCAAAAATTATAAACGAGGAAATTTTTTAAGTACTCTTTATTTCAGAAATAACCCAGAAGATATTACTGAATACAGCGACACTATCTCTGCTGCTCAATATCAACAACTGAACAATGCTGCTATTGATCCCAATGCAATATTGAATACTTATGTAAATGCAAGCACTACTAACAGGTATGGCATCGAGTTTACTCTCCAGCATAAAATAGCAGACATATTTGATCTTGTACCGTCATTGAATCTGCAGTACAGGACAACAAAGGCAAACATAAACAGTCTCAGCCTCAGTAATAAAGGATTTAACTGGGAGGGTCAAATGACAATGAACTATAAGATCGCGACGAAAGCGAGTTCTTTCTTTAATAATTTCAGCTTACAGTTTTCAGCAGATTATGAGTCGCCGCAGGTAATACCACAAGGAAAGCGCATTGCAGAATTCGACGCAGATTTTGCGATTCGGAAAGACTTCTTGAAAGATAAAAAGGCTACTTTCACATTTGCGATCAATGATGTATTTAACACGCGTAAATGGGGAACCATTTATGATACTGATCAATTTTACCAGGATTCTTATCGAAGATGGAACGTGAGGAACTTTCGCCTCACCTTCACTTATAAATTTGGTGATCCCAATTTTACTTTAAAGAAACGGAGCGGTGACCGGGAAAACAATGACGAATAACATAGCCTTTCTGTTCACATTTCAGCACGCGTAATATGAATCTGCCGCAATCACTCCCTGGTTTGTCGCAATGAACCTCGTGAAGATATTTTACTGAGTCTAACTTTGTTTTACAGAACAAATCATCTGAAACTTTTAAATCTGAAACGATGAACCCGGTAATTCATTTTGAAATGCCAGCGGCAGACAGGAGCCGCATGGTGAAATTTTATGAAAAAGCATTTGGCTGGAAGATGCAACAATTAGGCCCCGAAATGGGCAATTATGTTGTCGTAACTACAACGGATACCGATGAACACAACCAATCAAAAGTTCCTGGTACGATCAATGGAGGCTTCTTAGAAAGAACAGCCGACAACAAATATCCTTCTGTCGTTATCGCTGTTGATGATATTAAAGAAGGTATAAAAAAAGTAACTGCTGCCGGAGGCAAAGTGATCGGAGGTCATTTGCAGAATGGTGAGCCGGATGAAATTCCCGGCGTTGGTCTTTATGCATCATTCATCGACAGCGAAGGCAATCGTGTAAGCATGCTGCAGCCGCAACGAATGTAGGCTGTTGTGACAAGTCTAATCTCATCAAATAGATTAATACTGAAGTTGTGGCGACCCGATTACAGTGTGACAGTTTGACGGCGGATCTTTTGTGTTTGTACTATTGATCAAATCGGCAACGATTTTGCGTGTATATTTTGAATCAATAATTCGGCATATGAAAAACGCAGTAATTTTTTCCGTCATCTTTTTGTTCACTGGCCTGTGCGCTCATGCGCAAACGCAAAACAAAAGCAGTAACGACTCCCTTAGTAAAAAGTCTTCCCCGATTGTCACTTTCAGTGAATTGGATCAAACAAAGATCTATCATTGGGCAAATGGTCAGCGTGCCACAGCAACAGGCCGTGAGGCCGGCGAGCATTTGCCAAACTATGTAAAGCTAATCGGTGATGATTCGGCGGTTGTTGTTAAAGGTCCAAAAGGTGAACCGTGGAAGTAGGTTAAGTGAGTCCCGATAGCTATCGGGATGAGTGATCGGTTTGAGTTAGCGCGTCTGACTCTTATTCATTACTATTTCTCGTACTTGTTTACGTTATTATTCTGTTCTCAGGCTTTTAACCGGGTTGGCAATAGCTGCTCGTATAGCCTGGAAACTGACGGTAAGCAATGCGATAAGAAGCGCTGTTATACCTGCTACTATAAAAATCCACCAGCTTATTGTTACTCTGTAAGCAAAACTTTGTAACCATTTGTGCATGGCCCACCATGCAAGTGGAAACGCGATGAGTGACGCAATGAGTATCAATTTTGCAAAATCTTTTGACAGCATCGCAACAATGCCACTCACACTCGCTCCCAATACTTTTCGCACGCCGATCTCTTTTATCCGTTGTTCCGCTGCGTATGTAACTAACCCAAATAATCCCAGGCAGCCGATCAATATAGCAAAGACAGCAAACGTGATGAAGAGTTTGCCTGTGCGTTGTTCAGTTGTGTACACATTTTCAAAATCAGCATCCATGAATGTGTAATTGAATGGTTGTGCCGGTACCATGCCCATCCACTTGTTCTTTATTCCGCTGATGACGGAAGATATATTTTTTGTGTTAGCACGAACAGCAATGGAGCCCCAGTTATCTCCCCTTTGTATAATAAGCGGGCCCACGGACTGGTGCATAGAGCTAAAGTTAAAATCCTTAACCACCCCTACAACGTGATAGGCCAATGATCCGTGAATACTTCCATCATAAAAATTAGGGCGATAAATGGTCTCCTTAAATGGATCTTTATATCCAAGCACTTTGACCGCTGCCTCATTTAAGATAACACCAAGCGAATCAGTCGGAAAATCTTTTGAAAAATTCCTGCCTTGTTTTATCTCCATCCCAAGAGTCGGGATGTAGTCATTGTCAACAAAAAAATTAGTCAACACAACCGCCTTGTTAGCATCCATGGCAGCGTCCCTGAACCACCCTTCATTATCAAATCCGTTACTCGTTGGCAGATCGCCGCTTATTGATGCATTCACGACGCCCGGAATATTCAACAGCTCGTTTCTGAATGTATAAATTTGCTTATCCAGGTAATAAGCATTGTGAATTACTAATACGTGGTCGCGGTTATACCCGATCTTTCGGCTGCGTATATAGTCAAGCTGGTTATAAATGATGATCGTTCCGATTATCAGAATAATGGAGACGCAAAACTGGAAAACAACAAGACCGCTGCGCAGCCAGCTGCTTTTAAAACCTTTCGCTACTTTTCCTTTCAAAACTTCGATAGGTTGGAATGAGGAAAGGTAAAACGCAGGATAACTTCCCGCGAGAAGACCCACTAAAAAGACGAGTGCGATCATTGCCGGGAATAGCCAGGTCGAAAACAAACTAATCACGCTCATCTCTTTTCCGGCCAACTGGTTGAACAGTGGAACCAGTAAGGCTGCAATTCCAATTGCAAACAAAAGTGAAAAGAAACTTAATAAAACGGATTCCGTAAGAAACTGCGTCATGAGGTGTGAACGCAATGAACCCGCCACCTTCCTGATGCCCACTTCCTTTGCACGGTTTGCGGAACGCGCCGTAGAAAGATTCATGAAGTTTATACAGGCAATGAACAAAATAAAAATGGCGATCACGGAGAAGATGTACACGTACGTCACATTGCCGTTGGCCTCGATCTCGTATGATTTATCTGATCGTAAGTGAATATCGGTTAATGGCATTGCGTGATAAATGAAATGATTCCCTTTGCTCTCAAGCTCTTTTAAAGATGCATGCAATACCTGCTCAAGGTCCCTGCCAATGTATTTATTAATGGTAGCATCTACATCCTTTTGGATTTCAGCCCTGGTAACACCCGGTTTTACCAGGATATAGTTATACGTGTTGTTGCTAAGCCACGAGTCATTGTCTTTTCCTCTTGGTCGTAAAAAATGAAAATGAAAATGAGATTGTTTAGGGATATCTTTTATTACGCCTGTTATTTTACAATCTGTGTTATCATCGACACGCAGGATCTTACCTATAACATCGGTGCTGTTAAAATATTTCTTCGCTGTTGTTTTATCTATTACAATAGAGTTGGGTTCTTTTAGAGCAGTCACAGGATCCCCCGCGATCATGGGAATGGTAAACACTTTAAAGAAAGTGGAATCGGCATAACCCACATTGTGATCTCTAACATTCTGGTTGTCTTTTTTGATCAGAACATCATTTTGGAAGTTTACTCTGACCATTTCTTCCACTGCCGGGTATTCCTGCTTGAGCGTAAGTGCCAACGGATCTGGCGCCTGGGCAAAGATTGCCTGCGTATCATTGAAATAGATGTCTGCATCAAGCCTGTAAATACGGTCCGCGTTTTTGTTGTATTTATCATAACTCAACTCATCCACCACATACAAAACGATCAGCAGGCAAACAGCAAGACCGGCAGCTAGTCCAATAATGTTAATGGCAGAAAATGCCTTGTTCTTCCATAGGTTACGAAGAGCAACCTTTAGATAATTTTTAAACATACGGTGCAGGAGTTTTAATACAACAAATGTTGCGGCTTTTGGCTTGGACGAATGGGAGCGAGGATATGTTACTGGTCAACAACTATTTTTTGATATACGGAGATGAAATTCCGACGGCTTCCGTGTTTCTAACAAATAAATAGGCGTACCCCTGGGAAAACGATACCAGGAAGGCCACGAAAATCACCATTTACCGATTATAAGAACTACCTTCGGCAAATAATTCATGCGCCAACCATTGGCAGTCGCGTTTTCTTCTGCTTTGCCAAATGCTTATTTCTCCGAACTTCTACGAATGGCTCGGCCTTAACGTGAATGGTAAAATTTTAAAAAATGAAAGAAAACATGATCGTGCAATTTGTGTCTTTTGAAACTGCACTCGACAGTAAAGCCTTTATTCCACAATGGGAACAATACCAACAGGCAACAACCAAGAATGCAAGCGCAACTTTGCAACAACATGTTTTGAAAAACGGCAAGTTCAAATACATTGCCCAGCACAGGTGCCCATCAGGTGAATTCCGGTTTGTTTTCAACAGAGAAAGACGATCATCAAAAATTCCAGAAGCGGAGATCCGGAAGAAAATGGCTGGCGGATATTCATGTTTACAGCTGGAATGTGTAAATGAACCGAAGGCAGATGAAAGCAAGATTTTAGTCTTTACAATTGATCCTCAAACGGACCTGGATACTTTCAGACAGTTTTCTGTTCACGGTAAGTTAAATATTTACGAAGCTTATTATGAGAATTGTGAATTTGCTTACATCCTTGAATTTTTTGTAAAAAATGAATATGCCGGAGACGTATTACAGCAATTAAAAATTCTGACCGATTTCGCTGAGGCCGGCATCTATAAAGAGTGCACCGCGTAAAAGTATTACCCTTCGTATGCGATCCGGGAGCTAACAAGCCCCACAGATTCCCGATTATGTTCGTTTAGCTGGAAATCTAATATTCTTCCTTACGAAAAAGGAAATTTTATACCTATTTCTACTTTTTAGTATAAATTGATTCGTAACTTTGGCCCATGAAACCAGACGTAGCCACGGCCGAAAGAAATAACCTTGACAACGAAAGAGATAGCAGCCTCAGCACCATTGAAGAACAGGTTTTGGGTGATTATAAGTACGGTTTTGTTACTGAGATCGAAGCTGATGAGGCTCCCAGGGGGTTAAATGAAGATACTATCCGTTTTATTTCCTCAAAGAAGAATGAACCTGGATGGATGCTGGAATGGAGGCTGAAGGCTTTCCGTCACTGGCAACGCATTGCCGGCGAGGAGCCAAAGTGGGCCAACATCGATTACCCGCCCATCAATTACCAGGATATTATTTATTACTCCGCTCCCAAGCAAAAAGTGACGCCTACTAGCCTGGACGAGATAGATCCTGAATTGCGCCGCACATTTGAAAGACTGGGTATTTCACTGGACGAACAAAAACGCCTGAGTGGCGTGGCAGTAGATGCGGTGATTGATAGCGTTTCGATCGGCACTACATTCAAGGAGCAACTGGCAGAGCTTGGAATTATTTTCTGTTCTATTAGCGAGGCGATACAGAAACATCCCGAGTTAGTAAAGAAATATTTAAGCTCGGTCGTTCCGATCACGGATAATTATTTTGCCGCACTGAACTCGGCTGTGTTTAGTGATGGATCATTTTGTTATATACCCAAAGGTGTTCGCTGCCCGATGGAATTGAGCACCTACTTCCGCATCAACGCAGAAAATACCGGACAGTTTGAAAGAACGCTTATCATCGCAGAGGAAGGAAGTTATGTGAGTTACCTGGAAGGTTGTACGGCTCCTATGCGTGACGAAAACCAACTGCATGCGGCAGTTGTTGAATTGATTGCATTGGATAATGCAGAGATCAAATATTCGACAGTTCAGAACTGGTATCCTGGAGATAAAGAAGGCAATGGCGGTATCTACAACTTCGTCACCAAGCGTGGTATTTGCGCAGGCGCCCATTCAAAGATCTCGTGGACGCAGGTCGAAACGGGATCGGCGATTACCTGGAAATATCCAAGCGTGATTCTGAAGGGTGACAACTCTGTTGGTGAATTCTATTCAGTAGCAGTGACCAATAATTACCAGCAAGCTGATACAGGAACCAAGATGCAACACCTTGGAAAGAATACAAAGAGTCGCATCGTATCAAAAGGAATCTCTGCCGGCTTTAGTAACAATAGTTATCGTGGTTTGGTACACGTGAGCAAGAAAGCTGAAAATGCTCGTAATTTTTCTCAGTGTGATTCTTTGTTGCTTGGCGATAAATGCGGGGCACACACTTTTCCATACATCGAAGTGAAAAACAATTCTGCTATCGTGGAGCATGAAGCAACCACTTCGAAGATCGGCGAGGACCAGATATTTTATTGTAATCAGCGAGGCATCGATACTGAAACGGCTGTTGCATTGATAGTAAATGGATTTGCTAGAGAAGTGATGAACCAGTTGCCAATGGAGTTTGCAGTGGAAGCGCAGAAACTGCTGGCGATTAGTTTGGAGGGAAGCGTTGGTTAATGAGTGATGAGTAATGAATAATGAGTAGTGAACAACGCTCGAGAGTGCTCTCACTCATTACTGATCACTGATTACTCATTCGTATTACATTAAACTAAATAAAGGAAATGCT
>Ga0207679_10000689_pt1 | contig 22607 bp, 18 predicted proteins | sample KBSC73metaG_FD_184320 | JGI IMG/M metagenome (GOLD analysis project Ga0207679, IMG submission 184320) | Corn rhizosphere microbial communities from Kellogg Biological Station, Michigan, USA - KBS C7-3 metaG (SPAdes) (version 2) | ecosystem: Host-associated > Plants > Roots > Rhizosphere > Soil ... | reverse complement strand
ATTATACCGCGCTCGCCGGGCAGCCTGCGGGCGTGGAGTTGGGCACGTTCGTCAACGATGTCTTTCGCAACAAGGTGCGATTCATCGGCGCCGGAACGATCGGCGTGGCTTCGATCTGGACCTTGCTCAAGATCATCGGCCCGATTCTCAAGGGGATTAGCGACGCGCTCTCCGCGAGCCGCGCGCGCAAGGCGGGGCGGGGCGCCGATCTTCCGCTCACTGAGCGGGACATTCCGATCGGGATAGTCGGAATTTCCATCCTCGTCCTCATGATCCCGATCGCGCTTCTTCTCTATGCTTTCGCCGGCACCGATCCGATCGCGTCCAACCCGACCGCGACGATCTTGGTCAGCATTGTCTACATCTTGATCGCCGGCGTCGTGATCGCCGCCGTGACCGGATATATGGCGGGGCTCATCGGTGCGTCGAACAGCCCCGTTTCCGGCGTTGGCATCCTTTCCGTCCTCGGCATCGCGCTTATTCTCGCTTTGCTGTTCCCTGGTGTTACGGGCGACGCGTCCAAGTCGCTGGTCGCTTTTGCCTTGTTCGTGACAGCGGTGATCTTCGGCGTGGCGACGATTGCGAACAACAACCTGCAGGACCTGAAGACCGGCCAGCTCGTCGATGCGACTCCGTGGAGACAGCAGGTCGCGCTTGTCCTCGGCGTCGTCTTCGGTGCCGCGGTAATCCCTCCGATCCTCGACCTTCTCAATACGGCCTTCGGATTCCAGGGTGCGCCGGGCGCGACCGCCAACTCACTCGCCGCGCCCCAGGCCGCCCTGATTTCGGCGATCGCCCAAGGTGTGCTTGGCGGCAACCTTGACTGGGGGCTCATCGGCCTAGGTGCGGGAATTGGTGTGATAGTGGTCGTTATCGACGAGGTGCTTAAATCGACCAAGCGCGGCGGTTTGCCGCCATTGGCCGTCGGTATGGGCATCTATCTGCCGATGGCGCTGACCTTGTTGATTCCGATCGGCGCGCTGCTCGGCCATTTCTACGACAAATGGGCGGCGCGACAGACGAATGCAGAGTTCGCGCAGCGCATGGGCGTGCTGCTCGCGACCGGCCTTATCGTCGGTGAAAGCCTCTTTGGCGTCGTCTTCGCGGGGCTGGTCGCTGCCACGGGCAAAGACGCGCCGCTGGCACTGGTCGAGGAAAATCCCTGGGCAGTGCCGGTCAGCATCCTCGCCTTCGTCGTCATCGTCCTCGCCTTTTATTCCTGGACAAAACGCGAGGCGGCGAGCGCATCAGCCGCCTAAGACGGCTTTCCGAAGTGCGGCGGGCGATAACGGCTCGGCGCCTTCCTCGGCTTTGTGCACCAGCTCGACGATAGCGCTGTTCACCGGCGCCTTTCGCTGAAGACGCTCGGCGAGCTGCACCAGCTCGCCGTTGAGATAATCAATTTCTGTCTTCCGGCCCGCGGCTAGGTCGTCCGCCATCGACGAACGCGCCTTTGCATCGATCTTCCAGCGCTTCAGGAACAGGTTGTTGAAGACCCAATCCGGCGAACTGACGATCCGCGGCAGGCTATTCGGCGAGATCGGGCCGACAGTTGCCGGCTCGATGTCAGCGCGTTTCAGGAGATCCAGCCCCTCGCGCATCGAAGCGGCGAAGACCCTGCGATAGTCGTGCTGCCGCAGCTCGTCCCGCAGAGTCCTGCCGGACAAGGCATTGACGGCATTGTTGAGGTTGATGAGCAGCTTGCCCCAGGCGAGACCAAGCATGTCCTTGGAGAATTTAAGCTCCGCCGGCCCGCCATCCACCCGGTCGGCGAGCGCGCGAACGGCACCGCGTTGCTCCGCATAAAGCTCGCCCGCAACGCCTTTGTGGAAGCGGCCGTTTCCAAGGTACGCAACATTGTAGGGCACCATGCCTCGAGCGACCTCGAACCGGCCGCCAAGACCCCGTTCCAGCACATCGACGTTGCTGACACCGTTCTGAAAGCTGATTACCGTCACGCCCGGCGTCGCATATTCGGCGATATCGTCGGCTGCACTGGCCGTGTCCCCGCTCTTCACGCACAGCGCAATGACCTCCGCCTCTTCGAGCCCTTCCGGCCCGCAGCGATAATCGACCTCGCCCGGCGGCAATTGCGCCTGCCATCCGCTGTAGTCGCTTAGCGTCAGACCGTGTTTGTCGACGTCCGCCGAGATCTTGGGACGGCCGATGAAGGTGACCGGCACTCCGGCAGCCGCCCAGGCTCCGCCAATGAAGCAGCCGACCGAGCCGGCCCCCAGAATTGAGACCTTCGGTCCCCCCGCCATATTCATCCCCTGCCGCGGTAAGGCTGCACACTCTGGTCCGGAAGCCACAGGTCTTCCGGCGGCGCGCCCGATTGCCAGAAGACGTCGATCGGCATGCCGCCACGAGGGTACCAATATCCCCCGATGCGCAGCCATTTGGGTTTCATTTCCTCTGTGAGCCGCTGCCCGATCCCGACCGTCACATCTTCATGGAATCCGCAATGGTTGCGGAAGCTCCCGAGGAATAGCTTGAGGCTCTTGCTCTCGACGATCGTGTCGCCGGGGGCATAATCGATCACGAGATGGGCGAAATCCGGCTGCCCAGTCACCGGGCAAAGCGAGGTGAATTCAGGCGCCGTGAAGCGCACCAGGTATTGCGATCCGGGCCGAGGATTGGGCACATAGTCGAGAACCGCTTCATCTGGCGAAGCGGGTAAGGCGCTGGCCTGGCCGAGATGACGGGTGTCCATTCAACGGCAACTAGCAGCAGTCGTGCGGGCCGCCTATCCTCGGGCGATGGACTCGCTCGTCTCGACCGACTGGCTCGCCAAGCATCTCGGAGAACCCGATCTCGTCGTCGTCGATGCGAGCTGGCACATGTCAGCGACCGGACGAAACGGCCGCACTGAATTTCTCGACTGCCATATTCCCGGCGCTCGCTTCCTCGACATCGATGAGGTCAGCGACCGCAATCACGCCGCGCCGCATATGCTGCCGGAAGCCGCCGAGTTCGGTGCCGCGATGCAGCAGGTCGGCATCGGCCGCGACGATCGCATCGTCGTTTACGATAATTCCGTCTTGCGCACTGCTGCCCGAGGCTGGTTCATGCTGCGGCATTTCGGCGCGGAGAGGACTGCAATCCTCGACGGCGGCCTTCAGAGATGGCTCGCGGAGAGCAGGCCGACGGAAAGCGGCGAGCCGGGCCCGCGCCCGGCGCGGTTCGATGCCGTCACCAGGGACGAGATCGTGACGAAGGAGCAGCTGCTCGCCGGTGATCGGCTGCCTTGGGCCGATGCGCGCGGGAAGGCGCGTTTCGAGGGGACCGATTCCGATCCGCGTCCCGGCGTCGCCGCAGGTCATGCGCCAGGCGCCCGCAATCTGCCCTTCGCTTCGCTCTATCGAGAGGATGGCCGCTTTAAGTCGCTCGACGAGATACGCGCTCTTTTCGACGTAGCGGGAATCGATCCGTCTCGGCCATTCGTGGCAAGCTGCGGATCCGGGGTAACGGCAAACAGCCTCATCTTCGCCGCGCATCTTCTCGGCAGCGACACGGGGCGCCTTTACGATGGCAGCTGGAGCGAATGGGGCGCCGATCCGACGACGCCGAAGGTGACCGGGCCCGCCTAGGCGAGGACGATTCCGGCGACCTCGCGGAGCTCGCGGCGGATTTCATCCACCAAGGTCTTGCAGGCGAGCACATGCGGCTCGCGGCCGTCGCTCCGCTGGCTCAAGAGGGCTTCGATGCCGGCAGCAGTCGTGCCTACCAGCCGTTCCGTGCGGCGATCGAACAGCCGCTGCTTCGCCTCGCCGGTATCCTCCCAAGCGTTGGCGACATGGTCGTCAAGATCGCCTTCAGGACCGGCGGAGAAGCCGCCGTCGACCAGCCGCAACGCATGCCGGACGCTCGCCAGCCGCGCCACCGCCTCGGCATAAGCCGTAGGGGTTTCGGGCTGGCTCTGCGGGATCAGGCTAAGCATCCGACCGGACTAAGCCCGGCGGAGCTAACAAAAGTTTAAGCCCCGCTCTTCTCGTCGACGTCGCGCAAGATCCAGCCACGCTGCGGAATGGTCTCGATGAACTCGGCGCCGCCGCTCGCATTACGGAGCTTCTTACGAAGCTTCGAGATGAACACATCGATGATCTTGGGCTGCGGCTGATCGTCGGCACGGCGATAGAGATGCTTCAGCAGCATCGCCCGGGTGACGACGTTGTTGCGCGCGAAAGCGAGCAGCTCGAGCACGCGATATTCCATCTCTGTAATGCCGATCGGGTGGCCGTCGATGCGGATCAGCCGCTGAACCTGGTCGACCGACAGGCGCCCGCCGCACAGGCTTTCGGGCATTTCGCTGCCCGTCGCCTTGAGGCTCGCGAGCAGCTTGGACGCCGCTTCCTCGCTATCCTCGGGAGATACCGTGCGGGGTGAGCCGATTATCGCCTGCTGGATGTCGCCGAGAAGCTTGTGGGCTTCCTCGACCAGGCGGGTGCCTTCTTCGAAGCGGCGGCGCGAGCGGTCGAGCATCGATTCGATCTCGACCAGCCGGGCAGGAAGATTGGTAGTGGCCATTCTTAAGCTTCTTACCCCCTCGCTCTTATTGCCCGGGCTGGGCTGAGGCGACGTCGGTGCTCGTATTCGCCGCCGACAGGATTTGCAGGGTTGTGCGGCCCTTGTCGACGATACGAGTATCGGGATCCCACACCTGGCTCCGGATGCCACTCTGGGCGCTATTACGGCCGGCGAGATCGAGCAGGCTCATCTCGCCAGGGCTACGCGGAGCGGGCCCACCGAACAATGCGTCGACGGCCTGCTGCTGAGCTTCGGTCGGGGTCAGGCCGGCGGTGCCGGCGACCGGCGGTGCAAGGCTGAAATCGGGCGGAATGATCAGCGGGGCATTGCGCGCGACCGCAAATTCGTCTGGCGAGGCCGGGCGGCCCTTCAGGACCGCGCATCCGCTCGTGGTGACGGCCGCAGCCAGTACCAAAGCGGCGAAAGCGTTACGCATGTTCGATAGTCTCCTTGGGGTCGCTGCCCTTTTCCTGATCCTTACGGCTCAGAAACGCGCGCAGCAACAGGATCACGACGGCAATGCTAATGGCCGCATCGCCGACATTGAAGATCAAAAAGGGCCGCCATTCGCCGAAATGCAGATCGGCGAAGTCGACGACGAAGCCGTGACGAGTGCGATCCAGGATATTGCCGAGCGCTCCGCCGAGCACCATGCCGAGCGCGACCTGGTCGATCCGGTTTTTCTCGCGCCCCATCCAGAATGCGACCGCAATCGCGATCGCCGAGGTGACTCCGACCAGCATCCAGCGGCCGATCTCGGTGGTGGCATTGAAGAGGCCGAGCGAGATGCCGTTATTCTCAGTATAGGTGAACTGGAAGAAGGGCAGCAGCACCAGCTGGTCGCCGACATTGCTGACGCCGAGCGGACCGGTGACCCACCATTTCGTGAACTGGTCGATCGCGAAGACGACCAGCGCGATGAGGAAGCCAAGGCGGCGGTCAACCATTCAGCACCTCGTCGCAGCGGTCGCACAGGGCACCATCGCTTTTTACCTCGGGAAGCAGGCGCCAGCAGCGACCGCACTTGTTGTTGTCCGTCTTCACGACCTTCCAATCGCCCTCATGAACTGTCGATGTGATGAACAGCTCGGCCAGCAACGCCGGATCCTCGCTGCTCGGAACCGTGACTTCCGCCTCCAGGCTCGATCCCACGACCTTTTCACGGCGGAGCGGTTCGATCTGCTCGGTCACCCGTTCCCGAAGCGCGCGAAGCTCCGCCCAGCGTGACGGATCGGCGATCGGCCCTGCGACTATGTTCGGCCATTCCAGCAGGTGCACGCTGCCGCCGTCCGGATAGCGCGTCTGCCAGACTTCCTCCACCGTGAACACGAGCACCGGCGCTGCATAGCGGACCAGGGCCTGGAAAATGACGTCGAGCACGGTCCGGTAGGCCCGGCGCCGCTCAGTCTGCTCCCCAGTCTCGGCATTCACCTCGCAATAGAGGACGTCCTTGCGGATATCGAAGAAGAAGGCGCTGAGATCGTTGTTGGCGAAATCGGTGAGCAGCCGAGTGTAGCTGTTGAAATCGAAATTCTCGACCGCATGACGGAGCTTTTCGTCCAGCTCCGCGAGGAGCACGAGCATGTAGCGTTCTAGCTCGGGCATGTCCGCGGGCACGACCCCGTCGCTGCCGTCGAACCCGTCGAGCGCGCCTAGCAAATAGCGGAAGGTGTTGCGGAGCTTTCGATACTGGTCCGCGACCCCGGCCAGGATCTCCTTGCCGATGCGGTGATCCTCGGTGAAATCGACCGACAGAGCCCACAGCCGGAGGATGTCCGCCCCATATTCCTTCATGAGGTCGAGCGGATTGACGGTGTTGCCTAGGCTCTTGGACATCTTCAGGCCCTTGGCGTCCATCGTGAAGCCGTGGGTCAGGACCGCATTGTAAGGCGCGCGGCCCCGCGTGCCGCAGCTCTCGAGCAATGACGACTGGAACCAGCCGCGGTGCTGGTCGCTGCCTTCGAGGTACAGGTCGGCGGGCCAGCGCTCCTCGGGCCAGTGGCCGCTCTCCAGCGTGAAGACGTGGGTGCAGCCACTGTCGAACCAGACGTCGAGGATGTCTGTGACCATCTCATAATCGTCGGAGTTGCGATTGCCGAGGAAGTGTGCGGCATTGTCCGCATCCCAGGCGTCGACGCCTTCGCGCTTGAATGCGTCGACGATGCGCTGGTTGATCTCATGGTCGACGAGCAACGTGCCGGTCTTCCTCTCGACGAACACCGCGATCGGGACCCCCCAGGCGCGCTGGCGGCTGAGCACCCAGTCCGGCCGCTGCTCGACCATCGAAGCCAGCCGGTTGCGGCCCTTCTCGGGGACGAAGCGCGTCGCGGCGATGGCGTTCATCGCGAGCTGACGCAGGGTTGGTGATTCCGATCCGTCGAGCGGGTCCGAGCCGCCTTCATTGTCCCATCGCTGCTCAGCGCGGGTTTCGGCCAGAAGGTGCGGGAGCGGCTTGTCCATCGCCACGAACCATTGCGGCGTGCAGCGGTAGATAACCTTGGCCTTCGAACGCCAGCTATGCGGATAGCTGTGCTGGAAGTCCGCGCTTGCCGCGAGCAGGGCGCCAGCTTCGCGGAGGTCCGAGCAGATCGGCCCGTCAGGCGCGTTGAACTTGGCGTTGATGACGCTGCCCTGGCCGCCGAGCCACAGCCAGTCGGCGCGGTACATGCCGCCGGCGTCCACCGCGAACACCGGGTCGATGCCGTTCGCCTTGCACAGCTCGAAATCGTCCTCGCCATGGTCGGGCGCCATGTGGACGAGGCCCGTGCCCTGATCGGTGGTGACGAAGTCGCCCGGCAGAAATGGCCGCGGCTTGGCGAAGAACCCTCCGAGCTTGTGCATTGGGTGGCGGGCGATGGTACCGGCCAAGCGCTCGCCCGAGACATAATCGACAAGCGAACCAGCGTCGGTTCTTGCCAAGAAGGCTTCGGCAAGATCATCTGCGACTATGAGGCTCTTGCCGTCCTGGGTCTTGTAGATCGCGTACTTAACGTTCGGATTGTACGCGATCCCCTGGTTGACCGGGATCGTCCACGGCGTGGTCGTCCACACGACCGCATAGGCCCCGACCAACTCGGGGATCGGGCTCTCGACGATCTCGAACGCGACATCGATCTGGGTCGAGACGATGTCCTCATACTCGATTTCGGCCTCGGCGAGCGCGGTCTTCTCGACCGGCGACCACATCACCGGCTTGGCGCCGCGATACAGCTGGCCGGTCTCGGCAAACTTGAATAGCTCGGAGACGATGGTTGCCTCCGCGCCCTTGGCCATGGTGAGGTAGGGCTTGTCCCAGTCCGCCTGGATGCCGAGCCGCTTCAGCTGCTCGCGCTGGGTATCGACCCAATGCTGCGCATAGGCGCGGCACTCGGCGCGGAACTCCTTGACCGGAACCTCATCCTTGTTGAGCTTCTTCTTGCGATACTGCTCCTCGACCTTCCACTCGATCGGAAGCCCGTGGCAGTCCCAGCCGGGTACGTAGGGCGCATCCTTGCCGAGCAGGGTCTGCGTCCTGACCACCATGTCCTTCAGCGTATGGTTGAGCGCATGACCGATGTGGATGTCGCCGTTGGCGTAGGGCGGGCCGTCATGGAAGATGAACTTCTCGCGGCCGGCGCGGCTTTCGCGGATCCGCTTGTACAGCCCCTCGGACTCCCAGCGCGCGGCAATGCCCGGCTCCTTCTGCGGCAACCCGGCCTTCATCGGAAAGTCGGTGCGCGGAAGGAAGACCGTCGAGCGGTAGTCGGTCTTGGTGGTCTCGGGGGCGTCGGCCATTGGCGCGGGCTCTAGCGGTCACTCATCGGATTGCAAATGCGAGGATTCAATCGAGCGCGAGCAGATGACGCGCCTGCGCTTCGTCCTCACGCATATGGGCAACGAGGTCGTCTATGTCACCGAACTTCTTCTCGTCGCGGATGAAGGCGTGGAGCGCGACCTCTAGCTTCCGGCCGTAGAGGTCGCCGTCGAAGTCGAGCAGATGCGTCTCCAACAGCTCCTTCGGCGGGTCGAAAGTCGGACGGACCCCCAGGCTGGCGACGCCCGGATGCTCGCTGCCGTCTTCAAGGGTCACGCGCACAGCGTAAATTCCATAGCGTGGCCGCAGATAGTCGCCGAGCTCCATGTTCGCGGTCGGATAGCCAAGCTCGCGTCCGCGCCGGTCGCCGGCCTGCACGACGCCCTGGATCGCTAAATCGCGGCTCAGCAGGCGGGTTGCCGTCGCGGTATCGCCGGTCTGCAGCGCCTCGCGGATGCGGCCCGAGGAGATGCGCTCCCCATCGAGCAGGACGGGAGCCACCGCTTCGGCCACGATGCCGTGCGCGGCTCCGACGTTTCTCAGCAGATCGACATTGCCGCCCCGCATTTTCCCGAAGGTGAAATCGTCGCCGGTCACCACGCCCGCGGCCCCGATCCGCTCGCCGAGCAGCCGGGTCACGAAGTCCTCCGCGCTGGTGGAGCGCAACTCCTCGCCGAACTCGAACACGAGCATCGCGTCGGCGCCGGCATGGGCGAACAGGGCCTCGCGCTGGTCGAGCGTGGTCAGCCGGAATGGCGGAAGCTCGGGCTTGAAGAAGCGCACCGGGTGAGGGTCGAAGGTTGCGACGATCGCGGGCCTTCGTTCGTGGAAGCCGCGCTGGATGGCTCGTCCCACCACCGCCTGGTGGCCGAGATGGAATCCGTCGAAATTGCCGAGTGCGACGATGCTCCCCTTGAGGTCGTCGGGGATGCCGCCGGCGAGGGTCAGGCGCTGCATTGGGCCCGGCTCTATCTGCGCTTGGCGATCGCTGCAATTCGCGAGTGGTGCTCGCCTTGACTCGCAGAAGGGCAAATCCTATCTGCGCTTCATCCCGATTCACCGGTTTCCCGGCGGCGCATTCGTGCGCGCGTCGGTTTTTCGTTTAGGAACGGGATGATTTCTAGCGACGAGATGGGGCGATTGGCGCCCTGTGGAGCTTGAAGAAGGGTAACGAATGGCTCGTATTGCCGGGGTCAACATCCCCACCAACAAGCGCGTCGAGATCGCGCTGACCTACATTCACGGAATCGGCCGCACGACGGCCAAGAAGATCACCGCGCAGCTCGGCATCACGCCTGAGAAGAGGGTCCAGGACCTTACCGATCAGGAGGTGCTGCACATCCGCGAGGCGATCGACAAGGACTTCAACGTCGAGGGCGACCTTCGCCGCGAGACGGCCATGAACATCAAGCGGCTGATGGACCTCGCCTGCTACCGTGGGCTTCGTCATCGCAAGGGCCTGCCGGTCCGCGGCCAGCGCACGCACACCAACGCGCGCACCCGCAAGGGCAAGGCCAAGCCGATCGCGGGCAAGAAGAAGTAAGCGCTTTTTCCCGCCCGTCCGCAGCAGTTTGACAGATTGTAGGAACTTTTAATGGCCCAGGCACCGCAGCGTCTCCGCAGGAGAGAGCGCAAGAACATCACGGCCGGCGTCGCCCATGTGAACGCCAGCTTCAACAATACCATGATCACCATCACCGACGCGCAGGGCAATGCGATTGCCTGGTCGAGCGCCGGCATGATGGGCTTCAAGGGCAGCCGGAAGTCGACCCCCTACGCCGCGCAGGTCGCGGCCGAGGACGCGGGCCGCAAGGCCGCGGAGCATGGCGTCCGCACCCTCGAGGTCGAGGTCAAGGGGCCCGGCTCGGGCCGGGAGAGCGCTCTTCGCGCCCTCCAGGCCGTCGGTTTCACGATCACCAGCATCCGCGACGTGACCCCGATCCCGCACAACGGGGTCCGGCCGTCGAAGAGGCGGCGCGTCTAGTTCGTCGCTAGCGCCGCTGCCGCGGGAGACCGCGGCGAAACATGGATTGTATCGGCGGGAGACGTCCCGCCAAAGGGCAGGAAGACAAATGGCCGTCAACGCAAAGAACTGGCAGGAACTCAAGAAGCCCAACGCGCTCGAGAAGAAGCAGTCTGGCGGTGACAGCCGCCGCCGCGCTGCCTTCGTCGCAGAGCCGCTGGAGCGTGGCTTCGGAATGACCCTCGGCAACTCGCTGCGCCGCGTGCTGCTGAGCTCGCTTCAGGGCGCAGCAGTCACCTCGATCAAGATCGACGGCGTGCTGCATGAGTTCTCGAGCCTCGCCGGCGTCCGCGAGGACGTCACCGACATGGTGCTCAACGTGAAGCAGATCGCGCTCAAGATGGAAGGGGAGGGCCCGCGCCGGCTTCACCTTTCCGCGACCGGCCCGGCCGAGGTCACCGCGGGCATGATCGCCACGACCGGCGACATCGAGGTAACCAACCCCGACCTCGTCATCTGTCACCTCGACGATGGCGCGACACTCAACATGGAGCTGACGGTCGACATCGGCAAAGGTTACCAGCCTTCTGCTGCCAACCGCCCGGCGGACGCTCCGATCGGCCTCATCCCGGTCGATGCGCTCTACAGCCCGGTTCGCCAGGTCGCCTACAAGGTCGAGAACACCCGCGTCGGGCAGGAGCTGGACTATGACAAGCTCACGCTGACGGTCGAGACCGACGGCACGGTGACGCCGGAGGATGCGCTAGGCTATGCCGCACGGATCTTGCAGGACCAGCTCCAGCTGTTCGTGCACTTCGACGAGAGCCAGGTGCGCATGTCGCCGTCGCCGATGATCGGCCAGGCCGTGCCGATGGCGGCCGAGACGCCGACCGACACCAACCAGCTCAACCGCTACCTCCTCAAGAAGGTGGACGAGCTGGAGCTGTCGGTGCGCAGCGCCAACTGCCTCAAGAACGACAACATCATCTACATCGGCGACCTCGTCCAGAAGACCGAAGCCGAGATGCTCCGCACGCCGAACTTCGGCCGCAAGAGCCTAAACGAGATCAAGGAAGTGCTCGCGAGCATGGGCCTTCGTCTCGGGATGGACATCCCCGGCTGGCCGCCGGAAAATATCGAGGAAATGGCGAAGAAGCTCGAGCAGGAAATGCTCGGCTGATCAGCTGACGCTTCGATGAACTAACAAGGAAGGGCCGCTCCGAAGGGGCGGCCCTTTTCTTATGTGCTATGCTGGGACCGAAGCAGGGGGGTGCCCATGGGTGAGAGGTTCGAGCGGCATCGGCAGCCGTGGCGGCAGGACGAGATCCAGAAGCTGCACACGCTGGCCGGCAAGGGCATGGCGCTGAAGGCGATCGCCAAGGCGCTGACGCGGAGCGAGGAGTCCGTGAAGGACCGGGCCAAGCTCGACCGCATCAGGATCGCCAAGCTGCGCTGACAAATCGGATAACCGCGGCCGATCTCGATTTCGCCCAGCCCGTGTGGCATCGCGCCGCCGGCCCTAAAGTGTCGCCAGCCCGCGCGCAAAGAGAGGGATCGTTACGGCTGTTCAATGCGTTGGCTGGGCTTGCAATCCGGAGTGACGAGTGACGATACCCGACACGAAAGCCCGACTTGGAGTCGACGGGCTCGACGACATTACGGTCGGCGGTCTTCAGCGCGGCCGGCTGTTCCTTCTCGAAGGCAGTCCCGGCACGGGCAAGACCACGATCGCAACCCAATTCCTGAATGCCGGGGCGGCCGCCGGCGAGCGCGCGCTCTACATCACATTGTCGGAGACGGAGGACGAGTTTCGCGCAGGCGCCTTGTCGCATGGCTGGTCGCTCGAAGGCATCGACATCTTCGAGCTCGTTCCGCCTGAGAGCCTGCTCGACGAACAGCAGCAGCAGAGCCTGCTTTACTCGTCCGATCTCGAGCTTGGCGAAACGACGAGAAGGATCTTCGAGGCGTTCGAGAGGGTGAAGCCCCGGCGTGTCGTGCTGGACAGCCTGTCTGAAATCCGCCTGCTCGCGCAATCCTCGCTGCGCTACCGACGCCAGATCCTCGCGCTCAAACATTATTTCGCGCGGAGCGGGGCGACCGTGCTGATGCTCGACGATCTGTCGAGCGAAGCCAATGACCGCACGATGCACAGCGTCGCGCATGGGGTCATTCGGCTCGACGAGCTCTCGCCGGAATATGGCGCGGAACGGCGCCGCCTGCGCGTGATCAAATATCGCGGCCAGCGCTACCGCGGCGGCTATCATGATTTCATCATCGATACGGGCGGCGTCAGGGTGTTTCCGCGCCTCGTGTCGGCCGAGCACCGCAGGTCGTTCGACGGCGAAGTTCTCGCGACCGAAACTCCCGCTCTGAATGCCTTGCTTGGTGGGGGGATCGAGCGCGGATCCAGCGTGCTGATCCTGGGCCCGGCCGGCACGGGCAAGTCGCTTCTTGCGCTCACGTTCGTCGCCGGCGCCGTGCGACGGGGTGAACGGGCGGCCATGTTTGTTTTCGACGAGGAACTCGGCCTGCTTATCGAGCGCGCCAAGGGTCTCGGAATCGACATCCAGGCGATGGTGGACAGTGGCAATCTGGTGCTGGAGCAGATCGACGCCGCGGAGCTGACGCCAGGCGAGCTTTCGGCGCGGGTGCGCCGCTGCGTCGAGGAGCATCACGCGCGCACGGTGATCATCGACAGCCTCAATGGATACCAGGCGGCGATGCCCGGCGAGCAGGCATTGGTCCTGCACATGCACGAACTGCTGCAATATCTAAATCGGCAGGGCGCCTCGACCTTCCTGACGGTGGCCCAGCACGGCCTCGTCGGCGACATGAAGGCGCCCGTCGACGTGACCTACCTTGCCGATACGGTGATTCTGCTCCGTTATTTCGAGGCACGGGGCCGGGTACGGCGAGCGATGTCGGTCATCAAGAAGCGCACCAGCGCGCACGAGGACACGATCCGCGAATATCGAATCGACGGTCGGGGCATTACGCTGGGCGAGCCGCTCATTGGCTTCCAGGGCGTACTGCGCGGAGTTCCCGAGTTGGTCGACCAGGGAACTGACTTGCTGGAGGCGCCCGCCAAGTGAGCGGGAATCTCTCCGAACGAGCGTTGATCCTCGCTCCCAACGGCCGGGACGCCTCCGTCGCTCGCGAGATGCTGGCCGAGGCCGGCGTCGGCGGGCACGTCGTGCAGTCGATACAGGACCTCGTAGAGGCGCTGGGACAGGGCGCGGGTTGCGGGGTGCTCACCGAGGAAGCCGTGGCCGGAACAGACCTCCATCAATTATCCGAATGGCTCAACGAGCAGCCGGAATGGTCCGACTTCCCTTTCGTGCTTCTCACCCAGCGCGGCGGTGGACTCGAACGCAATCCTGCCGCCGGCCGCTACCTCGAACTGCTCGGCAATGTGACTTTTTTGGAACGACCATTCCATCCGACGACGTTCGTCAGCCTTGCGCAATCGGCGCTTCGTGGTCGCCGTCGGCAATATGAGGCCCGCGCTCGTCTCGAGGAACTGAACCAGCTGGCCACTGATCTCGAAAAACGGGTCGAAGAACGGACAGTCGAGCATCGGTCGGCCATGGCGCAGCTGCACGAAGCGCAGAAGATCGAGACGCTCGGCCAGCTCACCGGCGGTGTCGCGCACGACTTCAATAATTTGCTGACCCCCATCACCGGAGCGCTGGACCTGCTGCACCGTCGGTATGGGGACGTGGACGAGCGGACGAACCGCCTCCTGTCCAATGCGCTGCAGGCCGCGGACCGCGCCAAGACACTCCTCCAGAGGCTGCTTGGCTTTGCGCGCCGCCAGGCGCTGCAAACGCGCCCGGTCGACATCGGAACGCTGGTCGGCGGAATGCGCGACCTCATTTCCAGCTCGGTCGGGCCCGCGATTCAGCTTCAGCTGCGCATCGATCACGATCTTCCGGCCGCGATGGCCGACCCTAACCAGCTCGAGCTGGCAGTGCTGAACCTCTGCGTCAACGCGCGTGATGCCATGCCCAATGGCGGCCCGCTGACCATACTCGCCGAAGAAGTCGCGATCGGCCCGATGTCGTCGCCCCGGCTGAAACCCGGCCTTTACCTGCGCGTATCGGTGCTCGACGCAGGTGTCGGCATGGATTCCGAAACGCTCGCACGCGCGGTGGAGCCTTTCTATTCAACCAAGGAATTCGGGCGCGGCACCGGCCTCGGACTGTCCATGGTCCATGGCCTCGCTGCGCAGCTCGGCGGCGGCTTTCTGTTGACGAGCGCGCCGGGCGAGGGCACCCGCGCCGACCTCTACCTGCCGGTCGCCGCCGAGGCCGCGCGGGTCGAGCGGCAGGCCGGTTCTGAACCGGCGCAATCGGTCGGTCGGCCGCTCAAGGTCCTGCTGATCGACGATGAAGACCTCGTTCGAGAGGCGACGGCGGAGATGATCCGCGACCTGGGCCATGAGGTCGTAGAGGCTAGCGGCGGCTCGGAAGCACTGGCGAGGCTCGATGACGGGCTTGGCGTCGACGTGGTCGTCACGGATTACATGATGCCCGGAATGAATGGAGGGCACCTGGCCGCCCGTCTCGGCAAATCGCATCCGGAGATCCCGGTATTGCTGGTGACCGGCTACATGGGCCCGACGGATGATGTTCTCCATCTACCGCGTCTGTCGAAGCCCTTCGGTCAGCAGGCGATCGCCCGCGCACTCGCAGAGCTATTCGCCGGAGATGACAATGTCGTCAGGCTGCACGGCCGCAAGCCCGCAGATTCTGCATAACCATTTCGGTTAAGAGCTGACGGCGAGCCTAGCAGCCCGCATGCATTCGTATGCGGCGTTTGGGTCAAGCATTCCGGCGCTCCAGTCATTCCACAGTTCCTCCCTTGCCGATAGTGGCTCCCGGCGAAGCTCGACCATGAGCAAAATCACGCATGGGCCGTACCCAGGCGCCGCCTTCGTGCGGCCTCTGGAACCAGTATGGTTCAATGATGGCCGAGCAAGTGGATCAGGGAGACTTCAAGATGGCCGTTACCGCGCACCGAATTTCAATTGCGAACATCCTCAATATCCTTGGGGACAACATTTCAAATTCGATCACCGTCAGCCGCAACGCCGCGGGCACCTTACTGGTCAACAACGGCGCGGTGAACGTCTTGGGAGGTACCGCGACGGTCGCCAATACGAGCCTGATCACCGCCTTCGGCCAGAACGGCGACGACACGATCACGCTGAACGAGGTGAACGGCGCGCTGCCTGCGGCGCAACTGTTCGGCGGCGCGGGAAATGACATCATCACCGGAGGCAGCGGTAACGATCTGCTTTTCGGGCAGAGCGGCAACGACACCCTGCTGGGCAAGGGCGGCGCCGATCAGCTGTTCGGCGGCGACGGCAATGACACGCTGACGGGTGGCGACGCCGACGATCAGCTGTTCGGCGAGGACGGCAACGACCGCTTCATCTGGAACCCGGGCGACGACACGGACCTCTGGGAGGGCGGCGCCGGCATCGACACAGCCGAGATCAATGGCGGCAACGGTTCCGAGGTCTTCAGCCTGACCGCGAATGGCACCCGCGAGAGGTTCGACAGGATCGATCCGGCGCCCTTCTCGATCGACATGGGGACGATGGAGAATTTCACCCTCAACATGAACGGCGGCGACGACATGTTCAGCGCCACCGGCAACCTCGCCTCGCTGATCAGTGTCACCGTTGACGGAGGCACAGGCAACGACACGATCCTCGGGTCGAACGGCAATGACAGATTGCTCGGTGGCGATGGCAACGACTTCATCGACGGCCAGCAGGGCAGCGACACAATTTTGCTCGGCGCCGGCGACGACACGTTCCAGTGGGACCCGGGCGACGGCAGCGACACTGTCGAAGGCGGCGACGGCGTCGATACCATGCTGTTCAACGGCGCGAACATCGGCGAGATTTTCAGCCTGTCGGCTAATGGCGGGCGCGCGCTTTTCAGCCGCAACATCGGCAGCATCACGATGGATGTGAATGGCGTCGAGAAAGTGATCGTGAATGCGCTCGGCGGCGCGGACAACTTCACCGTCAACGACCTGAGCGGGACCAACGTTTCGACCGTCGACGTCAACCTTGCCGGAGCGGTCGGCGTCACGAGCGGCGACGCAGCCGCCGACGCCATTATCGTCAACGGCCGGAGCGCGGCGGATTCGATCGACGTCGTCGGATCGGGCAGCAGCGTCAGCGTGGTCGGCCTTCCGGCGCAGGTGAACCTCACCAACGTCGAGGGAGCGAACGATTCGCTGATAGTGCAGGGCCAGGGCGGAAACGACACGATGACGGCGACCACTTTGGCCGCCGATATCGTCAAGCTGACGCTCGACGGCGGCGCGGGCAACGACTCCCTGTTCGGCAGTCAGGGCGCGGACACTCTGCTCGGCGGCGACGGGAACGACTTCGTCTTCGGGGACAACGGCAATGACAGCCTGTTCGGCGGTGCCGGCGACGACACGTTCCAGTGGAACCCCGGCGACGGCAGCGACACGATCGATGGCGGCGACGGCACCGACAAGCTGATCTTCTTCGGCGCCAATATCGCCGAGACGGTCGATATCGCCGCCAACGGCACCCATGCCCTGTTCGTGCGCGATATCGCCGGCGTGACGATGGACATGAGCGGAGTCGAGCAGATCGACTTCCGTGCGCTGGGCGGCGCGGACAACATCAATGTCGCCGATCTCACAGGCACAAGCGTCAATCGGATCGACCTCGACCTGACCGGACCCAACGGCGGCGGCGACGGAGCGGCGGACGTGATCACTCTGAATGGCGCAGGCACTGGCGAGGCGCTTGCCGTTTCAGGCAATTCGGCGGGGATCTCCGTTACCGGTCTTCAGGCGGCAGTGAACATCGCGGGAGCCGAAGGTGCGAACGATCGCCTAGTGCTCAACGGCCAGGCGGGCGACGATGTGATCAACGCCAGCGGCCTCGCCGCGGGAACCGTTCAGCTTACCATCAACGGCGGGCTCGGCGTGGACACGATCACCGGCTCGGCGGGCGGCGATCTCATCAACGGGGGCGACGGAAACGACGTGGCCTTCATGGGCGCCGGCGACGACACGTTCGTCTGGAATCCCGGCGACGACAACGACGTCGTGGAAGGCCAGGCGGGTTTCGATACCCTTCTGTTCAATGGCGCCAATATCGCGGAGCAGATCAACATCTTCGCCAACGGCAGCCGAGCCATGTTCACGCGTGACGTTGCAAACGTTGCGATGGACGTGAACGGCACAGAGGAGATCACGTTCAAGGCGCGCGGCGGCGCCGACATGATCACCATCGGCGACCTTGGCGGAACCGACGTGAACAAGGTCAATCTCGACCTGTCTGCCGCGGGTGATGACGGTGCGGGCGATGGCGCTGCCGACACCGTCATCATCAACGCGACCAGCGGCGACGATGTCGTGATCGTCGCGGGCGACGCCGGCGCCGTCACCGTCTTCGTGAACGGCTCCGAGCAGATCAACATTACCGGTTTCGAGGCCGCGAACGACAAGATCGTCATCTTCGGCCTGGACGGCGACGATGTAGTCGATGCGACGGGCCTCGCGGCCGGTACGGTCCAGTTCACGGCCGACGGCGGTGCCGGCAACGATGTGCTCATCGGAAGCCCGGGTAACGACAGCCTGTTCGGCGGCCTCGGCGACGACGTGGTCATCGGCAATGGCGGCCTCGATCTGCTCGACGGCGGTGCCGGCAGTAATATCGTTTTCTAGGCTGTCGGGCGTACAAGAAGAGGGCCGCTCACTGCTGTGGGCGGCCCTTCTCCTTTCGATCCGGCGCCACTCGCTAGCGTTTGATCTCCGTCGCCTTGCTGTCCGCAGCGGCTGTCTGCGAGGTGGTAGCCTTGGCGACCGCGATCAGCGGCTTGCTCCCGGCCAGATATTTGACCGCCAGGGCCTGCACGTCCGCTGCTGTGACGGCCGACAGATTTTCGACCTCTTCCAGCGTCTGAGTCCGGATCCGCGGATCGCGAGTGATCTGCGTCAGCTTGGCGAGCCAGTAGCCGTTCTGCTCCAGCTTCTTCTTCTGACCCTCGATCAGCGGCTGCTTGGCGCGCGCCAGCTCATCGCCGCTCACCGGCTTGGCAGCGAGATCCTTCAGCTGGTCGGCGAGCAGCGAATGGAACTGATCGAAGTTCGCCTGCGGGGTCTCGATGGCCGCGGCGAAATAACCAAGGCCCTGGAGTTCCAGCGATGCGTCCGCGGAAACGATCGGCGAGTAGGTCATGCCGAGCTTTTCGCGCACAAGATCGACGAGGCGGGCCTGAAGTACCGCCGCCGTCACGTCAGCGACATTCGACGCCTTCGGATCGGCGAAATAGTCGGGCAGGACATAATATTCGCCATAGAAGGCCTGATCCGCGCGCCCCTTATGCTCGAAGACGGCCGGTGCGCTCGTCTTGGCGGCCGAGACCTTTGGCGCGAGTGCGGCCGCCGCTCTGGCAGTCTCACCTGCAGCGAATGTCGCCTGCGTCGCCTTGATCGCATCGTCGACCGTGATGTCTCCGACCATGACGACGTCGGCCTGCCCGGAGAGCGTCTCCTTCACCAGCGACGGCAGGTCACCGGCGCCGACCTTGGCGAGATCGGCCGAGCTTGGCAGCATGTTGAAGCGCGGATCGTTGCCGAGCATCAGCGCCTGGGCGCCGCGGGTGAAAACGGCGCCGGGGTTCGCTTCCAGCTGACCGCTGAACATGGGCGCGAACGACTTTGCCTTTTCGACCGCTTCCGTACGGAAGCCGGGGTCGCGGGCATAAGCGGCAAGAAGCTGCATCTGAGTCGCGAGGTCCGCAGGACGCGTGGTGCCCGTCAGCAGGAACGAACGATTGCCCGCCTGCAAGGCGACCGAGGCCACCTTGCCCGTCGACTGCGACCATTGCGTGATCTCGCCAAGCGACAGCTTGCCGGTTCCCACGAACGGAAAGAGCTGGGTTTCCCAAAGCGCGTGGGCCATGGAGGGGGTTACGCCTGCCCGGCCGTTGCCGAACGCAACCGCAACCTGGATCCGGTCCTTTTCGAACTTGGTAGGCTTGACCAGCAGCCGGGTGCCGTTGGCGAATTTGACCGTCGTCGTGCCGAGCTTGTCGTCGGCGGTCTGCGACACAACCGAGCTCGCCTTGCCGAAACTGGTGTAGGGCCAGCTGATCGCGGCTTCCTTGACCCCGGCGCCGAGCGTTTTCGCAAAAGCAGCAGTCAGGCCGCTCGTGAGCTGTGCCTCACCGATCGCCCCTTGCTGGGCCGAGCGGAACAGGATGGGGCCCTTGCCGGCGAACAGCGACTTCAGCGCCGCGTCTGCATCCGCCTTCGTGACATTGGCGAGGATCGGAAGGGCGAAGGCAACGTCCTGCGAGTCACTGGTATAAAGCTCGTCGCTGTTGGCGACGCGGACGATGTCGTCGGCGATGTCCTGAGACTTGCGCGTCGATGCCGCGGCCGCCTTCGCCTCGAGCGACGTTCGGATGGACGTCACGGCGCGCTGCATTTCAGCCGGCTGCACACCGTCGCGCGCCAGCATCCGCTGCTCCTCGCTGACCGCGTCGAGCGCTTCGCGCCATTTGTCCGGCGAAGCGGCGAGGCCGAGCTGCGTGATCGAACCGGAGCGGAGCAGCGAGGGGATGCTAGCCGCCTGCGCGCCGACATAGGGGCTGCCGGGCTTCATCGCGCGATCCGCAAGCCGCTGGTTGAGCACGGTTAGCGCCACGCGGCGGAGGAGCTGCTCGCGCGACACAGATTCGGTGTCGGCCCGGCGGTCGTCCGGAGCGACCCAGGTCAGGCTGAGCTGGTCGGGCGCGCCCGTGGCCACGAACTCAGCGGTCGCCTTGCGGCCCGTAGGCGCGCCGAGATCGACCGAGTCCGGAGAGCCCGCAGGCTTCCAGTCCGCGAAGGACGAGCGAAGCTTCTGCTCGACGGCCTTGGCGTCGACATTGCCGACGACGACGATGGTTGCATTGTCCGGGCGATAGTTGGCGCGATAGTAGCGGCTTAGGCGATCATGGGTCGCGCCCTTGATCGTTTCGACCGTGCCGATCGGCCAGCGCTCGATTGCGCGCGTGCCGTCCAGCACCGTGCTGAGGTTAGCCTTGACGGTCCGGAATTGCGGCGTGTCGCGAAGCCGCTCTTCTGAAAGGACCACGCCCTTCTCCGCGTCGATCGTCGACTGCGACAGCGTCAGGCGCTCGCCAATCTCACGGAAAAGCTTCAGGCCCGTGTCGAGAGCTGTCGCGTCCGCCTTCGGGAAGTTAAACATGTACACCGTCTCGTCCTGAGCGGTGAATGCGTTGGTGTCCGGGCCGAACTGCAGGCCCTGCCGTTCCAGCATGTGGACGACTTCGCCGTCGGCAATGTTCGTGCTCCCGCGGAAAGCCATATGTTCGAGGAAGTGGGCGAGACCCTGTTCCTCGGTGCGCTCCTGGAGTGAGCCCGAGCCGATGCGCATGCGCATAGCGACGCCGTCGCTCGGCGTCTCATTATGCTGGATTGCATAGCGCAGCCCATTGGGCAGCGTGCCGAAGATGACGGCGGAATCGGCCTTGCGGCCCGTATAATCCTGAGCCCAGTGGCCCGGCTGCTTCAGCAGCGGCTGCTGCGCGAGCAGCGGTGCGGAGGTGGCAAGCAAAAGCGACGCAACAAACAAGCGATATTTCATGATTATCCCCTAGCCCCGATGGCTCCAATCTTTCGCTAAGCTTCACATATTTCAAGAAAATCTTTTCCAAAATGGCCGTGCTTTCGACGAACGGCCGAACAGGCGCGCCTGCCAGCCTGGGCGTTGCAAGCAGCCGCGCGACGTGGAATCTGGGGGCTCCTCGAAGGAGAATCGACCATGTGTGACGAGTTCATTCATCCAGGATTGGTCGAGGATACGCGGATCACGCGTCGGGCATTCGGCTTGATCGCCGCGGCGGCAGCCGGAGCCGCAGGCGCGGCGGTGCCGAAAGCCGCGGTCACCGAGAAAGAGGTGCTGATCAAGACCGCCGATGGGACAGCCGACGCGGTGCTTTTCACGCCGACGAAGGCGGGCAAGTTTCCGGCTGTCCTCATGTGGCCGGACATCATGGGCCTACGCCCCGCGTTTCGCGACATGGGGCGGCGTTTGGCCGGCGAAGGCTATGTCGTGCTCGTCCCCAATCCCTTCTACCGATCGAAGAAGGCGCCTGTGATCGAAGGGCCGATCGATTTCTCCAATCCCGCCCAGCGGGAAATCCTTTCCGGATATCGCAAGGCGATTACCGACGTTCCGGGTGATGCAAAGGCCTATATCGCATTCCTCGATGCCCAAGCGAAGACGAACAGCCGCCGCAAGGCTGGCGTGCAGGGCTATTGCATGAGCGGCGGCTTCAGCTTCCAGGCGGCGGCGGCGCTGCCCGACAGGATCGGCGCGATCGGCAGCTTCCACGGCGGCAATGGGCTCGCCACGAAAGCGCCGGACAGTCCGCATCTTCTGATTCCAAAGGCGAACCCCAATTCGACGTGGCTCGTCCTCCAGGCGCAGAACGACGACAAGCAGGCGCCCGAGGTCAAGGATGAGCTGAAGGCTGCCTTCGTCGCCGCGCATCGCAAGGCGACCGTCGAAGTCTATCCCGCGGACCACGGCTGGTGCGTGCCCGGAGGCCGGGTCTACGACGCCGTCCAGGCCGAGCGCGCCTGGGCTGCATTGTTGCAGATGTACCGGACGGCGCTGGTCTGACCGTCCCCGCGCGATCCTCGGCTTCGCCGACCCACCTGGAGCGGCTGAGGCGAGAATGGTGCGCGACACAGTCGATCGCTAACCACCGTCTTTGGTCAAAACAGGGATTTTCCCGCAAAATCGGGCCTAAAAACAGGCAGTCAGCGGTCGAAAAGACGGCTCTAGCGAGCGCTAAGCGACAGTTTTCCAACCCGTTGCGTGCCCTTCGCCACACGTAAGTTGCTAGCGTAAGAGTTCGTCAAGCGCGGTGACCAACCGATCAATGTCATTTGGAGTGACATGTAGGTGAGGTGCAATTCGCATCGAAGAACCGCGCCGGCTGACGTGGATGTCGCGCGATCTCAATTGCGCGATTAGATCTTCGGGCGCGTGTTCCGGTAGGCGAATGCCGAACATGTGCGGACTTCTGTGCAATCTCTCCGGCACGTCGATGCCGATCTCGGCGAGGCCGGTCGCTATCTGGCTGTTAATTGCGTTCAGCGACGCGGAGATCGCACTCATCGACCATCGTTGCAGTTGCTTGAGCGCCTCGATTGCTCCCGGAAGGAGCGCCGTACAGGTCTCGCCCACGTCGAATTTTCGTGATCCTGGGCGATAGGCGGTCTGGTAATTGACCAGGCCGG
>Ga0207679_10000682_pt1 | contig 22742 bp, 20 predicted proteins | sample KBSC73metaG_FD_184320 | JGI IMG/M metagenome (GOLD analysis project Ga0207679, IMG submission 184320) | Corn rhizosphere microbial communities from Kellogg Biological Station, Michigan, USA - KBS C7-3 metaG (SPAdes) (version 2) | ecosystem: Host-associated > Plants > Roots > Rhizosphere > Soil ... | reverse complement strand
GCGACGCGACGACGCTGCCGCCGCTCGCCGTGGACCTGGCGACGATGACCGGGAACGTCGCCCAGGTGTTCCTCTCCGATGCGGACTGGACGGCGACCCTGCGGGGCATCCGTGGGGCCCTGCGCCACCGCGAGCATCTCGTGTTCGAGACGCGACGACCGCAGGTGCCGGTCTGGGAGGAGTGGGCCGCCGCCGGCCCCGTCACCATCGACGTTCCCGGCCTCGGCCCGGTCGAACAGCGCTCGGAGGTCACGGAGGTCGCGCTGCCGTACGTCTCGTTCCGTGCCACGTACACGTTCGCGGCGGACGGCCTGGCGGTCACGTCCGAGTCGACGCTGCGGTTCCGCAGCCGGGCCGAGGTCGAGGAGTCCTTGGCCGCCAACGGGTTCACCACGCTCGACGTCCGGGATGCGCCCGACCGGCCGGGCCGCGAGTACGTCTTCATCGCGGTCGCCGCGTGAGCGAGCGGAGCGAGCGAATCATCAGCAGAGCGCCGAGCGAATGCATCGCCGAGCGCAGCGAGGCGATCGCGTGAGCGGGCTGCGGGTGGCGGTCGCCGGCGCGGGCCTCGGGGGCCTGTGTCTCGCGCAGGGGCTCGTCCGGGCCGGTGCCGACGTCCAGGTCTACGAGCGCGACACCGCACCGGACGTGCGCCGGCAGGGCTACCGCCTGCACATGGACGCGCGGGCCGGCCTGGCGCTCGACGCGTGCCTGCCACCCGACCTGTTCCGGCTTTTCCTCGCCACCGCGAGCCGGCCGAGCCGCGCGTTCACCGTGCTGTCCAGCCGGCTGCGCGTCATGCACCGGACGGTCGGGGACCCGGACCGGGACCCGGACGATCCGCGAACCCTGAGCACGTCGGTCAATCGGGGCACCCTGCGCGAGATTCTCGGTGCCGGCCTGGACGACCGGATCCACTACGGCCGCGAACTGGCCGGCCACGAACCCGACGCGCACGGGGTGACGCTGCGCTTCGTCGACGGGTCGAGCGAGCGCGCCGACGTGCTGGTGGGCGCCGACGGCGTGCACTCCGCAGTCCGCCGCACGCTGCTGCCGGGCGCGACGACAGTCGACACCGGCTCGCGCATCATCTACGGCCGGACACCGCTCGACGCGACAACGCGCCCGCTCGTCCCGCCGGCCATGCACGACGGCTTCACCGCCGTCATCGGCGGTCACGTCGGAATGGCGGCCGGGCTTGTCGAGTTCCGCCAACCACCGCCGCAGGCGGCCGCCGCGATCGCCCCGGCGGTGCGGCTGAGCGCGGTCGGTGACTACGTGATGTGGGCGGTGTCCGCTCAGCGCGACCGTTTTCCGGAGCCCGACGCGGCGCTCGCCGGGATGGATGCGACGGCGCTGCACGCGGCGGCGGGCGGGGCGATCCGGTCGTGGCACCCGGACCTGCGCGCGTTGCTGGACAACGCCGCCGTCGAGGAGACGTTCCTCGTGCGGGTCCGTAGCTCGGAGCGCGTCGCGGCGTGGACGCCGAGCCGGGTCACCGTTCTCGGCGACGCGATCCACGCGATGAGCCCGGCCCGCGGCTCCGGCGCGAACACGGCGCTGCAGGACGCGGCGATTCTCTGCGCGGCGCTCACCAGCGGCAGCGACGACGTGGTCGCGGCGATCGGCGGCTACGAGGAGAGGATGCGCGACTACGGCTTCGCCGCTGTCGAGGCGTCACGGCAGGCGGAGTCACAGAACGCGCGGCGGGGGAACCCGCTGTGGTTGCGGATACTCAACCGACTGCCCGGATCGCGCTGACCGTCGAGTGTGGACACTCCGGCGTTGCGGCCCGGGCCTATGCTGCGGGCCATGCCGGCAACCACCGCATTCCCCACCGCGTTGCGCCATCCGACGGGAAGGGTGGGCAAGCCTGCGATGGTGGCGGCGCTCGGGCCGTCCGGGGCGCTTGTCGCCGCCGGCCAGTACGGGGTAGCGGTCACCGTCGCGACGTTCGACGCCGACCTGACGAACCCGATAGCGCGTGCCCTTGGCGGCCCCGAGGTGGACTACCACCTGAGCGCCGCGACCGCGCTGCCCGACGGCCGGTTCCTGCTGTGCGCGCGCACGCGTCCCGCCTGGTACGTCGACGGGCGCACCCCGGCCGTGACGCCGGCCGACGCGGTGGCCGGCGTCGGGCCGTCGAACGACTGGAACTCGTCGTTCGCGTCCCCGTGGCCACGCGACGCGTTCGTTCTCGGCGACCGGCTGCTGCTCGGGCACGGCTCGCACTTCTCCAACATCGACCAGTTCCAGCTGTTCACCGAGCTGCCGATGGCCGGCGGCCCGGGCACCCCGTGGCTGCGCGACCTCGAGCATCAGGTGCGCGCCATGGCCCGGATCGTGGCGCACTGGTACGTCTCGCGCGCCGCCGTACTCGGCGACGGGCTGATCGCTGCCGGGCAGAACGTGCAGGGCTCCGGCTCCCACGGCCACGCCCTGCAGCGCCTCGGCGCCGACAAGCTGCGCGCACACCGGCCGTGGCCGCGGGAGCGGGTGCGCGATCCCGCCCTGGCGCTGGCCGCCGACGGCCGCCACGGCGTGGTGTACGCGTACGCCAAGGGCGCACTGGAGGTCGTCGACGAGCAACTGGCGACGGTCGCCGAGGTGACCGGTCACCCGTTCCTCGCCTCGCACCGGCTGCTCGCCGGCGACGGCCGGGGCCGGCTGCTCTGGTACGCCGGGCGTACCCGGACCCTGATGCTGACGGACCCGGACGAGCTGGATCCGGTCGCCCTCGAAACGTCCCTGGACACACTCGCCGCCGCGGCAAGACCACAACGACGCAAGCGGTAGTGGTCAGTCGGGGCGGTTGAGCAGGAGCCCATGCAGCTCCGCGATCAGGTGTGACACGTCGGCCAGGTGGGCGTTGAAGCCGAGCGACCGGGGCTGCGGGACGGTGATGTCGAGGATCCGGCGCACCTGCCCGGGGTGCTCGCTGAGCACCACCACCCGGTCGGCCAGCAGCACGGCCTCCTGGATGGAGTGGGTGACGAACACGGTTGTCGCCGACAGTTCCTTGTGGATGCGCTGCAGTTCGCCGGACAGTTCCTCGCGGCTCAACGCGTCGAGGGCCGAGAACGGCTCGTCCATCAGCATCACGCGCGGCTGCTGGATCAGCGCCCGGCACAAGGCGACGCGCTGCTGCATGCCACCCGAGAGCTGGTGCGGCAGCCGTTTGTGGAAGCCGGTCAGGCCCACGGTGTCGAGCAGTTCCTCGGCGCGACGGCGATGCGTGGCCCGGCTCAAGCCGAACATCTCGACCGGGAGCAACACGTTGTCCAGCGCCGAGCGCCAGGGCAGCAGCGCCGGCCGCTGGAACATCATGGCGACGTCGCGCCGCGGGCCGGTGACCGGCTTGCCCGCGATCAGCACCCGGCCGGCCGTGGGCGAGAGCAGGCCCGCCATCAGCCGCAGCAGGGTCGACTTGCCGCAGCCTGTCCTCCCGATGACAGCGACGAACTGACCTTCGGAGACCTCGAGCGTGATGTCGCGCAGCGCCTCGACCGCATGCCCGCGCGCCCGGAACGTCTGGGAGACCCCGACCAGTTCGATCATCAGCCGGTGATCTCCCGCGCCCACGGCAGCAACAGCCGCTCCAACCCGACGATCGCGTAGAACAGCACGACGCTGATGAGCGCGAGCAGAGTGATCGACGCGAACGCCAGCGGCGTGTCCGCCGACGACCCCGACAGCACGATGACCGATCCCAGTCCCTGACCGGGGTTCGAGATCTCGGCGACGATCGCGCCGACCACCGCGAGCGAGATCGCCACCTTGAGGCCGACGAACACCTGCGGCAGCGCCCAGCGCATGCGCACCTTCACGAACATCTGCCACCATGACGCCGACAACGACCGCCCGAGTTCCGACAGCTCGACCGGGGTCGAGCTGAGGCCCGCCATCGTCGCGACGACGATCGGGAAGAAGCAGATGAGCACCACCATGACGATCTTCGGCTTGGGGCCGAAGCCCAGCCACACGACCAGAAGTGGCGCCAGTGCGACCTTCGGGACGGAGTTCAGCGCCACGAACAGCGGCATCGTGGCGCGTTCGATCGCGCGCACCGCGGCGAGCATCACGGCGACCGCCAGCCCACAGACCGTCGCGATGCCGAAGCCGAGCAACGACTCGTAGGTGGTCACCCACGACTCGCGCAGCATGTACCCGGGGTTCTTCAGGAACGAGGTGACGACGTCGGGCGGTGCCGGTAGGAAGAACGGCCGGATATCGAACGCCACGGTGACGAGCCACCACAACGCGACGGCGGTGGCCGCGCCGACCAGCGGCAGCCACACCGCCGGAAACCGGCTCCCGGAGCGCGCCGCCGGACGCGCCTTCACAGCAACCGTCATGCGTGCGGGCGACGGCCGATTGTCGAGTACATGAAGTGGCTGCGCAGCACCAGCCGCGGATCCGCCACGAGCGCGCAGAGCCGGTCCAGGTCGGCGGCCGTGAAGCCGGCGTCGAGGAACTCCTGCCGCAACTGGGCGACGTTCGCTTCGATGATGAGCGCGCCGGGCGTGCCGCCGCGCCACGACTCGGCGTCGATGTGGGTGTCCACATCGGACAGCCCGAGCGCGAGCATCTCGGCATGCACGCTCTCGGCCCAGTCCGGGTCGTTGCCGCGGCCGGGCAGGATCGTGTCGACGAGGGCCCGCTGGTACGCGTCGATCAGGTCGGCGTCGTCCTTGGTGGGAGCCGCCAGGACGAGGTTCCCGAACCGGGTGGCCCAGTCCTCGACGACCAGCGCACCGCCCGGCGCCAGCGCGGCGGCCAGGCGGCGCAACACGTCGCGCCGCTCCGGGATGTGCAGCAGCACCATCCGGGTGTGGATCACGTCCCACGGGCCGTCCGGAACGGGCTCGGCGACGACGTCGTGCCGCAGCACCTCGTAGCCGGCGTCGGTGGGCAGATGCCGGGTGTTCAGATCGGTGGCCACGACGCGGCCCGTCGGGCCGACGCGTCCGGCGAGCCAGCGTGCCACGCTGCCACCGCCCGCGCCGATCTCCAGGCAGCGACCACCGGTCGGAGTGCCTACTGTGGACAGTCTGGTGAACGTGAACGGGTCGAGTATCCGAGCCAGGTACTGGTGCCGGTCGACGGCCTCCGGATCGTCGTTGTCGAACGAGTAGGTCGGTGCGTCCGGCTGGACGGATGCCGTCACGTCGGTGCTCCCTGCGGGTCGGTCGGGGCTGGCAGGTCGGGGGACGGTGGCGCGGGGCACCGTCCCCCGACCCGTGTCACGCCTTCGGGGTGATATCGAAGTCGACCACCTGGTCGGCGGTGAGGCCCGACGGGATCAGACCGGCGCCCTGCAGGATCGCGATGGCGCGGGAGGCCCGCTCCTTGTCGAGCCCGCCGAACGGGCCGCCGCCCGCGGTGACGTACGGCGTCATCAGCTTGATCTCGCTCGTCGCGGCGCCCTTGTCGGCGGAGGGCTGCGCCTTGTTCATGATCTCGGCGGCCTCCTCCGGGTGGTCGATCGTGTACTTGAGCGCCTTGAGCATCACGTCGCGGAACCGCTTGGCCATCTCCGGCTTCTTGTCCGCGATGTCGGCCGTGGTGATGATGGCGTTGCCGAACAGGTCACGCAGGTAGTCGCTGTACGGCATGACGAGCGCCTTCTTGCCGCCGGCCGCCTTCTCGATGCCGCCTCGTCCGATGAGGAACGTGCTGACGGCGGGCACCTGCCCCGACGCGAGCAGTGCGGGCACCTGGGCCGGCTGGGTGTTGACCCAGGTCACCTTCGACCCGTCGAAGCCGGCGAGCCGGGCGTAGGCGGGGAACAGCAACTGGTTCACCGAACCGGTCGCCGCGCCGATCTTCTTGCCTTCGAGGTCCTTGGGCGCGTTCACGCCGCCACCCTCGAGGCTGATGATGGACACCAGCGTCTGCTGGTGGACGGTCGCGATCGCGCGCACTCCGGTGAAGGCACCCTTGCCGGCCTGGATCATGACACCGGTCATGTCGAGCGAGCCGAACTGTGCCTGGCCCGCGGTGATCGCCTTCAGGTTGGGGTCGGTGCCCGCACCCAACTGGATGTTGACATCGAAGCCGGCTTCCTTGAAGTAGCCCTTCTCCTGCGCCACCCAGGCGAAGGCGTCCCGGCCGACCGCGCCGAACGCCGTCAGGTAGGTGATCTTCTCGACCTGCTTGCCGTTGGCGCCGGCCTTGTCGCCGTCGTCGCTGGAGCAGCCCACAGTGCCGGCGGCCAGCGCCAGCGCCAGCGCCGCTCCCAGCACTGTGCGGTATCGCCTGATCATCGTCGCGGTTCCTCTCGAATTCGGCTGTGCGGTGTGTTGTCGTGACGCGGCCCGGCCGGCCGCCTCAGCCGAGCAGGCGCCACCGGCCGCCCCGGGCGACCAGCACCGTCAAGGCCTGTGGCATCAGGCCGGAGTGGTTGGCCGGGGTCAGCCGGATCGGACCGGACAGTCCGTCGGCCTCCATCGATTCCAGGGCGTCGCGCACCGCGCGGCGATCGGGCCGACCGGCCCGGTTGACGGCGGCGACGGTCAGTGCGAGCGCGTCGGCGGCGAACGACGACTGGCCGTGGTAGCCGCCGTAGCGGGAGGTGTAGTCCTCGAACCACTGTTTGCGGGCGGCCTTGGCCGGGGTCGTCGCGATGACGTCGTCCATGGCGAGCGTCTGCGGGAAAACCACCGACGCGCCGTCGATGGCGGCCGCCGGACCGGTGAGGAACAGGCTTCCGGCCGTGCCGCTGTCGAGGAACAGCCCGCCGCGGTGGCCCGCCTCGCGCAGGGCCGCGGCGACCTCGCCGGCCTGCCCGGGTGCCGACCAGATCGCGACCGCGCTCGGGTGGGCCGTCGTCGCGGCGCGGGCCGCGTCCTTGAGGTCGGTGAGGTCGTTCTGGAACCGGCCCGTTCCGGAGACGGCGATGCCGGCCTTGGCCGCCTCCCGGGTCATCGCGTCCCGGCCGTCGTCGCCGTAGGCGTCCTTCGCGGTGATCAGGCCGAGCGTGCGCACGCCGGCGCGACCCATCTCGGTGGCGAGCGCGCGCGCGTCGTCGGCGGCGTTCGGGCCGATCTTGAAAACAAACCGCCGGCTTTCCGGCGGCGTGGTGACCGCAGAGGCGGGTGCCAGCGAAATCAGCGGGATGGCCTTGTCGTTGGCGATCGGCGCCGATTGGATGGCGCACTCGCTGCACCGGCCCATCACGATCGCGGTCACCGCCGGGTCGGCGGCGAACCGCGCCGCCTGGCCCTCGGCCTTCGCGGGGTTGCTTTGGTTGTCTTCGACGACAAGCCGCAGCCGTCGACCGTGCAACAATCCGCTTGAATTGAGCTGTTCCATTTTGAGCCGCAGACCGCGCTCGTGCGCCGCACCCACGTCGGCGGAGGGGCCGGTCAATTCGAGGCTTGCCGCGACAACCAGCTCGGTCGTATCCGCGGAATCGCCTGGGGACGTGCAGCCGACCGCCACGAGAAGCACGGCTGCCGCGACCCCCATCGCGCACCTGCGCAGCACGCCGTCCTCCTCAGTGGACATTTGGATTTGCCGTCGACACAACGGCTGCGGCGTCGGTGCCCAGTTCATGGGTACGCCGCAGTGGGGCGGGTTCGCGGACCGCCGCCGATGTGAACGGCACATACCTTGCCAACCGGCGCGGACCGGGTCAAGCATCGAATTTATTTACATCGCAGCGAAGCTTGCCGATGCAAGTAACGCACGCGCGTGACCTGCACCGCAGCGATCTTGTGACGTTTCACGGTGCCTGTGTCGCGAGGGGTTGACCTATTCGTGCCCAGATGGGGTTCCTTCGGATAGGCAACCCGTGATGGAATGCCGCGGATGACGAGTCGCCGTCACCCCCTCGGCGACCCGTCATCGGAGGCATTCGTCGTGGGTGGGACCGCGACAACGCGCTACACCACTGGCCGGCTCCATCGAGATTCAGAGGAGACGTGGAGTTTCCATGCCCGCATCACGCAGGCCTGCGTCGCCGTCCGGTGTCCGTTCACGGCCGCGGTGGCCGGGCCTGGCCGACGTGCGGATCCGGTCCAAGCTCGGTCTGATCCTCGTCATTCCGGTCCTGGCCATCGTGACGCTGGCCGTGCTGCGCCTCGGCGACGCTAGTCGGCAGGCGCAGGACGCCGAGCTCGTCGGTGCGCTCACCGACCTGTCGGCGAAGTCCTCGGCCGCCGCGCACGAACTGCACCGGGAGCGGATGGTGGCGGCCGTCGCGCTCGCGAACCCGACCGGCCCGATCGACCCGTTCCGCAAGCAGATCGGCCGCAGCGACGGCGCCATCGACGCCTACACCAAGGCGCGCCAGGGGCTCGGCACCGTCCCTTCCACAGTTCGCGACCACCTCCGCCGCATCGACGTCCAGCTCGGCACGCTGGCCTCCCTGCGCGAGGCGGTAGTGGCGCGCCAGGGCATCGCCGTGTCCGAGGTGGTGCTCCGGTACGGCCTCATCCTCACGGAACTGGTCTCGTACCGGGAATCGCTGAGCCAGGCCACCGGTGACGCCCGGCTCGCCAACTCGCTGATCGCCGCCGCCGCCTTCTCCAAAGCGAAACTTCTCGTCGGCAACCAGGAAGCGATCATCTACGCGGCGCTGCGCGCCGGCGCGCTCGACGGCCAGCAGTATTCGGCGTTCATCGCCACACTCACCGGTCAACAGGAGGCGTTCGTCACGTTCTCGCTCGCGGCGAGTCCGGCGCAGCGCACCCGGGTCGAGGAGACGATCGCCGGCGACGCGGTACAGCTCGCCGACGACATCACCTCGGAACTGCGCCGATCCGTCAACGGCCCCGGCACGCGGGTGACCGCCGAGGAGACGTCCAGCGCGCTCGGCGCGGTCAACGACCTGATGCGCGGCGCCGAACAGGAGATCGACGCCGACCTGAGCGCCCTGACCGCGGCCCGGATCGAACAGGTCCGCCGGCAGGTGCTTGTCGAGGGCGCCACAATCGTCATCGTGCTGGCGCTGCTCATCGCGCTCGCCTTCTGGATCGCCCAGTCGATGGCGCGCACCCTGCGCCGCCTGCGCCACGGTGCCCTGCTGGTCGCCGATCATCAGCTCGCCGAGGCGGTCGACCGCCTGCGCGACGCGGAGGCGCTCGGCCAGAGCACGCCGGCCGAAATCGCCGCCAACGTGCCGGACACGATCGGCATCGACAGCCGCGACGAGATCGGCGACGTCGCGCTGGCGTTCCACGTCGTGCACCGGGAAGCGGTACGCATCGCGGCCGAACAGGCGGCACTGCGGGCCAGCGTCTCGGCGATGTTCCTCAACCTCGCGCGGCGCAGCCAGACCCTCGTCGACCGGATGATCGGTCAGCTCGACGGCATCGAGCGCGAGGAGCAGAACCCGGCCCGGCTGGCCCAGCTGTTCAAGCTGGACCACCTGGCGACCCGGATGCGGCGCAACGACGAGAACGTGCTCGTGCTGGCGGGCGCCGACACCGCCCCGGCCCGTCGCGACAATGCCCCGCTCGTCGACGTGGTGAGCGCCGCCCAGTCCGAAGTGGAGCTGTACGAGCGGATCGAGTTCGACGCGGTCGACGAGGAGATCCTGGTCTCCGCGCACGCGGTCAACGACGTCGTGCGGCTGCTGGCCGAGCTGCTCGACAACGCCACCCGGTTCTCGCCGCCGGACACGACTGTCGTCGTGGTGGGTCAGCGGGCGGCCAACGGCGCGTATCTGCGCATCGAGGACCGCGGCCTCGGCATGGCGCCCGACGACCTGGCGGCGCACAACACCCGCTTCGCGGCACCGCCGACGATCGACGTGACCACGTTCCGGATGATGGGCCTCGCCGTCGTCAGCCGGCTCGCCTACCGGCACGACATCCGCGTGCGCCTGCTGGGCAACGCGGCCGGCGGCACGACCGTCGAGTTGGCGTTGCCGCCGGACGTGGCGCTGCTGCCGGGCGGCCGCCCGCTGCCGTCGGCCGGCGCTCCGCCGGTGCCCGGCGCTCCGCCGGTGCCCGGCGCTCCGCCGGTGCCCGGCGGTGTGATGGCCGGAGCGATGGCCGGCCCGCCGCCGACGGGTGGAGGCGGGATGGCCAACGCTCTGGCCGGTGGCCGGCGCAGCGCGGCGCCGGCCATCACGGCGCCGGCGCCGTCCGCGCCCGCGTTCGCACCGCCCGCCCCCACGTACGCACCGCCCGCCGCCGCGCCCGCCTTCGCTGCGCCGACTGCCGCACCCGCGTTCGCGGCGCCGGCCGCCGGACGCGCCTACCCCGCGCCGGTGCACACCGACAACGGCGCCGGCCCGCCGTCCAACTGGCCGGTACTTCCCAGCCGCCGGCCGGTCGAGCCGGCCCAGCAGCCGGCCCGGCAGCCGGCCCAACCCCTGGCGACGCAGGCCGCGCCGGCGCCGCCGCCCGCACTGCCCGCGGCGCTGCCCGCACAGGCATCACCAGCGGATGCGACGGTGACCGGCGAGATGGCCGTGCATCCGTCGTTCCTCGGTCAGTCCACATCGGACAACGACCGGTGGGCCGGGCTCTTCCCCGATCCGGCCGACCGGCTCCCGGCTCGCCAGGCGGATCCGAACGACACGGCCGAGCTGCCCATCTTCCGCGAGATCCAGGCGACCTGGTTCCGCTCGCTGGGGCACACGGCCACCGGTGGCTGGCCGCTGGTCGAGCCGTCGCCGGCCGCCGCTGCCGCCGTCGCGCACGGCGGACCGGCCGTCGGGCACGGCGGACCGGCCGTCGGGCACGGCGGACCGGACAACGGTGCGGCGTCGTCGCGCCCAGCGGCGGGCCGTGCCGAACCCGCCCGCGCGGCGGCGGCGCCGGTTTCGGCGGACGACCAGGATCCCGACGAGATGTGGCGCACCCGGGCCGACGTTGGTTGGCGCGCCGCGGCCGTCGCCAGCAACCCGCCCGTGAAGGACCGCACGCGATCCGGCCTTCCCAAGCGCCAGCCGCGGGCGCAACTGGTCCCCGGAGGGGTGAGCGGACGGCCGCCCACCCGGTCCGCCCGCGATCCCGAGGAGACCCGTGGCCGGCTCGCCGCCTACCACCGGGGGATCCAGCGGGGCCGCGCGTCGACCGCCGATTCGAGCAACTCGACCGAGGGGAACACCTGATGAGCGAGGCGATCGCATGAGCGGGCCGGGTCGCGTACAGAGCATGGACTGGTTGCTCAACAGCTTCGCCGAGCAGGTCAACGGGGTCGCGCACGTCATCGTGGTGTCCGTCGACGGATTGCTGATCGCCGCGTCCGACGACCTTCCGGCCGACCGGGCCGACCAACTCGCCGCGATCACCGCGGGCCTGGTGAGCCTGACCATCGGGGTGTGCCGCCACTTCGAGGGTGGCGATGTCCAACAGACCATCGTGGACATGGAGGGGGGTTCGCTCGTCACGATGGCCATCAGTGACGGCTCGACGTTGTCGGTCCTGGTGGCGCGCGACTGTGACCTCGGCCAGATCGGCTACGAGATGACACTGCTCGTGGACCGGGTCGGCAAGGCACTGGCGCCGGCCCGGCGCGAGACGGTCACCACCGGAACCGAACGGTAGCTGCCACCGGCTGAGCAGACTCGATCTAGGGCGTAAGGGGGGCGTGCCGGGATGGGACAGGCCGACGATCCACGCGGCCGGCTCGTCCGTCCGTACGCGGTGACCCGCGGTCGCACCGAGCCGACCCGCGACATCGCGATCGAGGCGCTGCTGCAGACCAGCGAGCGCGGGCAGCACGCGGCCCAGCACCCCAACCGCGACCAGCGCCGCATCGTCAACCTGTGTCGCGACCGCCCGCAATCGCTGGCCGAGATCTCCGCGCACCTCGGCCTCCCGCTGGGCGTGGTGCGCGTCCTGGTCGCCGACATGATCAGCGCGGACATGCTCGTTCTCCACGACGTGGCGGAAGGCGGCGACATCGCCGACCGCATCGACGTCCTCGAAAGGGTTCTCGTTGGACTTCACCGACTTTGACCAGCACCGCGGCCGCGCGAGCAACCGGATCACGTCGGCCAAGATCGTTGTCGCCGGCGGGTTCGGCGTCGGCAAGACCACGCTGGTCGGCGCCATCTCGGAAATCACGCCGTTGACCACCGAGGCGCTGATCACCTCGGCCGGGCTGACCGTCGACAACATCGCGACCGTGCCGGGCAAGACCACGACGACCGTCGCCATGGACTTCGGCCGGATCACCTTCGGTGCCGACCTGGTGCTGTACCTGTTCGGCACGCCCGGACAGTCGCGGTTCTGGTACATGTGGGAGGAGCTGACCCGCGGTGCGCTCGGCGCCGTGGTGCTCGTGGACACCCGGCGGGTCCAGGACAGCTTCGCCGCCATCGACTACTTCGAGAACACCGAGCTGCCGTACCTCGTCGCCGTGAACTGCTTCGACAACGCGCCGCGCTACGACCTCGACGAGATCCGCGAGGCGTTGTCGATCCCGGCGGACGTGCCGCTGGTCCTGTGCGACGCCCGCCAGCGCGACTCCGTGAAGCAGATGCTCGTCGTCATGGTGAAGTACGCGCTGGACCTGCTGTACGCCCAACGGGAAAGGGCGGGATCCCCGGTCTGACGATGTGCTAGAGAGATGGCATGACCGGTACACCCGACCTCGAGAAGCTGCGCGCCGAACTGGACGACATCGACCGCCACCTGGTCGAGCTGATCGCCCGGCGGCTGGAGACGGTCACGGCGGTGGGGGAGGCCAAGGCCCACTCGTCGGCTCCCGTGCGCGACATCGAGCGCGAACGCGCCGTGCTGGAGGCGGTCGAGGCGGTGGCTCGCCAGCACGGGGTCTCCGGCGACCTCGTCCGGCGGGTGTTCCGGGAGATCATCGAGCACGCCGTCGACAGGCAATCGGCCGACCTGATGCCGACCTCGGCGCAGGTTGTCACCGTCGCCTTTCCGGGCGCCGATCACTCGTACAGCCATCTCGCCGCGATCAAGCACGTGGCCGGTCGGGGTGAGAAGGCCAGCTATACCGGTCACAGGAGCTATGCCGACGTGGTCGCGGCCCTCGAGTCGGGCCGCTGCGACCTCGCTGTCCTGCCGATCGAGGACACCACCGCGGGCAGCATCAACCAGGTGTACGACCTCCTGCAGCACCGCGACGTCGCCGTCGTCGGCGAGGAGACGTGGCGGGTTGACTACTGCCTTGCGGCGGTCGCCGAGCTACCGCTGGGCGCGCTGACCCACGTGCTGACCGACCCGCGCGGGCTGGAGCAGTGCGGGGCGTTCCTGCGGACGCTGTCGGGAGCGGTCGCGGTGCACAACGCCGACGGCGGTGAGGCGATGCGTGCCGTCGCCGAGCGGGCCGACCCGCTGTACGCGGCGATCGGCTCCCCGGAGGCCGCGGACGCCCACGGCCTGGTGGTGCTGCGCACCGGCATCGCCGACGCGGCCGAGACCTACGCCAGGTTCGTCGTCCTGGCTGCGCGGCCGATCGATGTCGACGCGCGGGTGCCGAGCAAGACCAGTCTCGTGCTGACCACCCGGCACGAGGAGGGCGCGTTGCTGCGCTGCCTGGAGATCCTCGCCGGCAGCGGGCACTCACTGACCAAGCTCGAGTCGCGGCCGCGGGCCGGCCGGCCGTTCGAGTACCTGTTCTTCATCGACTTCGAGGGCAACGTCGCCGACCCGCGCACCCAGTTGATGCTCGACGAACTGCGCAGCGCGGCCCTGTACGTCAAGGTGCTCGGCAGCTATCCGGCGAAGGTGACCCGCAGCGATCCGCAGCCCGGCGAGGTGCCGCAGGCGTCGGCCACCGAGGCGCTGGAGGCAGTCGTCGTCGCGCCGCCCGCGCCGGCCGGGCGTCGCCCGAAGCGGCTCGTGGACCGCGACGCGCGGGCCGAGGACACCGTCGTGCGGGTCGGCGACCTCCTCGTCGGCGGAACCGGGTTCGTGGTGATGGCGGGCCCGTGCTCGGTGGAGTCGGCCGAGCAGGTGCGGGCCACCGCCCGGGCGGTGCGCGACGCCGGTGCGCACATGCTGCGCGGCGGCGTGTTCAAGCCGCGCACCTCGCCGTATGCGTTCCAGGGCCTGGGTTGGGACGGGCTCGAACTGCTGGCCGCCGCCGGCCGGGAGGTCGGCCTGCCCATCGTCACCGAGGTGATGGCCGTCGAGCAGGTGGCCCGGATGGCGCGAACCGCCGACCTGCTGCAGGTAGGCGCGCGGAACATGCAGAACTTCGACCTGCTCCGCGCCCTGGGCAAGGTGGACCGGCCGATCCTGCTCAAGCGCGGCCTGTCCAGCACGATCGACGAGTGGCTGGCCGCCGCGGAGTACGTGCTGTCGGCCGGCAACCAGCAGGTGATCCTGTGCGAGCGGGGCATCCGCACGTTCGAGTCCGCGACCCGCAACACGCTCGACCTGTCGGCGGTTCCGGTGCTGCACGAGCGGACCCACCTGCCGGTGATCGTGGATCCCAGTCACGGCACCGGTAACCGGCGCTACGTCGCCCCGATGTCGCGCGCGGCCCGATCGGTGGGCAGCCACGGTCTGCTGATCGAGGTTCATCCGCAGCCCGACACGGCGCTGTCCGACGCCGACCAGAGCCTCGACCACGCCCAGTTCGCCGCGCTGATGGCCAGCCTGGCCCGCTAGGACGCGCGCGATGGCCTAGCCTCCCGGCATGGACTGGGTGCTGGAACTGGTGGGCTGGGCCGGGTCGGCGCTGCTGGTGTGGTCGCTGCTGCAGACCAGGATCGTGCGGCTGCGGGCGCTGAACCTGGTCGGCTGCGTGATCCTCATCGGCTACAACACCGCCGTGGGGGTCTGGCCGATGGTCGGCCTCAACGTGGTGCTCGCCGTGATCAACATCGTTTACCTCTACAAGCTGCTCACCACCCGGCACGACCAGAGCGCCTACCAGGTGGTGCGGGTCCGCACCGACGACGAGTTCCTCGCCCACACGTTGCGGGTGCACGGCGCCGACATCGCCAGGTTCAACCCCGGGTTCCGCTGGGACCCCGCCGCGCCCGACCGGGCCGCGTTCCTCGTCGCCCGCGACGACGAGGTCGTCGGCGTGATCCTGATCCACCTGCTGGGCGACGGCACCGCGAACGTCGAGCTCGACTACGTCACCATGCGTTATCGCGACCTGACCCCGGGCGAATTCGTCTACCGCAGCAGCGGCCTGCTGGCCGATCTCGGCGTCCGGCGGGTGACCACCCGGCCCGGCATGGTCGCCCCGTACTACGACCGGTTGGGCTTCCGCCGCGACGGCGATGCTTACGTCCTGACGATCTGATGCTGTCCGTCTTCTGGGTCTGCGGGCCGCCCGGCGTCGGCAAGTCGTCGGCGGGGTGGCGGGTGTTCACCGGTGCCCGGTCGATGCGCACCGCCTACGTCGACATCGACCAGTTGGGGCTGCGGATGCCGTGGCCGCCCGCCGACCCCGACGCGCACCGGCTCAAGCACGACGGGTTGGCGGCCCTCGTCGGCGCCCTGTCGTCGGCGGGCGTCGAACGTGTCGTCGTGTCCGGCATCGTCCGGCCGGAGCACGCCGCCGACTTCGCCGCGATCGCGCCCGGGGCGGTGCGGTTCGTGCGGCTGCGGGCGGACCTCCGGGTGCTCACGGACCGCTGGCTGGGCCGCAACCCGCATCTCCGCGACGACGTGCCGCGCGTGCGGGAGGAGGCACGGCACCACGACCGCGGCGGGTTCGGCGAGGACGTGCTGGACACCACCACACTCGGCCGCGACGAGGTCGCGCACCGGCTGCGTGCGCTGGAGGAGTCCTGGCGGCCCGAGCCGGTGGCGCCCGTGGCCCAGCCGCACGACCCTTCTTCGGTTGCGATTCCCGGTGTGTGGCTGCTGGGCGCGCGGGCGGCGGGCGCCTCGACGGCCGGGTTCGAGGCGATGCTGCGCCGCTCTGCCACCGCGCCGGCCGCGTTCATCGACCTGCAGCAGTTCGGTTTCCTGCGGCCCGAGCCGGCCGACGCCGCGGCCGTGCGGTGCGCCGCGGTCGCCGCGGTCGCGACGACGTACCGCCGGCACGGCGCACGGTTCCTCGTCGTCGTCGGTCGCCCGGAACCGGTCGGCGGAGTCGACGCGCTGCGGGCCGCGCTGTCCGGCGTCGAGCTGCCGGTCGGCGTGCTGCGGGCGTCGCCGGCGGCGCTCGCGGCCCGCCTGGCCGACAGGATCGCCGGCCGGGCGGTCCACCTCGCCGGTGACGACCTCATCGGCCTGTCGCCCGGCGCCGCGCGAACCGTGCTCGAGCGGGCGATCGGCGAGGACGCCCGGTTCGCCGCCGGCCCGCCGGCAGACTTCGTCGTCGACACCTCGGACCGGACGGTGGGGGAGAGCGCCGAGGCGATCCTGGCCGCCGCCGAACTGGTCAAGCGGACGGTCAGCTGAGACGATCGGGGCGTGGCCGGGCTGTTGCCGCGCATCGATCTCGAGCCGCCGGCGGGGTACGTCCGGTTCGTCGAGGACCACCTGGACTGCTTGCGCCAGGACGCTCGCCGCCTCGTCGGTGACGGGCCGGACGCGACGGCAGTCTGCTCGGACGTGCTGACCGACATTGCCCTGCGGTGGTGGTGGTTCGAGCTGCTCCGGTCCTGGTTCGCCCGTCCGGATCCGGCCGGCGGGTACCTGGGCGGGGCGGTCGTCCGCCGGGTCGCCCGGTTGCAACCCGACCCCGACGAGGTGTCGATCCAGGTGTGGGGAGAGGGCTCGCCCGAGCCGCCCCCGTGGCCGGACCCGGCACGGCCGGCGCCGAAGCCGCCGTCGCGGCCCCGACCGTCCACGAGCATCGCGGTGCGGACAGCGGCGCTGTGGGGCTTTCCGACCCTGTCGGTGTCCGCCGCGACCGAGGCGGTGATCGGCTGGATCCACGCGCACGCGCTGTACCAGCGGTACCGCCGGGTCGCGCAGGGCGTCGCGGCGCTGATCGTCGCGCTGGTGCTGGCACGACTTCGCGGCTCGTTCTGACCGGACGGTGAGGTACCCGACCACCGGGCGATCATGGGGGCCGTTAGCGGCCGGTGGCCGTCCAGGGACGGAGCTTCTCCGGGTTGCGCACGGCCCAGATGCGCGCGATCCGGTCGCCGGCGAACTGGAACGCGAACACGGTCACCGTGACGCCGTCCTGCTGGCTGACCAGGCCGGGCTCGCCGTTGACCGTACGCTCCAGGATGGTCAATCCGGGCACGAGGCGGCTGACCTCGACGTAGGCGCGCGCGATCTGTTCGCGGCCCTCGATGGGGTGCAGCGCGGCGGGCACGAGACCGCCACCGTCGGCGATCACCGTGGCGTCCGGGGTGAGCAGGCCGACGAGGGCCTCGATGTCCGCGGCCTCCCAGGCCCGCTTGAAATCCCTGACGATGCCGGCCTGCTCGGCCGTCGGGGGAGCGGGAGCCCGTGCGGCGCGGATCCGGCGGCGTGCCGAGGAGGCCAACTGGCGGCAGGCCGCCGGTGAGCGGCCGGTGATCCGGGCGATCTCCGCGAACGAGTAGCGAAAGACGTCGTGCAGCACGAACGCGACGCGCTCGGCCGGCGTCATCGATTCGAGCACCACGAGCAGGGCCATGTTGACCGACTCGTCGAGGGTGACCCGGTCGGCCGGATCGGGAGCGCTCGGCTCCGGCAGCGGCTCCGGCAACCATGCGCCGACGTATCGTTCCCGCCGCGCCCGCGCCGAGCCGAGCAGGTCCAGGCAGATGCGGCTCGCGACGGTCGTCAGCCAGGCGGCCGGCACCTCGACGGCGGCCCGCTGCTCCGGCGTCATCGCGTACCAGCGGGCATACGTCTCCTGGACGGCGTCTTCGGCCTCCGCCAGCGATCCGAGCAGGCGGTAGGCGAGATTCGTGAGCTGCCGCCGCTCGCTCATGATCGCGTCCAGGTCTGTCATCGTTCCCTACTCCTCCCGCCTTCACCATGTCGACGACATGCCCCGCCGAATTGTGAGGCCTGACATTCCGCGACCCCGCGTCGTCGGACCCGGAGACGAGGCAGACGAGAGGAGCGACCATGATCCAGGAAACGACGTTCGCCGCGCCGGCACCCGCACACCGCCTGGAGCGGGCGGCCGCCGCGCTGTGGGACCACGGCTTCGCCGTCGAAATTCTCGACGACGCCGCTGCCGCCCGCACGCGCGTCGAAGAGTTGGTGCCCGACGGCGCCAGCGTGTTCACGTCGGCCAGCGAGACGTTGCGGCTGTCCGGCATCGACGCGGACATCAACGCCAGCGGGCGGTACCGGGCGATCAAGCCGCAGGTGCTTGCCCTCGATCGGGCCACCGGTGCCGACGAAATCCGGCGACTGCTCGCCGCCCCGGACGTGGTCGTGGGCAGTGTGGCCGCGCTCACCGAGACCGGCTCGGTCGTCGTCGCCTCGGCCACCGGCAGCCAGCTGCCCGCCTACGCCGGCGGTGCCGGCCGGGCGATCTGGATCGTGGGGGCGCAGAAGGTGGTGCCCGATCTGGCGACCGCACTGCGCCGGGTCGAGGAGCACGCCCTGCCGCTGGAATCCGCGCGCGCCCAGGCGGTCTACGGCCAGCCGAGCGCCGTCAACCGGCTGCTCGTTCTCAACGCGGAGCCGCGCCCGGGGCGCGTCACCGTCCTGCTGCTCCGCGAGGCCATCGGCTTCTAGCACCTTGCGCGGACGGGCTATCGTAGTGATATCACTTCGATAGCTAGGAGCAGTCCATGGAACGAAGGGCCTTCCGGGTCTCCGGCTTTGCCGTCGTGCTCGGGCTGTTGGTGCTGGTCGGCGTCGTCTGGGCGGTGGCCGCCAGCGCGAGCGAGGCCGTCGCCGGGGTGACCGTGGTGCTGGCCGCCGTCGTCTTCGCCCTGGTCGTCAGCGGGTTCACCGTCGTCGGGCCCAACGAGGCCCGCGTCATCCAGTTCTTCGGCCGCTACGTGGGCACCGTCGCGACGGCGGGCTTCCACTGGGTCATCCCGCTGACCACCAAACGGCGCCTCTCCCAGCGGGTGAGCAACTTCGAGACCGCGCGGCTCAAGGTCGCCGACGCCGACGGCAACCCGGTGGAGATCGCCGCCGTCGTGGTGTGGCGGGTCGCCGACACCTACCGGGCGGCGTTCGGCGTCGACGACTACGCGGAGTACGTCTCGGTGCAGTCGGAGGCGGCGGTGCGGCACCTCGCGACCAGCTATCCGTACGAGGCGCACGACAGCGGCCGGGCCAGCCTGCGCGAGGGCACGGTGATCAGCGAGGAGTTGACCACCGAGTTGCGCGAGCGCGTCGACCTCGCCGGCGTGGAGGTGCTGGAGTCGCGGATCACCCACCTCGCGTACGCGCCCGAGATCGCCCAGGCGATGCTCGCCCGCCAGCAGGCGAACGCGATCGTCGCCGCCCGGTTCAAGATCGTGGAGGGCGCGGTGGGCATGGTGTCCAACGCCCTGGACCGGTTGCGGGCCGAGAACGTCGTCGAACTCGACGAGGAGCGCAAGGCACAGATGGTGTCCAACCTGCTGGTCGTGCTGTGCGGCGACCGCGCCGTTCAGCCCGTCGTCAACACCGGAACGTTGTACGGGTGAATGGCCGAGCGTAAGAAGCTCCTGCTCCGGCTCGACCCGGCGGTCTACGACGCGATCGCCCGGTGGGCGGCCGACGACCTGCGCAGCGTCAACGCCCAGATCGAGTACGCCCTGCGGTTGGCGCTGCGGGACGCCGGCCGCGCGCCACGCCGCACGCCCCGGTCGCCCACCTCCGACGACGGATGACTCACCGCACCGCGTAGCGGCGCATCTCGGCACCGGCCGGTAGGAGGGAGAACCGCAACCGGGCGCGCGGCGCCCGCAGAGCCGTTTAGTTGACGTGTCACCAAACTTGGCCTAGGTTGGTGACATGTCAACCAACCGGGCCGCGTTGCTTCCCGTCCGCCTGCGCAACCTGTTCACCGGGCTCGTCCTGTTCGGCGTCAGCGTCGGGCTGATGGTCCGGGCGGGCCTGGGCCTCGCGTCATGGGACGTCCTGCACCAGGGCCTCGCCCGGCAGACCGGCCTGCCGCTGGGCTGGACCATCAACCTGGTCGGGGCGGCCGTCCTCGCCTTGTGGTGGCCGCTACGCCAGCGCCCGGGCGTCGGCACCGTCGCCAACCTCGTCGCGGTTGGCCTCGTCGCCGACGCGACGATCGAGGTGGTCCCGGCCGTGCAGCCGCTTGCGGTCCGGATCCCGTTGCTCGCCGCCGCGATCGTCGTGAACGCGGTCGGAACCGGCCTGTACGTCGGTGCCGGCCTCGGCCCGGGGCCGCGCGACGGGCTGATGACCGGCCTCGCCGCCCGGGGTCACTCGATCCGGCTGGTCCGGACCCTCATCGAACTGTCGGTGCTGGCCGTGGGCTGGCTGCTGGGCGGATCCGTCGGCATTGGCACCGTCGCCTTCGCACTGCTCATCGGCCCGCTCGCGCAGATCGCGATCCGGCGCCTCGGAGTCGGGGAAGGCGTCGAGCCGGTCCCGGACCACCGGCCTGGACGGTTGACCGATGCTCTCATCCGTGCGGGACGACCCAGGGGCGCCGCGGGGCGGGCGACGATGAGCCCATGACCAGCGCAGCCGGCCCGGGTGCCGAGCAACGTCGCCTGCGGGAGGCGGATTCGAAGGGCGTCGCGTGGCGCCGGTGGGGACCCTATCTCAGCGAGCGGCAGTGGGGCACGGTACGCGAGGACTACAGCGCCGGCGGCGACGCCTGGGACTATTTCAGCCACGACCAGGCGCGTTCACGGGCCTACCGCTGGGGTGAGGACGGCATCGCCGGGATCAGCGACGACGAGCAACGCCTGTGCCTCGCGGTCGCGATGTGGAACGGCCGGGACCCCATCCTCAAGGAGCGCCTGTTCGGCCTGACCAACTCGGAAGGCAACCACGGCGAGGACGTCAAGGAGTACTACTTCTACGTCGACAACACCCCGACGCACTCCTACATGCGCATGCTGTACAAGTACCCGCAGCGGGAGTTCCCGTACAGCGACCTGGTCGCCACCAACCGGTCCCGCAACCGCGGCGACTTCGAGTACGAACTGCTCGATACGGGGGTCTTCGCCGACGGCCGGTACTTCGACGTGGTGGTCGAGTACGCCAAGGCCACCCCCGAGGACGTGCTGCTGCGGATCACCGTGCACAACAGGGGCCCGGACCGGGCGGACCTGCGCCTGCTGCCGACGCTGTGGTTCCGGAACATCTGGTCCGCGGGGCCGTCGGCACCTCAGCCCGTGCTGCACGAGGTGGACGACGCGCCGGGTCTGACGGTCGTGGCCGCGCGGAACGGCGGGCTGGGCGACCGCTGGCTGGTGTGCCTGGGTGAGCACCCGCTGCGGTTCACCGACAACGAGACCAACACCGAGCGCCTGTTCGGCCGGCCGAACCCCTCGCCGTACGTCAAGGACGGGATCGACCGCTTCGTCGTGCACGGCGAGACGTGGACGGTGAACCCGGCGGGCATCGGCACCAAGGTCGCCGTCGACGTTCCGCTGTCGTTGGGACCGGGTGAGTCCGCCACGGTCCGGCTGCGGTTGACGGACGAGCCGGTTGCGCCCGGCGCCGCGGACGCCCGGTCGTCGGTGCCCGTATTCGACGAACTCGTCGAGCGGCGGCGCGCCGAGGCCGACGAGTTCTACGACGAGCGCATCGCACCCACGCTCGGCCACGAGGAGCGCCTGGTGGTCCGGCAGGCGATGGCCGGGATGCTGTGGAGCAAGCAGTACTTCGAGTACGACGTCGAGCGTTGGCTCACCGAACACGGCCTGGACCCTCTGGATGCCGGCGGCATCCGCAATGGCGAGTGGTTCCACCTCGCCAGCCACGACGTGATCTCGATGCCGGACACCTGGGAGTACCCGTGGTTCGCCGCCTGGGACCTGGCCTTCCAGGCGCTGACGCTCGGCATGGTCGACCTGACGTTCGCGAAGGGCCAGCTCGACCTGCTGCTGAGCCGGCGGTACCTGCACCCGAACGGGCAGCTTCCGGCGTACGAATGGAACTTCAGCGACGTGAACCCGCCGGTGCACGCGTGGGCCGTGTACCTGCTCTACGAGCTCGAGAAGACGAGATCCGGCCAGGGCGACCGCGCCTGGCTGGAGAACGCGTTCCACAAGCTGGCGAAGAACTTCACCTGGTGGGTGAACCGCAAGGACGCCGACGGTCGCAACGTCTTCCAGGGCGGGTTTCTGGGGCTGGACAACATCGGCGTGTTCGACCGCAGCGCCCCGCTGCCGACCGGCGGTCACCTCGACCAGGCCGACGGCACCGCCTGGATGGCGCTGTTCTGCCAGAACATGGTGCAGATCGCAGTGGAACTGGCCGGGGAGAACCCGGTGTACGTCGAGCAGGCACAGGCCTACCTCGAGCATTTCGCGTGGATCGCGGTCGCCGTCAACCGGCCCTCCGGCAAGGCCGAGGGCATGTGGGACGAGGAGGACGGGTTCTTCTACGACCTGCTGCGGCTGCCCGACGGCACCGCGACGCGGATGCGGGTGCGGTCGATGGTCGGCCTGCTTCCACTGGCGGCCGTGACGGTGCTCGGGCCGGATGTGGTCGAGGCACATCCCGACCTGCTCCGCGACGCGCTGGAGTTCATCGGCCGCCATCCGAGCGTGACCTCGGTGCTTTCGGAGGGGCGGTTCCTCGGTACGCGCGGGCACCGCGCGCTGGCCCTGTTCGACCAGCCGAGGCTGCGCCGGATCCTCGCCCACATGCTGGACGAGAACGAGTTCCTCAGCCCGTACGGCGTGCGCTCGTTGTCGCGCCACCATGCCGGGCACCCGTTCGATCTGGAGGTCGACGGTCGGCGGTACGACGTGTCGTACCTGCCCGCCGAGTCGGACACGGGCATGTTCG
>Ga0207679_10000680_pt1 | contig 22752 bp, 18 predicted proteins | sample KBSC73metaG_FD_184320 | JGI IMG/M metagenome (GOLD analysis project Ga0207679, IMG submission 184320) | Corn rhizosphere microbial communities from Kellogg Biological Station, Michigan, USA - KBS C7-3 metaG (SPAdes) (version 2) | ecosystem: Host-associated > Plants > Roots > Rhizosphere > Soil ... | reverse complement strand
GGACAACCTCCCGCTGCTCATTTCATACATCGACAAGGATCTGTGCCTTCGCTTCTGCAACGCGACCTGGCGTGAATGGATGGGGGTCGATCCCACGTCGGTCGTCGGCCGGCCTCTCTCCGACCTGATCGGTCAGAACCTCTATGAGCAGCGCAGTGAGCACTTGGTACGCGCATTGGCCGGGGAGCGGATCAGCTTCGAAATGGAGTCACCGGCTCTGGGAGTCAATCGTTTCCTTCAAACCGTCTACATTCCCGACCTGCGCGCCGATGGTGACGTGGCAGGGATCTACGCCTTGAGCACAGACATCACGGCGTCAAAGCACGTGGAGATGCGACTGAGCCAATTGGCACACGTCGACACGCTCACGGGGTTGCCGAACCGCCGCCAGTTCGAAGACAAACTCCGGGAGGCGGTATTGCGCAACAGGCACAACCACCATCCCATGGCCTTGATGTTCCTCGATGTCGATCATTTCAAGCAGATCAACGATGCACACGGCCATGCCGCAGGGGATGCGGTGCTGAAGGAATTCGCCACCCGGCTGCAGCGATGCGTCCGCATCACGGACACCGTGGCACGGCTCGCCGGAGATGAGTTCGTGATCATCCTCGAGGGGCTGCAAGACGCTGCCGACGCCGAACTGGTCGCCCTCAAGATCGGCACCGTGTTGCAGCCGCCATTTTCTTTAGGGGAGCTCATGCTCCCTCCAGTCACCTCCAGCATTGGGGTGGTGGTCTTGACCGACAAGGAATTGGCCGCTGCCGACGTCGTCGCGAAGGCTGACGAGGCGCTGTATCGAGCCAAGCGAGCCGGCCGCGACACCTTCGTGATGTCACACTGGTGAGACGATGCAGCCTGCGATGTGCAACGACCGCAATGCCCCGCTCGAGACCAAGTTGGTGCGCGTGTACGGTCGCGTGCAGGGCGTGGGCTATCGGTACGCCTGCGTGCAGGAAGCGCGGACACTGGCCGTGACTGGCTGGGTGCGGAACCGCATGGACGATTCCGTCGAGGCGATGCTGCAGGGGACGCCGCAGCAATTGGCCCAAATGTGCGACTGGATGCGCGAAGGGCCACCTTCAGCTCTGGTAGAGCGGCTGAACATCACTGACGTGCCAGCCCCCTTTCCAAGGTTCGACGGTTTCGATCAACGACCCACGATGTGAAGCGCCCCCTTGGCCGCAGGTCTGGTTAATACATCGCTCTATTGACATCACGGAACGCCCCCTTTTATCGAGACGTCTCCAAACGCGATTACCATCTGGCGTTTCATGAAAGTCGCGAGCGGTGAACCATCCTCCAAAAGGGAGGCGTGACAAAAATGATGCTCACCGACGAACGATGTTCATTTTTGTCACGCAACTCCGAATCCGATCGCACCAACACCGATTTTGCACATCTTAGGAATCGGCGCCACAAAATTATTGCAACGACCAGTGAATAAGCCTCGAAATGATCAATAGCGCAGATTTGCATCTTTATCAATGGCTTGCCGTGCCAATCTGGCTATTTGACAGAAGACTCCTGCGAATCACCTGGGCCAACGCAGCAGCACTGCAATTCTGGAACGCCGAGTCACTCGCCGTGCTGTCTGAGCGTAATTTCAGCGACATGACATCCGTCGCCCTGCTCCGACTGGACAAGGTTCGCCAGGCAGCATTGAATGGAGAAAAGGTCGAGGAAAGTTGGACCATCTACCCGCTCGGAGAACCGAAGCAGGTGGTCCTTCAAAGCGAGATCGTCGTCACCCGGGACGGAAACAGTGACGGCATTCTCTTTTGTGCGAACAAACTGAGCGCCCTGCCCGATTCACAACTGAGAGGCGTCCAAGTGCTGCTCTACACGGATGCACTGGTTGCGTTGTACGGGTCTACTGGCAAAGCGTTGTTTCGCAACCCGGCAGCGGCCGCTGCGTGGGATTCCATCGGGGATGGCGACTTTGCCAGCACCTTTGCTCACAAGCACACTGCCAATGAAATTTTGCGGGTCGTCGCAAACCAGGAAGTTTTCAGCGGCGAATGTGAAATGCGTTCCTCCAGGGGAAATCGAATCTTTGCAGTCAAATGCAGTCCGGGTATTGATCCGGTCGACGGGACTGCGGCCATCGGGGTCACGGCGGTCGACATCACGGACCACAAGGAAGTGGAAAGAGAACGTGACCAACTTCGAGAGGCTCAGGTCCGTTTGGCACAAGAGGATGCCTTGGCGGAGAAGCGGAGAACAGTCTTGAGTCGCCGCTACTTCATGGCGATTGCCAGTCATGAGCTTCGCACACCACTGCAAACGATCACGAGCTGTGTGGACAGACTGGAACAAGCGCCACATGACATCCAACAATGCCTGCCCGAAATGCAAGACGCCGTGGACCAGATCAATCAAATTGCCAGTGATCTTCGAGACTTCGTGATTGCCGACAGCGCCCCCGGACTTCGGCTCAAGGTCGTCAATTGCGCGGACCTGATTGGACGAGCCATATCATCCGCTCGAAAACAGGCAAGGGAAAAAGGGCTCCATTTTGCAGTCGACACGTCCGCCGCAACCTCCTCTGCCGAGATTGACGAAACACGCGTACGAGTGATCATCGGCAATTTGGTGAGCAACGCCGTCAAATATACGCCGCGTGGTGAGGTATCCATCATTGCGGCGATACAAACACGAAACGTGGCTGGCACGTTGACGCTCACCATATCCGATACCGGCATTGGCATGCCGGCCGACCGCATCGCCGAAGCGGTGAAACCCTTCACACGCGGTCACGGGAGCGACCAGTTCGACCCCAAGGGACTGGGAATGGGCTTGGCGATCGTACAGTCTCACATTGCCGAGATGGAAGGCGAGCTGCGCATCGAATCGACAGTAGGACGCGGAACAACCGTCCGTGTCATCCTGCCATGTCGCCTCAGGCAGTCGGAAGACGCAACTGCCGATCTAGCTTGGAGCGCAGTTTCTCCGTGAGAACTGCCAGTCTCGTGGGTTTCTCCAGGAAATCCACATCATGTTTCGAGATCACAGCAGCGATATCGCTTTCATTGGCGCGCTTGCTGTGAAGGGTGCCGGTCAAAAGTATGATGGGCGCAGCACCGTCCACTTTCCTGATGGCCTCAATCAGAGGCAGCACCGTTTTTCCGTCGCCGAGACTCCAATCGAGTACGTAGGCATCGGGTGAATCTTCCGACTTTTGAGCGATCAGCGAGAGGACCGGATCACAATCCGAGTAATGCATGGAATCGAAGCCGGCCGTGCGCAGATAACGCACCAGCACAGTGGTCGCCTCGTCATCCACGACCGCCACTTTCGCTCTGGCCACCATGGGCTCTACGATCTGCAGCCAAGTCACCTGCAGCACGTCAGTGGAGTCGCCGCTTTCGGGCGACACGCAGACGTTCCAGCCTCCGTCCTCTGCCTTGATCGCCGCCAATCCCCCGGCCTCAACACGCGTCACTGGTTTTCCAATGAACGAACAAGGAAATTGAGCACCACCCGCATGGAGCGTGCCATCCAGGCACCCAGGCCTTCGCCTTTCTCCCGGATATACCGACGCAATCATCTCTGAGACGGTCGTGCCGAAACGCACAGCGACGGCTCGCAGCTCATTCAGGGAAACCGTTCCTTGCGCCTCCAGGCGCCTGCGCGCCGTGTTGGCATGAATGCCCCAAACGGAAGCCAAGGTGCTCGCCCACATGTGCTCAGGCACACCGCAGCGAACAAGTAGATCACTGAGCACCGAACACCGATCGGGCGTGGATCCGATCATCGCGTTCTCTTCATCCATCCTAGGCTCGCTCCCGCTAATCGCACCAAAAATGTAAACAAGGCCAACGCAACGCGCAAAAATGGTGTAAATGCAAGGTCAGGCGCTATCATTGCGCACACAGCAGCGGACGGCAAGCGATTGGGCATTTGCCCATTGGCGCCTGCGTATTTCGGTTTCCAATCGAAACATATCGGCGCCGATGCATCCGCCGTGGCATCTTGCCAGCTCCCGGGCAGCGGCGGCACCTCCGCAGATCGAAGCCCTTTTTCACGCAGTACTCTATCCCATAGACCGATAAAGAGGATTGGACAATGCTCATCGACACTTATCGAATCTCTGCAGGCGGAGGAATCGCCAGCCTCACGCGGAAGTCAGAACCCGCCCCCGAGCTGCGAGCCGGTCAAATCCGAATCGCTGTTCGGGCGGTCACTCTGAATGCCCGGGATTTGCTCATTGCCGGAGGTGGTTATCCCACTTCGCACGACGGCCCGGTGGTTCCCTGCTCCGATGGCGCCGGAGAAGTGATCGAAGTAGCGCAAGACGTCACCGACTGGAAATGCGGCGATCGAGTGGTCGGGGGGTTTTTCAAGGATTGGTTTAGCGGCCCACCTGACGCGGATTCGACCGCCACCACGTTCGGATGCGACTTGGACGGCTGGATGCGGTCTGAACTGGTCATGGACGCAAGCTCGGTCGTTCGTGTTCCCGCAGGCATTTCGTATCTCGAAGCAGCAGCCGCACCGTGTGCTGGAGTGACGGCATGGACATCCATGTTTGACTATGCTCGCCTAGGAGAGGGTGACTCCATGCTGGTTCAAGGCACAGGCGGTGTCGCGGTCTGGGGAGCCCAACTCGCGAAAGCCGCGGGCATTCGGTGCGTTGCCACCTCGAGGAATCCCACCAAACTGCGTTCGCTTGAAAAGCTGGCCGGAGTACATGGTGTCATCAGCACGCCTGGTGCATCCTGGGTCGACGACGTACGAAGTGCCTGCGGCGGTTCTGGAGCAAACCTTGTCCTGGAACTGCTGGGGCAGGAGTCCATCCAGGACTCCATCCGCGCCGCCGCATTCAACGGCCGCATTGCCGTCATTGGGGGGCATACGGGCTGGGAATACCCCAGATTGTCGATCCCGGAACTATTGGTTCGCCGGATCTCCCTCACGGGCATCTATGTCGGAAGCAACCAGATGCTCAGTCAGCTGCTGGAGTTCTGCGCCACGAACAAGGTGCACCCGCATATTGACAGCGTGTATTCCTTCTCCGATGCACCAAAGGCCTTCGAGCAACTTGCCGAAAAAACTCACTTGGGCAAGATTGCAATCTCTCTCGACTGACGCCTCGCCTGCGTTGCGGCCGGGCAGCCCTGCTCGGTCGCAACATGCCGCAAGCGGGCAATCGAAAATTCGAGTTCGGTTCTCGGCCGATTCTCTCCTGGCGCTCGAGGCCCAATGAAGAGTCAGTCACCTATGCGCACGAAGCGACGTTGCAATTTCCCGTCCACTTCCAATTCGCCAAAAAACATGTCGTGCGGGCGGACCCAGAAGCCGGTGTCTTTATCGAGTTGCCGATAGCAAACGAGCGGCTCCATCGTTTCGCTGTGGCGTGCGATGGAAAGAACGAGATATTCGCCACCTTTGTAGTGACGGTAGCGTCCGATACCATCCTGCGGCAAAGGCTGGGTATGGGGATGTTGACTCATGATGGCTCCTGCTGATTGATCGAACAGCGGTCTGCGTAAAGAACCAGTATGCCTTGACCCGCTGACGGGCTGGAGCGCGAGCTGCGCTGCGCGTCCCCATCGCCAAACTGGCCGCCAGGCCGTACCAGCGCCGAAAACAGGAAAGCCCGGAAACCATGTGATTTCCGGGCTTTTTGTGTTGGTAGGCGCGATTGGACTCGAACCAACGACCCCCACCATGTCAAGGATGTTGCCCTGCCTTGGCTGACAACAACTTAGCGCGATTTCTTGGAAACGACCAGATTCTAACCGAGGACATCCAGCCACATCGTAAAGGTCCAGTCATTCACTTCGCTCAAGCCACCGAGCACCAGCATAGGCGACCGTCGCTCATAGAGCGCCTGCCGCATGCGCGGCAACCCACAGCGTGCCATCATGCATTCGAGTGAACGCCCGTATCAGACTAGCCGCTCGATGACCGACCCCGACCTGCCGTACAACCGCTCGCTCCACGACCTGGAGTCGCTGCTCGCCCGCGTCGATCGCCCCGGCGATTTCTGTGTGCATGGGGCACTGCCTTTGCCAATGCCGATGGTCCATGTGGACGGCGTCGGATCGTTGTCGTTCCCGCTACTGGAAATGCAAGCCGCGGCGTTGATCGCAGCCGCCGAACGCGCGCCCTACGGCCGCGGCGAGCAGACCGTGCTCGACACCTCGGTGCGCAATGTGTGGCAGATCGATGCGGCGCGGGTGCGCCTGGGCGGCAAGAGCTGGGCACAGTCGTTGCGGCAGGTGCTTGCCGACGCGGCACGCGGGCTGGGGTGCGAAGGCGCGGCCATTCGGGCCGAGCTGTACAAGCTGCTGGTCTACGACCCGGGTGGATTCTTCCTCCCCCACCGCGACAGCGAAAAGTCGCCCGGCATGTTCGCCACGCTGTTGATCCAGCTGCCGTCTATGCACACCGGCGGCGAGCTGCGAATCCGCCACGGCAGCCGCGAGGCGTGCATCGATCTGTCGGCCACCGATGGCTCCGAGCTCGGCTTCGCCGCCTTCTATGCCGATTGTGAACACGAGGTGCGGCCGGTGGAATCGGGGCACCGGCTCTGCCTGGTCTTCAACCTGCTGCGCGACGCGGCAAGCGACGCGCCCCCGGCCAACGCACCGAGCTACGAGCTCGAAGTGGCACAGGCGGCACGACTGATCGGCTCGGCCTTCGCTGCCCAAGATGCACCGTGCAAGCTGGCCTGGCTGCTCGGGCATCACTACAGCCAGGCCGAGCTTGGCTTCGACGCGCTCAAGGGGGCCGATGCGGCCGTGGTGGCGGTCTTGAGCCGAGCGGCGGACACGGCCGCTTGCGGCGTGCACCTGGCGGTGATGCACATCGAGGAGTCAGGACCGGCTGAGGTCCACGACGCACCAAGGCCCGGGCGCCGATATCGCGACGACTTCGATGACGACGGCGAGATCGATGCCGCCGCGACCAGCTACGAGGCCATCGAAGTCTCCGACGCCGAGCACTACATCGACCACTGGATTGGCGCCGACGGCCACGCCCCCAGCTTCGGTCCGCTGCCGCTGGCAGACGGCGAGCTGCTCCCCGCGGGCGCGCTGGACGATGAGCCGCCGGACGAGGAACGCCTGCTGGAGGCCACCGGCAACGAAGGGGTGAGCTTCGAGCGTGCCTACCGACGCGCCGTGCTGGTCCTGTGGCCGCGGGACCGCCAGGTCGAGGTGCTTCTGCAGGGCGGCATCGGCTCCGCGTTGCCGGCGCTGGAGGCTATGCTTTCCCCGCACGGCGCAAGCGCCAATTCGCTAAACGCCGCCGAGCGCATCGTGGCCCACTGGTCGCGGCAGGGCCGCCCACGTTACGCCGCTGGACGTGAGGGATCCCTGCGGGTTCGCATGCTCTATTGCTTGGCTCGCTTCGGCCCGACAGCTGTGGGGGAGCGTTTCATGTACGACGTGCTCGTGGCCGACTACGACGGCAGCGAGAACGCTGCGCTCGCCGATGCCGCGCCGCAGATTCTGGCGGCGCAGGGCCTAGGCAGCCTGCTGGGCGCGCTGGTCGAAACGGCGTTCCTGCGCTGCCCACGCGCACTTTGCGAGCTGCTGTTCCTGCTGGAGGCGGCCAGCGTGACGCAGCGCAGCCCGGACCACGGCATGGCACTGCTCGGTGGTGCGCAAGCGCTGGTCGCCGCACTCCCCGCGATCGCCACCCGTCCGCCACGCGATGAATTCGATTGGGGCACTGCCTACGACGCAACCGCCGCCGACGCAGAGAGCTGCGATCGCCTGCTGTCGGTGCTGGAACGGCTCGGGGCCGGGCAGGAGCGCGCCGCCGCGGTCTCCGCCCTGATCGCCGAGCCCCGGGTCTTCGACCCGCTCCGAGTGCTCGTACCGGCGCTGCAGTCGATGTGTGTCGCGACGCCTGGCGGCGGTGTGGTTGATGATGCGCAGCGCCTGCGCTTGTGGCGCCATTGCTTCGCCTTCCTGCTCGCGCGCAGCGAATTTCCGCCGCCCACCCCGCTCGATTGGCGCCAGCAGGTCACGCTGTCATGCCGCTGCGAGGACTGCATTGCCCTGCAGTCCTTCGCGCTCGACCCACGGCTGCGCGAACAGCGCTTCCGCGTCCGCCAGGACCGGCGCCAGCACCTGCATCACCAGATCAAGCAGCACGGGCTGGACATGAGCCACGTCACCGAGCGCAGAGGTTCTCCGCAGACCCTCGTGTGCAGCAAGACCCGCGAGAGCTATCGGCGCCAGTGTCGCCAACACGCCGACGACGTCGCCGGCATGCGCGCACTGCAGACGCTGGGTAATTCTGCGCTGGCCTCGGAGTGTGCTCGACTCGCTGCAGCAGCGGCGCGCAAACCGGAAGCGTCAGAGGGCTGACGGCAGGAGGACGCAACCTCGGTGGTTGCAATTGACCGCAATCGCCTGCCCCCACATGGTCCTTCGTCGCTGGCGTCTATCCGCTGCTCGAGGACGAGACGTGCTTCCTTCTTTCCGGCGACTTCGACAAGTCCCGGTGGCAGCAGGACGGCAGGCATTCACCCAAGCTTGCGGACCCGTCGTCATGTCGTCAATTCACAATTTCAGCGACACATTGCGTTGACGCGTCGCCGGCAGCGACATATCCTTCAAACATGTCGCAAAAATCGCCGTTTGAGAACACGTGGTCCCCAAGCCGCCCATACAACGAACTGCCGCCGCTGCCACCGGCAACCGAGCTTGAGACCCGCGCCGTGCTCAAGCAGTGCGTGCTGTCGCGCGCTGCGCTGGCGGCGCTCAAGCAGGCCGCTGCGCTGATCCCCAATCAGGCCATGTTGATCAACACGATCCCGCTGCTGGAGGCCAAGGATAGCTCCGAGATCGAGAACATCATCACCACTGCGGACAAGCTGTTCCAGTTTGCCCAGGACCACGACGGCGCGGCCGATGCAGCCACGAAGGAAGCATTGCGCTACCGCACGGCCCTGTACGCGGGCTTCCAGTCGCTGGCACGCCGCCCTTTGTGCACGGCCACGGCTGTCGAAATCTGCAGCACGATCAAGGCCGTCGACATGGACGTGCGCCGCGTGCCGGGGACGCAGCTGGCCAATGCGGCCACTGGCGAGATCGTCTACACGCCCCCCCAGGGCGAGGCGCTGCTGCGCGAGCTGCTGGCCAACTGGGAGCGCTTCCTGCACGAACAAATCGAGCTAGACCCGCTGGTGCGCATGGCTGTTGCCCACTACCAGTTCGAGGCCATCCACCCGTTCACCGACGGCAACGGCCGCACGGGGCGGGTGTTGAACCTCCTGCACATGATCCAGGAGGAGCTGCTGTCGCTCCCGATCCTGTACCTCAGCCGCCACATCATCGCCCACAAAGCCGACTACTACCGCCTGCTCCTCGAGGTGACGCGCGAGGGTGCGTGGGAGCCCTGGGTGATGTTCATGCTGCGGGCTGTCGAGGAGACCGCCCGCTGGACCACCGACAAGATCCTGGCGATCCGCGCGCTGTCAGATGCAGCCGCCACCTTCGTGCGCATGCGGCTGCCCAAGATCTACAGCCGCGAGCTCGTCGACGCGATCTTCGAGCAGCCGTACTGCCGCATCGCCAACCTGGTCGACAAAGGGGTCGCGCAGCGCCAGGCCGCCTCACGCTACTTGCAGGATCTGGTCGCGATCGGTGTCCTGCATGAGGTCAAGGTGGGCAAGGAGAAGCTGTTCATCCACCCGCGCTTGATGCAGCTTCTGTCTAGCGACACTCATGCGGTGCCGGGCTACAGTGCGTAGTCGCTGATATCTGGGCGACAAGATTTTTTGGAAACGACTGGCGCCATGAGGTACCAACCGGTCGTGTAGAGATTTGCGACCGTGTGAGCGCGCGGAGACCCGCTCTAGGCTGCTGTTGCTCGTCGTCCTCATCAGGCACGCGCATCAATTGCACGCCAGTGGCGACCAGCCGAGGGGTCACGCCTGAGATGCGATATGCCCGCAGGGTCCCAACCATCAGACCGCTGTCTGATGACAGCTGCGCCGCAAGTTCGTTTAACGGGAGCCGCCGAGCCTCGACGAATACGTCCCGCATGCACTTCACCGTTGCAGCTGGAACCGGCGCAGGCCCCCTCGCCACCGTGACTGGCATGAGCTCCGCTCTGCGCATCTCCGACCAGCTGTAGCTGACGGTCCCGGCTTCGTTCCAATCGCAATTGGCACAGCGGACATCAAACGGTCCTCCAGCTTCGCTGAACTGAACTGTTCCGTGGCACCGTGGGCACGCGGCTTTCATGCACAGAGGATATCCGACGGCCGCATCGGCTCAGACGGTTTGGTCCCATCTGCTGCTCCAATCCGCTTCCGCTGCACCCGCTGCCGGTCGGCCGGCTCGGGCGACAGCTAATGGCGGAACAACGGCATAGGCGCCCCAGGCTGGCTGTCGATTATGGCTCGATGATCTCGACCGAATGTGCCAACCGTAGTGCTTCGTCGAGGAAGCTTCGAAGGGCAATCGCAGCGACGTCCCGATCTATGAGGTGGTCTATGAAGTAAAACCCGTCCGCATTGATCGAGTAGTTGTAGATCTCAGCCATCGCCCGTCGATCTATCGGGCTTGGCAACTTGCGAAAAAGCGAACCTGGGTCGTAGTCGATCGGTACGGCGAACTTGATTTTGTACTCGATTCCCATGTCTTCCGGTCCCCTTGCAGTCAATGCTTCTTAGCCTATTTGAGGTCGTGTCCCAGCCCGTGGTGTAGGTCCACAGCCCGGAGAAGGCTGAAGTGCACGGGTACTCAGCGAGCCACCGCGGGCAGCCGAGTCGGCGCAGTATCGCTGACCGTCTGCAGCCCCTCAAGCTGCATGTAGCGCCGGTTCAGGCTCCACTCGTCGTTCTGCTCGAGCATCATGGCGCCAACGAGTCGCACGATGGACGCGTCGTTGGGGAAGATTCCGACGACATTGGTGCGTCGCTTGATCTCCGCGTTCAATCGCTCCAAAGGGTTCGTGCTGTAGATCTGCGACCAATGCGCTCGAGGGAAGGTCATGAAGGCCAGCACGTCGTGCTCGGCCTCGTCCATAAGCGCGCCCAGCTTAGGGAACTTGCCTCTCAGTTGATCGGCCACCGAGCGCCATTGCTCGCGGGCCGCGTCAGCCGACTCCTGCACGAACACCGTGCCGATGGCGGCCGACACCATGCGCCGCTGCGTCTTGCCCGCATGCGCCAAGGCGTTGCGCATGAAGTGCACTCGGCATCGCTGCCAAGTGGCCTTGAGGACCTTGGCCGCGGCGGCCTTGAGGCCTTCGTGACTGTCGCTGATGACCAGCTTCACCCCGCGTAGGCCCCGACGGTTCAGGCTTCTGAGGAACTCCGTCCAGAACGGCTCGGCTTCGCTGGCGCCGACCTTCAGACCGAGCACTTCGCGTTGGCCGTCGGTGTTCACGCCGACGGCGACTATGACGGCCACGCTCACGATCCGCCCAGCTTCGCGCGTCTTGACATAGGTGGCGTCGATCCACAGGTACGGCCAGTCGCCCTCGATCGGGCGGTTGAGGAAGGCGCCGACACGCTCGTCAAGCTCGCCGCACAGTCGGCTGACCTGGCTCTTGGATACTCCGCTCATTCCCAGCGCCTTGACCAGGTCATCCACAGAGCGCGTGGAGATGCCATGCACGTAGGCCTCCTGGATCACGGCCGTAAGGGCCTTCTCGGCGGTGCGCCTGGGCTCCAGAAACTCAGGGAAGTAGCTGCCTTGGCGCAGCTTTGGGATCTTCAGTTCGACACTGCCTGCACGTGTGTCCCAGGTGCGTTCGCGGTAGCCGTTGCGGCTGTTCAGCCGCTCGGGGTTCTTCTCGTCATAGCCGGCGCCGCAGCGCGCTTCGACATCAAGTTCCATGAGCCGCTGGGCCATGAACTGAACCATTTGGCGCAGTACATCGATGTCGGCTCCCTTTTCGGCCAGCTCAGTCAATGCCATAGTGGCGGTGGTCATCGTGGAAATCTCCCTGGATTGGTTGGTTGGGTCGCACCTCAACCATATCCGGGACCACGATGGCCACCCCGACCGGGATCGCCGCCGTCGCGCGGCAAGCCGCTTCAGGCTACGCCCAACGCGTCTTGCCGCGACAAAGGACTTACACCACTTACTGGGACATCAACGCGCTATTGAGTTCTTTGCACCGGTCCGCAAGCCTGAAGGAGACGGGAAAAGGAACGCAAGCATCGCTCACGCGATGCTGGCGTATGCAGCTGGTGCGCACTCGCGGCTTGCAAACAACTGGAACTTCGCCCGGTCCTCCGGGCGAAGCCACGCGTCTTCAAGTTTCAGCGAGGCATCATGCAATCAAGCCGAACCCGAGCGGCAAAGCTCGCCCCATCGCGCTACGTGCGCGTTTCCGACTTGGTCGGACAGCCAGAAGTCACCCCTACCGAGGCCGCGCGCAACCGTCGCAACGGCACCTATCCGCAAACGGTGCGCGAGGCGCGGCCCGGACTGTTGGGAATCAGTCGGGCCACGTTTTGGAGACTCGTTGCCCGCGGCGCGTTCACTCCCATTCGTCCAACGACAGGCATCACTCTCTTCGATCGGGCTGAGGTGGAAGCCTGGCTCAACTCGCAAGCGGAAAGGGGCGGAACATGACACTTTCATGGTTCGCGCCTACGGCTCGGCGCTGTATACCTGCTGTGTCTGCGGCCAAGCGCGCGCACGGGTCGCGCTCCGCATGGACAACGGGCGCTTGCAATGCTTGCCGCGTGGCCCACAGATGCGCGCCTGCGAGCCGTGACGTGCACCGGCTGGCAGGGCTCGGCCTTCGTGTTGCCGGATCAAGTTATCGGCCAGCCCGAGGGTGAGCGCATCAGGTTGCAGTCAGAGCAGCCTGTCGTGCCGGCCTATGCGAAGGTTGGCTCGCTCCACGGCTGGCGCACCACGTCGGCACGCTGGCCGATGGAAACCCGCTCTTGATGTTCGCCATGTCAGTCGCCTTCACGGCGCCGATGCTCGACATCGTGGGCAAGCAGTCAGGGGGCGTGCACCTGCACGGTGGCAGCACCACCGGCAAGACGACAACGCTGCGCGCGGCTGCATCGGTCTATGGGCATCCCGACGCTACGTGCGCACCTGGCGCGCGACAGGCAACGGCCTAGAAGGCATTGCCGCTGTTCACTCCGACGTGCTGCTTGCACTGGATGAGATCGGCGAGGCCAACCCCGAAGAGGTCGGCTCGGTCGTCTATCTGCTGGCAAACGAGACCGGCAAGGCTCGCTCGGCGCGCTCCGGGCTCGCGCGGCCGGCGCACCGCTGGCGAGTGCTGTACCTGAGCAGCGGCGAGACTCCTTTGGTCGAGGTCGTCCAACAAGGCCGCCAAAGGCGCCAGGGGCGGTCGATCAAGGCCGGGCAGGAGCTGCGCCTAGCCGATGTCGCGGTCCCGCCTGAAGGGTTGTTCGTGGCGCTGCACGGGTCGGCCACGCCGGCCGAGTTCGCCCGCAGGCTGGCTGACGGCTTCGCGGCTCATCACGGGCATGTCGGCGTCGCATGGATCGCGCACTTGTCGGCCAAGCGCACCCGGCGCAGAACATTACCTGGCAGGAGCAGGCATGGCAATGGATCGACAGCGCGACCAACGCAAACACGCACCCCCAAGCCCTGCGAGTGGCGCGTCGGTTCGCGCTGGCAGCAGTCGCAGGCGAAGCGGCCACGACGCGGGCTGACCGGCTGGAAGGTTGGCGCAGCCAGCGAAGCCGCGTTGGTCGCCTTTACTCGCTGGCACGAAGCCTTCGGCGATGGCGCATCTGAGCTCAAGGGGGCGATTCAACGGCTGCACGGGTTGGTGACACGCGAGGGGCGCAGGTTCGAGTTGATTGGGCCCAGTGGTCGCACCCCGGTGGTCACAGATCGCGCAGGTTTCTACGTGGATGCGCCCGGTGCTGCATTCTTCTATGAGGACGACTCGGATGGGCTCGACGATCCGCAGCCCCGCTACTGGCTCGTTCTGCCCGACGTGTTTGCTCGCGACGCGTGCGACGGCTCAAACCAGCGGGCCATCGAGAGCGAACTGTGCGCGCGGGGCATCCTCATCGGGCAGGCTGGCAAATCGACACAAAAACGGCGCATCCCGAACCTGGGCAGTGCCACCTATCGCGTCTACGTGGTTGACGGCCAGGCGCTTGCGGACGCCGCCGATGGGACTAATGGGCAACCGATTCGCTGGTCAGGCCTGCGGTTGTGCAGCCACCATGAAAGGTGGGTGGGACACGTGGGACAAGGGGGGCAGCCAGTATCCAGGCGGGTTTGCCGCGTCCCACGGTCGTCCCACCAAGAACCTGACGTGGGACAAAGCGGCGCATGAGTTGTCCCACCACGGCCGACAGGTGGGACGGCCGTGGGACCCTGGGAAGCCGCGCCAATGCTCGCTGTCCCACCTGTCCCACTTGTCCCACCGCTAAAGCGATCAGCGGCACAAGCACACGCCGGGCAATGCCGAATTGGGCCGCAACCATTGCGGGTCCCTCCTGAGGGGCAGCACTGCCGGGGGTCTCGCCGAGCCCGGTTTGCGACAAATTTTCGCGGAGGAAGCCGAAGGGCCCCCTTTGCTAGCAATGTGTCGTTGCGGATGCCGGCGCTCAGTTAGTCGGGCGAAGTACCCCTTCCCGGCCATCTGATGACATTCGGGTCCGCAGAGCCCTCCTGAACCGCTAGCATAGGACTGCGCCCATCTTGATGGGCTGCTGCATGCTTCCTCCACTGCAGAGTGGCGATGCGAGCCGAAGTCGTTGCGCATTTTTCACGCAGGCACCAGAAACGTCGACAATATGGCCCGCCTCGTCGAGCGATCACAGTCGTCGATGCTTGCCACGGTTACGATGGCGGCCGCACGAAGCCTATGGGAAAAACACTCGGACATTCAAACACACCGGTGAGCTCGCGGGGCAACTTCCATTTTCTGGGCGAGCACTCGCCGCTGCTGGCTGACTTGGGTGCCACGGCAGAGCGCCTGTTTCCGTACGATCCTGCCAGCAGCGTGCTCAAGCTTCGCCTGCTCGCAGAAGCCATCACCCAGGACATCGCAGCGCGGCTCGGAATCACACTGACCCAACCCAGCCAGGCCGAACTGCTACGCGCCGTCGACGCGCGGCTGGGCATGGATGCCCAAGTCCGGCAGCTCTTCCACCTGCTGCGCCGCACTGGCAACATGGCCGCCCACGAGGCCAATCACGGCATTGGCTACCGCGAAGGCCTGGAAGCGCTGAAGGTTGCTCGCCAGATTGCCGTCTGGTTCCACCGCAGCTTCGGCCGCGATCCCGGGTTCACGCCGGGTCCGTTCCAGTTGCCGGACGATCCCAGTCAGAACCTCGTAGAGCTGCAGCAGCAGATTACCGTGCTCAGCACGCAGCTTCAGGTCGCCCAGTCGGCGCAGCAAGGTCAGGCCGAGATGACTCGCTTGCTGGAGGCGCAGGCTGCTCAGGAGCGCGAGCTGTCTCGCAGGGCGGAGGAAGACGCAGCGGTCTACCAGGAACTCGCGGAAGAGGCTTGTGCTCGGGCGGCGACATTGCAGGCCCAATTCGATGCGCAGTTGGCTGCGGCTAAGTCAGCGCCCAGCGGCGATAACATGGCGCAGCTGTCTCGGCGCGCCAGCGAGGCCGCCAAGTCCGTGCTGCTGGACGAAGCCGACACCCGCCGGATCATCGACCTTCAGCTCATCGAAGCTGGTTGGGAAGCAGACACAGTTAACCTTAGCCACGCGGGGGGCGCCCGCCCTGAGCGGGGCAGGAACAGGGCGATTGCCGAGTGGCCCACACAAGGCAAGCAGTCAGCTGACTATGTCTTGTTCGCCGGCTTGATGCCCCTTGCCACTGTCGAGGCCAAGCGCAGGAACGTCAACGTGCCCGGCAAGATCGGCCAGGCTGAGCGCTACGCCCGCGGCTTTGGCATGGACGACGGCATGACACCGGCTTGGCGGCACGCGGGGCGAGCCGGCCCGTGGGCCGACGGGCAGGGCGGCCACTTCCAGCTGCCCTTCGTCTACTCCAGCAACGGGCGACCCTTCGTCAAGCAACTCGCCGAAGTCAGCGGCACCTGGTTCCGCGACGCACGGTCGCCATCGCACACCGCGCGGCCGCTCGCCAGCTTTCACTCGCCGCAGGGCCTGCTCGATCTGTTGACCCGCAGCAAAGAGGAGGCCGAGCAGCGGCTCCAACAAGACAGCTACGCCTACCTTCGGCTGCGCGACTACCAAATCAACGCCATTGCCGCCGTCGAGAAAGCCCTGGCCGAGGGCCGCAGTACCTGCCTGCTGGCCATGGCCACCGGCACGGGCAAGACGCGCACCATCATCGGTCTGATCTATCGGCTCCTGAAGGCCGAGCGCTTCCGCCGCATGCTTTTCCTTGTGGACCGCAACGCCCTGGGTACGCAGGCTCAGGATGCATTCAACGAGGCACCGCTCGAACAGAACCTGCCGCTGTCTAAGATCTACAACATCGCCGAGCTTGGCGACATGGCTGCAGAAGCTGAAACCCGCGTGCAGGTGGCCACCGTCCAGGCGATGGTCAAGCGCGTGTTCGGAAGCGACACGCCCCCGCCCGTCGACGCCTACGACTGCATCATCGTCGACGAGGCCCACCGCGGCTATGCGCTCGACCAGGAGATGACCGAAGGCGAATTGGCAGTGCGCGACCAGGCGCAATACCTCTCCAGCTATCGCCGAGTGCTGGACTACTTCGACGCAGTGCGCATCGGCCTCACGGCCACGCCTGCTCGTCACACGTCGGAGATCTTCGGCAAACCGATCTTCACCTACTCGTACCGTGAAGCCGTGGCCGATGACTGGCTGATCGACCACGAACCGCCCATCCGCTACGAAACCCTGCTCAGCCGCCACGGCATCCAGTTCGCTAGAGGCGATCAAGTCGACGCACTGAACCTCGCCACCGGCGAGATCGAAACCGCGGAGCTCGAAGACGACCTCGACTTTCAGGTGGAAAGCTTCAATCGACGCGTCATCAACGAAGACTTCAACCGCGTCATCTGTCAGCAACTGGCAGAGGAGCTGGATCCGTTCGGTGAAGAGAAGACGCTGATCTTCTGTGCCACCGACGCGCATGCCGACATGGTCAAGCGCCTGCTCGACGACGCCTTCAGGGCCAAGTACGACGCGCAGTACAACGAGGCCGCCGTGCGCAAGATCACTGGCACTGCCGACCAGGTCGATCAACTCATCCGCAGATACAAGAATGAGCGCCTGCCCTGCATCGCCATCACCGTCGACCTGCTGACCACAGGCATCGATGTACCCGCCATCTGCCACCTGGTGTTTCTGCGCAGGGTGAAGAGCCGCATCCTCTACGAACAAATGATCGGCCGTGCCACACGGCGTTGCGACAACATCGGCAAGACGGTGTTCAAGATCTACGACCCGGTGGACATCTATGCCACGCTGCAGGCGGTGAACACCATGCAGCCGCTGGTGAAGGACCCGAAGGTCACACTGGAACAACTGATCGACGAGTTGAACGACCCCGCAAGCTTGGCTGCAGTGGGCACCCTTCCCGGCACGAGCCATGCGCACGATGTGCTTAACCAGCTGAACCAGAAGTTGATGCGCATCCTGCGCCGCGCCGGCCACCAAGCCGACAAGCGCCCCAAGTTGCAGGCGCGGCTGGAGGAGCTGGAACGGCAATGGGGCGTGCCTACCGCGCAGCTGCACCGTCACCTCCACGAGCTGGGTCCCGCCGGGGCTGCTGACTACCTGAAGCACAGTACCAGGCTGCTGGTGCAACTGGCGGAGGTGCAAGAGCTCATGGGCACGGCCTACATGCCCATCCTGTCGCAGCACGCCGACGAGCTGGTGGCCCGCGAACAGAGCTGGGGCAGCTACGTGCGCCCCGAGGACTACCTGGACAGCTTCGGCCGTTTCGTGCGCGAGCAGATCAACCAATCCGCAGCGCTGGCCGTCGTGGTCAACGCACCCAAGGACCTGACGCGCGAGCAACTGCGCGAGGTGCGCCTGCTGCTTGACGCCAACGGCTACAGCGAAGCCAACCTCAAGGCCGCTTGGCGCAACCGCAGCAACGTCGACATCGCCGCCAGCATCCTCGGCTACATCCGCCAGGCCGCGCTGGGCGAGCCTTTGCTGCCCTTCGAACAGCGTGTCGCCAATGCCATGCAACGGGTCTACGCCCTCAAGCCGTGGACGCCCGTGCAGCGCCGATGGCTGGATCGCCTGGCCAAGCAGTTGGCGCTGGAGGTGGTCATCGACCCCGCATTCGTCAACCGCGCGTTTGCCCAAGACGGCGGCGCTAAGCAACTTGACAAAATGATCGGCGGCGAACTCCAGAACGTCATGTCCGAACTCTCAGTCCACCTGTGGCCCCGGTCGGCATGAGAACTCGGCTACCTCTCTAGAACAAGGTCGGCCTGCAGCCGTCAAGGACTCGCAAGCGCTGACGTACTCAGACACTTCATTGACTCCATGACCCAAACCGACATCGTCCAGAAACTCTGGAACCTCTGTGACGTCCTGCGCGACGACGGCATCAACTACAGCGACTACGTCACCGAACTCGTGTTGCTGCTCTTTATCAAGATGGAGCACGAGAACAAGGCCAGCGGCATCCTAGCCGAGCACAAGCTGCCCGAGTACGCACGCTGGTCCACGCTGTCGGCGTTGAGCGGGCTGAACCTGCTCAAGCACTACCGCACCGCCTTGCTGAAGCTAAGTGAAAGCGACGACCCGTTGCTCGCAGCCATCTACGCCGACGCGCAGACCAGCCTGAAGGAAGCGCGCCACCTCGAGCAGCTGATCAAGAGCCTGGACGGCATCGATTGGTTCAGCGCCACCAAGGACGGCCTGGGCGACCTGTACGAGGGCCTACTGGAGAAGAACGCCAGCGAAACCAAGAGCGGCGCCGGCCAGTACTTCACGCCGCGCCCCTTGATCGACAGCATCATCGCCCTGGTGAGGCCGCAACCCGGCGAAACCATTCAAGACCCGGCTGCCGGCACCGCCGGCTTCTTGATCGCCGCCGACAACTACATCAAGGCCCGTACCGACCAGCTTTACGATCTGAGCGAGAAGGAGCGGACCTTCCAGCGCACCCGCGCCTACCTGGGCATGGAGCTGGTCACCAGCACGCGCCGCCTGGCGCTGATGAACTGTCTGTTGCACGGCATGGAAGGCGACGCCGAAGGCGTGGTGCATTTGGGTAACACGCTGGGCAGCGCCGGCAGCGCTCTGCCCAAGGCCGACATCATCCTCAGCAACCCGCCCTTCGGCACCGCCAAAGGCGGCGGCGGCCCCACGCGCGACGACCTGACCTACGCCACCAGCAACAAGCAGCTTGCCTTTCTGCAGCACATCGTGCGCCACCTCAAAGACGGTGGCCGCGCCGCGGTGGTGCTGCCCGACAACGTGCTGTTCGAGGCCGGCGTGGGCGCCGACATCCGCCGCGACCTGATGGACAAGTGCAACCTGCACACCATCCTGCGTTTGCCCACGGGCATTTTCTACGCCCAGGGCGTGAAGACCAATGTGCTGTTCTTCCAGAAGGTCAGTTCCGCAGCCACGGGCAGCACGAAGGCGGTGTGGGTGTACGACCTGCGGGCCAACATGCCGAAGTTCGGCAAGCGTACGCCGCTGACGAGTGAGCATTTCAGCGCCTTCGAGGCCGCGTATGGTGAGGACGCCAACGGGCTCAGCCCGCGTACCGATGAAGGCGAAGGTGGCCGCTTCCGCAGCTTCAGCCGCGAGGCGGTGAACGCACGCGGCGACAGCCTGGACATCAGCTGGCTGAAGGACGAGAGCGCGGAGGATGCTGCGGACTTGCCGGAGCCGGGGGTCTTGTCGCGACTGGCGGCTGATGAATTGAATGGCGCCCTGGCAGAGCTTGAGGCTATCCTGGCCGAGCTGGGAGAGCTCGCGTGAGCATCACGGATCTTGATCTTCCGCCGTCGTGGGTTGCCGTCACGCTCGGACAAGTCATCGACTACGGCGCCGCGGAGAAGGCTGAGCCAGAGGAAATTGCGCCTGAGACGTGGGTACTCGAACTCGAAGACATCGAACGTGATTCATCGCGCGTGCTGCAGCGCATCCCTTTCTCAGTGAGGCGCTCCAAGAGCACCAAGAATCGGTTCTCCCGCGGCGACGTTCTTTACGGGAAGCTTCGGCCCTACTTAAACAAGGTGGTGTACGCGGATGCGCCTGGTGTCTGCACGACCGAGATCGTTCCGATCAAACCAGGTTCGGCGCTGGCTGGACGCTATCTGTTCTACTGGCTTCGACACCCTGAGTTCTTGCGTTACGTGACTGAGATCAGCCATGGCGTCAACATGCCGCGGCTCGGGACTGAAGCGGGCTTGAAGGCGCCGTTGGTTCTTGCGCCACTCCACGAGCAACAACGCATCGCCGACAAACTTGACACCGTGCTCGCCCGCGTGGACGCCTGCCGCGACCGGCTGGCCCGCGTCGCCCCCCTGCTCAAACGCTTCCGCCAATCCGTCCTTGCCGCCGCTACGTCGGGGCGGTTGACCGCTGTAGCGCCGGGTGGCTATCGGGCCGTTCCTCTGTCCGGCCTTCTGCAGGAACCGCTTCGCAACGGGAAGTCAGTGGTTGACGGTACTGGTGTTCGCGTGTTGCGACTTTCATCTCTTGGAGAGAAAGAGGTGAAGCTCGACGAGAGCAAGCGCGGAGACTGGGGCGGCATCGATGTCGGTCGGTACTTCATACATGCCGGGGACTTTTTGGTAGCTCGCGGCAGCGGCTCGCGTGAACTTGTCGGGCGAGGCGCATTGGTCAGCACTGAGCCGGAGGAACCGGTGGCGTTCCCCGATACGATGATTCGAGTCCGTCCCGACTTGACTTCGCTGAATCCACACTACCTTAGGGCGATTTGGGACGGCAGAGAGGTGCGCAGCCAGATCGAGACGAGTGCGCGAACAACCGCCGGCATCTACAAGATCTCTCAGACAGATCTTGAGTCGCTAAAGGTTCCGTTGCCGCCACTGGACGAGCAAACGGAAATCGTCCGCCGCGTCGAAGTTCTCTTTGCTTTCGCCGACCGACTGGAAGTCCGCCTCGCCCAGGCCCATACCGCAGTTGACCGCCTGACCCCGTCGTTGCTGGCCCAAGCCTTCCGGGGTGAACTGGTGCCCCAACACCCAGAAGACGAGCCCGCGGCCGAACTGCTCAAGCGCCTGGCCACGCAGCACGAAACCGCATCAGCCCGCCCGCGCCGCAAGCGCGCCACAGCATGATGGGAGCGAAACCGTGAGCGACATCAAACTGTTCCGCCTGCAAGCCGGCCAAGCTAACGAGCTGCAAGGCGATGCGTCCGACCTGGAGAAGCCGCTGCAGACGCTCATCGAGAAGAATCTCGACACGCTGCTGGGCATCCGCTTCCTTGCTACCGAATACGCCACCGGCAAGACGCACGGCGGGCGCATCGACTCGCTGGGCCTGGACGAGAACGACTGCCCAGTGATCCTGGAATACAAGCGCTCGGTGGGCGAGAACGTCATCAATCAGGGCCTGTTTTACCTCGATTGGCTGATGGACCACCAGGCCGAGTTCACGCTGCTGGTGATGGAGACGCTGGGCAAGGCCGCTGCCGACCAGATCGATTGGAGCGCTCCGCGACTGGTGTGCATTGCCGCGGACTTCACCAAGTACGACGGCCATGCGGTGCAGCAGATCAACCGCAACATCGAGCTCATCCGCTACCGGCGCTTCGGTGACGACCTGTTGTTGCTCGAGCTGGCCAACTCGGCCAGCGCGGGCGCGGCCAAGTCGATGAAGGGCAGCAAGGCCGCCAAGCCTGCCAAGGCGGTTGACGAACCCGCAGTGCCCCTTAAGGCCCCCAGCACCGACAAGACGGTGGCCGAGCATCTGGCCGCGATGCCGGAGCCGCTGGCCGTGCTGCTGGCCTCGTTGGAAGACTACGTGCTCTCGCTCGGCGACGACGTGCAGCGCAAGGAGCTCAAGCTCTACATCGCCTTCAAGCGGTTGAAGAACTTCGCTACGGTGGTGCCTCAGAAGGGCCGACTGTTGCTTTACCTGCACCTCGATGTCGACCTGATCCCGCCACCACCTGGTATCGGCCGCGACGTGAGGCAGCAGGGGCACTGGGGAACCGGCGACATGGAGCTGAGTTTGACAACGGCCGCCGACCTGGACTTGGTGAAGCCGTTAATTCAGCAGGCCTACGAAGGTCGGGCCGCGGTAGGTGCGTTGCCGCCCGCGTGACCATAGCCTGAGGGCAGTAAGCCCTCAGGGATACGCAATCTCAACGCGAGGTTGGTTCCTGCTTGGACAACGGTCTACTTCTCTTATCTGCTTGACTTCCTCCGCCGCAATCAAAACCTCCCCCGCCGATTCCTGCGTGGCAGGAAGTTGCCGTTCGTCGGAGCCGGTGGCCGGTCAAGCCCGCGCGAGCAGGTCACGCGGCGCTAACGGCCGCAACCGCTGCATGTTGTCGTCCGTGGTGGTCCGACGAAGGGACTTGCACGCTCGCTCAAGACTGCTGGGGGAGATGTGGATCCCCAACAGTGGGCCGGTGGCACACTAGATTGGTGGGTGCCGCGGACCGCAATTCATTTCCGCGCCTGCACGACTGTGCGCCAGCAGGCTTAGGCCGTGGGCAAAATTTGGGTATCCATCGCAGCGGCCTTTGGTATTGATGGGCTGGATGATGGGTTCAAAAAAACGGGCCGCGAAGGCCCGTGTTTCCTAGCAGTGTGGTGGAGAGGAGGAGGATCGAACTCCCGACCTTCGCATTGCGAACGCGACGCTCTCCCAGCTGAGCTACCCCCCCGCGCGGATTAGTTTAGCGCAATTTCGGCG
>Ga0207679_10000679_pt1 | contig 22784 bp, 21 predicted proteins | sample KBSC73metaG_FD_184320 | JGI IMG/M metagenome (GOLD analysis project Ga0207679, IMG submission 184320) | Corn rhizosphere microbial communities from Kellogg Biological Station, Michigan, USA - KBS C7-3 metaG (SPAdes) (version 2) | ecosystem: Host-associated > Plants > Roots > Rhizosphere > Soil ... | reverse complement strand
CTTCGACGAGCTGGCGTTTTTGAGCGAGGTTGTCGAGGGTCCGTCAAGTCAGCCAGGTCGGCGACCTGGCCCACCGGGCAACGGAGCGGGCCAGGCGTCGCAGGTCATCACTCGCGACGAGGCGGCCGCCGAGGCATTGGCGCGGAGTCTCCGCGCATCGGTGGAGGCCGGTACAGCCGAGCGGCCGTTGGCCGCCAACGTGGCGTCGAACACGCCGATCGTTTTGCGTACGGCGCCCGGTGCCGATCAGAGCAAGACGCTGAAATGCGGCGAGTGCGGCGCGCTGAACTATCCGACGGAGTGGTACTGCGAGCGGTGCGGAGCTGAACTCGCGGCGCTCTGAACGTCATCCTCGGCGAAGCGGAGGATCGATTGTCCCTTATCCGGTAACAGTCACGGATAGTAGATCCTCCAGTCGCTTCGCGACCGGAGGATGACAGCTAACGAGCTCTCGTCAACTGGCTCTTACGTCGGGCCGCTGTGTTCTTGTGAATCAGCCCCTTCCGTGCGGCGCGATCGAGGAGCTTGACCGCGGCCAGCTTGTTGGCGGGCGTCGCGTCGGACGCCTGTGCTCTCTTGAGCGCAGTCCGCAGGGCGGAACGTTGCGCACGGTTGCGCACGGTCGCCGCGCGCGACTTGCGCATGTTCTTCTTGGCGGATGCGATATTCGGCACTGAAAAGCGTCTCCAAACGAGCGTAATGAGTCGGACTTTGGGAAGGGATGAACCTAGAGTTCGAGGAGGCCAAAGTCAAGGCATGATAATGCTTTGACACTCACTGGCTCCATCACTAGCTTACGCGCGGTTCCGCTCACCAACCCTCCCCGCCGCACCGACGTTGCATATCCAGGACGTTCTGCTGTTCGTGCCGGTGCTGTTGTTCTCGGTCATCGCTCACGAATACGCCCACGGCTATGCGGCCCTCAAGCAGGGCGACACCACCGCCCTGAGCCTCGGGCGTCTCACGTGGAACCCGATCAAGCACATCGATCCGTTCATGACGGTGCTGCTTCCGGCGCTCCTTTTCTATACGACGAAGGGCGCGGTTGTCCTCGGTGGCGCCAAGCCGGTGCCGGTAAATCCGCGGAATTACCGGAACTACAAGCGCGGCGACATCATCGTCTCGCTCGCGGGGGTGGCGACGAATCTCGTCATCGCCATCATCTCGATGATCCTGTTCGTCCTCATCGGGTTGATCGGGCGCAGCGCGGCGCCGGCCGAGCCGACGCTGGCGATTCTGCAAGCGATGATGTTCAATGCGCTGCGACTCAATCTCGTGCTCGTCGCGTTCAACCTGATCCCGATCCCGCCGCTCGACGGATCGCACGTCATGAAGTACCTGCTGCCGACGTCGCTCGCGGTGCGCTACCAACAACTCGGTCGGTACGGTATCGTCATTCTCATCCTGCTCCTCGGTTTCGGTAGCCGGATCCTGTACATCTGGATGACGCCGGCGCTCGCCTTTGGCGGGCTCCTTTTCGGATGGGCGGAGCCGTTCTCACTTCCATCGCTCAGGCAATGGCTGATGTAACAGCGCACGCCGCGACAGCGCTCTCCTCCACGTACTTTGCCGACGGAAACGGCGCGGGCGGCGGGGGGGCCGCGGGGACATCGGAGTCGGGCTTCGTCGTCGAGCTGACCGCCTTCTCCGGGCCGCTCGACCTCCTGCTCACGCTGATCCGCGAGGAGCAGGTCGACATCTACGACATCCCGATCGCGCGCATCTGCGAGCAGTTCGTGATGCGCATCCGCACGCTCGGCTTGAACGAGGCGGCGGAGTATCTCGAGATGGCGGCGCGCCTCATTCGCATCAAGGCGCAGATGCTCCTGCCACGGGGCGACGAAGAGCAGTGGGAGGATCCGCGGGGCGAGCTCGTACGACGCCTGCTCGAGTATCAACAAATGCGCGAGGTCGTGGACATCCTCGAGCGTCGCGGCGAGGAACGGCGCAATCAGTTCGCGCGCGCGTACATCCCGGCGTCGCCCGAGCCGCCGCAAGCGCCGCTGGCATTGTCGCTCGCCGAGCTGTTGTCCGCGGTGGATCGCGTGCTGCGCGCCGCGAAGCAGCCGCACATGCACGAAGTCATCCCGCGCTCGCTCGACGTGCCGGGCGCTATCGCGACGATTCGCTCCGTGCTCACCCTGCGCGCACGCATCCTATGGACGGAGATTCTGGCTGGGGATGCGGAGCCGTGGCAGATCCTCTCGACCCTGTTGGGGCTTCTCGAGCTCGCGAAGTTGGGCGAGCTGCGCGTGGCCCAGCCAAAACCTTTTGCAGACGTGGAAATCACCCGTGACACCGCTAGCGAAGCTGCTTGAAGCGGCGCTCTTCGCGAGCGCACGACCGATCGCGACCGAGGAGCTGGCGACGCTCGAACCCGAGGCGTCGAAAGCCGAGCTCCAGTCCGCGCTCGACGAACTGCGCGAGCACTATGACGTCGACGGACACGGAGTCGAGCTGATCGAGATCGGCGGCGGGTGGCAAATCCTGACGCGCGCCGAGTATACGGAGGCGATCGAGCGCGCGCAGCTCGCGTCGCGACCGGCGCGGCTCTCCGGCGCGTCACTCGAGACGCTCGCGATCATCGCGTACCGTCAGCCGATCAGCCGCGCCGAGATCGAGGAGATTCGCGGCGTGTCGGTCGGCAGCGTGCTCAAGTCGCTGCACGAGCGCGGACTGATCGACGTCGTCGGCCGGGCGGAAGGACTGGGCCGGCCGCTGCTCTATGGCACGACGCCCGTCTTCCTCGAGTATTTCGGCTTGAGACATCTCGAAGAGCTGCCGCGCGCCGACGAACTGGCGATCGCGCTGCGTGTGCCGGAACGACCGGTCGAGATCGAACCCGCGGCAGCCGTCAGCGACTGATGCCCGAGCCGATGCGGATCCAACGCGCGCTCGCGCGCGCGGGGGTCGCGTCGAGACGAAAGGCCGAGGAGCTGGTCGCCGCCGGTCGCGTCACCGTGAACGGGACCGTCGCGCAAACCGGCCAGGTCGTCGATCCCGAGCGCGATCGGATTCTGGTGGACGGCAAGGCCGTCTCCAAACCGCGCGCGGCGGTTTGGCTCATGCTGAACAAGCCCGCCGGTGTGATGACGACCCGCTCCGATCCGGACGGGCGGCGAACCGTGTTCGACCTGGTGTCGAAGGTGCCCGGTCTGACCTATGTGGGACGCCTCGACTATCTCACGGAAGGACTGCTGCTCCTGACGACCGATGGGGCGGCCGCGAATCGCCTGGCCCACCCGAGAGGGGAGATCGAGCGCACGTATGTGGCGATCGTCACAGGAAAGGCCGACGAGGCGGTCGAAATTGCCCGTAGCGGCGTGATGCTTGACGATGGTCCCGTTCGTCCCAAGCGCGTGGAGGCCCGCAAGCTTGGCCGCGACCGCTGGGAGTTCGAGGTTACGATTACGGAGGGGCGGAAGCGTGAAGTCCGACGTCTCTGTACGGCCGTCGGACTCGGCGTCGAGCGTCTGATTCGCACCCGGTTCGGACCGATCGAGCTTGGCGATCTTCCTGAAGGGAAGTCACGGCCACTCTCGGCGAGCGAGCTGGCGTCGATCGAGGCGTTGGGCTGAATTGGCTGCTCGGCTTCTCGGCTTCTCGGCTTCTCGGCCACTCGGCCGAGTAGCCGAGACGTAGGACGAAGGTGATGGGCACCGACCTGTAAGCGCGGGGTACGAGGCGCTGGAGGGAGGGCGGCTGAGCGGTCCCGACATTGCAAGTTTGAAGGGCAGCGAAGGCGAGTTCGACACTTCACACCTACGGCACTTTGGCTACTTCTACTCAAGTCACGACGGCGGCTGATTCCCGTCTCGTCCAGGATGTCGCGCGCCAGGTCTCGCGGCGCGTCGTCGGTCAGGAATACATGATTGACCGACTTCTCATCAGTCTTCTCACCGGCGGCCACGTGCTGCTCGAGGGCGTGCCCGGACTGGCGAAAACGCTGACGGTCCGCACCCTCGCCGAGACGATCCACACGACCTTCCACCGCATTCAATTCACTCCGGATTTGTTGCCTGCCGACGTAGTCGGAACGCAGGTGTACGATCAATCAACCGGAAAATTCTCGGTGAAGCAGGGACCGATCTTCGCCAACATCCTTCTCGCCGACGAGATCAACCGCGCGCCGGCGAAGGTGCAGGCGGCGCTGCTCGAGGCGATGCAGGAGAAGCAGGTCACGATCGGCGGGACGACGTTCAAGCTCGAGGAGCCGTTTCTCGTGCTGGCGACGCAGAACCCGATCGAGCAGGAAGGCACCTATCCGCTTCCCGAAGCGCAGGTCGACCGGTTCATGCTCAAGTTGCGTGTCGGATATCCGTCACGCGATGAAGAGAAAGAGATCATGCGACGCATGGCCGGCGGCGAGCCGATCGAGATCGATGCCGTCGCGCAGCCGCAGCAGATCCTCGAGGCGCGGCACCGGATCACCGAGCTGTACATGGACGAGCGGATCATGGACTACATCGTCGACATCGTACACGCGACGCGCGAGCCGGCGGCGGCGGGTTTGGCCGACTTGGCACCGCTGATCGAGTTCGGTGCGAGTCCGCGCGCGACAATCTCACTGGCCCAGGCGTCGCGTGCGCACGCGTTCCTGCGCGGCCGCGCGTTCGTGACGCCGGACGACGTAAAGGCGATCGCCCCCGACGTGCTCCGTCATCGCGTGCTCACGACGTACGAGGCCGAGGCCGAGGACGTGACGAGCGACAACATCGTGACGCGCGTTTTGGCCAAGATCGAGAGTCCGTGATCATGGGCGGTCGGCGGTGGGCGGTCGGCGGTGGGCGATGAGCCCCATGTTTGGATTTCTGCGCCGCAAGGGATCGAAACGCGGTGAGGCGAGTCGTCCATCGCCCATCGCCCACCGCCCATCCTCCACATCCCCATCCGTACCGCCCGAAATCCTCAAGCAGGTCAAGCTCCTCGAGCTGCGCACACGCGGATTGGTGAACTCGCTCTTCACCGGCGAGTACCGCTCGGTGTTCAAGGGGCAAGGGATGGAGTTCGCCGAGGTGCGCGAGTATCAGGCGGGCGACGAGGTGCGGAGCATCGATTGGAACGTCACAGCGCGCATGCAGCGGCCGTACGTCAAGCGCTACATCGAGGAGCGTGAGCTGACGGTGATGCTCGCCGTCGACGTGTCAGGCTCCGAGCGATTCGGGACGCGACGACGCTTCAAGAGCGAAGTGGCGTCCGAGTTGGCCGCGGTGCTGGCGATGTGCGCCATTCGCAACAACGATCGGGTGGGCGGGTTGATGTTCACCGATCGCATCGAGCACGTCGTGCCGCCGCGCAAGGGACGACGGCACGCGCTCCGCCTCATCCGCGACATCCTCGCGTTCGAGCCGACGGGGCGCGGCACCGACATCGGCGGCGCGACCGAGTATCTGAACAAGATGCTCGCCCACAAGGCGATCATCTTTCTCGTCTCTGACTTTCTCGGCGCCGACATCGAGCGTCCGATGAAGCTCCTCGCACAGCGGCACGATCTCGTCGCCGTGACGGTCGAAGATCCGAGCGAGCGAGTCCTGCCGGACATTGGTCTCGTCCGCCTCGTCGATCCGGAAACGGGCGCAACGCTCGACGTCGACACGAGCAATCCCGTCGTCCGCAAGGCGTTCGATGTTCGCGTCGCCGACGAAGCAAGCAAGCGTCGGCATCTGCTGCGACGCCTCGCGATCGACGAGATCCCGGTCGCGACGGACAAAGGAACCATGGAGCCGCTGCTCCGCTTTTTCCGCCAGCGCGAGACGAGGATCCGGATGTGACGACTCGGCGACTTGGCCGGGTGCCCGCTTGCGGGCGCATGGCGGCTCGGCGACTCGGCCTTGTAACGACGATGGTTCTGTTACCGTCCATGGCCCTCGCGCAACAGATCCCCGTCAAAGCGGGGGTCACGATCGCGCCGGACAGCGTGCGCATCGGTGATCCATTTCATATCACCGTCGGCGTACGGGCGCCGGTGGGCGCGTCGATCGAGTTCCCGCGCGTCCTCGACTCGACCGCGACGGTTCAATCGCTCGATCCGGTGGCGGTGCGGACCAGCGCCGATACGGCGGCCGTCGAGCAGTATGCGGAGTATCGGGTCGCCGCGTGGGACGTCGGGAAGCAGCCGATCCGTCTCGAGGACGTGCTCGTTCGATTCAACGGCGCCACGCGACGGATCCCGATCGCGGGATACACCGTGTTCGTCCGCAGCGTGCTGCCCAAGGACAGTGCGCAGCGTGTGCCGAAGCCGCCGCGCGCCTTGTTCGAGCCGGGAATGTTCCCGTGGTGGGTCTGGGCGCTCATCGCCGCGGCGATCATCGGCCTCATTCTGTGGTGGATGCGACGTCGCCGGCGCAAGAAGCCGGCGCTGGCGATTGTCGTCGATCCGTACGAGCGCGCGGAAGCGGAATTCCAGCGCATCGAGGCGTTGGGTCTCATCGATGCCGGCGAGCGTGGGCGCTACGTCGCGCTGATGATCGAAGTGCTGCGCGACTATCTGTCGGCGCGCTACGCCGAGGCGTCCCTCGCGTTGACGAGCACGGAGCTGGAGCGGGCCGTCGGCCACCTGCCCCATGTCCCACAGGACAGACTCATGCGCGTGCTGACCGACGCCGATCTGATCAAGTTCGCGCGCCGGCCCGTGAGCGGAGAGCGGGCGCGTGAGCTCGGGCGTGAGGCCCGCGCGATCGTCGGCATTGAACATCGCGCATCGCAGCCGACGCCGGCCGTGACCAAGGCGGCCGCATGATCTCCATCGGATCGATCCAGTTCGCGACGCCGTGGGTGTTGCTGTTTCTGATCGTGCTGCCGATGTGGTGGATTATCCGGCGCCGTCGGAAAGCACCGGCGATCGTGTTCTCGCGCGTCTCCGTGCTGGCCGCCGGTCCGCGCGCCGGCCGGAAGACGACGCTCTTTCTCTTCCTGTTTCGAAATCTGCTGCTGGCGTCGATGATCGTCGCGCTGTCGCGGCCGCGCTCGGGCGCGCATGCCGAGGACGTGACCAGCGAGGGCATCAACATCGTGCTCGCGATCGATCTCTCGAGCTCGATGCTGGCGCAGGACTTCCAGCCGCAGAACCGCCTCGAGGTCGCGAAGGACGTCGTCAAACGATTCATCACGGCGCGGTCGAGCGACCGCATCGGCGTCGTCGCGTTCGCCGCCGAAGCGCTGACGCAAGTTCCGCTCACGACGGACTATCCAGTCGTCACGGGCGCGGTGGACAATCTCGCGGCAGGACAGCTCGAGGACGGGACGGCGATCGGCACCGCGATCGCCACCGCGGCGAACCGGCTGCGCGACGCCCCCGGCCGCTCGCGCGTGATGATCCTGCTCACCGACGGTGAGAACAATCGCGGCTCGATCGATCCGCGCACCGCGGCGAAGGCGGCCGCGGTGTTCGGCATCAAGATTTACACGATCGGCGTCGGCACGGAGGGCATGGCGCCGGTACCGGTGGGCCGCGGCCTGTTCGGGCTGCGCTATGAAAACCGTCTCGTGCGGATCGACGAGCCCTTGCTTGTCGACATCGCGAAGACCACTGGGGGCCGTTACTACCGGGCGCGCGACGCCGCCGCGCTGCAGCGCATCTATCAAGAGATCAATCAGCTCGAGCGCGAGCCCGTGCGCACGCGCTCGTACGTGCGCTACACGGAGCTCTTCCACTGGCCGCTCTATCTCGCGGCGCTCGCGCTCGTGTCCGAGCTGCTTCTCGCGGCGCGTCGAGGGCCGCTGCCATGACGATGAGCGACATTACGTTCGATCATCTCTGGCTGCTGCCGTTGGCGGTGCTTTTGCCGCTCCTGTCGATCCTCGTGCTGCGCCACGCCTACCGTCAGCGTCGGGCGCGCCTACAGCGTCTCGGCAACATTGACGTCGTCACACGGCTCATTCCGCCCAACACGCTGGCCCGTCCGGGCTGGCGAATGGCGCGCCTGGGATTCGCCAGCGCGCTCGTCGGCGTCGCGGTGTCCGGGCCGCGCTGGGGAGACGAGCGCAGCGTCGTGCGATCGCGCGGCATCGACATGGTGCTCGCGCTCGATGCCTCGCTTTCGATGATGGCGCAAGACGACAAGCCGAGCCGGCTGGAGCGCATGAAGCAGGAGGTCCGCCGGCTTCGCGCGCTGTCGCCTGGCGACCGGATGGGCGTGTTGGCCTTTGCCGGACGCAGCTACGTTTTGTCACCGCTCACGATCGACGAAGGTGCCCTGGACCTGTTCCTCGACAACCTGGATCCTTCGGTGGTGGGGCAGGCGGGCAGCTCGCTGGCGCGGACCATCCGTCAGGGGGTCGATCTGCTGACCGTGTCGAACGGTGGCGCGGATCGCGCGCTGGTCGTCATGAGCGATGGTGAGGCGTTCGAGCCGACCGAGGACATCGTTACCGAGGCCAAGCGCGCCGCCACGCAGGGGATCAGCGTAGTGACGGTGGGCTTTGGTACCACCGCCGGGGCGACCATTCCGATCAAGAACCCCGACGGATCGATGACGGTGAAAAAGGACGAGAATGGAACGACGGTTGTGACCCAGTACCATCCTGAGCTACTCAAGGCGGCCGCCGACGGAGCGGGCGGGACCTTCATCGAAGCCGGAGAGACCGACAAGGCGGCGCGGATCAAGTCGTCGCTTGCCACCTTGCGCACGCAAGCGCGCGCGAGCCTCGGCGGCGAGTCGAAGACGCCGCGCTTTCAGTGGTTCCTCTTTCCGGCGTTTTTCCTCCTGCTGCTGGATACGCTGTTGATCGAGCGTCGCGGCCGGCGCGCGCCCCGGCCGGCCTCGGCGGAAACGGCCGCAGCCGCGGGTCTCGTATTCGCCCTGTTCATGAGCGGGTGCGCGCGATTTACGCGCAATCAGCAGGCGGCGGCGTCATTCCATTCCGGCCAGTACGCCCGCGCGGCGTCGCTCTATCGCGACGCGATCGCCGCCGGCGACAAGTCGGAGGAAACGCTCTACAACTTTGGCACCTCGCTCGTCGCGGGCGACTCGAATTCTTCGGCCACAGAGGTCTTGGGCCGAGCGAGCGAGAGCAAGAAAGAGGAGGCGCGCTTCCGGTCGCTATTCAATCTCGGACTGGCGCATCTCAAGCCCGGTCTCGCGGCGCAAGAAGGCCAAGACGGTGGTGAGCTCGACTCGACGCTCGCCGTGTACAAGAAAGCGATTCTGATGCGCCCGAACGACCTCGACGCGAAGTGGAATTACGAGCTCGCGCTGCGCAAAAAACAGCAGGGCGGTGGTGGAGGAGGCGGTGGTGGCGGCGGCGGCGGCGGCGGTGGATCGAACAAGCCGCAGGGACAGTCGCCGCAACCGCAGGGCGGGCTCGGACAGCAACAGGCGGAGCAACTGCTCGGCAGCGCGGCGCGCGAAGAGCGCGACGTGCAGGCGAAGAAGCAGAAGCAGAATCGCGTCGAGCCGCCGCCCGGAGGAAAGGACTGGTGATCTCGTCGCTCGCGCTCGTCGCCCAGTTGGCGATCGCCGTGCACGCGCCCGAGGCGGCGGCGGCGTGCGACGTCGTCGAGATCAGCGTCGCGGCGAGCGCTCCGGGGAACGCGGGCCCGCAAGTCATTCCGCCGCCGTTCGGCGGCTTCGATATTCTCCGCTCGACCGTGTCGCCCCACGTTCGCTATTCGCGTGAGCAGAACACGACGACCGTCGAGCACACCTACGTGCTGACGACCGACCACATCGGTGTCTACACGATCCCGTCGTTCGAAGCGCGGCTCGGCAACGTGGTCTCGCGCTCGCGACCGGTGCAGATCGCCATCACACCGGCGACCGGCCGACCACCGCTGCCCGCGGTCATCGCGCGCGCGCGTGTGGACACGAGCCTCGAGGTGAACTTCCGCGCGCTCAGCAAACCGGAAACGGTGTACGTCGGGCAGCAGGCGAATTATGAGGTCGCCGTCTTTCTCAACTCGACCGTTCGTGATCGCTTGCGGCGAAACCCCACGTTCTTTCCGCCCGACATGCAATCGATGCTCGCCTACGATCTGCCGACGCGAGGTGTACCGCCGCGACGGCAAGTCGGCGAGCACTGCTTCGACGCGCTCGTCTATCAGCGCGCGCTCTTCCCGTTGATGCCGGGGCGGTTCGCGATCCCGCCGGCGCAACTCGTCTACTCGCTTCCGCTGTCGGCGAGCTTCTTCAGCCGCGAAGAGACGCACGAGCTCCAGACCGACAGCACGGTCATCGTCGCCGTCGAGCCGCCGGCCTCGGGTCGCCCGTCGGACTTCGGTGGTGCGGTGGGAAGTCTCCGCGTCGCCGCAAAGCTCGACACGAGTGTGTCGCGCGTCGGCGATCCGATGCTGCTCACCGTACGCGTGTCCGGGACGGGCAACGTGAAGCTGTTTCCGCGACCCGCGGTCGGTGTGTCGTGGGCGTCGCTCGTGAAAGGCGACGAGCGCGTGCAGGTGGACACGACGGCTCGCCGTATCGCCGGCTCCAAGGAATTCGATTGGGTGCTGACGCCGCGTGTCGCCGGAGAGCTCGACTTGCCGCCGATCAAATACGGCTACTTCAATCCGGACTCGCGCCGCTACGAGGTCGCCTCGACGAATCCAACGCACGTCCGCATCGGGACGGGGACGCTGGCATCGGGCGACACCTCGAGGACGGAGACGCTATTGCCGCTGAGGCCGCGATATCGTGGCGCTCCGCGCGCGCCGGTTCACGAGCATCCCGTGTTCTGGGCCTTGCTCGCGCTCGCGCCCATCCCGGCGCTGACCCTCAAGCGGGGAGAGCGGCGGAAACGCGGCCCGTCGTCGGAGCGTGCGGCGAAGGCGATTCCGATCATGGCGCTGCTCCGCGACGCCGGACGCGCGCGGAACGCGTCTGAAGTGCGGCGCGCCTACACGCGCTCACTGGCGGACCGACTCAACCTGTCGCCCGACGTCTTCACCCGGCCCGGAAGCGTCACTCGCGCGCTTCGGCGTCGCGGCGTTTCGACGGCGACGGCGCAGGACGCCGAGCGCTTTCTGCGCGAGTTGGACGAAGCGGCTTTCTCGTCGGCGGGCGCATTCCCCGAGGACGCGGCTCGGCGCGCGGCCAAGCTGTGCAAGACGATCGACGACGAGGCGCTGCCCCGCGACTACGGCTTCGGACGCATGATGGGCATCGTCGCCGTGCTCGCGCTCTCGGCGGTCGCCGGCGGCGTGGCGATCGCGCACGCGAAGGGCGTGGCCGACGCGCGCCGTTTCTTCGACGACGGCGTGGCGGCGTACAGCCAGCACAACTTCACGGCGGCGCGCGAATCGTTCGTCGCATCGGTCAACGCCGAGCCGCGCGCGCCGGACGCATGGGCCAATCTCGGGACGGCGTCGTGGGCGGTTTCCGACACGGCGCGCAGCGTCGCCGCTTGGCAGCGGGCACTTCGCATGGAGCCGCTCGCGTCCGACGTTCGCGACCGCGTGGAGCTCGTCCACTCGCTCGCGTGGGATAGCGCGGGATGGGTTCCTCCGCTTCCGGCCGCGTGGGTGTTCAATCTCGGCGCGGGGCTGTGGCTCGTCGTCTGGCTCGTCGCCGCGATTCGTGCTTCGCGGCGCCTGGCGTGGCGCTCATTCGAGCTGACGCTCGCCGCGGCGACGTCGGTCCTGTTGCTCATCGGCGGCTTCGTCCTCGCCGACCGCGCATCCGGCCGCCACGTCGCCGTCATGCGCCGCACCGAATCACTGAGCGTTGACCCACAACTCGGCGGTGAACGCGGTCCGACGGGATTGATCGGTGAGGTAGTTCGGATCACCGGGCAGCAAGGCGCCTGGGTGCGTGCGGTGTTGGATGACGGGCGCGAGGGGTGGGTGGAGAGTTCCGTCGTCATCGACCTGGATCGTGCGGCGGGCCTAGAGTAAGGAGCGCGCGCGCGCCTTCGGCGCGCGCTGGGGGCATGCTCGCTGGCGCTCGCTGGCGACACGGCCGCTGAAGCGCCCGTGCTCCCAACGAGCGAAGCGAGCGTTCCTCCAGTACTTTTTGCCCATGACGTTGTCACGCATCGCAATCCTTCCCAGCGCCGTCGCCGACCAGATCGCCGCGGGAGAGGTCGTCGAGCGGCCGGCGTCCGTCGTCAAGGAGCTGATCGAGAACGCGCTGGACGCAGGCGCGACGTCGATCGATCTGGCGATCGAGGAAGGTGGGCGGCAGACGATTCGCGTGAGCGACGACGGGCATGGCATGGGGCCGGAGGACGCAGCGCTCGCGCTCGAACGGCATGCGACGTCGAAAATCCGTTCGGCGCGCGATCTGGTCGGGGTGCGGAGCTTCGGCTTTCGCGGTGAGGCACTGGCGGCGATTTCGTCGGTGTCGCAGCTCGAGCTCGAGACGGCGCCCGAGGACGGAGCGGGTACGCTCGTTCGGGCGAGCGGTGGCACGGTGACCGACGTCGGTTCGACGGCGCGACGACAAGGCACGACGGTGAGGGTGTCACGCCTGTTCTTCAATGCGCCGGCGCGGCTCAAGTTCCTGCGCAGCGCGCGGGCGGAGTGGCGCGCGGTGCTCGACGTCGTCGGCACGATGGCGCTGACGCGCCGCGATGTCCGCGTCACGCTCGAGCACGACGGCAAGACTGTTCTCGTTCTCCCGCGAAGCTCGACGCTTCGCGACCGCCTCGCCGCGGTGTACGGCGCCGACTTCGCGGCGCGGTTGCTTCCGGTCAATGACGTCTCCGGCATGGTCCACGTTGCCGGTCTCGTCGAGCGGCCGGCGGACGTCGGCACGGGAACGCGGCGCGTTTTTCTCTCGGTGAACGGGCGCGCCGTCCGCGACACGGGGATCGTGCGCGCCGCTGAAGCCGCGTATCGATCGACGATCCCGGCCGGCGTGCGGCCGACGCTCTTTCTCGACGTCGTCGTCGGCGCGGAGATGGTCGACGTCAACGTGCATCCCGCGAAGGCCGAGGTGCGATTCTCGGACCGGTGGCAAATCGAGCGCGTCGTCGAAGCCGCGGTGCGACGCGCGCTCGGCACCTTCGAAGCGGGCGGCTTTCTCGGGCGCGCGCAGTGGACGACGAGCGCGCCACCGCCGCCGGTCGTCGTCGACGTCGAGACGCTCACGTATGTCCCGAGCCAACCGGCCGACGGATTGTTCGGCGGGTCGGAGGCGAACGGTGTGGAAGCGGCCACCCTCACCGAGAGCGAACCTGCTGCGGTCGAGCGGGACGACGAGCCCGTTCCGCCGCTCTTTCAGCTCCGCAACACCTACATCGCGTTCGAGCACGACCACGGCATGGTGCTGATCGATCAACATTCCGCGCACGAGCGGGTCTTGTTCGAGCGGTTCATGAACGTGCTCGAGCGCGGCGAGCACCCGGGGCAGCGGCTGCTCTTTCCGATGACGTTGCATCTCGGACCCGCTGAAGCCGAAGCGTATGAGCGTGACCGGGAAGTGCTCGATCAACTCGGCTTCGAGATCGAGGGATTCGGCGGACACACGCTCATCGTGCGCGCGGTGCCGATGCCGCATCCCCGCTTCGATCCCGAACGCTGCTTGCGAGAGACGCTGGCGGCGATCGCCGGAGACCGCGACGCCGGGGCGCATCAGCGCCACGAGCGACTCGCCGCGACCGTCGCGTGCAAAGCGGCGATCAAAGCGGGCGAGGCGCTTTCGCCGTCGGAGATGCGAGCGCTCTTCGTCGCATTGCGCGATACGACGCTTCCCGCCCACGACGTCCACGGCCGCTCGACGATCGTCCAACTGACCTGGGACGAACTTGACCGACGTTTCGGCCGACGCTGACGTTCGCGTGATCTGCGGCCCCACGGCCGCCGGAAAGAGCGCCGTTGCGTTATGGCTGGCCGAGCGCGAACCGACGACGATCGTCAGCGCGGATTCGCGACAGGTGTACCGCGGCTTCGACATCGGGACGGCCAAGCCGACCGTCGAGGAGCGCGCGCGCGTTCCGCACCTCGGCATCGACATCGCGCAACCCACGGAGCGCTCCTCGGCGGCGGCGTGGGCGGAGCATGCATCGTCGTGGATCGAAGCGGCGCGGCAAGAGGGGAGGGAACCGCTCATCGTCGGCGGAACGGGGCTCTATCTCCGCGCGCTGTTCGAAGGCTTGTTCGACGAGCCGCCGCTCGATGCCGCCTCACGACGAGGGCTCGAGCGCGTGCTCGCGACCTTCGACATTCACGAGCTCCGCCGATGGACGCTCGCACTCGATCCCGATCGGGGCCATCTCGGTCGGACGCAGTTGCTGCGCGCCGTCGAGATCGCGCTCCTCACCGGACGACGGATGAGCGAGCTGCACCGCGAGCGGCCCAGGCCAGCGCGTTGGCGCGCCCGCTATCTTCTGGTGGACCCTGGGCCGTCGCTCGCGGATCGCATCGCCGCGCGTCTCGACCGAATGCTCGACAACGGCTGGCCGCGCGAGGTGCAGCGACTGATGACAATGGTTCCGGCGTCGGCGCCGGCGTGGAACGCAACGGGCTACGACATTCTGCGACGCGAGGAGCTCGGCGAGCTATCGCCGGAAGCGGCGCGCGACGCCGTGCTCATTCAGACTCGCCAGTACGCCAAGCGGCAGCGCACCTGGTTTCGACACCAGCTGCCTCAGGATGTCGTGACGCGCCTCGATCCGACTGTACCGACCTGGCAGTCCGAAGCCGCGGCGTGGTCCGAGGCGGTGCGAGCCACGCGAGGCAACGCCGCGTGAAGATCGGGATCACCTGCTATCCGACGTACGGTGGCTCCGGCGCGCTCGCCACGGAGCTCGGCATCGCGCTCGCGCATCGCGGGCACGAGGTCCACTTCATTACTTATAAGCAACCGTTCCGGCTCCCGTCATTTACCCCGCGAATCTATTTCCACGAGGTGGACGTCGGACGGTATCCGCTGTTCGAGTATCCGCCGTACGATCTGGCGCTCGCCGTGCGCATGCACGAGGTCACGCTCGCTCACGGACTGGACCTGCTACACTGTCACTATGCGATTCCGCACGCGACGAGCGCGTGGATCGCAAAGGAGATGCTGCGCCCGGCCCGCCCGGACATTCGCGTCGTCACGACACTCCACGGCACGGACATCACCATTGTCGGCCAGGATCCGTCGTTCCGGCCGATCACCAAGTTCTCGATCGAGAAGTCCGATGGACTCACCGCTGTGTCGCGCTATCTCCAAACGGAGACGCTGACGACGTTCGGATGCACGGCCTGCCGCATCGAGGTGATCCCGAACTTCGTCGATCCGAACGTCTACGACCGGTCGCGGTACACCTCCATTCTCGACGAGCAGGTGACCTCGGACACGCGCGTGCTGATGCACGTGTCGAATTTCCGTCCCGTCAAACGCGTGCGCGACGTCGTCCGTATCTTCGCGCGCGTCGCCAAGGAAGTGCCGTCGGTGCTGGTCATGGTCGGCGATGGACCAGATCGCGTAGACGCCGAAGCAGAAGTCCGTGAGCTGGGCATTCAGGAAAAGGTGTTTTTCCTCGGAAAGATCGACGCCGTCGCCCCGTTGCTCGCCGGCGCGGACCTCTTTCTGCTGCCGTCGGACAGCGAATCGTTCGGCTTGAGCGCGCTCGAGGCGTTGGCGTCGGGGGTGCCGGTGATCGGCACACGCGCCGGTGGGCTGCCCGAAGTCGTGCGCGACAACGAGACGGGGTTCCTGTGCCCGGTGGGCGATATCGACGGCATGTCGGAAGCGGCACTCGGGATTCTTCGTGACCGCGATCGGTGGAACACGATGAGCGCCCTCGCCGCGCGCGACGCACGCGAGCGGTTCAACCTCGAATCGATCGTCGGCTTGTACGAGTCATTTTACGAGTACACGCTGTCCCTCCCATCGACCACGCAGCGCGGCGAGACCACCAGACCAGCAACGACGTGATTCTGCCTCTACCCACCGGGCTGACCGCCGTGCCCGTTTCCGAAGGACTGTCGATCGGGCAATCGATCATCCTCGGCATCATCGAAGGGCTCACGGAATTCCTCCCCATCTCATCGACGGCGCACCTGGTCCTCGCGTCGCACGCGATGCGGCTGGTCGAGACGGAATTCCTCAAGAGCTTTCAGATCATCATCCAGCTCGGCGCGATTCTGTCGGTCGTCGTGCTGTACTGGAAAAAGTTCCTGAACTGGGAGGTCTTCAAGAAGCTCGTCGTCGCATTCATCCCGACGGGCATCATCGGCCTCACCGTGTACAAGGTCCTCAAGAGCTATTTGCTGGGGAACCTGCGTGTGACTCTCGCCTCGCTGCTCGTCGGCGGCATCGTGCTCATCGTGTTCGAGCGATTCAGCCGGGGAACCGAGGCGGACGTCGATTTCTCGGAGATCACCTACCGCAAGGCGCTGTTGATCGGCCTGTGGCAGAGCGTCTCGATCATCCCCGGGGTCTCACGCGCCGCGGCGACGATCATCGGCGGCATGACCGTCGGGGTGAGCAAGCGAACGATCGTCGAGTTCTCGTTCATGCTCGCGGTGCCGACGATGCTTGCCGCGAGTGGGCTCGAGCTGCTCAAGAACCATTCGGCGATCTCGGAGAATGTGCCGGGCCTCGCCGTGGGCTTCATCGTGAGCTTCGTGATGGCGATCGCGGCGATCAAGTCGTTCCTCGCCTACGTGAAGAAGCGGGACTTCCGCGCTTTCGGCTGGTACCGTGTCGTCCTCGCCGTCGTCTACTTCTTCGTCTTTGTCCGATAAGCACGCGGCGACGCACGTCGTCAGACTCGAGGAAGTCGGTTCGACGCTGGACGTGGCGCACCAGCTCGCGGCAGCCGGCGCCGAGGGAGGAACGCTCATCGTCGCCGACGCGCAAACCGCCGGGCGCGGACGGATGGGACGATCGTGGCGATCGGAGCGCGGCGCCGGGATCTGGCTCACGCTCATCGAGCGCCCGCGCGACCCGTCGGGCTTGGAGGTCCTGTCGCTCCGCGTTGGACTTGCGTTGGCGCGGGAGCTCGACGCGTTCGCGGCGGAGCCGGTGCGCCTCAAGTGGCCGAACGACTTGTACGTGACCGGACGAAAGCTGGGCGGCGTTCTGATCGAGGCGCGATGGCGGGAGCAAAACCTGGAATGGCTCGCGGTCGGCGTCGGCATCAACCTGCGTCCGCCCGTGAGCGAGCCGAACGCCATCGGTCTTCGTGAAGGAATGTCGCGTGATGATGTGCTCGAGCGAATCGTGCCGTCCATTCGCACCGCCGCGGCGCACGGTGGTCCGCTCGACCGCGACGAGCTCGCCGCATTTGCGGACCGAGACATGGCGGCCGGACGGCGCTGCATCGAGCCGGTCGCGGGGATCGTGCGCGGCATCACGCCGAGCGGCGCGCTCGTGGTGGAGGTAGGTTTGTCGGACGGAAACGGATCGACGATGACCGAGGTCCGTGCGGGTTCTCTGGTGCTGGATGAGGGGGCGGGGGGAGGGACCGACCGGTGATTCTCGTTTTCGATGTCGGCAACACCGAGCTCACGATCGGCTTGTTCAGCGACTCCGAGCTGCGCGGCGACTGGCGCATCATGACGGACGTGGCGCGCACGCCGGACGAATTCGGCGTGCTCCTTCGATCGCTGCTCGTTGCGTCGGAGTTTCCGGCGGACGTGGTCGACGACGTCGCGATCGGTTCGGTCGTCCCTCGCGTCACGGGACCACTGACTGAAGCGTGCCGGCGCTACTTTCGCGTGGGCGAGCCACTGATCATCGACGCGCGCTCGCCGCTGCCGATTCGGTTGGACGTAGACGAGCCGCTCACCGTCGGCGCGGATCGATTGATCAACACGCTCGCTGCCAGCCGGCTGTTCGAGCGCGACGCGATCGTGGTCGACATGGGGACCGCCACAACGTTCGACTGCACGACCTCCGACGGCGTCTTCCTTGGCGGCGTGATCGCGCCGGGTATCTTGACGTCAGCGGAGACGCTGACGCGGCGCACGTCCAAGTTGCCGGCGACCGAGCTCGCGGTGCCGCCGCGCGTGATCGGACGTCGCACCGAGGAGTGCATCCAGGCGGGCGTGATGTTCGGCGCCGCCGAGTCGATCGACGGTATCGTGCGCCGAATCAAGCAAAGTTGGCCGCGCACCGAGGTGCCGATGGTCGTGGCGACGGGTGGTCTGGCGGAAACGATGGGAACGCTGTGCCGGTCGTTCGATCGCGTGGAGCCTCATCTCACGCTGCAGGGCCTGCAGATCGCCCATTCGTTGCTGCGCCGGGTAAGTCGCGTCATCTAAGCGATTTAGCGGCAAGAAATTGCGGCTCAGCTCGCGCGCGCCGCACACCCGCCGCTTGACCGGGCGTCCAGCCCCCCGTAGTATCCAATGGTTAGCACTCTCGAGTCGAGAGTGCTAAGGTAATTTTTCATCTACCGCTGTAGTCGCAGCCATAGCAAGGAGGAGCAAACCGCATGGCCACCAAGACCAGTGTGAAGGTCAGCCCCTTGGCCGACCGCGTCGTCATCCGTGCACTCGAAGAGACGGAGCAGATGCGCGGTGGTCTGTACATCCCCGATACCGCGAAGGAAAAGCCGCAGCAGGGCGAGATCGTCGCCGTGGGCCCTGGCCGGTTCGAGAAGGACAAGCGCGTCCCGATGGACGTGAAGGTCGGCGACAAGGTGCTGTACGGGAAGTACAGCGGCACCGAAGTCACGATCGACAACGAGCAGTTCCTGATCTTGAGAGAGAGCGACGTTCTGGCGGTCATCGGATAGGTCCCAGGTCCCTGGTCCCAGGTCCTAGGTGAACGGCGCACGCTGTTACTCCTGAGACCCGAGACCTAAGACCAGAGACCGCGAGAGCGCGTCAATCAGAGATCGCTATTAAGCGTATTCAGACCGACCCAATCAACCCACTAATCCAGACTCTTATGGCCGCTAAAGAACTCCATTTCAATGTCGACGCGCGCGCCGCTTTAAAGCGCGGTGTCGATCAGCTGGCCGAGGCGGTGAAGGTCACCCTCGGTCCGAAGGGCCGGAATGTCGTCATCGACAAGAAATTCGGCGCCCCGACCGTCACCAAGGACGGCGTCACCGTCGCGAAGGAGATCGAGCTCTCCGATCCGCTCGAGAACATGGGCGCGCAGATGGTGAAGGAAGTCGCGACCAAGACCTCCGATCTCGCCGGCGACGGCACCACCACGGCGACCGTGCTCGCCCAGGCGATCTTCCGCGAAGGCCTCAAGAACGTCACGGCCGGCTCCAACCCGATGGCGATCAAGCGCGGCATCGACCAGGCCGTCGCCGCGGTCGTCGCTGAGCTGAAGAAGATCAGCGTTCCGACGTCGGGCAAGAAAGAGATCGCCCAGGTCGGCGCGATCTCGGCGAACAACGATCAGGAGATTGGCAACCTGATCGCCGACGCGTTCGACAAGGTCGGCAAGGACGGCGTCATCACCGTCGAAGAGGCCAAGGGCCTCGAGACGACGCTGGAGACGGTCGAAGGCATGCAATTCGACCGCGGCTACGTGTCGCCCTACTTCGTCACCGATCCGGAAAAGATGGAAGCGGTGCTCGAGGACGCGATGATTCTCATCCACGACAAGAAGGTCTCGTCGATGAAGGATCTGCTCCCGGTGCTCGAGAAGGTCGCCCAGCAGGGGCGCCCGCTGCTTATCATCGCAGAGGACGTCGAGGGTGAGGCGCTGGCGACGTTGGTCGTCAACAAGCTGCGCGGCACGCTCAAGGTCGCGGCTGTAAAGGCCCCGGGCTTCGGCGATCGTCGCAAGGCGATGCTGCAGGACATCGCGGTCCTGACCAACGGTCAGGTGATCAGCGAGGAAGTCGGCTTCAAGCTCGAGAACGCGGTGGTCACGGACCTCGGTCGGGCGAAGCGCATCGTCGTCGACAAGGACAACACGACGATCATCGACGGCGCCGGTGCGGACGACAAGATCCAGGGTCGCATCAAGGAGATCCGGGTCGCGATCGACAGCAGCACGTCCGATTACGACAAGGAGAAGCTCCAGGAGCGTCTGGCGAAGCTCGCCGGCGGTGTGGCGGTGATCAACGTCGGCGCGGCGACGGAAGCCGAGATGAAGGAAAAGAAGGCTCGCGTCGAGGACGCGCTCCACGCGACCCGCGCCGCGGCCGAGGAAGGCATCGTGCCGGGCGGCGGTGTGGCGTTCATCCGCGCGCAGCGCGCGCTCAAGACGCTCAAGCTGGCCGAGGCCGACGAGCAGATTGGCGTCGACATCGTGCGTCGTGCGATCGAGGAGCCGATCCGCATGATCGTCCAGAACGCGGGCGGTGAAGGCTCGATCGTCGTCGAGAAGGTACGTGGCTCGAAGGACGACGCGTTCGGCTACAACGCGCTCACCGACACGTACGAGAACCTCGTACAGGCGGGCGTGATCGATCCGACGAAGGTGTCGCGTACGGCGCTCCAGAACGCGGCGTCGATCGCGGGCCTACTGCTCACGACCGAAGCGTTGGTCGTTGAAAAGAAGGAAGACAAGCCGGCCGCGGGTGGTCCGCCGGGCGGCGGCATGGGCGGGATGTACTAAGGTCTGCCGACCAATAGACAAGACGGGGTCGCGCGACGAGCGCGGCCCCGTTTTTCATTGAACGCCTAGAGGCGAGCGGAGGCCCTGACGAAGCTTTACAAAAGCTTGATTGGAATTGGGACCGGAACCCGCGAGCGTTATGCCATGCGAATTGCTATCGGTAGGCGGCTCGCGCTCGTGGCGCTCGCTGCGTGCGTCCACACTTCCGGTCCGACTGTAAGCGTCGTCCCGGGTCTGGCAGTCAAACTCAACGTCTCTCGAGGCCCTGACACCGTCGTCTATCGCCGTTCGATCACCCGCGCCGGCCGAGATTCGGTCACGGGCACACGAACGGTCGTCATGCGCGTTGTCGCCGGCCAGGATCGAACACGCCTCCTCGAAGTCGCACAGCGATTCCCGGGCGGCGGCGGGATGATCGTCGACACCGCTCTCGCCGAGCTATCGAATGCGCGCGCGGTCGGCCATCGCTCGCACCAACCAACGCGCACGATGTCGTTCGACTTCGACAGCAGTGCAGCGACCGGAAGTGTTACCATCAGCCCGGCGTCGCCCGACTCGGCTCCGCGCCTGGAACGCGTCCGGCAGAACCTTGGCGGACCGATCTTCGACTCGAACATCATCGAGATGGTGGTTGCCGGGCTTCCGCTGGCGACGAACTTCACAACCGAGCTGCCGTTCTTCATTTACGAGCGCGGAGGGCGCGTCCCGATGCGCGTCGCCGTTCAGGAGCGCGCCGTGGTGCAGTTTCCGGCGCTTGGCAGCCGCGAAGCGTGGCTCGTGTCGGTGGATGTTCCAGGCGCACCGGCCACGGTGTGGGTCGACGCGAGGACGCGCGACGTCCTACGGGTACGATACGACTTGCGCGCCCAAGGAATGGCGTTTACGGATGATCGCACGACACCGCTTCCGCCGAGGCACGGCTGAGCGAGAAGTAGAAACGGGCCGCCGAAAGGCGGCCCGTTTTGCTTCTCCGATGATCGGCGCCGAGACCCGTTACTGAGTCTTCGTCGCCTCAAATTTCACCTTCGCGAGCACCGAATCGGGCTTCGACGCGAGCACGGAGACGACCGTGCCCGTCCATGTGTTGCCGGACAGCCGGCCCACGACGTGATCGATCTGCTTCGGGGCTTTCGGGGGGGTGTGGGCTGCCGACACCCACATGACGCTGTCGGCGCTCAGCGTGTACGTGTAATCGACGGTGTCCTTCGGGGCTGCCGCGTTTACGCACTTCGACACGTTGCTGCCGGCCGCCGTAGTGCAGACGAAAGTCGACACCACAGAATCGTTGGGCGGCGCCATGATCTTACCACTGACGGTGCCAACGAGATCGGCCGCGGTGAGGGCGGCAGGACCCGCCGGAGCCGCCGCCGCCGCGGGCGCAGCGGAATCGGCTTTCGGGGTTTCGGTCTTCGCGCACGCGACGAGGGAAACGGTGGCGATCAACAGGCGAGCATTGCGCATAGTGCCTCTGGAAGAGGGGTGGTGGATGGACGGCGTCGTCGACAACCTGAGGAATGCGACGTTTTAATGTGCAATTTCCATTCAATCCCGCCAGGGGCGACGCCTTGTGGCTCAGAACCGCAGCAATCGGTTGATCTTTATGACAAAAGCCCGGTTTTTCAGTCCGCGGACCGTCGTCGGCGTCACGAAACGGTCCTCCGTCGCGTCGCGCTCGTCGGTGTAGACGAGAAAGAGCTCGCTCCCCGGTCGATACTCCCACCGGAAGCGGAGATTGCTGCTCACGGCACGATCCGCCGAGTTGTATTGAACGAGCGCGCTGGCAAACATGAGCGGAGAGAAACCGTAATCGGCGCGGGTGCGAAAAAGTCGCGCGGTATAGGAGCCGCCCCGCAAGTCGAAGCGGGTCAGCGAAACCGTCGGCTCCATCGACAGCTGCGGCAGAATCGAGATCCGGCCCCCGGACGTGAAGCTGTTCGCCGCCAGGCCGAAGCTCACACTCGTGATGCGGCCGTTGTAGTACTCGCCGGTTTGCGCCGCGAGGCTTCCCGAGATCCGGCGCTGTCCGCCGAATGTGTATGATGCGCCGACCTGATCGAAGGTGTAGCCGCCGGGCGCGATCGCGACGGGAGACCCGGCCGGCGTGAACGGCGTTACGAGCAGCTCGTACTCGCGCAGCCCGTCGATCGAGAGGGCGTCGCTGTTCGTGAACTCTGTTCCGAAATGGCCCGTCCACGTGCGCGACTCGACATGCCCCGCGCCGTTCACGAACAGCTCGCCATTGCCGCTGTACGTGAACTTGCGGACGATCGGCATGTGTGTCGGACGTGGACTGAAGCGCAGCTCGCCGAACGATCGCTTGAAGTTCGTGCGGCGAACGAAGCCGACTTCGGGGTTGAAATTCTTGCCGACCGCGAGAAACTCGCCGCG
>Ga0207679_10000678_pt1 | contig 22830 bp, 23 predicted proteins | sample KBSC73metaG_FD_184320 | JGI IMG/M metagenome (GOLD analysis project Ga0207679, IMG submission 184320) | Corn rhizosphere microbial communities from Kellogg Biological Station, Michigan, USA - KBS C7-3 metaG (SPAdes) (version 2) | ecosystem: Host-associated > Plants > Roots > Rhizosphere > Soil ... | reverse complement strand
CATTCGGCGTCGCTGATGAAGGAAGATGCCAGAAGTGGCACGGAGTTACGGCTGCTGAACATCGTCAGCGACAACGTGTTGCGACTGAACCGGATGATCGAAGACATTCTGAAGCTGTCGCGCAAGGCGCATGCGCAGACCGAACCCTTGATGCTCGGGTCGTTTCTTGCCGAACTGCTGATTGAGTTCAACGACACTCACGCGCTGTCGCCGGGCCTGATCTCTCTCGGATCGATGGAGCAGTACAAGGTGCGCTTCGATCCGCTGCACTTACGGCAAGTCCTCATCAACCTGTTGTCCAATGCATTGCGTTATGCGAGCGGTCAGGAAGGCTGCATCCGCATCCGCGCCATCGAGCCCAAGCGCGGCCGGTTGGAACTGCACGTGCGTGACGACGGTCCCGCGATTGCGCCGGAAGTGCGCGCTCATCTGTTCGAACCGTTTTACACCACATCGAGCAAAGGTACAGGATTGGGGCTCTACGTGGCGCGCGAATTGTGTTTGAATAACGGGGCGATGCTCGATTACGAATACCGCATGGATACGGTTGCCGGCAACGGTGTCCAGCCAGGCGGACGGTTCGTGATTACCTTCGCAGTTCAGGAACCGCTTTGACCGATTGCTGCGATGACATCACCACGTATCCTTGTTGTCGACGATGAAGCCGATCTGCGCGAGCTGCTCGAAATCACGCTTGTGAAAATGGGTCTCGACGTCGATTGCGTGGAAACTCTTGCCGCCGCGCGCGCCTGTCTCAGTCGCACCAGCTATGGATTGGCACTGACCGACATGCGCCTGCCGGATGGAATGGGCATTGAGCTTGTGCGTGAAGTCGCCAGTCATTACGGCGACACGCCAATTGCGGTGATTACTGCTTTCGGCAGCGCGGAAAACGCGGTTGCCGCGCTCAAGGCCGGTGCTTTCGACTACTTGACGAAGCCGGTTGGACTCGATGAATTGCGGAAGATGGTGCAGTCGGCCCTGCGCATGCACAAGGCCGAGATCGCTCCGAGCGGTAGCCAATCAGCAATGACGCGATCGCGTCTGATCGGTCAGTCGGCAGCGATGCAGGATCTGCGATCGCAGATCGCGCGTCTGGCGCGCAGCATGGCGCCGGTTGCCATCACCGGGGAATCGGGCAGCGGCAAGGAACTGGCGGCGCGCGACATTCATGCACACAGCGCGCGATCCGACAAACCCTTCATTGCCGTCAATTGCGGCGCCATTCCTGAAGCATTGATGGAAGCCGAGTTTTTCGGCTATCGAAAAGGCGCGTTTACCGGCGCCAACGACGAGCGCGACGGCTTCTTCCAAGCAGCCAATGGAGGCACCCTGATGCTGGATGAAGTGGCCGACCTGCCGTTGCCGATGCAGGTCAAGCTGTTGCGTGCGATCCAGGAGCGGCGTGTGCGCAAGATCGGCGCGACCGTTGAAGAACCGGTCGATGTGCGTCTGATCAGCGCCACGCATCAGAATCTGTCCGAATGCGTGGAGAAAGGACGTTTCCGTCAGGACCTGTATTACCGGCTCAATGTGATCGAGCTGCGTCTGCCGCCATTGCGCGAACGCCTTGATGACATCGGCCTGCTTGCCGACACCATCCTCGAAAAGCTGGCGCCGCCTGATGCACGTGCAGTCCTCTCTCCGACAGCACTGGAGGCTTTGCGTGCGTATTCTTTCCCTGGGAACGTGCGGGAATTGGAAAATATTCTGGAGCGAGCACTGGCGTTTGCAAACGATGGTGTGATCGAAGTCGCCGATCTCGCGCTCAAGGCTGTTCCCGCACCGGTTTCCGAAGCTGCGCCGACCGAACCCACGCTACCCATAACACAGTCCGCCACGCCGCAGCCCATGGAGTTTGCTGCTTCGCAAGCGGATGACGATATTCCCAGTTCACTGCCCGATTATCTCGACAACATCGAGCGCGAAGTCATTCGACGCGCCTTGGCGAAGACACGTTTCAACCGCACACAGGCCGCAGAGCTGCTCGGTATCAGTTTTCGTCAATTACGCTATCGCATGCAGCGCTTGTCCATCCACGAACCAGATACATGAATCGTTTCACAATAGGCGCAGACGGCTGGTGCGAGCAAGCACAGCACATCCCATCGCCGAACTTCGATGCGCGCGTCAGCGACACCAGAGTCGATCTACTGGTCGTCCATAACATCAGTTTGCCGCCTGGCGAGTTTGGCGGGCCCTACATCTCCGACCTGTTTACTAACCGGCTCGACTGCGATGCGCACCCGTATTTCGACCAACTGCGCAGCTTGCGGGTGTCGGCACATTTCCTGATCCGCCGCAACGGTGAGGTTATCCAATTCGTCTCCGCCAATGATCGCGCCTGGCATGCCGGGGTGTCGAATTTCTGCGGGCGCGAGCGCTGCAATGACTTTTCGATCGGGATCGAACTCGAAGGCACCGATTTCCACGCTTTCGAAACAATGCAATACAATACGCTGGCCTCGCTCACGCTGGCGCTAATGCGGCGCTATCCGCTGGCGCATGTCATGGGTCATGAACACATCGCGCCCGGGCGCAAAACCGACCCAGGACCCTTCTTCGATTGGGGACTTTATAAGTCCTTGATTCAAAACGCCGCACCCGGACTCGCCCTCGATGCGCTGGCGTTCCCTTCATAACAGCCCCCAAAAGTCAACTGCGCCACAATATCGAAAACGACAAATCCACTACAAAAAAGAAGTTGCATACTAGATCACCTGGCACTAGAATTAGTGCCGATCGCACACTTTGATACTAAATATAGTGTATTGTGCGATCTTTCTTTTCTGAACTGCTCAGGTTTTCCTAATGTAAAGAAAGCGTTGGGTGAGGCGTGAGCAGTGTTCTCCCTGGATGTGCGAACCTCGACGCAACGGCGTTGCGTCCGGCTGTGCATCTGCAATGATCGAGGCGAACCCAGGCGGTACCACGGGTTCTAATCAAAAACACAAGCAGCGAAGCTGCGGCTAAACACTGTTAGGAGGCTTGATGCACTCACCTCAAGAAAATTCCCTGAAGTCCCCCAGCGAATTCGGCCTGGTTGCTTCGCACACTGGCACATCCTCTGCTGCTACCGCGAACATGTCCGTCAATCTCGGCGATTACAAGATCATCCGACGCAATGGCGCCGTGGTTGGTTTTGAGCCGTCGAAGATTTCGATTGCGATGACCAAGGCTTTCCTGGCGGTGAACGGAGGGCAGGGCGCGGCATCGGCGCGCGTGCGCGAGTTGGTCGAGCAACTGACCGCCAACGTGGTCGCTGCCTTGATGCGTCGCCAGCCGGCCGGCGGCACCTTTCATATCGAGGATGTGCAGGACCAGGTCGAACTGGCCCTGATGCGCTCCGGCGAGCATGACGTTGCGCGTGCTTACGTGCTGTACCGTGCCAAGCGTATGGAAGAGCGTGCCCAACAGGCAGTCAAGTCGATCGAGGCGCCCCAGTTGCGTGTGACCGAAAACGGCCAGAGCCGTCCGCTTGAGATCAATCAGGTCCGCAACCTGATTGCCTCCGCCTGTGTCGGACTGGAAAAGCACGTCGATGCCGAAGCCATCCTCGCCGAGACCGTCAAGAACCTGTACGACGGCGTACCCGTCGAAGAACTGCACAAGTCTGCCATTCTGGCCGCCCGTGCACTGATGGAAAAGGACCCGGCCTACAGCAAGGTCACTGCCCGCCTTTTGATGCACACCATCCGCAAGGAAGTCTTCGGACAGGAAGTCGCTCAGGCCGACGCGCAGCAACACTATATCGAGTACTTCCCGCGCTTCATCAAGAAGGGTATCGAAGCCGAACTGCTCGATACCAAGCTGGCTCAATTCGATTTGAAGAAGATGGCCGAAGCGCTGGTGCCCGACCGCGACCTGCAGTTCGGCTACATCGGTTTGCAGACTTTGTACGATCGCTACTTCCTGCATATTGACGGTATTCGCATTGAGATGCCGCAAGCCTTCTACATGCGCGTCGCCATGGGCCTGGCCTTGAACGAAGTCAACCGTGAAGACCGCGCCATCGAATTCTATAACCTGCTGTCGTCCTTCGACTTCATGAGCTCGACGCCGACGTTGTTCAATTCCGGTACCCAGCGCTCGCAGTTGTCCTCTTGCTACCTGACCACCGTGTCGGACGACCTCGACGGTATCTATGAAGCCATCAAGGAGAATGCGCTCCTGGCCAAGTTTGCCGGCGGCCTTGGCAACGACTGGACTCCGGTGCGTGCGCTTGGCGCTCACATCAAGGGCACCAACGGCAAGTCGCAGGGCGTGGTTCCTTTCCTCAAAGTGGTCAACGACACCGCTGTTGCAGTCAATCAGGGCGGCAAGCGCAAGGGCGCAGTTTGTGCTTACCTGGAAACCTGGCATCTGGACATCGAGGAATTCCTCGAACTGCGCAAGAACACCGGCGATGACCGCCGCCGTACTCACGACATGAACACCGCGAACTGGATTCCCGACCTGTTCATGAAGCGCGTGATGGAAAAAGGCGAGTGGACTCTGTTCTCCCCGTCCGATGTGCCCGATCTGCATGACAAGTATGGCCGTGTCTTCGAAGAAGCCTACACGGCCTATGAAGCCAAGGCTGCACGCGGCGAGATCAAGCTCTTCAAGAAAGTGCAGGCACTCGATCTGTGGCGCAAGATGCTGTCCATGCTGTTCGAGACCGGCCATCCCTGGATCACCTTCAAGGATCCGTGCAACGTCCGTTCCCCGCAGCAGCATACCGGCGTCGTTCACAGCTCCAACCTGTGTACCGAGATCACGCTCAACACCAACGATTCCGAAATCGCGGTCTGCAACCTCGGCTCGATCAACTTGCCTGCTCATATGAATGATGGCAAGCTAGATCAAGCCAAGTTGCAGAAGACCATTCGCACCGCGATGCGCATGCTGGACAACGTGATCGACATCAATTACTACGCAGTCAAGAAAGCACGCGACTCCAACCTGCGTCATCGTCCGGTCGGCCTGGGTATCATGGGTTTCCAGGACTGCCTGCACATGATGCGCGTACCCTACGCCTCGATGGAGGCAGTGCAATTTGCAGACCGCTCGATGGAAGCCATCTGCTACTACGCTTACTGGGCTTCGACCGAACTGGCTGAAGAGCGCGGCCGCTACAGTTCCTACCGTGGTTCCCTGTGGGATCGTGGCATCCTGCCGCAAGACTCGCTCAAGCTTCTGGGGGAAGAGCGCGGCGGTTATCTGGAAGTGGACACCACCGAGACCATGGACTGGGCTGCCTTGCGTGCTCGGATCAAGGAGCATGGCATGCGCAATTCCAATTGCGTGGCGATTGCACCGACAGCGACGATTTCCAACATCATCGATGTGTCCGCATGCATCGAGCCGACCTATCAGAACCTGTACGTGAAGTCGAATCTCTCGGGTGAATTTACCGAGATCAACGAGTATCTGGTGCGCGACCTGAAGGCACGTGGTCTGTGGGACGAGGTGATGATCGCCGACCTGAAATACTTCGATGGCAGTCTGGCCAAGATCGATCGCATCCCGCAAGACCTGCGCGAAATTTACGCTACTGCTTTCGAGATCGATCCGAAGTGGCTGGTCGAAGCTGCATCGCGCCGCCAGAAGTGGATTGACCAGGCGCAATCGCTCAACATCTACATGGCAGGTGCTTCCGGCAAGAAGCTCGACGAGACCTACAAGCTGGCTTGGCTGCGCGGTCTGAAGACTACTTACTATCTGCGCACCATCGGCGCGACTCACGCCGAGAAGTCAACTACCAAGGCCGGTGCGCTCAACGCGGTGTCTGCCAATATGGGTACTGCTGGCATGGCGTCGGCAGCAGTCGAAGCTACCGTCGCCGGCATGTCTATCCCGACCGAAGTTGCCGGTCCGGTGTGCACTCTCCGCCCGGGCGACCCTGGCTTTGAAGAGTGCGAAGCCTGCCAGTAAACATGAAGCTGTGAGCTGTCGCGACGCTTGCTGTCGCGACAGTTTGAACATCGTCTAACGACAACGACAAAACGAGTTAAGGAAGATTGCATATGCTCAGCTGGGACGACGAAATCACTTCTGCCGCAAAGCCCGCACCCATTCCACAACCGGCCATGCCTTCGGCTTCTCATTCCCTGAATGCGCAGATGAACGACATGGCACTCAATCCGGCTTTGGTCAGCAAGCCGGAAGCTGTGATCAAAGATGGTGAAGCGCGTCGCGTGAATGCCGCCGATAAACGCATCATCAATGGCCAGACCGACGTCAACCAGTTAGTCCCCTTCAAGTACAAGTGGGCTTGGGACAAATACCTGGCCGGTTGCGCCAACCACTGGATGCCGCAAGAAATCAACATGCAGCGCGACATCGAGTTGTGGAAGAACCCGAACGGTCTGACCGAGGACGAGCGTCGCATCGTCAAACGCAACCTCGGCTTCTTCGTTACTGCCGACTCACTGGCCGCTAACAACATCGTGTTAGGCACTTATCGTCACATCACTGCGCCGGAGTGCCGCCAGTATCTTTTACGTCAAGCATTCGAAGAAGCGATTCACACACATGCCTACCAGTACATCGTGGAATCTCTCGGCCTGGACGAAGCAGAGATCTTCAATGCTTATCACGAGGTCTCATCGATTCGTGACAAGGACGAGTTCCTGATTCCTTTCATCGACGTACTGACCAATCCCGAGTTTAAGACCGGTACTATCGAAGCAGATCAAACACTGCTGCGTTCGCTGATTGTGTTCGCATGCCTGATGGAAGGTTTGTTCTTCTATGTCGGCTTCACACAGATCCTTGCGCTTGGCCGTCAAAACAAGATGATGGGTGCAGCAGAACAGTATCAATACATCTTGCGTGACGAGTCCATGCACTGCAATTTCGGGATCGATCTCATCAACACGATCAAGCTTGAGAACCCGCACTTATGGACAGCTGAGTTCCGCGAAGAGATTAAATCGTTGTTTTTGCGCGCGGTAGAGTTGGAATATCGCTACGCAGAGGATACAATGCCGCGAGGAGTGCTTGGTTTGAATGCGACGATGTTCAAAGGGTACTTGAGATTCATCGCAAATCGTCGCGCGCAGCAGATCGGTCTCGATCCGATGTTCCCGCAGGAAGAGAATCCCTTCCCGTGGATGAGCGAGATGATCGATCTGAAGAAGGAGCGCAATTTCTTCGAAACGCGCGTGATCGAATACCAGACCGGTGGTGCACTGAGCTGGGAATAACAAGCAAAAATCTTGCAGCGATAAGATGAGGCAGTGTGAGGAGACTGCAGTCGAGGATCCGGTGCCGATAAGCCGGACCCGGCTGGACAAACAAAAGGGCTACACCAAGATTGATGGACAGTAGACGAACGCAAGGATCATCACTGTTTTTGCTGTCGATCCCGACTCAGTCGGGCAAGGCGGCGTTTTCTCTGAAAAATCTGTTGGTTTTTCTGAAAGTGTATTCCCACGCCGGCATTGTTGCCGGCGTTTTTTTTGGCTACGGCCGTCGCAGCGCGATTGGACGCGCGCGACGTGGGACCTCCGTCATTGCCGACGCGCGGCAGTGAACGTACAAGAGAGGCGCAGCCGAATGAGGCTGAAGTGCTGCATGAATGAGGTGATGCAGCAGTTCAGCTGGTGCCGAATTCATTAGCGCAAGCGGAAGCTTGCTTGCGCCGATGAATAATCCGCCTGACTCATCGCGATGGGCCATGCGGATTTCAAACCTCGCAGTTATGAACCCTCACGTGAAGGAGAAACAAATGGCAACAGCAAAGAAAGCAGCTGCAAAGAAGGCCGCAGCGAAGAAATCGGCCGCAGCAAAGAAGCCTGCGGCTAAAAAGGACGCAGCTCCGAAGAAGGTAGCAGCCAAGAAGACTGCAGCGAAGAAAGCTGCAGCTCCGAAGAAGGCAGCAGCGAAGAAGACTGCAGTCAAGAAGGTAGCAGCAAAGAAGACCGTAGCGAAGAAGGCTGCAGTCAAGAAGGTGGCAGCAAAGAAGACCGTAGCGAAGAAGGCTGCAGTCAAGAAGGTGGCGGCGAAGAAGACCGTAGCGAAGAAGGCTGCAGTCAAGAAGGTGGCAGCAAAGAAGACCGTGGCGAAAAAGGCTGCGGCCCCGAAGAAGGCAGCGGCCAAGAAGACCGCAGCCAAGAAAGCTGCCAAGCCTGCTGCCGCAAAGAAGGCCGCCACCAAGAAGGTTGCTGCGAAAAAGGTTGCCAAGCCTGCTGCCGCAGCTCCTGCGGTAAAGACGGCTCTGAACCCGGCAGCGGCCTGGCCGTTTCCGACCGGCACCCGTCCGTAAGACCAGGAACGCTTGGATGCCTGACTAAGTTTTCAGGCAAAATGCCCGTGGTGCGATTCGCGTCGCACGACGGGCTTTTTATTTGGAGATCGAATAGTGCTGAACAGTATTCTTACCTTGATTGTCGATACTATTGCCGGCGTGTTGGGAGGCGTACTGCTGCTGCGTTTTTGGATGCAGGTTGTGCGCGTGCGCCCGCCATCGGCGATCGGTCAGTTCACCTTCCAGCTCACCGACTGGCTGGTGCGGCCTTTGCGACGGCTGCTGCCTGGTATCGGTGGTTATGATTGGGCCAGCTTGCTCGGCGCCTTGCTTGTGATCGTGGTTGCGGTTGCCATCGATCTCGCGCTGGAATTGCGCCTGGTGCCGCAATACTTGTTGCTGCTGACCATACTGCGCTTCTTCGAATGGGTGTTCTATGGCTTCATGGGATTGATTATTCTCGAAGCGATTTTCAGCTGGGTGAATCCGCATGCGCCGTTCGCGCCTTTCATACGCACGCTGAATGAGCCGCTGCTGAATCCCTTGCGCCGAGTCATTCCCTTGGTTGGTGCTGTCGATCTCAGTCCTCTCGCTGCGCTCATTCTGCTTCAGATCGGATTGCGCCTGGTCAGTTGGTTGGTGGTGGCGTTGGTATATGAGTAAAGCTTGGTGTAGCCCCATGCCGAATGGCATCCGTCTGTTCGTGCAAATCATGCCTAATGCAAAAAAAAGCGAAGTGATTGGCGTCCTGGACGATGCACTGAAAATCAGGCTTCAGGCTCAACCGATCGAAGGCAAGGCTAATGAAGCGTTAGTGCGTTTTCTTGCTGACCTGCTTGACGTGGCAAGGAGCGCAGTTGCCATCACCCATGGCCATACCAGCAAGCGCAAGACACTCGAAATTAGTTCCCAGAGGTTGACGGTCCAGGATGTGATAGCGAGGCTGAATCCACTGCAGTAAGCGGTGGAGGGAGTAAAGACCGTACTAATGCGATAGATGGGAAATGCCGTTGGTAGTAGTAATTCGCACCGTATCTCCGATGCGAAAGGTTTCACCGGTTTCCACGCTATAAGTGCGCTGCTCGTTGCTGTTGAGTCTGACCGTCACTTCCACGGAGCGGCGCACGGAAGCGGCTTGTTCCAGATACCCACCAGCGATTCCTCCTGCAACCGCACCACCAATGCTTGCTACTACGCTGCCGTTCCCGCTGCCTATCGTGCTGCCGGCGATTCCGCCGAGTATGCTGCCTATCAACGAGCCCAAACCGGATGCATGTCCGCCATGCATCGTTACGTCGCGTACATCGGTCACCGTGCCCCCTTGCACTAGTGTGGTTTGAGGTGCCGGCATGACGGTGGTCGAAGGCTGCGTCGACGCGCACGCCGATAGCAACAGAAAGAGGGACAGCAGGGCGGCAGCACGCATGATGATGGTGTTTAGAAACGGTAGCCGAAGGCCTTTTCGAAGCGTTGTTCAATCTCTTCGCGGCTCGGCGCATGGTTTTGCGCCCCTTGCGAAGCGATCTTGATCGCGCCCATTAAACTTCCCAGCCGGCCGATGGTGGCCCAGTCCATGTCATTGGTGAGTCCGTAGAGCAGGCCGGCGCGGAAGGCGTCGCCGCAACCTGTGGGGTCGACCACCTTGTCTGCCTGCACGCAGGGGATATCGATGCGTTTGCCTTTGCTGAAAATTTCGGCACCCTGTTCACCACGGGTCACGATCAGCGCATCCACACGATCGGCAATTTCATGCAAGGTCAGGTTGGTACGTTGTGTTAACAACTCCGCCTCATAATCATTAACTGCTACATAAGTAGCGAGCTCAATGAAGTGCTCCAGTTCTGCGCCGTTAAACATCGGCAAACCCTGACCGGGGTCAAAGATGAAAGGCAGGCCCAATTGTGCGCAATCCTCTGCATGTTGCACCATGCCGTCGCGGCCGTCCGGTGCAACGATTGCGATTTTCACCGAACCGGCATCCGCCACCTTGTTCATGTGCGACATCGTCATCGCTCCCGGATGAAAGGCTGTTATCTGGTTGCTGTTCGTGTCGGTCGTGATGAAAGCTTGCGCCGTGTATGTATTCTCGATTGAGCGAATGCAGCGCCGCGAGATCTGCAGACGGTCCAGGCGCTCAAAATAGGGGGCGATATCCTGCCCCACGGTCGCCATGATCAATGGCTCGCCTTGCAGCAGCTTCAGGTTGTAGGCGATGTTGCCGGCACAGCCGCCGAATTCTCGCCGAAGTTCCGGTACCAGGAAGGCGACATTGATCTTGTGCAGTTGGTCTGCGAGCAGCGCTTCCGAGAAACGCCCTTGAAACGACATGATGGTATCGAAAGCGATAGAGCCGCAGATAAGAGATGTCATGGATGTTTGTCAGAAAAAAGAAGAAAAGAAAGTAGGTGCAGGTAACTATTCTTGCGTCGATGCAGTTGCCTGCCTTCGACTATATCAAGGATAGAAGAGATATACCCGGTAGCCTTCCGCCTTGATGCCAGTGAGTTCGAGGAAGAGTTTAACCGGCTGTTCCGACTTCGGCGCGAATCCTTTTTCTCTATCTTGCGTTGCAGGTAGATAATCACGCGGTATGAGAACGCGGCGCGCTACGGGCTTCTCGTTGGCATCGGTCAACGTCAGTTCGATACTGGGCCAGGCTTGCACTGTCGTGCTGTGATTGCGCAGCAGGAGCGTCAGGCTCAAGGGGCCGGATGCGGTTGAGCCCATTTGCAGTTCATTGGATTCAATCGACACCGACTCGATATCTGTGGGCAACTCAACTTCGCAATGAAGTGTGTCGCATAAGCGTAACAAAGCGGGCCGCATCTCCGGAAAGCGGGCGGCAAGTTGGACACGGAATGCGTAAGCCGCCTGGACCAGTAATGCAAGGAACAGCAGGGGCAGAGCGATTGCTATCGTTACGTGCATGACACGGCCGATGCGCTGGCGCCGCCGCGCTTGCCTCACAAACTCGGGTTCTTCATATTCACGCTCGTCGACACGGTCGAGTGCGTCGATACTCGCTTTTGCGTCTTCGCTGCGCCAGGGTTTTTCCTGCAGATCATTGATCGTTTTGTCGAGGTCGTCTTCGGTGTTCCGTTCGGGCCTGGCATCGGATTCCGGTGCTTTAGTTGCAACTCGTCCAGGCGCAATATCCATCAAGGTCATGCGCAGCAACGGATCCGGAGAAGACTTTTGTTCTTCCTTGGGTTCCGGTGTTTCTTCCTCGGCTGGGGAGGGAGACTCCGGGGATGACGCAGACGCATCCTCCTGTCTTGTCTCGGTAGTTGGTTCGGCGAGTGGTTTGTCGGGGGACGAGGGTGCGTCTGGCACCGGGACAAACTGATCTGCAGGGACTGCTGGTGGGGTGGGTTCGAAAGACGGAGCTTGCTGCTGCACCGGCGGGAAGGCTTTTTCTGCCTCCTCCGGCCGCAGCAGGTTTTCGATGCCGTTGAAAATCTGTTTGCAGACTCCACAGCGAACCAACCCTGCGCGAAGCTTCAATTGGTCATGCGCGACCCGGAATGTTGTATGGCAGTGTGGACACTGGGTTGCGAGTGCCATCGCAGTCAGCCGTTGAGCATTTGTCCGGACAAGGCAACCCAGCCGTCATGCTCGGCCCACACCGATAGCGCAATGAAAGGCGCATAGGCGGCGGCCACTTCGTCGGCTTGGCGTGCCAGGATGCCGGAGAGTACGAGGAATCCACCCGGTGCGACGCGCGACGATAACATCGGCGCCATGAGCTTGAGCGGGCTGGACAGAATGTTGGCGACTACAACGCCGAAAGTCTCGGTGGGAGATGTGGCGGTAAACTCTTCCGGCAGGAAGTAGGCGATCTTGCAGCGATTACGTTCGCTGTTGTAACGCGCCGATTCGATGGCTTGGGGGTCGATATCAACGCCATATACCTTGCCCGCACTGAGTTTGCTCGCCACCATGGCGAGAATGCCAGAGCCGCAGCCGTAGTCGAGGACAGTAGCCCCCTTGGGCGGGTGGGCTTCCAGCCATTCCATGCAAAGACGTGTGGTCGGATGGCTGCCGGTGCCGAAAGCTAAGCCAGGATCGAGTTCCAGCACCAGCCCATTGGGATCGGGCACGTCATGCCAGCTTGGTACGACCCAGATGTTCTTGCCGATATGGATGGGCTCGAATTGCGATTGCGTCAGCCGCACCCAATCTTGTTCAGCGACGTTCCGCAATGTGTAGGAAGGAGGAGCGATGTCACAGGCGGCAGCAGCTTCTGCGACGATCGCTGCATGATCTGCATCGGCGTCGGCTAGTGCAACGACACGGCTGTGTTCCCACGCGGCTTCGGCCGGTTCCATGCCAGGTTCGCCGAACAAGGGGCGCTCGGCGTCGGTGCCTTCATCGGCATCTTCCACCGACACCGAGAGCGCGCCGGTCTCCATCAATGCGTCGGACAGCGCCTCCGCATGATCGCGTGCGACTTCGATGACGATTTCGATCCAGCTCATGCAGTGCTTCCTTATTTGGCAGATTTGTCCGACTGTTTGGTCAGGTCCGGGCGATCGGCCAGTTTCTGTTCCAGGTAGTGGATGTTAGTGCCGCCTTCAATGAAGCGGGCGTCGACCATCAGTTCGCGGTGCAGCGGGATGTTGGTTTGAATGCCTTCGACCACCATTTCAGACAACGCGATCTGCATGCGACGGATCGCCTGCTCACGGGTTGCGCCGTAGGAAATCACCTTGCCGACCATCGAGTCGTAGGTGGGCGGCACGAAATAGCCGGCGTAGGCATGCGAATCGACGCGGATGCCAGGGCCGCCCGGCGCATGCCAAGCCACGATGCGGCCCGGCGAAGGCGTGAACTTGAACGGATCTTCCGCATTGATGCGGCATTCGATCGCATGACCTGCCAGCTCGATATCGCGCTGGCGGAAACGCAATTTCTCGCCGGCTGCGATACGGATCTGCTCCTGCACGAGATCTACGCCGGTAATCATTTCGGTCACCGGGTGCTCAACCTGAATACGCGTGTTCATCTCGATAAAGTAGAACTCGCCGTTTTCGTAAAGAAATTCAAAGGTGCCTGCGCCACGGTAGCCGATTTTGCGGCAGGCTTCCGCGCAGCGGTCGCCGATGCGTTCGATCAGTTTACGCGGAATACCTGGAGCTGGCGCTTCCTCGATCACTTTTTGATGACGGCGCTGCATTGAGCAGTCGCGCTCACCGAGCCACACGGCATTCTTGAATTCGTCAGCCAGCACCTGGATTTCCACATGGCGCGGATTTTCCAGATACTTTTCCATATAGACTTCTGGATTGCCGAAGGCGGCACCGGCTTCCGTCTTGGTCATGGTGACCGCATTCAACAATGCCGCTTCGGTATGCACTACGCGCATGCCTCGTCCGCCGCCGCCGCCAGCCGCCTTGATGATGACGGGATAGCCGACCTTGCGGGCGATACGGACGATTTCCTTTGGGTCTTCCGGCAGCGCACCGTCCGAGCCCGGCACACAAGGTACGCCAGCCTTGATCATGGCATGCTTGGCCGAAACCTTGTCACCCATCATGCGAATTGATTCCGGGCGCGGGCCGATAAAGACGAAACCGGATTTTTCGACCCGTTCGGCGAAATCGGCGTTTTCTGAGAGGAAGCCGTAACCGGGGTGGATTGCTTCAGCGTCAGTCACTTCGGCTGCGCTGATGATGGCCGGCATGTTCAGATAGCTTTGTGAAGACGGTGCCGGTCCGATGCAAACCGACTCGTCGGCCAGCTTGACGTATTTTGCTTCGCGGTCGGCTTCCGAATGCACGACCACGGTTCTGATGCCCATTTCACGGCACGCACGCTGAATGCGCAGCGCGATTTCACCGCGATTGGCGATAAGGATTTTTTCGAACATGGTTATTGTTTTGCTGCGATGCGTTTGGGGGAGGGCAAGGATGCAGGCGTGTCAGCGCCGCAGCCCTCAACCGATCACAAACAGCGGCTGACCGAATTCTACCGGCTGGCCGTTTTCGACCAGGACTTGCTTGACCACGCCGGCAATGTCGGAATCGATTTCATTGAGCAGCTTCATTGCCTCGATGATGCACAAGGTGTCGCCTTCCTTGATGGTTGAGCCAACTTCGACGAAGGGCGGGCTGCCCGGGGCGGAGGCACGGTAGAACGTACCGACCATTGGCGATTTAACGATATGTCCTTCCGGTTCGGCCGCCGCCAACGGTGCGGCAGTAATGGATGCGGCCGGTGGCGATGCGCTGGCAGGCACGGAAAGCGCTTGCGGCATGGATTGTGGCTGCATCATGACGACTTGGTTCTGGGGGGCTCCGGAGGATTTGACGATGCGCACTTTGCTTTCGCCCTCGGTTACCTCGAGTTCGGCAATATCTGACTCCGCGACGAGGTCGATCAGCGTCTTGAGTTTTCTTAGATCCATAGGGAATTCCTCAGAATGATTGGTGCAATGCTTTAAATTTGCCGCGCAATTATATGCTGTTTGCAGCAAATTAAAGTTTTTTAAGCGCAAAGTCGATTGCGGCTCTGTAGCCTTCGACACCTAGCCCGCAGATTACGCCGACCGCGATATCGGAGAGGTATGAGTGATGCCGGAATGCTTCGCGCCGATGAATATTGGAAATATGAACTTCGACAAACGGGATTGCTACGCCTGCCAGCGCATCGCGCAAGGAAACGCTGCTATGGGTCAAGCCGCCGGGATTGATGATGATTGCATCCACGTCCTCGGTTCTGGCTTGATGGAGGCGGTCAATTAGCGCTCCTTCATGATTGCTCTGGAAGCAGGCCAACAAGGCCCTGGCAGCGGTAGCTTGCGCGATGGCCGCCTGCTCGACGTCGGCAAGAGTCGTTGATCCATAGACCTCCGGCTCGCGTGTTCCGAGCAGGTTCAAGTTTGGTCCATTGATCAGCAGGAGGTTTTTTGCCATGGAGTTTTGGCTCGGTTTGACGAGGTTGGGCGCATTTTGCCGCTAAATGATGAAGATTGGCAAGGGAAAAGATGTCTTTGCTCTAAAGTTCGGCGAGATCCTGACGCAGTTTGTTCATTTTTAGCCGACCGAGATAAGTCTTCTGGAGCTTGCCGTTGCGTCCGATCACGACGGTGAAAGGCAAGCCTCCGGCGTGGTTACCCAATTGACGCGCAAGCATCGTGCTCTCCATGCCGCCAACATAAAGCGGATAGCGAATCTTGTACTTCTCGGCATATTCGGCGATGTTCGACGGTGAATCGATGCCGATTCCAATCACCTGAATTCTTGGCGCGACTTCTGCTTGCAATGACGATAATTCTGGCATTTCTTCCACGCAGGGAGCGCACCAGGTTGCCCAGAAATTGACAACTAGTGCTTTGTTTTTCCATTGCGATAATGATTGCGGTTTTCCTGTCGCATCGTTCATTGTCTGCGACAACAGCTTATCGACTGCAGACGTGTCTGCTGCGGGTGGTTCCGTTTCCCGATGGCCAAAATAGGCGCCTATAGCGGCGAATGACAAGGCTACCATGCTTGTTAGAAGGGCATTTTTCTTATTCATTGGTTTCCTTGTCCTCGATCAAGGCGCGTACGGCTGCGGCATCGGCTCGCAAGACTTTCCCTTCGGATGAATTCTTCGGTATGCGCCGCAGATCGTCCGTATCGTACAGGGCAAGGTGTATCCCTTCGTTCTGCCACATGAAGCTCAGGGTTTCCACCGGCTCACCGCTTCGGGAGTGCGTGCTTTCGGATACTTCGAAAGCGACATTCCTGTTGAGCAGGAAAATCTCGACATCCTTGGGGCTTTCGCTGAAGAGTTGCAAATGAATGTCGGAATGCTCGCCTGCTGTCCCGTTGAGCACGGCACCTGTCAGGTAAGGGGAAAACTGCGCCAGCTCGTCCATCATGTGCAGTGCAAGTTTTCTCAAGTGCAGCAGGCGGATCGGTTGAGTGTCGGCGAAAAAGAGGTCGTTGTATTGCCGCACTTCTTCTTCGACTTGTGCGTTGTCCGGCATCACTTCGCCGCGCACCTTGGTGTTTCCCAATATGAGGCGGGCGGCTTTACGTTTTGCGGTGGCGTAATCGGCGCCGTCTTCGGCGATCATGCGTGCGGCTGCGGCAGCGATTTCGGCTCGCAGCGTATCGATATTGCTGGTGTTGTTTGCCATGACGTGGATGATACTCTCTCTCAGGCGGCTGGCTGCGGGTCGGGTAAAATCTCGGATTTACCTGAATAAATGTTTCAGGCCTTGGACCTGTCGGCACGGGTTTTGTCAGATATTCATTTCACATCAAACAATGCATATTCATATTCTCGGCATCTGTGGCACTTTCATGGGCGGGCTTGCAGTCCTCGCCAGAGAAGCCGGGCACCGGGTTACAGGGTGCGACGCTAACGTTTATCCACCGATGAGTACACAGTTGGCCGCCCAAGGCATCGAGCTGATCGAGGGATACGGGCCGGAGCAAGTTGCGCTCGCACCTGATTTGTTCGTCATCGGCAACGTGGTTTCGCGGGGCAATCCGTTAATGGAAGAAATTCTCAATCGCGGCCTGCCTTATATGTCCGGCCCGCAATGGATCGGCGAGCACATTCTGCGCAACAAGTGGGTGTTGGCGGTGGCCGGTACTCATGGCAAGACGACAACGTCTTCCATGCTGGCCTGGATACTGGAAGATGCGGGCTACCATCCCGGCTTTCTGATCGGTGGCGTGCCGATGAACTTTGGCATTTCGGCCCGATTGTCAGGCAAGGAAGCGGATTCGTCCTTCTTTGTCATTGAGGCCGATGAATATGACACGGCTTTTTTCGATAAGCGAAGCAAGTTCGTGCACTACCGTCCGAAAACGGCAGTCCTCAACAATCTCGAATTCGATCATGCCGATATCTTCCCCGACCTTGGCGCCATTGAGACCCAGTTCCATCATTTGGTGCGCACCGTGCCCAGCGTAGGGAGGGTGATCGCGAACGGTCGCGAAGAATCGCTGCGGCGTGTGGTAGCGCGCGGCTGCTGGAGCGAGCAGGAGTGGTTCGGTGTGCAGGACGGCAATGGTTGGGCAATCCGTGAGCATGGAGACGGCAGTTTTGATGTGCGTTTCGATGGCGATGTTTTCGGAACCGTCACTTGGCCGCTTACAGGCGAGCACAATCGGATGAATGCGGTCGCTGCCATTGCTGCGGCTCGTCATGTCGGTGTGCCGCCAGCGCAGGCGATTGAGTCGCTCGGTCGTTTCGAGAACGTGAAGCGGCGCATGGAGGTGCGCGGCGTGGTGAATGATGTCACGGTGTATGATGATTTTGCCCATCATCCCACCGCCATCGCGACTACGGTGGCCGGTTTGCGCAAGAAGGTCGGCAATGCACGCATTCTCGCGGTGCTGGAGCCGCGCTCCAATACGATGAAACTCGGCACCATGAAGAGCGCTCTGCCAAGCAGTCTCGTGGATGCCAACCTGGTGTTCGGTTTCGGCGCGAAGACGGGCAAGGATGCGCTCGGCTGGAACCTTGGTGAAGCGCTTGCGCCGCTCGGCGACAAGGCACTGGCCTACGACGAGCTGGATCAACTGGTACAGGCCATCGTCGGCGCGGCAAAACCGGGTGATCATGTTCTTGTCATGAGCAACGGCGGTTTCGGCGGCGTGCATCAAAAGATTCTTGATGCGCTAGCGAAATGATTTTGTACTTGCATGGCTTTCGCTCCTCGCCGCAATCGTTCAAGGCGCAGTTGCTAATGCAACGCATGCAGGAACTTGGCCGTGGTGATGATTTACTTTGCCCGCAATTGCCCGCTTCGCCGCGTGAGGCAATCGTCCAGGCGCAGATGCTGCTAACAGGTTGTGATCCGAAAAAACTGGCGCTGATCGGCTCTTCGCTGGGTGGCTACTACGCCACTTGGCTTGCCGAGCGGCTCGGTTGCCGCGCGGCCTTGTTGAATCCTGCCGTCAAGCCTCCGCGTGACTTGGAAAAATATGTGGGCGTGACCACTGCCTACCATTCGGATGAGCGCTTCGAGTTCAAGCACGACTATATCGCCGAGCTGGAATCCTTGGCGGTGGAACATATTACGCAACCGGACCGGTATTTCTTGCTGGCAGCGACCGGAGACGAGGTGCTCGACTGGCGTGAGATGGTTGCGCATTATCCTGGCGCACATCAGCAGATCATCAAGGGCGGCGACCACGGTATTTCGGAATTCGCACAGTATATGGACGAAGTACTCGCCTTCTGCGGTGTCACGGAGGCCGGGCAGTGAGTCGGCATGCGCCAGGGTTCGCACGCTGGGTAACGCATGTGAACGGAGTCAAGCCGCCACAGGCATTACGCGACTGGCTGACTGACAACACATCGCTGACCATGAAGCTGCTTGCGCACAGCACCCACTTTCGCGTGCAAAAGCTGAAGCAGCAGCGTGGACGCTGTCTTGTCGATGAATGCGAAATGGTTGGCTTGTCGCGACGGGCCTGCGTGCAGGAGCGCGAAGTGTTGCTGGTCTGCGATGGCAATCCGGTCGTGTATGCACACACAATCGTGCCACTTTATGCGACAGCAGCGGATTGGCCGTTCTTTGGCGGCTTGGGGGAACGCTCGCTTGGCAGCACCTTGTTCGGCGATCCGCGTGTGCGGCAAGGGAGGTTGCACTATGCGCGGCTGCAAGCGCAGCATCCGCTGGCGCGACGTGCCCTGGTTGCCATTGGCGGCAAGGCAATCAGTTTCCCGCTGTTTGCGCGCCGTTGCCTGTATCGGCGCAGGAAAGGTCAACTGCTCGTGACCGAACTGTTTCTGCCGTCAGTCCTCGAACTGACGAAGCCACCACAAGTTTCTTGCAGTGGCGTATTGGATCTGGAAAAGCAAAAAATCGATGAACTTATTCTTTGAAGAGACCGGCGATTTCAAGGCCGGTACGGTGTTGTCTCAGCAAGGCGAGGCGTACCAAGTTGAAATGCAAACAGGCAAGCGCACCAAGGTGAAGGCGCGCGACGTGTTGTTGCAATTCACTTCTCCCGATCCCGTCCAATTGATGAATGATGCACGCATCGTTGCTGACGAGATCGATCTCGACTTCCTGTGGGAAGTCGCCGGCGACGAGGAGTTCGGATTCGTCGAACTCGGCACCGAGTATTTTGGCCACGAACCCAAGCCGCACGAAGCCGCCGGTCTGTTGTTGCGCCTGCATGGCGCGCCGATCTATTTCTATCGCAAGGGCAAGGGCCGCTACAAGGCTGCACCGGAAGAATCTCTGAAGGCTGCGTTGGCCGGCATCGAGAAAAAGAAACAGCAGGCGCTGGTGCAGGCCCAATACGTGGAAGAACTCAAGGCGTTCCGCCTGCCGGATGCAATGAAATCTTCTGCGCTGCAATTGCTCTTCAAGCCAGACAAGAACAGCATCGAATACAAGGCTCTTTCGGCTGCCTGCACTGAATTGCAGACTACGCCGGAACGCCTGATGCTGGATGCAGGCGGCATTGCTTCGCCAAAGGACCTGCATCTGGCGCGCTTTTTGTTCGAGCACTTTCCGAAGGGGACGAAGTTTCCTGCGGTCCCGCTGCCCAAGGCACCTTCGTTGCCGGTCGCCGATGTACAGGCATTCTCGATCGACGACGTGACTACCACCGAGATTGACGATGCTTTCTCCGTTGTCACACTTGCCGATGGCAAGGTGCGCGTCGGCATTCACATCGCCGCGCCCGCACTGGGAATCAAACGGGACGATGCACTTGATGCGATTGCACGCCAGCGTTTGTCAACGGTATATATGCCCGGCGACAAAATCACTATGCTGCCGGATGCGTTGGTCGAATCCTTCACGCTGGCCGAAGGACGTGCCTGTCCCGCAGTGTCGCTCTATGCGACTCTCGATACGGCCGACTGGTCGGTGCTTTCCACTGAGACCAAGGCAGAAATGGTGCCGATTGCCGCCAATCTGCGGCACAACGATCTCGACGATATCGTTACCGAAGTCAATCTCGCCATTGGCAGTGGTGATTATCCGCACAAGCAAGAGATATCGTTGTTGTGGCAATGGGCCCAAGTGCTGGAGAAGGGGCGCATGGCCAAGCGGGAAAGCTTCGGCCTCAAGCCGGAACAGACTAACCGTGTCGACTTCAATTTCTATGTCGAAAACGACATTGTCACTATCGTGCGGCGCAAGCGTGGCGCGCCGCTGGACAAGATCGTTGCCGAGCTGATGATTTTTGCCAACAGCACCTGGGGTAAGTTGATGGCTGATCATGGCGTGCCCGGCATCTACCGCAGCCAGGGCGGCGGTGGCGGCGGTTGGGCGGCCAGGATGCAGGTGCGCATGCTGACGCACGCCGCACCACATCAGGGGCTTGGCGTTGACCAGTACGCCTGGAGCACCTCGCCGCTGCGCCGCTATACCGACCTTGTGAATCAGTGGCAGATCCTGGCTTGCGTCGAGCATGGTGTCACTGCGCCGTTGGTCGCACCTTTCAAGCCCAAGGATGCCGATCTGTTCGCGGTATTGTCGGCCTTCGATGCCGCCTATGCTGCCTACGCGGACTTCCAGTCCAACATGGAACGCTATTGGTGCTTACGCTGGCTCGCGCAGGAAAACGCACGTCAGGTTGACGCGGTTGTGCTCAAGGACGAGGTGCTGCGCCTGGTCGATGTCCCGCTCGTGATTCGCCTGCCCGGCATGCCGCAAGTTGCGCGCGGCACTCATGTCAGGCTCGACCTGTTGCGCTGGGACGAGCTCGATCTGAGTATCGAGGCACGTCTGCTGGAAATCGCCAGCGACAAGCTTGATGTGGAGCAGACCGCAGTGGCCAATGACGAAATCGCTACAACCGATAGCGAAGTTGATGCGGAATCTGTACAAGATTAGTCTGCCTTTATCGTAAAATTCAAGGCTTCTGCAGGCTTGAAATCGCGTTGTCATGGTATTTGATCAAAACCGTACGTTGTCCATCGCCATCGCAGCGTCGGTCTTGTTGCATGGCGCGCTTCTGGCGGTGCGGTTCGCCGCGCCAGATTCGTTCCGCTTCAAGCCGGTCGATCCCGGTCTTGAAGTCGTCCTCGTCAATGCCAAGCACGACCGCGCGCCACTTAAGGCGGAGGCACTGGCACAAGCCAATCTTGATGGTGGTGGTAATGCTGAGTCCGGCCGCTCGAAGTCGCCCTTGCCTGACATGCAGCGCAGCGAAGACGGCGACGGGCTGAAAGCGGTTCAGCGCCGTATCGAAGAACTCGAACAGCAGCAGCGCTTGCTGACTCAAACTAACAAGAAACAGCATATCAAGGCGCCGCCGATAAAGGATTCCTCCAGACAGGAAGTGCAGCGCCGCTCCGATGGTCAGGATGTGGCGGAAAGCAGCAGGGAGATCATGCGGCGCGAGGCCGAGATCGCCAAACGTATCGAAGACGAGAACAAGCGGCCGAAGAAAACCTTCATCTCGCCCAGCACGCGCGAAGTCGGTTATGCAATGTATTTCGATAGCGTGCGCCAGCGTATCGAAAAGGTCGGCACGCTGAACTTCCCGCAAAAAAATGGCAGGAAACTCTATGGCGAGTTGACGATGTCGATCGCGGTCTTCCAGGATGGGAGCATCTACCGCACCGCTAACGACGATGGCATCACGATCGAGCGCTCGTCGGGTAATACAGAGCTCGACGAAGCGGCCAAGCGCATCGTCCGTCGCGCCGCGCCTTTCGGCGCCTTCGCCAAGAACATGCGCTCTTCCGACCGTGATGATGTCTGGATCATGACGACGCGGTTCAAGTTTACGCGCGACGAGGCACTGGAAGCCGAAATGCAGGGGAGTCTGAATTGAGTGCTCTCGACCGCTATGTCGTGATCGGCAATCCCATTGCGCACAGCAAATCGCCAGAAATCCACTCCCGCTTCGCGCAACAGACCGCGCAGCATCTGGTCTATGAGCGCGTGCTTGCACCGCTCGATGGCTTTGTGCAGACCGTGCGCAATCTTGTCGCTCAGGGCTGCAAGGGTGCAAATGTCACCGTGCCTTTCAAGCTTGACGCCTATGCACTCGCCACCACGCTGACCGAGCGTGCAAAGGCCGCCGGTGCGGTTAACACCCTTAGGTTCGATGGCGATGCGATCCTCGGCGATAACACCGATGGTATCGGTCTTGTCACCGACATCATGCGCAACTCCAGTGTGGCTATTGAGGGACGCAAGGTGTTGTTGCTGGGAGCGGGAGGCGCTGCGCGCGGAGTGATCCTGCCCTTGCTGGAGCAACGGCCGCAGCAGCTTGTCATTGCAAATCGCACGGTGAGCAAGGCAGAGGAGCTGGCAGCACAATTCGCCGCACAGGGGCCGATCACAGCCAGGACATTCGACGGTGTGCGCGAGGGATTCGATATCGTCATCAACGCAACCTCGGCCAGCCTGTCGTCCGATCTGCCGCCAATCGCGCCAGACATCATCGGCACGGCTACCTTCGCCTACGACATGATGTACGGTAAAGAACCGACCGTCTTCATGGGTTTTGCGGCTGAACGCGGTGCCAGTGTGCGTGACGGCTTCGGTATGCTGGTTGAGCAGGCTGCCGAAGCTTTTTACGTCTGGCGCGGCGTGCGTCCGGATACTGCTGCGGTGTATGACGTGTTGCATGCGTCCTTGCAGGCGGCATGAGACTTCTGCGCAAGCTGTTGTTGTG
>Ga0207679_10000676_pt1 | contig 22873 bp, 20 predicted proteins | sample KBSC73metaG_FD_184320 | JGI IMG/M metagenome (GOLD analysis project Ga0207679, IMG submission 184320) | Corn rhizosphere microbial communities from Kellogg Biological Station, Michigan, USA - KBS C7-3 metaG (SPAdes) (version 2) | ecosystem: Host-associated > Plants > Roots > Rhizosphere > Soil ... | reverse complement strand
ACGGTGCCTACTCGTTCCCAGACCCCGGCCGAGCCGGAGGACGTCGCACAGGCGGGCGCCGCGTCGGCGCACCCCGGGCTGCAAGTGAAGCTGCCCAGCTTCGAGGGGCCGCTCGACCTGCTGCTTCACCTCATCCGCGAGCACAAGCTCGACGTCTTCGACATCCCCATCGCCCTCATCGCCGAGAAGTACAACCAGTCGCTGGCGGAGTTGGTGGCCCTCGACCTGGACGTGGCCGGAGAGTTCCTGGTGATGGCGGCCACGCTGGCTCACATCAAGAGCCGGCTCTTGCTCCCCCGGACCGAGGCGGCAACCGACGGAAGCGAGGCGGCCGAGGAGCAGGGGGACCCGCGCGCCGAGCTCGTCCGCCGGCTGCTCGAGTACCAGAAGTACAAGGACGTGGCCCGGCAGCTCGCCGAGCACCCGTTGCTCGACCGCGAGGTGTTCGCCCGCCGCATCACGCCGGCGGCCGCGGCGCAGGTGGAATCGGCCGCGCTGGCCGAGGTCAGCGTGTATCGCCTCATCGAGGCGCTGGACCGGGTGCTCAAGGCGCTCGAGCCCCGGGTGGGGCACGAGGTGGTGCGGGACCAGCTGACGCTCTCGGCGGCCATGCAAGGAATCACCGCCCGGATTCGCCCCGGCGAGCGGATCACCTTCATCCAGCTGTTCGAGGGTCAGCGCACTCGCGGTTCGGTGGTGGTCACCTTTCTTGCCTTGCTCGAAATGGTGAAGCTGCGTCTGCTCCGCATGCACCAGGACGAGGGGGCGAAGGAGATCTGGGTGTCGGCGGAGGCCGGCGCACTCGAGGGCGAGACCCCGGAGGTCGACGAACGTGAGTACTCCTGAGAAGCCGGGCGAGGGCGGAAGCCGCCCCGACCCGACGGTGCCGTTCAGCGACGCCGAGGTGCAGTCGGTGGCCTCGTCGGCCTCGGATGCGGAGCTGGAGGACGTCGAGCCCGCCGAGATCGACGAGCAGCCGCCGGAGTTCGAGCCCTTCGAGCGGCTCGTCCAGCGCACTCGCCGGCTGTCGCCGGAGCGGGTGCGGACGGTCGTCGAGTCGCTGCTCTTCGTCACCGACAAGCCGGTCACCCTGGACCAGCTGCACGAGGCCACCGGGCTGGACCGGCCGCGGCTCGAGGCAGCGCTGGAACAGCTGGGCGGCATCCACCGCGACGGGGTGAGCGGCATCGTCCTCACCGAGGTGGCCGGCGGGTGGCAGTTCCGGACGGACCCGGACAGCGGCGAGTTCGTCCGGCGATTCCTCAGGGTGAAGCCGCAACGGCTGACCCGCGCCGCGCTGGAAACACTGGCGATCATCGCCTATCGGCAGCCGGTGACCCGGCCCGAGATCGAGGACGTACGCGGGGTCGATTCCGGAGCGGTGGTGAAGGCGCTGCTCGAGCGACGACTGATCAAGATCCTCGGCAAGAAGGACGAGGTGGGCCGGCCCATCCTCTACGGCACCAGCCGCGAGTTCCTGGAGTTCTTCGCCCTGAAGGACCTCTCCGCGCTTCCCACCCTCCGCGAGTTCCACGAGCTGTCCGAGGAGCACCGGACGCTGGTGGACAAGGAGGCTCCCCCGCCGCCCGGCGCCGAGAACCTGGTCGAGGATCTGGCCGATCCCTCCTTCGAGCAGGGGCTGGAGACCGCCGCGCCCGGAGCGGAGGAGGCCATGGAGGCGCTGGAGCAGGCGATGGAAGAGGCCGAGGCCCGTTCCCGCGCGGCCGCGGCCTCGCTCGGCACCGAGTCGCCCCCGGCGCTTCCTCCCGCCGAGGAGAGTGAGCGGTGAGCGAACGGCTGCAGAAGTTCCTCGCTCGCGCCGGGGTGGCGTCGCGGCGACACGCCGAGGGCCTGATCACCGCCGGGCGGGTGAGCGTGAACAACCAGCGGGTCACCGAGCTGGGGACGAAGGTGGAACCCACGGATCTGGTCACCGTCGACGGCAAGCTGGTGACCGTGCCCGAGCACAGCTCGTGGTACCTGCTCCACAAACCACCCGGCGTGGTGACCACGCTCTCCGACCCCGAGGGTCGCCCCACCGTTGCCGGCCTCCTGGAGGGAGTGGAACAGCGCGTGTTTCCCGTGGGGCGCCTGGACTGGGACGCGGAGGGGGCGTTGCTGCTGACCAACGACGGAGGCGCGGCGCACCGCCTGCTGCATCCGAGCTTCGAGGTCCCCCGCACCTATCTGGTGAAGGTGAAGGGCACACCGGCCGACGCGACCCTGGATCGCCTGCGGGAGGGCGTGCGACTCGAGGACGGTCCCGCCCGGGCGATCCGGGCGGAGCGCTTCGAGGCCACCGAGCGGAACACCTGGCTCCTGCTCCAGGTCGGCGAGGGGCGCCCGCATCTCGTCAAGCGGCTCTGCGCGGCGGTCGGCCACCCGGTGGTACGGCTGTTCCGCCCGGCGCAGGCCGGCATCTCCGTCGCGGGGCTGCAGCCCGGGGAGCTGCGAACCCTGACCGCGGACGAGGTCCAGCGAGTCGAGGCAGTGGCGGCGGGCGGCACCGTCCCCGAGCCGGCGCCCTTCCTGCCTCCGCGGCGGCACGGGCGGGCAGGTGAGGAGGGTGAGTCGCTCGAGGCCGGCGAGGGTTCCGGGACCTTCGCGGCTCCCGCCGGGCAGGAGCGACCGGAGCGGCTCCGGCCGGCTCGAGCGGGAGCATCCGGCGGCAGGGCCAGGCCCGAGCGTGGATCCAGACCGCGTGGTCGTGACCTCCAGCGCGGGCGATTCGACGGCACGCCGTGGCGCGGACCCGGCGCGACCGGCGGTGGCTTTCGACCGCGCCGGCGTGACACCGAGCCCACTCCATCCGGTGGAGGGGCAGCGCGTGGGGCTGCTGCGCAGGAAGGTGAGCTCCGCCCGCGCGGGCGCGACACCGGGCGCGGTCGATTCAGCGGGCGGTCGTCGCGGGGAGCCGCAAGTCCCGAGGGCGGCTTCCGTCCGCGTGGGCGTGACACGGGGCCCAGCCGATTCGGTGGCCGGACAGCCCGCGAGACGGCAGCACCCGACGGCGGCTTCCGACCACGCGGGCGTGACATCGAGCACGGTCGATTCGCCGGCGGGCCATCGCGCGGCGCTGCAGCGCCCGACGGGGGCTTCCGACCACGCGGGCGTGACACCGGGCGCGGCCGATTCGGCCGCGGGTCATCGGGAGAAGCTGGAGCGCCCCACGGCGGCTTCCGGCCCCGCGGCCGTGACACCGGGCGCGGTCCATCCGGCAGTGGGTCATCGCGTGACGCTGCAGCACCCGCGGGCGGCTCTAGCCGAGCCGGCGGCCGGACGCCGCGCGCACCTCCAGCAACCGAGGGCGGGTTCCGACCACGCGGGCGTGACAGCCAGCGCCGGTCCGGCGGCGGGCCATCGCGCGGAGCGGCAGCCCCAGAGGGTGGCTTGCGACCGCGCGGCCCCGCGAGTGCAGGTTCCCGTCCCTCGTCGGGACGCAGCCCGCATCCAGTTGGCCGCGGGGCCTTCGGGCGAAGCCCAGCTCGGGGCGAGCCTCGCCCCGGACACCGGAGCGCGCCGCGAACGCGCGGGGGAACGAGCAGCCCCGCGGGCCGTGGTTTCGGCAGCTCCCGGGGCCGCGGCCGCTTCGGCGCGCTGCCCCGGGGTGGTGGTGCACGACGACCCCGCCCCGGCCCGCGGGGTGGAGGTGGAGGTGGGAGGGGCGGCGGCCGGCGCTGAACCGCGCCGGAGTCCCCGGGGTGGGGTAAAACCCTGTTTCATCGATGGATCCTGCCCGGCTCAGAGCCGACGCCGGAGCCGCGATGGCTGCAGGACACTTCTCGCGCGCCGCCTCGCTCCTCGCGGCGTACTGCGCCAGCGCGCCCCGCGATCGCCAGTCGCACCTGCGGCTGGGTGACGCCTACGCCCGGGCCGGCGACACGCCGCAGGCCGTCGACGCCTATCTCACCGCGGCACGCGGGTTCGCCGAGGACGGGTTTCTCGCGCGCGCCATCGCCGCGAGCAAGCGGGTGCTCGAGCTGGACCCGAATCACACCCAGATGCAGCGGATCCTGGCCGACCTCTACGCGAAGCGGGCCGCCGGGGGGCAGGCACTGCGGACGCTCCTCGGCAAGTCGGAGCCCGCGCGCGATCAACCGCTGCCGGTGGGTCCCTTCGAGGCGCTGGCCACCGAAGCGCCGGCGGTCGTCGAGCCCGGCACGCCCACCCCCGCGCCCCCTCCGGCGGAGCTGGCGAAGACGGCGCGCCCCGAGCCCGTGGAGCTCCTGGTCACCGAGTACATGCTCGAGCCGGATCCGAAGGAACCGACGCTCGAGGAGGTCCTGCGGACGGAGGCCGGCCAGCGGCACGACACCCCCGTTCCGCTCGGGCCACCCGCCGCCACCGATCGCGATGACGCCCCCGCCCCCGGGCCGGGAGCAGCGTCCCTCTCACGAGCGATGGAGGCGGTGGTCGCTGACGGGCCACCGGCTCCGCTTCCCACGCCGGCGCCGGCCCCGGTGCCGAGGTTCGTCGAGCTGAGCCTGGAGGATGCCGGAGGCGAGGACACGCTTCAGCTGCCCGCCGGGATGCCACGCCTCGCCGAGACGAGGCCAGGAGAGGACCCGGGGTACATCGACCTGCAGCTCGACGAGGAGCCGCCGCCCCGTCCGCCACCGGCACCGGCACCGCTGCCGCTGGACCCCGGTCCGTTGATTCACGCGCTGGAGCAGGCCGCGGAGCTCGCCCCGGCCGAGCCCTCGCTGGCCCGGAATCCGTTCGTGGCTCCGGCGGTGCGCAACATGCCGCGCGCCCCGCTGTTCTCCGACCTCTCGCACGAGGCGTTCATCGAGCTGGTGGAGCGCTGTCCGCTCCGCCGCTTCGAGGCCGGGGACCGGATCATCCAGCAGGGCGAGCCGGGCGACAGCTTCTACGTCATCTGCGAGGGGAGAGCGTCGGTCCTGCGGGAGGACGACGGCCTCGCCCATCCGGTCGCGGCGCTGGAAGCGGGTGAGTTCTTCGGCGAGGTGGCACTCCTGGCGGGAGGGCCACGCACCGCGAGCGTCTACGCGCTCACCGAGGACACGCAGGTGCTGGAGATCTCCGGTCAGCTCCTGATGGAGCTCGCCCGGCGTCACCCCGGCGTGGCCGCGGCGCTGAAGACCTTCTGCCGGCAACGCCTGCTGAGCAACCTCCTCTCCACCTCGGCCCTGTTCCGTCCGCTGGAGAAGAGCGAGCGGCGGGAGCTGGCCACCCGGTTCCGGGCGCGCGACTCCCTGGCTGGAGAGGTGGTCATCACCCAGGGAGCCCGGGGGGACGGTCTGTACGTGATCCTCGCCGGCGAGCTGGAGGTGCTGCGCGACGGCGGCGTGGCCGGCACCCTTGGCGCCGGCGACGTGTTCGGGGAGATGTCGCTTCTCGATGGCGTCCCCGCCGTGGCCACGGTGCGGACGCTCCGGCGCACCTCGCTGCTCCGGCTCCCTCCGTCAGACCTCGATGGCGTGCTCGCGCGTTACCCGGCCGTTTGCCAGCACCTCGAGGCGCTGCGCGACGCACGCGCGGAGATCAACGCCCGGCTCCCACTCACCCCCGACGACGAGCCGCTCTTCGTGGTCTAGCCCTGGAGACGACACCCCGTGACCCTTCGCCTCGCCGTTGCCTCCACCCTCACCCTCGGCCTCGCCGGCTGCGCCCACGCCAACCTGGAGGGCACCGACCTCGACCAGGTCAAGCACCCGGCCTTCGTCTCGCGCGTGTCCGACGAGGCAGGCCCCCGCGTCACCGTGTACCGGTCCGACTCGGCGCAGGCGTCGAAGCTCGGCGGCACCTCGCCAGCGGATGCGGACAAGAAGCTCGAGGAGAGCCTCAAGCCCGTGCTCTCGCGCTTCGAGGCCGCGGAGCGACTTCGCTCCCACGTTCACGCCGCCATCCAGACCGAGAAGCCCTGGTCCCAGGCCGTGCCGCCTTCGCAGGTCGCGAGCGCCCTGGAGACCTTCCTCGTGCAGGAGGTCCCCGGCAACGCGCCGGACTATGGCCGGCTCAAGCCGCTGGGAGCGGACTCGGTCGTGGAGTTCGTCATCGAGGAGTACGGGGTCCGCACCGAGAAGGGCGTTCCCCAGACCTGGGTCCGCGGCACCGGCCGGATGTTCCGCCTCGGCGACGGAGGCGAGATGTGGCGGACCGGCTTCTCCGGGACCTCCACCGAGGCCGGGCTCCAGCCGCTGGATCCGGCGGCGCTCGCCTCCAACCCCCGCCCGTTCCACGAGCAGATGGTCGCGGTGCTCGACTCGGTCTCGGTGCGTCTGGCCCGCCAGCTGAGCCCCACCAACCGCGCCGGGGGGGGACCGACCCCGCCGGGCACGGGTGAGCTGCGAACGCCGGCCGACCAGCGCACCCCGCTGGAGAAGGAGATCGACAAGTCCAAGGCGGTTCCGCCGCCCGACGCCACCACTCCGACCGACGTCCCGGTCGACGTCGGGTCCTCGAAGAAGAAGGCACCCCGGCAGTCCGCGCCCCCGCCGGACGCGACGGCCCCCACCGAGGTTCCGGTGGACCCGAAGAAGAAGTGAGCTCCGGCGACGGCGGGCCGCGTCACAGGGTCCTCTGATAGTCTCGGTCGCTCCGTCTCTTGTCCGCGAACGCCGCCATCACCGTCGACGGATCCGCCGGCGGTCAGTCGCTACGGACCGCGCTGACCCTCTCCCTGGTCACGCAGCGGCCGTTCCGCGTGGAGTCATTCTGCGCCGGTCGGATCGCGCCGGGGCTCCGGCCGCGGCACCTGGCGCTGCTCCGCGCGGCCGAGGCGCTCGGAGGGCGGGTGGAGGGCGGTCAGGCCGGGGCGCTCGCCTTCTCCTTCCAGCCCGGACCGGTCTTGGCAGGCAGTCACCTGCTCGAGCTTGGCGCCTCGGCGCCGGCGTGTCTCGTGTTCCAGTGCCTCTTCTACCCGCTGGCCCTCGCCGGAGGAGGAGAGCTCCGGCTGCTCGGGCTGACCCACGCCCCGAAGGGGCCCACCTACCATCACCTGGCGTGGGTCTGGCTTCCCCTCCTCGAGGCGTACGGCCTGCGGGCCTCGCTGTCTCTCCAGCGTGCCGGCTTCTGGCCCGAAGGAGTGGGGGAGTTCCGTGGACAGGTGCAGGGGCCCGGGGAGCCGCCGCTCAAGGTGGAGGTGCCGGCGCGAGGCACGCTGCAGGACGTCGAGGTGCGGAGCCTCGTCGGTGGCCTTCCGTTCGAGGTGGCCGCCCGACAGGCCCGCGCGGCGGAGAACGCCCTGCGCGAGCGGGGCATCTACTGCCACGCGGAGAACCTGCCGTTGCCGGTGAGCAAGACTCCGGGGACGCTGGTGTTCGTGCGGGCACAGTTCGAGAACACCTTCGCCGCCTTCGCCGCCGTGGGCGCGCGGAACGCCTCCCCCGAGGAGGTGGGGGCCAAGGCCGCTCACGCGCTCGCCGATTTCATGCAGACACCCGGCGCGCTGGACGAGCACCTGGCCGACCAGATCCTCATGCCGGCCGGGCTGCTCGCGGCGGGCAAGCTCGGGACCTCGATTCCCGGGACCACCCGGTTCACCGCTGCCCGCATCACCCCGCACCTCCGGGTCACCGCGGGGCTGCTGGAGGAGTTCCTGCCGGTGCAGGTCGAGGTGAAGGACGAGGGCGAGGTGGCGGTCCTCCCGCGCGCCTCGGCGCACTGACCGCTCACGGCGTCCGGACGACGCGCGTCACCGTCGCTGCCCACCGGCAGTCCCGCCGCACGTGATCCGGGCAGATCGTCCGGCCCGGACCCTTCGAACCGGCTAGAGAAGGCCCGTGCTCCGTCCGCTGGTCGTCGCGCTGGTGAACCTGGTCCTCCTGCTGGTCGCCGTGCTGCGCGCCCCCATCCATCTCCTGTCGCGCCGCCGCGCGCCGAGCTACGTCCGCTTTCTCCTCAAGGGGGACCCGCCGTATCGCCAGGCGTTCCAGCGACGCTGGCCCTGGCGGCGGGAGCGGCACGCCCCGGGGCAGGTGACCTCGCTGCACCTCCTGGACGAGGCGCTCGACGCCCTCGCCGGCGACCCTGGAGTGAAGGGAATCGTGCTCCAGGTCGAGGCGCTGGAGATGCCGTCCGGGAAGCGGGCCTGGGTCGCGGAACGGCTGGCCGCGTTCCGTGCGCGAGGCAAGGAGGTGATCGGCACCGCGGTGAGCGCGCGAAACGGCGAGTACGCGCTGCTCTGCGCCGCGGATCGCATCGCCTTCCCCCGCGCCGGCCGGCTCGAGCTCACCGGCTTCCTGATGGAGGCCACCGCCGCGGGGCGCGCCTTCGAGCAGCTCGGAATCCGGCCCGAGTTCGTCCGCCGCGGCGAGCACAAGACCGCCCCCGAGCTCTTCATCCGCGCCGAGGTCTCACCCAACCAGCGCGCGGCGCTCGAGCAGTTCCTCGACGAGCGCCACACCGAGCTGGTGGAGGCGGTCGCCCGCGGTCGCCGGCTGTCGACCTCGGAGGCCCGAGCGCGGGTCGACCAGGGGCCCTACAGCGCCACCCGGGCCCAGGCACTGGGACTGGTGGACCTGATCGCCGACGACGTCGAGCTCCCCGCCGCGCTCGGCCTCGACACGAACGAGGACCGAGCGCTCGCCGGCACCGCCGGGCTCGGGACCTTCCGCGACTGGGAGCGCACGCGCCGCTGGCCGCGCGTGTCCTGGAGACAGTGGCGGCGCCCCACGCGCCTGGCGGTGGTTCCGGTCTCGGGGATGATCGCCCAGGCTCCGTCGGGAGCACCGCCGGTCGGACCGGCCATCGCCGGCTCGGAGACGCTGGTGGCTGGCCTGCGCGCCGCGGCCCGTGATCGCTCCAGCCCGGCGGCGGTGCTCTACGTGAACAGCCCCGGCGGGAGCGCGCTCGCCTCGGAGCTGGTCCTGGCCGAGGTCCGCCGCCTCGCCGCGCGCAAGCCCGTCATCGCCTACGTGGATCGGGTGGCGGCCTCGGGCGGGTACATGATCGCGCTCGGGGCGAAGGAGATCTGGGCCAGCCCGGGGAGCATCCTCGGCAGCATCGGGGTGTTCGCTGGGAAGTTCGACCTCTCCGAGCTGCTCACCCGCCTGGGCGTGCACCGGGAGGTCCTCACCCGCGGGGAGCACGCCGGCCTCATGACCTCCGCCCGCCCGCTGTCCGTCCCGGAGCACGACGCGCTCGAGGCCGAGGTGGAGGAGGTCTACGGCCGCTTCGTGGAGCTGGTCTCCGAGCACCGCCGGCTCACCCCCGAGGCGGTGCGCGCCCGCGGCGAGGGGAGGGTCTACACGGCCGGGCGCGCGCAGGAGGCGGGCCTGGTCGATTCGCTCGGCTCGTTCGAGGCCGCCTGCGCCCGGGCGTTCGCCCTGGCCGGACGGAGCCCACGGCGCTTCGAGCTGCGTCCGTTCGGGCTGCCGCGCCGGCGGCTGCCGCTGCTCTCGCTGCTCCGCAACGCGCTCGCCCCCGCGGTGTACGCGCTCTGGTGGCCGGCCTGGACCGGCCCCGGCCTCCGGGGCACCGAGGACTTCGGGAGCGAGCTAAGCTGACCCCGACGTTGCGCCTGCTGCCCGCCATCCTCCTCCTGGTCACCGCCTGCTCGACGGCGCCACGCACCTCGCCCACCGAGGCCTATCTCGCCGCGCTGGAACGCAACGATCTCGACAGTGCCTGGTCCCTGACCTCCACCCGCTTCCGGCAGGGGACGGACCGCGCAGCGTTCGAGGCCCGGCTCTCCGATCCGGCGGCCCGCGCTGCCCACGTCGCGCGGGTGCGCGCCGCCCTGGCCGAGGCCGCCCCCGAGCTGCTGGACGTGCCCCCTCCTACCGGCCAGCCGGCCGCGGCGGTCCAGGCGCTGGTCCGGGCGGCAAGGGCAAGCGACTTCCCCGAGGCCTGGCGCTGGCTCGCCGCCCCGGAGCGGGCCCGCTACACCCCCGAGCGGCTGGCCCGCGACTTCGAGTCCGCCCCGGGCGCCGCCGAGCGCCTCTCGCGGGCGCTGGCGGCCGTGGAGCGCCCCGGCGAGACGACGGGCACCGAGACCCGCTGGCCGTTACCGACCGGTGGCGCGGTCCGGGTGGTGCTGGAGGACGGACAGCCCCGGGTGGCCGCACTGGAGTGACGGGGGTTTGACAGCTCGCGCTCGCCCGGGCGAGGGTGCCCGCCCCGGTCGAGGGACCGTGAAGTCATGGGAGCGACGATGCCCACCGAGAAGGACGTGCTCGCGGCACTGAGCACGGTGATGGACCCCGAGCTGAACGTGAGCCTGGTACAGGCCGGCATGGTGAAGTCGGTGCGCATCGACGGCGGCCGGGTCTCGGCCACCATCGAGCTCACCACACCAGCCTGTCCCCTGAAGGGGAAGATCCAGGCCGACGCCGAGGCGGCGCTGAAGAAGGTTCCGGGCGTCACCGGCCTCGACGTCACCTGGGGCGCCCAGGTGCGCGGCCAGCCGCAAGGGACCGGGATGCTCCCCGCGGTGAAGAACATCATCCTGGTCGGCGCCGGGAAGGGCGGGGTGGGGAAGAGCACAGTGGCGGTGAACCTGGCCGTGGCTCTGGCGAAGCACGGGGCGAGCGTGGGGCTGCTCGACGCCGACTTCTATGGCCCCTCGATCCCGATGATGACCGGCCTGTCCGACCAGCGGCCGGTGAGTCCCGACGGGAAGCGGCTCGAGCCGCTCGAGGCGCTGGGGATGAAGGTGATGTCGCTCGGCTTCCTGGTCGAGCCGGACCAGGCGCTCATCTGGCGCGGGCCGATGCTCCACGGCGCGCTCCAGCAGATGATGCGCGACGTGAACTGGGGTGCGCTGGACTACCTGGTCCTGGACCTGCCGCCGGGCACCGGCGACGTGGTGCTCACCGTGTCGCAGAGCATCCGTGCCGCCGGCGCGGTGCTCGTCACCACGCCCCAGGATGTCGCGCTGGCCGACGTGGTGCGGGCCAAGCAGATGTTCGACAAGGTGAACATCCCGGTGCTCGGCATCGTGGAGAACATGAGCCAGTTCGTCTGCCCGCACTGCCATACCGCGACGCCCATCTTCCACCACGGTGGTGGGCGCCGGGCCGCCGAGCTGTTCAAGATTCCCTTCCTCGGGGAGATTCCCCTCGAGCTGCGGGTGCGCGTGGGCGGCGACCAGGGCCGGCCGGTGGTGGCCGCGTACCCGGACTCCCCCGAGGCCGAGGCCTTCATGTCGGTCGCCCGGGCGGTGGCCGGACGCGTGTCGGTGGCCAACGCGCCTCGCGCTCCGGCGGCGCCCATCCCCGCGGCGAGCTAGTCTCCCGACGTGGTGGACGCTCCCCGGCACGACGACCCTCTCCACGACGTGGACGAACCAGGCGCGCCCGGCGACGCCAACCGGGGCCCCATCGTCGAGCTGATGCGCAAGGTGGCCTTCGCCGGCCTCGGCGCCCTCTTCATGACCGAGGAGGGGATCCGCTCCCTCGCCGGGCAGCTGAAGCTCCCCAAGGAGGCGCTGGGATTCGTCCTCTCCCAGGCCGAGCGGACCAAGGACGAGGTGGGGCGGGTGCTGTCCGAGGAGGTCCGCCGCTTCCTCCGCTCGGACAAGCTCCGCGAGGAGTTTCTGCAGCTGATCTCCGGGATGCGGGTGGAGATCACCGCGCAGGTGCGCCTCGTTCCGGACCCCGCGCGCAAGCCGGGCGAGACGGCGCGGCCGCGGGTCGAGGTCACCAGCGTCCGGACGAAGGGACCGAGGAAGAAGTCGGAGTGATGGCCGGCAGCACCGAGGACCGGACGGGCCTGCGGGAACCGTCGCCGCTCGGGCGCCGGCTCGTTCCCCTGGCCATCATCGCCCTGGGCTTCCTGCTCTGGAGGAGCCCCCTGCTGCCCCAGCCGCGGACCTTCGTCTGGGACCGACCGTTCGGTCCGTCGGTGGTCTCCGCCGAGGTGCAGCTCTGGCGCGAGGACACGCTCCTCGCCCGCGTCGAGTGGCCCGACGCCACCCAGGGCACGCTGACCCAGGAGCTGTCGCTCAAGAGAGGGCGTCTCCGGGTTCTCAGCTTCGTCCGCCTGCGCGACGGCACCGAGCGCCGCGGCATCCAGGAGCTGGCGCTGGGCTCGGAGCGGGTGGTGCACGCGCCGCTCCTCCCGACGGCCGTTGACCCCCCGGCAGGCCGACAGTAGACAGCCGGGCCGAGGCGAACATGGCCAACGAGCACGTGCTGGTCGTCGGTGCCGGGCAGATGGGAGCGGGGATCGCGCAGGTCGCGCTGACCGCCGGGCTCCGCGTCACCCTGGTCGACGTGGCGAAGGATGCGGTGGACAAGGGCGCGGGGCGCATTCGCTCCGGCCTGGGAAAGCTGCGGGAGAAGGGGAAGCTCGACGAGGGCGCCGAGCGGGCCGCGCTGGGCCGGCTCACCACCGCCACCTCCGCGCGCGACGTCAGGGACGTCGACGTCGCGATCGAGGCCGCCACCGAGAACGAGGAGCTGAAGAAGCGCATCTTCCAGGACCTCGACGCCGTCGTCCGTCCGGGCGGAGTCCTGGCCACCAACACCTCCTCCATCCCCATCACCCGCATCGCCGCGGCCACGAAGCGGCCCGACGCCGTCATCGGCATGCACTTCATGAATCCGGTGCCGGTGATGCAGCTGGTGGAGCTCATCCGGGGAGCCGCCACCTCGGACGCCACCTTCGACCGGACGCGCTCTCTCTCCCAGGCGATGGGCAAGACCGTCGTCACCTCGCGCGACTATCCGGGCTTCATCGTCAACCGGATCCTCATCCCGATGCTCAACGAGGCCGCCTACGCCCTGATGGAGGGGCTGGGCACGGCCGAGGACATCGACACCGCGATGAAGCTGGGGACCAACCAGCCCATGGGACCGCTGCAGCTCGCCGACTTCATCGGGCTCGACACCGTGCTCTTCATCGCCGAGGTGATGCACCGCGGGCTGGGAGACCCGAAGTACCGTCCCTGCCCGCTGCTGCGGCAGTACGTCGACGCCGGGTGGCTGGGCAAGAAGACCGGACGCGGTTTCCACGTCTACGAGAAGTGAGGAGGCACGCATGGCCGAGGTGAACGTCCGCGTGGAGGTGCAGGGGCCGTTCGCGACGGTGACGGTGGACCGTCCCAAGTCGCTCAACGCCCTCGACACGAGGACGCTGCAAGAATTGGAGAAGGCGGCCGCGGACCTCGCCGCGCGGGACGGCCTGCGGGGCGTCATCCTCACCGGCGCCGGCGAGAAGGCCTTCGTCGCCGGAGCTGACATCGCCGCGATGAACGGGATGAGCGCCGACCAGGCCCGTCACTTCGGCGCGCTCGGACAGCGCGTGATGGACGTCATCGCCGCGCTGCCGGTGCCGGTGGTGGCGGCCGTGAACGGCTTCGCCCTCGGCGGCGGCTGCGAGCTCGCGCTGGCCTGCGACTTCATCTACGCCTCCGAGAACGCCCGTTTCGGGCTTCCCGAGGTGAGCCTGGGCATCCTCCCCGGCTTCGGCGGCACCCAGCGGCTGACCCGGCTCCTGGGGCGCGCCCGGGCCAAGGAGCTCATCTTCACCGGGGACATGATCGACGCCGCCAAGGCCAAGGAGATCGGCCTGGTGCTGGACGTCGTGCCGCTCGCCAACCTCCTCGGGCATGCCCGTGCCGCGCTGGAGCGGATCGCGAAGAAGGGGCCGCTGGCTGTCCGTCGGGCCAAGGAGGCCATCGACCGGGGCGCGGACCTCGAGCTCGCCGACGGCCTCACCATCGAGCGCCAGCTGTTCTCCGACCTCTTCGACTCCGCCGACCGGCGCGAGGGAATGAAGGCCTTCCTCGAGAAGCGGCCCCCGGTCTTCACCGGCCGCTAGGACCCAGATGGACTTCGAACTGACCGACCTGCAGCGAGAGACGCAGCGACTGACCCGCGAGTTCGCCGCTCGCGAGCTCATCCCCCACGCGCGAAAGCTCGACGAGGAGCACCGCTTCCCTCACGAGGTGGTGAAGAAGCTCGCCGAGCTGTCCCTGCTCGGCGTGGCGGTCCCCGAGGAGTGGGGTGGGGCGGGGCTGGACAACGTATCCTACGCGCTGGCCATCGAGGAGCTGAGCCGGGGCGATGCTTCGGTGGGGGTCATCGCCTCGGTCAACAACTCGCTCTACTGTGACCCGGTGCTCAAGTTCGGCACGGATGCCCAGAAGCGCGAGTGGCTGACTCCGTTCGCCCGCGGGGAGAAGATCGGCTGCTTCGGGTTGACGGAGCCGGAGGCGGGCTCGGACGCCGCCGCACAGAAGACCGTCGCCGTGCGCAAGGGCGACAGCTACGTCATCAACGGCAGCAAGAACTGGATCACCAACGGCCCGGTGGCGGACGCGATCGTCCTCTTCACCATGACCGACCGCGCCGCAGGTCACCGTGGGATCACCGCGTTCATCGTCCCCACCAGCACCCCCGGCTTCAACCGTGCCCAGCCGGACCGGAAGATGGGCATCTCCGCCGCGCTCTCCTGCTCCATCTTCTTCGAGGACATGGTGGTCCCGGCGAAGAACCTCCTCGGCAAGGAGGGAGACGGGTTCAAGGTCGCCATGTCCACCCTGGACGGCGGCCGTATCGGCATTGCTTCCCAGGCCATCGGCATCGCGCGGGCCGCATTCGAGGAAGCGCTCCGGTACGCACAGGACCGGAAGACCTTCGGCCAGCCCATCGCGAACCACCAGGCGATCCAGTTCATGCTCGCCGACATGGCCACGGAGATCGACGCGGCGCGCCTCCTCACGCTCAAGGCCGCGCTGCTCAAGGACCAGGGCGTCCGCCACGGCCCCGAGTCCGCGATGGCCAAGCTCTACGCCAGCGAGATGGCCAGCCGGGTCGCCAACAAGGGGCTGCAGATCCACGGAGGCCAGGGGTACAGCAAGGAGTTCGATGCCGAGCGCCACGTCCGCGACGCGCGCATCACCGAGATCTACGAGGGCACCAGCGAGATCCAGCGCATCGTCATCAGCAGTTCCCTCCTGAAGGAGTGACAATGCTCGTCCCGCTGCTGGTCGTCCTCGCCGCCGCGCCCGCCGCCCCCGACGCAGGTGTCTCCGCTGCACCGGCCGAACCGGGTGCGAGCGCCCCCGCAGCGACGGTGGGTCCCGCGACTCCAGCGCGGGGCTCGGGTCCGGAGAAGCTCCCCTTCACGTCCGACACCATCAAGGAGATCGTTCGCGCCAAGCAGCCGGACATCGAGCGCTGCTGGGAGCAGACGCTGGCGGGCACGGACAAGCCGGTCGACGGCAAGCTGCAGACCCACTTCGTCATCACCCCCGTGGGCTCGGTGAAGCAGGCCAAGGTGGTGAAGAAGGGGACCACGCTGAAGGATCCCGCTCTCCACCGGTGCGTTGAGACGGTGCTCTCCACGATGTTCTTCCCGAAGCCCCCCGACGGGAAGGACCACCCGGTGGAGTACCCGTTCAATCTCAAGGCCGTGCGCTGATGCGGCTCGAGCTCACCGAGACGCAGGCCCTGGTCCGGAACACGGCGCGGAGCTTCGCCCGCGAGCGCGTCGCGCCGGGCGCGCGTGACCGGGACCGGAACGAGACCTTCCCGGTGGAGCTGCTGAGAGAGATGGCGGAGCTCGGGCTCCTGGGCGTCAACGTCCCCGCCCTGTATGGCGGGGCGGAGGCCGGCGCGGTCTCGTACGCGCTCGCGATGATGGAGGTCGCCGAGGCCTGCGCCTCGACGGCGGTGGCGATGGCGGTCACCAACATGTGCGCGGAGCTGATCTGCGCCTTCGGGACCGACGAGCAGAAGCAGCGGCACGTGACCCGGCTGGTGTCGGGAGCGGCGGTCGCCGGTGCCTTCGCGCTTTCCGAGCCGCAGGCCGGCAGTGACGCCTCGGCCCTGGAGACCCGGGCCGAGCGCACCAGGGACGGCTGGGTGCTGAACGGGAGCAAGCAGTGGATCACCTCGGGGGATCGCGCCGGGGTGATGGTGGTCTGGGCGCGCTCCGGCGGATCGGGTGCCGGTGGGCTCTCGGCGTTCATCGTCGAGGGCGGGACGAAGGGCCTCGCCGTCGGCCGGCACGAGGACAAGATGGGGCTGCGCGGCTCGACCACCGTGCCGCTGCAGTTCGAGGACTGCCGGCTCCCGGCGAACGCGCTGCTCGGCCCGGAGGGGCAGGGGTTCAAGCTGGCGATGGTGGCGCTCGACGGCGGGCGGATCGGCATCGCCTCGCAGGCCTGCGGGGTGGCCCGGGCCGCCCTCGCCGCGACGGTGCGCTACACGCGGGAGCGGAAGGCGTTCGGGAAGTCGGTCTCGGACTTCCAGGCGGTTCGCTTCATGCTGGCGAACATCCAGACCGAGCTCGCCGCCGCCGAGTTGATGACGCTGCGGGCCGCGGACCTCAAGCAGTCCGGCCGGCCCTTCACCCGCGAGGCGTCGATGGCCAAGGTGTTCGCCTCGGAGATGGCGAACCGGGCCGCGGACAAGGCTGTGCAGCTCCACGGCGGCTACGGCTACATCGACGAGTTCCCGGTGGAGCGGTACATGCGCGATGCGCGCGTGCAGACCATCTACGAGGGGACCAGTGAGATCCAGCGCCTGGTCATCGCCCGGGAGCTGCTGAAGGCGGCAGGCTGAGCCGCCGGTGGCCGCGTCGACCCTCTGCCGGGCCACGGTCACGCTCCTCATCAGTGGACTCGCCGTCGCCGGCGAGCCGCGTCCTGACGACGTCGAACGCCGTCGGTCGTTCGTTCCGGAGGGGTGGGAGGTCGGCGAGTGCCCGCCGGCGTACGGTCCTCACGCGGTGCTGTGCGGGGGGACCGACACCGGGCCGTTCAAGGTCGACCGGCACGTCCCGACGGTGTCCGTCCATGCCCCTCCGGGGTCATGCGTGGAGGCCGAGAAGGCGTTCCTGGCCCGATGGGAGGGCAAGACGAGCGTCGCCCGTCGGCTCGGCGGCCGGTGCGGGCCGTCCGGCGACGCGTGCAACGAGATCCGGCTCCAGGATCCACGTCTCGTCGATCCGGTGGGGGTCCTCGTGTACGTGAGCTGCCCCGCGGGGGGTCCGGTCGAGGTCGTCCAGTACGCGGTGTCGGCGAAGGTCCTCGACCGCTTCGCGGGCGTTGCTCGCGCGCTGGCACGCTGGACCGCCGCGCAGAAGTGAGAGCCGGAAGCCGAACGGCTCCAGGAGCGAGGCGACCGGTGCGAGCAGGTCCTCGCCCGAGCGGGACGAGGCCCGCCGCTCTCGGCTCAGCCCAGCCCGAACCGCGCCAGCAGCTCGGGCAGCTTCTCGGTCAGCCCGAGGCGCGACGCCGCCGACTCGAGCATCCGCCGCTCCTGGCGGTCCACCTTGCCGTCGACCAGCGCGATCTGCACCAGCGACCGGAGGAACGCCTCGCCCGCGGGCCCCGGTGGCGGCACCAGCCGCTCGAACAGCGCCGGATCCGCGTTCAGCGCCATCTCCACGTTCTCGTAGGGCACGCCCCAGCGCTCGGCGCACAGCTTCAGCATCCGCCGCTCGCGGTCGTCCACGCTCCCGTCCGCCGCGGCCATCGCTGCCATCGTGTAGAGCAGCCGCTGTCGCTCTGCCGCGTCGAGCACCACGTCGCGCCCTGGCTGCGGTGCTTGCGCGGACGTGCTCGCGCCGACCTCCGACCGGGAGCGCGCCGCCCACACCTCGAACGGCTCCGCCCGCGCCAGCACCCAGTCGTGCGCCCCGTCGTTCAGCGTCGCTCCGCAGTGCTCGCAGATGGGCTGCACCGAGTCCCCCAGCGGCGCACCGCAGTTCCCGCACCGCGCCGTCGCCATCCCCCGGGTCTGATCCGTCTTCACTCCCGCCTTGCGGGACAGCGTGAAGATCCAGCGCTGGGGCAGGGTGGCCAGCGTCCCAGGCGACGTGCCCACCGGGACGACTCCCATCCGCGCGCTCCAGCGCAGCTCCACGTGCGCCAGCGTCGTGCCCGGCCCCGGCTCGAACGCCCGGACCGCCACGCTGCCCACCGCCGCCTGGAGGAAGGCCCGGGCCCGCTGCCGGCTCTGCAGCGCGGCCAGGTCCGCCGTCATCTCGGCGAGGAACTCCGGCGCCGCCAGCTTCGCCATCCGCCCCGGCTGGTTCCGTGACTCCCCGTCGATCCACGCCCAGAAGAGCAGCGAGGTCCGGTCCTCCAGCACCTCCAGCGACAGCGCGGGGTCCTCCGCCCTCAGCGCGTCCAGCCCCGGAACCTCCAGCGGCGCGCTCCCTGCCTCGGCGCCCTGGGTGATCTCGGCGAGCACCCAGTCGTAGGCCCCGCTGTTGACGATGGCCCCGCAGTAGCCACAGTTGCCGGCCGCGCCGCCGTCGAAGGGCGCGCCGCAGTTCGGGCACTTCCCCGGGGGAAGCGCCCCGTCCTTGCGTGACCGCGTTCCCGGCCGCCGGACGAAGGACCACACCTCCACGAAGGGCTCCAGCGGCGCCCGCCGCGCGCGGTCCTCCGCCTGCTCGGGCGAGAGCGACACCGGCACGTCGACGTCCCGCGCCTGGGCCCGGATCCGCACGTGCAACGTGTCGAACGCCGTCGTTCGCTCCAGCCCTGCCGGGTGCAGGTCGAGCACCGCCATGTCCGCGGTGACGTTTCGCACGCCCTGGGCCCGGAGGAGATCCAGCTGCACCCGGAACCGCTGGAAGGTCGCGTCCGACAGATCTCGCCGCACCGGAGCGAGGTCGCCCCCCGTCCAGGACCCCTGCACGCGCAGGAACAGCGCCTTCACCTGGTCCAGGAACGTCACCAGGTCGAAGTCCGGATCCGAGGCGCGGAGCGCGTCCACCCAGGCCGTCACCTCGCGGGCCGAGGGTGGACCCACCTCGCGGCCGTCGGCCTCCTCGAAGGCCCGCTGCGTGCTCGCCGTCGCCCCGAAGCTCCGCGCGTACGTCCGCCAGACCACGAAGACCACGCCGATCAGCGCCAAGGTGAAGACCGGATGGCTCAGGAAGAAGAGCAAGAACCCGAGGTCTCCGCCGGACGACGAGCGCCCGCTGCCCGACCAGGACGACCCGCGCGAGCCCGAGGACCACGAGCCCCCCGACGACCGGGAACCGCCGGAGCTCGAGCTATGCCCGCCGCTGTAGTGCTGACCGCCCCCCACCCGCGCCATCGCGGGAGCGGCGGACACCGTCAACAGCAGGGCGAAGAAGCAGACGCGTCGATTCATTCGTCGCCGGGCGCCGGCGGCCAGAACTCTAACGGGATGGGGCTACGCCTTGCCATCCGGGGCCCGGTCGACCTACGCGCGAGATCGAGGGAGATTGCGCACATGGGAACCTTCCGGGAGGACCGGCGCGGACCGGTGGAGATCTGGACGCTCGACGCCGAGGACACGCGCAACGCCATCAGCCGCGCTGTCCTCGCCGAGCTCGAGACACGCGTCGCCCGCGTCTCGAGCGCCCAGGACGTCCGGGTCGTCATCTTCACCGGCGCCGGGGAGAAGGCCTTCTGCGCTGGAGCCGATCTCAAGGAACGCGCGACGATGAGCGAGCCCGAGGTCCGTGCCTTCCTCGGCGGCCTCCGCCGCGTCCTGCGGGCCGTGGAGACCAGCAACACCATCTTCATCGCCGCGATCAACGGCTCGGCCCTGGGCGGCGGCACCGAGCTCGCCCTGGCCTGCGACCTCCGCATCGCCGCTCCCGCTGCGGAGCTCGGGCTGACCGAGGTCCGGCTGGGCATCATCCCCGGCGGCGGCGGCACCCAGCGGCTACCCCGGCTCATCGGGCAGGGCCGCGCCAAGGACCTCATCCTCACCGGCCGACGCATCAACGCCGCCGAGGCCTTCGCCATCGGACTCGTCCAGCGCCTCGCCCCCGAGGGGCGTCTCCTCGAGGTCGCGCTGGCCGCCGGGGAGCAGATCGCCGAGAACGCACCGCTCGCCGTCGCCGCGGCGAAGCACGCCGTCGACCGAGGGGTCGATCTCGACATCGAGGCCGCCCTCGCCCTCGAGCTGGAACACTACGAGACGGTCCTCCGCTCGGAAGACCGCCTCGAGGGCCTCCGGGCCTTCGCCGAGAAGCGCCGGCCCGTCTGGAAGGGACGCTGAGCCGGGGCTATGCCGAGGCCCGCTCCACGTCCTCGGCCTTGTTCTTCACCTGGTCGAACAGGTTCATGGCGCGCTGGCGCACGTCGCTCCGCAGCTCCACGCCCGCCTTCGGGGCCAGGGCCAGCCCCACCACGGCGCCCACGAGCCCGCCCAGCAGGAAGAGGGTGATGTCGGTCGCGGTCCGGCTGCCTGGCGAGTAGGGCACCACGCCCACCTTCCGGAGCAGCCGCTCCTTGTCGAAGTCCCCGAGGTCGAGATCCCCGAGGCGGTTCCATAGCCTGACTCCGTCGCGGGCCAGGTTCGTGTAGAGGTAGCTCTTGGTGAATCCGCCGACGATGTCCGAGAACGCCATGGTGGGCTCCTTCCGTGGGAAATGGGGCGACTGAAGCCCAACGGTAGGAACGCCTGACAGGCGCGGCACCCCCCGTGGTAAGCCCCCGCGCCGCATGCCTGCCGACGACACCCTCCGCACGCGCCGCGCCCGGATCCGCGAGGGCGGGGCGCCCAAGTACCACGCCAAGAACTCCGAGACGGGGAAGCTGTTCGCAAGAGAACGCATCACCCGCCTCCTGGATCCGGGCTCCTTCGTCGAGGACGGGAGCTTCGCCAACGCCGCCGACCCCGAGCTGCCTGCCGACGGCGTCATCACCGGCCTGGGAAAGATGGGCGGACGCACCGTCGCCCTCATGGCCAACGACTCCACGGTGAAGGCCGGCAGCTGGGGGGCCCGGACCGTGGAGAAGATCCTCCGCATCCAGGAGACCGCCCGCGGGCTGCGCCTGCCGCTCCTCTACCTCGTGGACTCGGCCGGAGCCCGCATCACCGACCAGGTGGACATGTTCCCCGGCCGGCGCGGGGCAGGGCGGATCTTCTTCAACGAGGTCCAGCTCTCCGGCGAGGTGCCGCAGATCTGCCTCCTCTTCGGCCCGTCTGCAGCCGGCGGCGCCTACATCCCCGCGTTCTGCGACCTGGTGATCATGGTCGAGAAGAACGCCTCGATGTACCTGGGCTCGCCCCGGATGGCGGAGATGGTCATCGGAGAGAAGGTCACCCTGGAGGAGATGGGCGGCGCGCGCATGCACTGCTCGGTCTCGGGCTGCGGGGACGTCCTGGTGAAGACCGAGGACGAGGCCATCGCCGGGGCGAAGACCTACCTCTCCTACTTCCCCTCCAGCTTCACCGAGCCGCCTCCCCAGGCCGAGCCGAAGGCGCCCGCGCGGTCGGGCAAGCGCGTCGACGAGATCATCCCCGCCGACCAGAACAAGCCCTTCGACATGTTCGCCCTCATCAACGAGCTCGTCGACGCCGGCTCGTTCTTCGAGGTGAAGAAGCTCTTCGCCCAGGAGGTCCTCACCGGCCTGGCCCGCATCGCCGGCCGACCGGTCGGCATCGTCGCCAACCAGCCCAAGTACAAGGGCGGCGTCCTCTTCGTGGACTCCGCGGACAAGGCGGCCCGCTTCATCTGGCTGTGCGACGCCTTCAACATCCCCCTGATCTACCTGGCCGACGTGCCGGGCTTCATGATCGGCACCAAGGTCGAGCGCGCCGGCATCATCCGCGCCGGGGCCAAGATGATCTCCGCCGTCTCCGAGGCGACCGTGCCCCGGATCTCGGTCATCGTCCGCAAGGCGTACGGGGCGGGCCTCTACGCCATGTCCGGCCCCGGCTTCGGCCCCGACGTCACCCTGGCCCTCCCCCAGGCGATGATCGCGGTCATGGGCCCCGAGGCGGCGGTCAACGCCGTGTTCTTCAACAAGATCCAGGAGAAGCCCGAGGCCGAGCGGGCGGCCTACGTCCAGGCCCTCCGCGACGAGTACCGCGCCGACGTGGATCTCCTGAAGCTCGCCTCCGAGCTGATCATCGACGAGATCGTCCCGGGCGACGAGCTGCGGGACCAGCTGGAGCGCCGGCTGGAGGCCTACGCCCGGCGGTTCCAGCCCCGCCAAGTGAAGAAGCACGGCGTGCCGCCGGTGTAGAAGGGGAGGCTGAATGGACCTGACCCTCCCCGAGAGCCACCGTGCCCTTCAGGCCTCGCTCCGCGACTTCTGCGAGGAGCACGTCAAGCCACACGCCCGGAAGTGGGACCACGAGGAGAAGTTCCCCCTCGAGGTGGTGAAGGCGCTCGGCGAGCTGGGCGCCCTCGGCATCCTGGTCGGCGAGGAGTTCGGCGGCGCCGCGATGGACAGCCTCGCCGTGGCCGTCGCGGTCGAGGAGATCGCCCGCTACGACGGCTCGCTCGCCCTCACCGTGGCCAGCCACAACGGGCTCGGCACCAGCCACATCCGCGTCTTCGGCAACGACGCGCAGCGCGCCCGCTACCTGCCGAAGCTCGCCACCGGCGAGTGGCTCGGTGGCTGGGGCCTCACCGAGCCCGGCAGCGGCTCGGACGCCGCGGCGATGAAGACCACCGCCGTCCGCCGAGGCGACCGCTGGGTCCTCAACGGCACCAAGATGTTCATCACCCAGGGCACGGTGGGGCAGGTGTTCGTCGTCCTCGCGCTCACCGACCCCGACCGGCGACAGAAGGGCATCACCGCCTTCGTCGTCGAGAGGGGGGCCCCCGGGTTCAGCCAGCGAGCTATCCACGGCAAGCTGGGGATGCGCAGCTCGGACACCGGCGAGCTGATTCTCGAGAACGTCGAGCTCCCCGACTCCCAGCGCCTCGGCGAGCTGGGGATGGGCTTCGTGAACACCCTGCAGATCCTCGACCGCGGCCGCATCACCATCGGCGCGCTCTCCACCGGCCTCGCCCGCGGCGCGCTGGAGGAGTCGGCCCGCTACGCCCGTGAGCGCCGCGCCTTCGGCAAGCCCATCGGGGACTTCGAGGCCATCCGCTGGATGCTCGCCGACATCCAGACCGAGCTCCAGGCGGCGCGCCTCCTCGTGCACCGGGCGGCGGTCCTCGCCGACCGGGGGCGGCCCTACGGCCGCGAGGCCAGCATGGCCAAGCTGTTCGCCAGCGAGGT
>Ga0207679_10000672_pt1 | contig 22925 bp, 15 predicted proteins | sample KBSC73metaG_FD_184320 | JGI IMG/M metagenome (GOLD analysis project Ga0207679, IMG submission 184320) | Corn rhizosphere microbial communities from Kellogg Biological Station, Michigan, USA - KBS C7-3 metaG (SPAdes) (version 2) | ecosystem: Host-associated > Plants > Roots > Rhizosphere > Soil ... | reverse complement strand
GCCGTAGAGCGGGAAGCCAGAATCGTCGAACGTCAGTCCAGGGCCAACGGAGGTGCGCTGTCGGGTGTACCCGTTTCCGGTCGCGGCCATGCCCGTGCGGAGCTCGAGGTCCAGTCCCAGCGAGCCGGTCACGAAGTGGCTGCCGATGAGGTCGACGGTGGGCTGGAAGCTGTCGTTGATGCCGAAGGAGGTGCTCTGCCCGCTGCTGGAGGTGTGGACGTAGAGCGGCGCCTCGAGCGCGAGCCGGAGGGACCACTGTGCCTCGGCCCGGGAGGGGGCCAGCAGCAGCCCGAGGCCGGAGAGCCCGAGCAGGAGCGAAAGCCTCATCGGGGAGTCGAGGCTAGCCGATGATCGCCCGCGCGCGGCACGGCCCCCGCCACGTCGCAGCCGTCAACCGCCGAGAGCCGGCATCCCACCCCGGGGCCATGCGACCCGCAGAGCGTCGAGGTGTCCCCGGCGTCAGTGGTCCAAGCGCTTCTCCCCGGCCTCCACGCGAAGAGCGAGCCGGTTCTGCTTCGGCGGGAGGGGGCAGGTGGCGAAGGCGCTGAAGGCGCAGGGCGGGTTATAGGCCCGGTTGAAATCGAGCACGACGGTCCCGTCCTTCGCCGGATCGGCGTAGAGGAAGCGTCCCGCCCCGTAGGTCTCGGTGCGATTGGTCTCGTCGGCGAAGACGAAGAACAGGTCCGGGCTCCCCGGCTCCAGGACCGGGGTGAGCCGGTACTGCTTGCCGCCGAGGGTGAAGATCGCGATTCCGGGGGACGGAGAGCGCTCCACCTCCCCGAGCACGTTGGGAACGGCGATCTGCGCCGGCGGGTCTTTCGCCTCCCACCGGGCCACGATCCGCCACCGCTCGGATGCGGGGTACCTGGGGATGCCCTTGAATTCCTTTCGCGCTCGGGCTTCGGGATCCTTGATCCGCACCCCGATGCGGCTGCCGCGGTCGATGAGCTGGAAGCGGAACCGACCCACCTGCAGGATGTCCGGCTTCGCCCTGCCCTCCTCGTCGCTCTGGACCGTGCCGCCGGGAAACGGCTTGCCGTCGCGCGTGACCGTGACCCCCGCCGCGGGCTGGAAGCGGACCTTCGACCCCGAGCGGGTGAAGGTTCCGATGCTCTTCGGTGTCCCCTCCGGGAACACCACCGCCGCCTTCCCGTCCGAACCCGCGGTGTTCGCGCCCTCCGTCAGCCAGCCCAGACCGACCAGGGTCAGCCAGCCGTCGTCCGACTGCAGGCGGGTCAGCCGTCGCTCCTCCCAGGCACGGGTGGTGGTGACGACGTCCTCGGACGCCGGCGGGGCCGCGAGGGAGAGCGCGAGGAGAGCGGAGAGGACCATCGATTCACCTCCATAATGCGATCCCCCCGCCCCGCCTCGGGATGCAGCCGCCGGCCGCGGACTCCGTCACTCGGCTGACGCGCCGAGCGACCGGCCCGCGAGCGCTCGGAATGCTCCACCTCGGTCACTGCTCGGCTCGCGGCCGGGCATCCGCATGAACCCGTCTGGGCCCACGCGCCGACCCGCGAGGCGGTCGGGGCCCCGACATGGGCGGCGCGACGGGGAGGGCGACGCGCTCCGGGATAGCTCCGCACGGGCACCGAAATGAGTCGATCGAATCGCAGCGCATTTTTTAAATGTTTGCTCGTGAGCAATTCGGGCCTCAGATCACCGCTGGTACGAGCAGCTCACCTTCTCGCTTCGATGGCGTCGACACATGCCGCGCGCCGAGGAGACGTCGATCGCTGACACGTGAACGAAACGTCGTGTTTTCCTCTCGAGCAAGAGCACGCCAGGGTGCGAGGGAAGGACCTCTTGAGCGTCGATGTCGGAGGATGTGCCGGGCGGCCAAAGAGCCGAGCCCCGAGCTTCCCGCCTCTCGCCTGACTCGCGCGCGTCCTCTAAGTCGCGGCGCCCATGCGAACAGAACGAGCTCTTTTCTTCGCGTTGTTGGCAGTTTTTATTTTTGGAGCGTGTGGGGGTCGGGTCGGAGACCCGATGGCCCTGACCGTCGATCCCTCCCCGGTCTCCCTGGAGCCGGGAGAGGCGCTCGCCTTCGCCGCCACGGGGCACGAGGCCCTCGCCGGTCGTCCGGAGACCCTCGCCTGGTCGGTCCAGGAGAGCGGCGGGGGCACGGTGGACGCGGCGGGCAACTACATGACGCCGGAGACGGAAGGCACGTTCCACGTCGTCGCCGCGAGCACCGCGGACGCTCGCAAGAAGGCGACCGTCACCGTCCAGGTGAGGCGGCGAGGCATCCGGGTCCGGATCACGCCCTCGGTCGCCACCCTGAGCACCGGTGACTCAACGACCTTCACCGCCCTCGTGCGAGGAACGCGCTCGCGGCAGTCGACGGCAGTGAAGTGGTCGGTCCCGGAGGGCGCCAGCGGCGGGACCATCGACACCTCCGGGCGCTACACCGCGCCGGACGCGCCGGGCACGTACCACGTGACGGCAGTGAGCGTCGCCGATGCCTCGAAGAAGGCGACGGCAACCGTCACCGTGACCGCCGACCAGGGGATCTCGATCGCTGTCGCCCCGGACAAGGCGTCGACGAAGGCGCGCGGAAAGCTGAGCTTCAAGGCCGCCCTGACCGGCGCGAAGAGCGGTCAGTCCGGCGACGTCACCTGGTCGGTGCAGGAGGGCGCAGGCGGCGGCAGCGTGGACGCGTCCGGGAACTACACGGCCCCCGCCAGCCCGGGCACCGCCCACGTGGTCGCCACCAGCGTCGCCGATCCGTCGAAGAGCGCCACCGCCACCGTCGACATCACCGCCGCCCCGGCCATCACCGTCGCGGTCTCGCCTGCCACGGCCTCGGTCGTCGCCGGTGGGGTCACCAGCTTCGGCGCAACGGTGACCGGAGCGGACAGCGGCCAGTCCGCCGATGCGACCTGGTCTGTCCAGGAAGGCGCGAGCGGCGGAAGCATCGACAGTTCCGGGAACTACACCGCACCCGGGACCGCCGGCACGTTCCACGTCGTTGCGACCAGCGTCGCCGACCCGTCGAAGAGCGCGGCGGCGGCGGTCACGGTCACCGCGGCGCCGAACATCACCGTCTCCATCGTTCCTGGCTCCGCCTCGACGCAGGCAGGCGGCTCGGTGAACTTCGCTGCCTCGGTGACCGGGCTCGGCTCAGGCCAGTCCAGCGCCGTGAGCTGGTCGGTCCAGGAGGGATCGGCCGGAGGCACCATCAACGGGGCCGGAACCTACACCGCGCCGTCGGGCGCCGGGACCTTCCACGTCATCGCCACCAGCGTCGCGGACAACACCGAGAGCGCCTCGGCCACGGTGACCATCTCCGCCGCTCCCTCGCAGCCACCGTCCACCTCCGGGCTCCTTCCCGCGGACCGGATGACCGTCTGGAATCCCGGGGTGGCCGGAGGCATCCCGGCCCGGACCGCGGTCTGCCGGACGGTCAGTCCCCCCGGCGGAGACGCGACCTCCGCCATCCAGGCCGCAGTCGATGCGTGTCCGGCCGGCCAGGTGGTCCAACTCACGCCCGGGACGTTCCTCATCAACGGGGGGAACTACGTGCTCCTCAACAAGGGGATCACCCTCCGTGGTTCGGGGCCGAACCAGACCCATCTGCGGAAGACCGATGGGGCGAAACCAGGGCAGGAGAGCACCGGCCCCAGGCCGTCGCCGCTCGTCATCGTGGGTCCCGCCCGCTGGGACAGCAACAACGAGCGATCCACCAACCTGACCGTGGACGCGGTGAAGGGTGAGAACTCCATCACCGTCGCCAGCGTCGCAGGCTTCAGCCCCGGACAGGTCGTGCTGCTCGACGAGCTCTCCGGAGCGAGCTGGCAACCCGACCCGGCGGGCCGGGGGCAGGTCTGGGCCTCGCCTGACTTCCGCGTGGTGTGGCAGCGGCACAATCCGGAACAGGGGACCGACGATCCGTTCCCCGATGCCGCGGGCTGGTTCAGCCGCCAGGACCGGCCGACGAACGAGATCAAGCAGATCGATCGGATCAGCGGGAACACCATCTTCTTCAACACGCCGATCCACATCTCCTACCGGACCTCGCACACCGCGCAGCTGACGGCCTTCAGCTATCCCCACACCCAGAACGCCGGGGTGGAGGACCTCACCGTGGTCGGCGGTGACCAGGGCAACATCCGGTTCGAGTGGGCGGCGAACTCCTGGGCGAAGAACGTGGAGAACACCGTCTGGCATGACGAGGGCTTTGCCCTGACCCGATCGTTCCGGATCGAGATCCGGGAGTCCTACGTGCACGACGCGGCATGGGCCCAGCCCGGCGGCGCCGGCTACGCCATCAGCCTGTCCGACGCCACCTCGGAGTCACTGGTGGAGAACTCGATCATCCTGAAGGCCAACAAGGTGATGGTGGCACGTTCGGCCGGTGCCGGGTCGGTGTTCGGGTACAACTACGTCGACGACGGCTACATCAACACCTTCCCCAACTGGATCGAGGTGGGCCTCAACGCCTCACACATGGTCGGTCCGCACCACGTCCTGTTCGAGGGCAACTACGCCTTCAACTGGGACTCGGACAAGACGCACGGCAACGCCATCTACCACACGGTCTTCCGCAACCACCTCCGCGGCATCCGCCGCGACTTCGCGGACAGCGGTGGCGGGAACGGGCCCAAGCGGGCCGCCGGAGCCGCGTACTACTCGTACTGGCACAGCTTCGTCGGCAACGTGCTCGGTGCGCAGGGACAGATGGATGGATGGGTCTACGAGACCGGCAGCATGGACCAGCCGGCGATCTTCCTCCTCGGCTGGGACGACTGGGCGCCCTACCCCGTCGACCCCAAGGTCGCCGCGACCACCATCCGGCACGGCAACTTCGACTACGTGACCAACTCGGTGAAGTGGGATCCGAACATCGCGGCTCAGACGCTCCCGAGCTCACTCTACCTGAGCGGGAAGCCGGCGTTCTTCGACGCGGGCCGCGGCTACACCTGGCCGTGGGTCGATCCCACGGGCGCGACGAAGCTCTACACGCTCCCGGCGAAGGCGCGGTTCGACAACGGAACTCCGTTCGTCCAGCCCTGAGTCGCGGAAGTCAACGGGCCTCGGGCAGCGGCCGGTTTCAGCTGCCCGAGGTCCATCCTTGAGCCGAATTCGTCTCTGCGGACACCGGTACACGACTCGATCGCCGCGTCGATCGAGACATCGCCGAGGGCCGCAGGCGTCGGATCCACGGCCATGACCGTCCGGGGCGTCGAGGCCGCCACCTTCTGGCCGATGGACTCGACCCCCACCGCGAGCGCGTGAGACCTCGTCTCCCCGGCTCCCGAGCTGAGTCGGGCGATCCGGTCGCCACGAGCTCCTGGTTGAAAGACCGACGGATTTTTTTACTGTTTCCCGATGAGCAGCTCAGGCGCCTGATCGGCGCGCTGGTGCGAGCAGCTGACCTTCTCGCTTCGATGGCCATCGGAACACGATGCCATCCGATCTGGACATGGCTCCTCTGAGACGTGATCCAAACGTCTCGTTTTCCCTCGAGGCGACCACCCCCCACAGGTGCGACACGATGAAAGCTTGCACGTCGATGTCGCAGGATATGCCGAGCAACCAAAGAGCCGAGCCCGCTTCTCGCCTGGCTTGCGTCCGACGCTCCTTGCGGCCGACTGTCTACGCGGCCCAACCATGCGAACAAAACGAACCGTGTCCTTTGCTGTTTGGTTTCTTTTTCTTTGCGCGGCATGCGGCGGCCGCGTGGGGGACCCGGCGTCACTCACCGTCGAGCCCTCTCCGGTCACCCTGGAGCCGGGCGAGGCGCTCGCCTTCGCAGCCAGGGGGCAGCAGGCTCTCGGCGGTCGGCTCGAGCCCCTCGCCTGGTCGGTCCAGGAGAGCGGCGGGGGTACGGTGGACGCCGCGGGCAACTACATGACCCCGCAGGCGGAGGGCACCTTCCACGTCCTGGCCGCGAGCACCGTCGACGCTCGCCGGAAGGCCACCGTGACCGTCGACGTGCGGTGGCGAGGCATCCGGGTCCGGATCGTTCCCTCCTTCACCTCGCTCAGCACCGGTGCGGAGGCGACCTTCTTCTCCTACGTGAGGGGAACCCGGTCCGGGCAGTCGACGGCCGTGACCTGGTCGGTCCAGGAGGGCGCGAGCGGCGGGACCATCGACAGCACCGGCCGTTACAAGGCGCCCGACACGCCGGGCACCTACCACGTCGTGGCGGCGAGCGTGGCCGACCCCTCGAAGACGGCGACGGCGACGGTCACCGTGACCGGCGACCAGGGGATCTCCGTCGCCGTGAATCCGAGCAACGCCTCGACGCAGACGCAGAGCAAGCTGAGCTTCCAGGCCGCCGTGACCGGCGCGACGAGCGGCCAGTCCGCGGGCGTGACCTGGTCGGTCAAGGAGGGAGCCAGCGGCGGCAGCGTGGACGCCTCGGGCAGCTACACCGCTCCGGCCAACGCCGGCACCGCTCACGTGGTGGCCACCAGCGTCGCCGATCCCTCGAAGTCAGCTTCGGCCACCGTCGACGTGACGTCCGCGCCCGCGGTCGCAGTCGCGATCTCGCCGGCGACCGCCTCGGTCATTGCAGGAGGGGTCACCGCCTTCAGCGCGATGGTGACCGGAGCCGGCAGCGGTCAGTCCACGGACGTGAGCTGGTCCGTCGAGGAAGGCGCGAGCGGCGGCACCGTCGATGGCTCCGGCAGGTACACGGCGCCAGGGACCGCCGGCACCTTCCACGTCGTCGCCACCAGCGTCGCAGACCAATCCAAGAGCGCCACGGCGGCGGTCACCGTGACCGCGGCCCCGAACATCACCGTCTCCATCGCTCCCGGGTCGGCCTCGACGCAGACCGGCCGCATGGTGAGCTTCTCCGCATCGGTGAGCGGTCTCGCCGCAGGTCAGTCCAGCGCGGTGAGCTGGTCGGTCCAGGAGGGATCTGCGGGTGGCACCGTCAACGGGGCCGGGAGCTACATCGCGCCCTCCACCGCCGGGACCTTCCACGTCGTCGCCACCAGCGTCGCGGACAACACCGAGAGCGCCTCGGCCACGGTGACCGTCACCGCCGCCCCCTCCCCACTGCCGCCCACCACCGGGCTCCTTCCCGCGGACCGCATGACCGTCTGGAATCCAGGTGTGGCCGGAGGCATCCCGGCCCGGACGACCGTCTGCCGGATCGTCAGCCCACCCGCGGGCGACGCGACGTCCACGATCCAGGCCGCCATCGACGCCTGCCCCGCCGGACAGGTCGTTCAGCTGTCAGCGGGAACCTTCACCATCGGTACCACCGGAGGATACGTCCTGCTGAACAAGGGCGTCACCCTCCGGGGAGCCGGACCCGGACAGACCACCCTGCAGAAGACGAACGGAGCGAAGCCCGGCTCCTACATCCCCGGACCTAACCCGGCCCCCATCGTCATCGTCGGGCCCGCCCGCTGGGACAACGGCCGCGGCTCATCCACCAACCTGGCCTCCGACGCGGTCAAGGGCGCTTCCTCCGTCGACGTCGCCAGCACCGCCGGGCTGAGCGCCGGCCAGTTCGTCCTCCTCGACGAGCTCTCCAACGCCTCGTGGCAGCCCGACCCCGGCGGCCGGGGGCAGATCTGGGCCTCCCCGGACTTCCGCGTCGTCTGGCAACGCCACAACCCTTCTCTCGGCACCGACGACCCCTTCCCCGACGCCGCTGGCTGGTTCAGCCGCCAGGACCGCCCGACGAACGAGATCAAGCAGATCGACCACGTGACCGGGAACACCGTCTTCTTCACCACCCCCTTCCACATCTCCTACCGGGCGGCCCAGACGGCGCAGCTCACCTCCTTCGGCTACACCTTCGTCCAGAACGCCGGCATCGAGGATCTCAAGGTCATGGGGGGTGACGACGGCAACATCCGCTTCCAGTGGACCGCCAGCTCCTGGGCGAAGAACATCGACGACACCGCCTGGCTCAACGAGGGAATTTCTCTGGCCTACACCTTCCGCGTGGAGGTCCGTGACTCCTACGTCCACGACGCCGTCTGGCCGGTCCCGGGCGGCGGGGGCTACGCCATCAGCCTCTCCAACGCCACCTCCGAGGCGCTGGTGGAGAATTCCATCATCATGAAGGCCAACAAGGTGATGGTGGCCCGCTCGGCGGGGACGGCCTCGGTGTTCGGCTACAACTACGCCGACGACGGGTTCATCCTCGGCAGCGAGGGCTGGATCGAGGTGGGGCTGAACGCCTCACACATGGTAGGGCCGCACCACGTCCTGTTCGAGGGGAACTACGGCTTCAACTTCGACTCGGACAAGACGCACGGCAACGCCATCTACCACACCGTCTTCCGCAACCACCTCAGCGGGGTCCGCCGGGACTTCGGTGACAGCGGCAGCGGGAACGGGCCGAAGCGGGCCGCTGGCGCCGCGTTCTACTCGTACTGGCACAGCTTCGTCGGCAACGTGCTGGGCGTTCAGGGACAGATGGCTGGATGGGTCTACGAGAGCGGCAGCATGGACCAGCCGGCGATCTTCCTGCTCGGCTGGGACGACTGGGCTCCCTACCCCGTCGATCCGAAGGTGGCCGCGACCACCATCAGGCACGGCAACTTCGACTACGTGACCAACTCGGTGAAGTGGGATCCGAGCATCGCCAGCCAGACGCTGCCGAGCTCTCTGTACCTGAGCGGGAAGCCTGCGTTCTTCGACGCGGGCCGCGGCTACACCTGGCCGTGGGTCGATCCCACGGGCGCGACGAAGCTCTACACGCTCCCGGCGAAGGCGCGGTTCGACAACGGGACGCCGTTCGGGCAGCCCTGATGTCCTGAGCCAGTGCGGCCTCGGGCAGGCAGTGGCGCTGCCCGAGCGCCGGTTCGACCACCGAGCGCTCAGCGCAGTGCCTAGAGCTGCGCGAACCGCCGCTCGAGCGCTTCGCTCGGCCGGAGCACCGGCCGCACGAGCGCGATAGGCTCCGGCCGAGCGGGGGTCTCTCTGAGCCTCGGAACCGGCGGCTGGTTCCGGCGGAGGCGTGCGCCGATCCGTTGCGCGAGGTAGACAACCAGAAGGACGGCGAGCACCGGGCCCGGCGAGAGCATGGCCAGCGCGCCGAGGATGAGGAGAAGGAGCGCTCTCATGGCGCCGTTCCTCCCGGGAGGGCCGAGGCCAGCGCGCGGCAGTTGGCCAGCGTCTCGGCCAGGTCCACCAGCTCCGCGAAGCCCGAGGCGTCTCTACTCGCTGCGCATCCGTCGAGGGCCTCGAGGACGGTGGCGACGTAGGTCGCTCCATCGCCGTCACCCCACCTGTCGAGCTGCTCGATCACCAGGTCTCTGGCCAGGGAGCGCCAGAACTGCTCCGCCGTGACCGAAGAGGGCACAGGTCGAGCGCTGGCGATCTTCTGGGCGAGAGTCCTGAACCGCTCCTCCAGACGATCCAGCCGGGCCATCTCTTCGCGCAGCGGATCGGGATGGAGCTCGAGGATTTTCGCAGGGAACAGCTCCCGCATGGCCTCCTCCTCGCCGGGCCTTCCTGGGCACCCGTGGCCCGGCTGGACGCTGAATACCTCCGAGGGCTGACCACCTCCGTCGCAAGCTTCACGGCAGCGAACCGCTCTTCCACGCAGCCCCGAGCGTGTTCCGGTCTGCGAAGAAGGGCCACCGCCCGTCTCGATGAGGCTTCGATCGACACACTCGCGGGCGAGGCGTTCGGGAGACCTCGGATCGAAGCTGCCCACCGGCTGTCTGCGGACGACCCAGCCGATCCGCTCAGCGCTTGAGCCGACACCCGGATTTGAACCGGGGACCTACTGATTACGAATCAGTTGCTCTACCAGCTGAGCTATGTCGGCCGATACGACGGGGCCGGCTGAGTAACATCGACGCCCCAGCTCGTCAAAGGCCGAGCCCCACGGCCTCCGGACGGCGGAACACCCATCCGATTCCTCCCGGAGCAGCACCTGGAAGCGGAGCGCTCAGGGGCCTCCGTCGGGTGCGCCACCGGTCCCGGCGTCCATCCCTCCATCGGTGCCCGCGTCGACCCCCTCCGGGGCCAGCGGCTGGATCCAGATGTTGCGGTACCGAACCTTGTTCCAGTGGTCCTGCAGGCGGATCGGCCCCGGGCCCGGCGCCTCGGGATCTCCCAGACGCGTCGGCCCGGGAACCTCCACGTCTTCCTGCACCACCGAGCCGTTCCACACCACCGTCATCCGCGCGGGCGTCTTCTTGGTCGTGCCGTCCCACGTCGGCGCGCGGAAGACGACGTCGAAGCTCTGCCAGATGCCCGGAGGGAAGGCCTCGTTCACCGTCGGCGCCCGCACCCCGTAGATCGCTCCGCAGTCCACCAGCCCCGCGTCCCGCCCGAAGGTGTCGAGGATCTGCACCTCGTAGCGCCCCTGGAGGTACACGCCGCTGTTCCCGCGGTCCTCCGTGGCCTGGTCGGTCGGCGTGGCCGGAACCTGGAACTCGAGGTGGAGCCGCACGTCTCCGTGGGTTTCCCGGGTGAAGAGGTCACCGGCGAACGGCACCACCTCCATGGCGCCGGCGTCCGTCACCTTCCAGCCGGCCGTTCCGCCGTCCCGCTGCCGCCAGGCATCGAGGTCGGAGCCGTCGAACAGAACCACCGCGCCCTCCGGCGGTGGCAGGTAGGCCAAGGGCCGCACCTCGAGCGAGCGGAAGAAGGTCTCGGCACCCTCGGCCTGCAGCGCCAGGCGGCCGTGGCTCAGACCACCCCAGCCGCCACCGTCGTCCGCCTCGATGGCGCTCGCGGCGTTGACCCAGCGCCCGTTGACGATCTGCGCCGAATCCCGCCCGGAGACGAGGAGCTCGATGGTGTTCCAGTCGGTCAGCGACGCGGGGTCGGACGACTTGATGACCCGTCCGCTGCGGAAGCTCTCCGGGGTTCCCAGCGGATCGAACGCGGGCTCGGAGCCCGGGTCCACCCGCGCCGTGACGCCGGTGCCGGAGAGCATCCACAGGTCCCCCGTGTTGTGCTCCATGATCTGGAACTCGATGCACTGCGGCCAGATCTGGTCCTCACCGCGCAGGTGGTAGAGCAGACCCGTGTCGCGAGGCTGGTCCTTGCGGGGAGCGAATGTTTCGGTCCCCCACTTCTGTTGCACGCGCGCCCGGTAGTTGCCGAGGTCGGCCCACGTCGCGAGATAGCCGAAGTCCTTCGTCCCATCGCTCGGTGGAAGGCCGAGGACGTGGAGCGTGTCCCCCTCCATGCGGAAGACGCCCTCCGGATCGTCGTTCCGCCCCCTGGAGGGCATCCACCGGTAGAAGTGCGACAGCGAAGCGTCCAGCAGCGGCGTCCAGGCAGTCTCCCCGAGCGATCCAATGCTGCTCAGGTCGTCTTCGCCTCCGTCCGACGGACCTCCGTCCGATGGACCTCCGTCGGCGAGGGTTCCCCCGTCTTGCCGACCGTCCGGTCGGTCTGCACCTGCTCCCTTCCCACATGCCACCGCCAGAAAGGCGACAGCCAGCCACACCCGCAACTCGCGCATCTGCAGGAAGAGTTAAGACCTCCACCGCGGAACGACGAGCCCCGGCGGCCAGCTGCCACCGGACCGACTCCAACGCATCGCGCAATCGGCTCCGCGTGGTCGGAGCGACAGGGCGGTCGTGAGATTGACGGAGCGGATCCGCGAGTCGTATAGCCGCGCGGCAACCAGAGAGCCCACGAGAGACCATGGCCGAGCCACAGAACTTCATGCGGGTCCCGGACCCGACCCCCAAGCGCACCCTCTACACGGACGCGATGGAGATCTTCCATCGCGCGGCCGACACCATCGGCCTCGCGCCGCGGGTGAGGCTCGAGCTGGAGGAGCCTGACTACGAGCACATCTTCTACGTCACCGCGAAGCTGAAGGACCGCCTCCGCCCGCTCTCGCCCGAGGCTGCCCGTTCCTTCGGCGACCTCCCCGCGACCCAGGTGCGCGACCCCAACGGGCTCGAGCGGCTGGCCGACGGGCAGATCCTCCTCAATGGCAAGGCGCTGCTCGGCTCGGACGTCAACATCCGCCGCGGCCACCTCCGCCTGCCGGACGGTGGCGTCTATCAGCTGATCCCCGGCGAGTCGCAGCGCTTCAAGGCGTACCGCGTTCAGCACAACCAGGCCCGCGGCCCGTACAAGGGCGGCATCCGCTACCACCGCGAGGTGTCACTCGACCTCTTCAAGGCGCTCGCCGCGGAGATGACCTGGAAGACGGCGATCGCCGAGGTCCCCTTCGGCGGCGGCAAGGGCGGCATCCAGATCGATCCCCGCCAGTACGGCAAGGAGGAGCTCGAGGCCATCACCCTGCGCTTCATGTACAAGCTGAAGCGGCTCATCGGCCCCAACATCGACATCCCTGCGCCCGACGTGGGCACCAATGGCGAGATCATGGCGCTGATGATGCGCCAGTACCTGGACGGCGAGAACGAGCGCCACGTGGGCCGGGCCATCGTCACCGGCAAGGACGTGCGCATCGGCGGCTCCGAGGGCCGGGTCAAGGCCACCGGTCAGGGCGTCATCTACTGCGTCGAGGACTACTACGCCGACCGCGGCGAGACCCTGAAGGGCAAGACCTTCATCGTGCAGGGCTTCGGCAACGTGGGCTCCTATGCCGCGGAGATCTTCGCCGGCCTCGGCGGGCGGCTCCTGGCGGTCAACGACTACGACGGGACCATCTACAACCCTGACGGGATCGACGTCCCGGCGCTCCTCGCCTACGTGGCGGACCCGAAGAACCTCAAGAGGAGCGTGGCCGGGTTCCCGGGCGCGCAGAAGATCGACAAGAAGGACTTCTGGGAGGTCCAGGCCGAGGTCCTCATCCCTGCGGCCCTCGGTGGCGAGATCACCGGCGAGATCGCCGAGAAGGTCCGCTGCAAGCTCATCGCCGAGGGCGCCAACGGTCCCACCACGCCCGAGGCCGACCGGGTGCTGCTCAAGCGCGGCATCGACCTCATCCCGGACATCATCGCCAACGCCGGCGGCGTGACGGTGAGCTACTACGAGTGGATCCAGAACAAGCGCATGGAGTCGTGGACCGAAGCCGAGGTCAACGCCAAGCTCGAGCACGCGCTGAAGCGGAACTACCGCATCATCCGGGACATCTCGCGGAACAACCCCCGCAAGACCGAGATGCACGACAGCCGGCCGTTCTGCGTGGGCAAGCAGGTCGAGCCGCGGCTGGCGGCGATGATCCTCGCCCTCAAGAGGATCGAGGCGCACTACATCATCGAGGGCTTCTCGCAGTAGCTGAGGTCCCGGCGGACGCCTGCGGAGCCGGCGCTCGAGCGCGCGGCGGATCCCTCAATGCATCACCCGCTCCCGGTCCACGAGCAGCAGCGGGTGGTCTTCGCGGGTCTCGTAAGCGACGATGCGCAGACCCATCCCGCGGGTGTGGCCCGGCTCCTCGGCGCCCCGCCCATAGCTGAGCGCGACCTGGTAACGAACCTCGCAGAGGCAGGTCATCTCCGTGCCGTCCTCGCCGGTGAAGGTGACCCGCACCCGACCGCCGAGAGGCATCGGCTCGCGTGTTTCGACGAAGAGCCCCGTCGCCGAGATGTTCCGGGCGATGCCGCGGGTGAGCCCGTCCGGGGTGCTGATGTAGACGGTGAAGACCTTGTCGAACCGCAGGTGGCGGCGGCGATCGCCCACGGACGTGCTCCTTCTGAAAGGATGCGACCCGAACTGATGCGACGACGCACAGGGTACGCGGTAGGAAGATGTAGTCAAAATATCTACCTCAGGAGGTTGTCCTTGCTCGCCAGGTCGGCAGTCACGCTCCTCGCGCTCCTGCCCGCCCTCGCGCTGGCCCAGGGCCGGTTCGACGAGCTCAGGAAGGAGGCTCAGCCCTTCGACGGCGGGCTGGGCGAGTTCCTGGAGGTGTACCTCGGCGACTGCGGCACGGCCTCGAACACCGCGAACTGTCGCAACCGCTCGCGGGAGTTCCAGACGCAGGCGAAGGGCAAGCGCTTCTACGCCCTGGTCCGCGAGGACGAGGCGGGGATGGTGGGCATGTCCGAGGGCACGCGCTTCGGAGGCGATTTCACCGTCGAGGTGACACCGTTCTTTCCAGGGGCCGAGCACGCGTTGACCAACGCCGTGCCCAAGAAGACCGACGCCAAGGGGAACCCCATCCTCCCGGTGCTGATGTTCGCCGGGAAGCTGCCGGGAGTGGAGACGGTCGACGACATGGAGCGGCTGTTCAGGAACCGGGGAGTCCGGCTGGAGCTGCTCTTCCGACCCGAGCAGCCCTGGGCGTTGCCGAAGAAGGGCGGCGGCCAGCTCACCGGAGTGAAGGCGAAGCTCGACGCCATCCAGGTGACCTCGCGGACGGGCGCGGTGCTCGCCACCTGGGTGGCCCCCGACGCGTGAAACGGCGAGGCCGCTGCATTCGGCGCGTGCTCGGCGTCGCAGGTCCAGCCCGAGCAAGGATGAGTCGTGGTCTGTCCCGGAGGACGGTGCTCGCGGGCGCCAGCGCGCTCGCCGCGCTCGGACCCCAGGGTCGGGCACGCGCCGCCGGTCGGCGCCGTCTCCGCATCCTCCAGTGGAACCACTTCGTGCCGGCGTACGATCGGTGGTTCGATGCCTGGGCCCGGAGCTGGGGCGAGAAGCACGACACCGACGTCACGGTGGACCACGTCGGAGTCAACGCGCTGAACAGCACCGCGGCCGCAGAGGTCTCGGCCGGGCGGGGCCATGACCTGGTCATGTTCCTCCGTCCGCGGCCGGTGCACGAGCCGGACGTCATCGATCACCGCGAGATCGTCGAGGTGTGCCAGCGCCGGTACGGCAAGCCGCTCGACCTCGCGATCCGGAGCACCCGCAACCCCCGCACCGGCAAGTTCCACGGGTTCTGCGACTCCGTGGTCCCTGACCCGGTGAACTACCGGAGCGATCTCTGGGCCGAGGCCGGCCAGACCCCTGACGACTGGGAGCGCGTGCGGCTGGGAGGCAAGGCGATCAAGGCGCGGAGCGGGATCCCGGTGGGGATCGGGCTCTCGCCCGAGGACGACAGCGCCATCGCCCTGCGTGTCGTGCTCCTTTCCTTCGGCGGCTCCGAGCAGGACACGAGCGGCGCGCCGGCACTTGGCTCGAAACAGACCGTGGAGGCCGTGAAGTACGTCACCGCGCTCTACCGCGAGGCGATGACCCCTGCGGTCCTCGCCTGGGATCCCTCCTCCAACAACCGGGCGATGATTGCCGGCCAGTCGTCGCTGGTGATGAACGCCATCTCCATCACCCGGACGGCAGAGAACGACCGGCTTCCCATCGGCCCGAGTATCGCCCTCGCCCGCCCACCGCAGGGACCGGCCCGGCGCATCGGGCTTCCCCATGCGACCAGCGTCTACGTCGTCTGGAAGTTCGCGGAGAACGTCGAGGGAGCCAAGGCGTTCCTGGTGGACCTGGTGGGCCAGTCGCGCGAGGCGTTCCAGGCCAGCGAGTCCTACAACTTCCCGGCGTTCCCCGATCGGGTGAAGGACCTCGGGGTGCTGCTGGCGAGGGATCCGAAGGCCACGCCGCCCGGCAAGTACGCGGTCCTGTCCGACGCGCTGGAGTGGATGACCAATCTCGGGGCACCGGGGTACGCCAACGCCGCGCTCGACGACGCTTACGGCACCTGGGTGCTGAACACCATGTTCGCCCGCGCGGCGACCGGGGCCGAATCCGCAGAGAACGCGGTGGCCCAGGCCGACCGGAAGCTGCGGCAGATCTGGGGCAAGTGGCAGGCCCGCGGACTGGTCTGAGAACGCTGCAGCGATTCCGCGCGACCCTTCAACGATCAGCAGCCATCTTCAGTTCGTGGGAAAGGCCCGCTCGACTGCCCTGGCGCCCTCCCCTGCCACCAGCGCGGCGACGAACGCCCGGGCGAGCGCTGCGGCGTCGGCGCCAGCCGGGATCTCGCGACTGATCTCCCCGCGGAGGATCTTGTGCCGGACGGCGTCCTCGAGCGCGGCGCAGCCTTCGACATCGTCGATCGGGGCGGCCGCCCAGCGCTCGGCGACCTCCACCAGCGCCTGGCGGACCGTCCGCCGCTTTCCCAGGAGCGGCTCGAAGAGGGCGTCGCGAGAGGTCATTGGGTCTCCACCACCAGACGCTTGGGCCTCCCCTGCCGCTCCACCTCCAGGGTCAGGCGGCTTCCGGCAGATCGCTCGGCCAGCGCGGAACGGAAGCTCTCCACGCTCGCCACCCGCTGCCCGGCGGCCTCGACCACGACGTCGCCCAGTCGCACTCCGGCGCGGGCCGCCGGCCCGTTGGGAGACACCTGCACCACCCAGGCCCCGAAGGGCGAGCGCGCCCCCAGCCGGTTCGCCGAGTCGGCGTCGAGGTCGGACACGGTCAGCCCCAGCCGATCGAGGTCCCCTCGCGAGTCGAGCCCCGCAGTGGGGCTGCCCGGGGGAGCGGGCCGCACCGGGCGCTCGGCGACCCGCGCGGTGAACTCCCGGGCCGCGGTGCCACGCTGGACGCCCATCCGGACCAGCGTGCCTGGCGCGAGCAGGGAGATCTTCCGCAGCAGCTGGAGATAGGAGTCCACCGGGCGGCCGTTGATGGTCGTCACCCGGTCGCCAGCGCGGAGTCCCACCGCCGCCGCCGGTCCTCCGGGATAGACGTCCACCACCTGCGCCGAATGCTTCCCCGGCTCCTCCACCACCGTCATCCCCAGCCAGCCACGCTCCACGTGCCCGTTGTCCAGGAGGTTGGGGAGCAGGTCCTTCACCATGTTGATGGGCACGGCGAAGCCGATGCCCTGCGCGTTGCTGATGACCGCGCTGTTCACCCCCACCACTTCCCCGCGCATGTTGAACAGCGGCCCACCACTGTTCCCGGGGTTGATCAGCGCATCGGTCTGAATGAAGTCGTCGAGCGGTCCGACGCCGAGCACCCGCTCCTTCGCGGAGATGAGCCCGTGGGAGACGCTCCGGTCCAGCCCGAAGGGATTCCCGATGGCCACCACCCAGTCGCCCACCTCGAGGCGATCCGAGTCCCCGAGCACGACCGAAGGCAGGTCGGTCCCGTCCAGCACCTGCAGCAGGGCCAGGTCGGTATCGGGGTCGCTGCCCACCAGCTCGGCATCGAAGACCCGACCGTCCGCGAGCCGGACCTGGATCCACTGCGCGTCCTTCACCACGTGGTGATTGCTCACCACGTACCCCTCCGGGCCGAGAAGGAACCCCGAGCCGGTCGCGGTCGGCACGCGCCCCGCGGCGATGCCCTCCACCGGCTGAGAATAGGTGAGGACGTTGATCACTCCGGGGCTCACCGCGCGGATGAGCGGCGCCAGCGAGCTCGGGGCGGAGAAGCCCACCAGGAAGGGGCCCGAGCCGTTGCGCTCCCGCCAGATCGGCGTCTTGGGGGACGTGGACCGGTCCCCCTGCTCGAACGCACGCGCGCGCTCCCGCGCCCAGTCCTCGAAAGCGTGCTGGGGGCCGGTGGCGGCGAGGGCGAGGGAGAGAAGGACGGAGACAGGCACGAGTCGAGGAACGACTCTACGCCTTCACTGGCTCCAGGTACTTGCCCACCTTCACCCGGCCCGGGCGAATGACCCTGCCGCGGAGCACGTACGCGGGGCGGTGCTCCTCGAGCACCTTGTCCCCCCGGTCCGGCGAGGAGACCAGCTCCACGTCCACCGCCTCGGCGACGTTCGGATCGAAGGGTCGTCCGACCAGCTGCGGTCGCTCGATGCCGCTCGCCGCGAGCTTCTGGAGCAGCTTGTCGCGGATGAGGCGGACACCCTGGGCGAAGGAAGATCCGTCGTCCGCGGCAAGCGACAGGTCCAGCTCGTCGATGGCCTCGATCAGCGCCTGGGCCACCTGCCCCTTCTCCACGTCGAGCATTCGCTCCCGCTCGCGCTGGATGCGCTGCTTGAAGTCGTCCCGGTCGCGCATCACGTCCTGGAGGCCACGGGCCAGCTCGTCCACCCGGTGGCGCGAGGCGTCGAGCTCGGACCGGAGCCGGGTCACCTCGTCTGGGCCTGGCCGCGTGGACGACTCCGAGTCGGGCGTCTCCGGCGTGGTGGAGATCTCCGGCTCCGGTTCGGCGACGCCCGGGCGGGGCGTGCCATCGGCATTGTAGCGGCGCTTGTCGTTCACCCGGACGCTCATGGCTCGGCGGTCAACCTAACCAGAACGCCTCTCCTGTCAACGCTCGGTCGTGCCCCGCCCAGGCAAGGGACTTTCCGGGCCCAGGAAGAGCAGCTCCGCCGCCGATTGCTTCAGGCGTGCGATTCGCCCCAGGCGCCCATCGCCTCCGTCGGCTCGTCCTGCTCGGCGGAGCGTGAAGGCCTGACCTTGGGTCCGAGGATGTGGACCAGCTCCGGCTCCTCCACCACCTCGGTGGCAAGAAGCCGCGCGGCGACAGCCTCGACCAGGGAGCGGTTCGCCCGCAGCACGCTGCGCGCCCGCTCCAGCGCCTCCTGGGTGAGGCGGCGAATCTCCGCGTCCACCATCCGGGCGGTCTGCTCCGAGTAGCTCCTCAGCTCCGGCAGCGCGGCGGACTGGAGAAAGGTGCTCCCCTGCTCTGCCAGGGACACCGGGCCCACCTCGCCGCTCATCCCGTAGTCGCGCACCATGAGCCGGGCGACGTCGGTGGCCTGCTTCAGGTCGTTGGAGGCGCCGGTGGAGATCTCCCCGATGAACAGCTCCTCGGCGGCCCGCCCGCCCATCATCGCCGCCATCTTGTCGCGCAGCTCGTCGAGCGACATGAGGTACCGGTCCTCGAGGGGAAGGGACATCGTGTAGCCGAGCGCCGCGAGACCCCTGGGGATGATGCTGATCTTGTGAACGGACTCGGTGTGCGGGAGCAGCCAGCCCACCACCGCGTGGCCCGCCTCGTGGTGGGCGACGATCTCCTTCTCCCGCTCGGAGATGCGGCGGTTCTTCTTCTCCAGCCCGGCCACCACCCGCTCGATGGCCTCCTCGAAGTCGGTCCGGAGCACCGCCGGGTGGTCTCTCCGCGCCGCGAGAAGCGCCGCCTCGTTCACCACGTTGGCCAGGTCTGCGCCCGCGAAGCCCGGAGTCCGCGCGGCGATGGAGCGGAGATCCACGTCCGAGCCGAGCTTCACCCCCCGGGCGTGGATGGCCAGGATGTGCTCCCGGCCGCGCTTGTCCGGCCTGTCCACCAGCACCTGCCGGTCGAAGCGACCGGGCCGAAGCAGCGCGCTGTCGAGGATCTCCGGCCGGTTGGTGGCGGCGATGATGATCAGCCCGGCGCGCGCGTCGAAGCCGTCCATCTCGGCGAGCATCTGGTTCAGCGTCTGCTCGCGCTCGTCGTGGCCTCCGACGGCTCCGGCGCTGCGCGTCTTTCCAATCGCGTCCAGCTCGTCGATGAAGATGATGCACGGAGCCTTGGCCTGCGCCTGGGCGAACAGGTCCCGTACCCGCGCCGCACCCACGCCGACGAACATCTCCACGAACTCCGAGCCGGAGAGGGAGAAGAACGGCACCCCGGCCTCGCCCGCCACCGCACGTGCGAGCAGGGTCTTGCCCGTGCCGGGAGGGCCGACCAGGAGCACGCCCTTCGGGATCCGGCCGCCGAGCCTGCGAAACTTCTCCGGCGTGCGCAGGAACTCGACGATCTCCCTCAGCTCGTCGACGGCCTCGTCGATGCCTGCCACGTCCTTGAACCCCACCCCGGTGTCCGCCTCGGCCTGCACCCGGGCACGGGTCTTCCCGAAGCTCATGACGCTCTGGGGGCCCTGGCCGAGCCCGCCCGCCCCCATCCGCCGCATCATCCAGGTCCAGAAGATGAAGCCGAGCAGCAGCGGCAGGCCCCAGATCCAGAAGGACTCGCCCAGTCCGCTGCCGGGGATGGCCTCGTACTCGATCTTCTTCTGATCGAGCAGCCGGGTCAGCTCGGGGTCCTCCACGCGGTTGGACGTCCAGGGGGTCGCCACCCGGTCGACGCTCCGAGCCGGTTGACCGACCACGTCGGTGGTGTAGCCACGGAGCACGTCGGGGCCGATCTGCACCCGCTTGAAGCGCCCCTCCTGGACCGCTCGCTTGAACTCGCTGTAGGGCACCCGGAGATATCCAGCCTCCTGGAACATGTTCCGGAAGAGCACCAGCCCGAGCACCACCAGGCCCAGATAGAGGAGCGGCGAGCCCAGGCGGAACCGAGGCCCACCGCCCGGCTTCTCGTGCTTGCGCCCGCGCGGATTCAGGCCGGCCGGGTCGTTGGAGGAGGCAGCCACGCCGTTTCGAAGATGGCCACGGGCCGTCGGACGGCAACGCCCCCCGCCGCCTAGACGCCGAAACCGCGTTGACCACCAGGCGGGCTTGAGAAGGCCCTGGGGTCCAGCGTACGAGGGCGGGTGGGCGCCGCCCCTGGCGCCTCTGCGGAGGTCGACGAGGCGATGTCGGGACGGACGATCCGGGCCCCCCGGGGAACCGAGCGCAGCTGCCGCGGCTGGGTGCAGGAGGCCGCGATGCGAATGCTGATGAACAACCTCGACCCCGAGGTGGCGGAGCGCCCCGCGGACCTCGTGGTCTACGGCGGTACCGGCAAGGCGGCGCGGGACTGGGCCTCCTTCGACCGGATGGTGTCCACCCTGCGCACGCTGGCCGACGACGAGACGATGCTCGTGCAGTCGGGGAAGCCGGTCGGAGTGCTGAAGACTCACCCCGACGCCCCGCGGGTCCTCCTCGCCAACTCCAACCTGGTCGGGCGCTGGTCCACCTGGGAGGTGTTCCGCGATCTCGAGGCGAAGGGCCTGATGATGTACGGCCAGATGACCGCGGGGTCGTGGATCTACATCGGGACCCAGGGAATCCTGCAGGGCACCTTCGAGACCTTCGCCCAGGCCGGCCGCACGCACTTCGGCACCGACGACCTGTCCGGGCGACTCGTGCTCTCCGCTGGCCTGGGCGGCATGGGAGGCGCGCAGCCGCTCGCGGCGACGATGAACGGCGCGGTGTTCCTCGGCGTGGAGGTGGACCCGGAGCGGGCCCGCCGGAGGGTCGAGCACCGCTACCTGGACGCCGTCGCCCGCGACCTCGACGACGCGCTGGCCCAGGTGGAGGCCGCCCTTGCCCGGAAGCAGGCGCGGTCCATCGCGGTCATCGCCAACGCGGCCGAGGTGTACCCGGAGCTGGTCCGGCGGGGCATTCGCCCGGACCTGGTGACCGACCAGACCTCCGCCCACGACCCGCTGAACGGGTACATCCCCCGGGGCCTCTCCCTCGCCGAGGCGGCGGAGCTGCGCCGGACCCGGCCGGAGGAGCACGTGCGGCGCGCCCAGCAGTCCATGGCGGTCCAGGTGAAGGCGATGCTCGACCTGAAATCGGCCGGCAGTCACGTCTTCGACTACGGAAACAACATTCGCGCCGGTGCACAGGCGGCGGGGCTGAAGAACGCCTTCGACTTCCCCGGCTTCGTGCCGGCCTACATCCGGCCGCTGTTCTGCGAGGGCGCGGGCCCCTTCCGCTGGGTGGCGCTCTCCGGAGATCCGGAGGACATCCGCCGGACCGACCGGGCGGTGCTGGAGCTCTTCCCGGAGAAGACGGGGCTCGCGCGCTGGATCCGGATGGCCGGCGAGCGGGTCGCGTTCCAGGGCCTGCCGGCGCGCATCTGCTGGCTGGGGTACGGCGAGCGCCAGCGTGCGGGGCTGGCGTTCAACGAGCTGGTTCGAAGGGGAGAGGTGAAGGCGCCCATCGTCATCGGCCGCGATCACCTCGACTGCGGCTCCGTCGCCTCACCGAACCGAGAGACCGAGGCCATGAAGGACGGCTCGGACGCGGTGGCCGACTGGCCCATCCTCAACGCCCTGGTGAACGCGGTGAACGGCGCCAGCTGGGTGAGCGTGCACAACGGCGGGGGCGTGGGCATCGGATACTCGCTCCACGCCGGGCAGGTCATCGTCGCCGACGGAACGGAGGCGGCCGCCAGGCGCATCGAGCGCGTGCTGACCTCGGACCCGGGGATGGGCGTGCTCCGGCACGTCGACGCCGGGTACCCGGAGGCGGTGGACATCGCGCGAGCCCGAGGGGTGAGGATACCGGGAGTCACTGGCTAGCCCACTCGCGTTGCCGGCCGACCGTCGAGCGCGCGATGCTGCCGGCGCGAGCTCTGCTCCCGGAGGCACGCTGACCGCCGATGAACCGTCCCTTCGACCTTCTCGTCCGAAACGCCGGGACGCTCTTCACCGCCGACGGCCCTGACGGCGGCACCGCCGAGCAGCTGCTCGGGCCCATTCCTCGAGGTGCAGTGGGAATCGACGACGTCCACGTGGCGTGGCTCGGCGCCGAGGGCGACATCCCCAGAGACCGCATCGGGCCTTCCACCAAGGTCCTCGACGCCGGGGGCGGCCTGGTCGCGCCCGGGTTCGTCGACTCGCACACCCATCTGGTCTGGGCCGGCGATCGCTCCCACGAGTTTGCCCTGCGCTGCGCCGGCGCGGACTACCTCTCCATCGCCAAGGCCGGTGGCGGCATCGCCTCCACCGTGCGCGCAGTGCGCGAGGCGTCCGACGACGAGCTCCTCTCCCTCGCCCTGCCCCGCCTCCAGCGGCTGCTCGCTCAAGGGGTCACCACCGCCGAGGTCAAGAGCGGCTATGGCCTCGACGCCGACACCGAGCTGCGGATGCTCCGGGTCATCGAGCTGCTCGGGACTCGCCAGCCGATCCGACTCCTTCGCACCTTCCTCTGGCCTCACGCGATGCCGCCGGGCAGCAGCGATCGCGCCGGGTTCCTCGCCCGTGGGCAGAAGGTCCTGCACGAGGTCGCGCGTGCCGGGCTCGCCCGCTTCGCCGACGCCTTCGTCGAGGAGGGCGCGTTCAGCGCGGACGAGGTGCGCCCGTTCCTCGAGGAGGCCCGTGCGCTCGGGCTCGGGCTCAAGCTCCACGTGGATCAACTCCGCCCCGGACAGGGCGCCGAGCTCGCCGCGAGTGTGCGGGCCGTCTCGGCAGACCACCTCGAGTCGGTGAGCCCTGCCGGCATGACCGCGCTCGCCGAATCCCGCGTCACCGCAGTGCTCATCCCCACCACCACCCTGGTCCTGCGTCTGCCCCGCTACGCACCGGGGCGCGCGCTGGTCGACGCAGGGGT
>Ga0207679_10000671_pt1 | contig 22930 bp, 20 predicted proteins | sample KBSC73metaG_FD_184320 | JGI IMG/M metagenome (GOLD analysis project Ga0207679, IMG submission 184320) | Corn rhizosphere microbial communities from Kellogg Biological Station, Michigan, USA - KBS C7-3 metaG (SPAdes) (version 2) | ecosystem: Host-associated > Plants > Roots > Rhizosphere > Soil ... | reverse complement strand
ATGCAGGTCGCGTTGGACCGTCAAGGTGCGCCCGGAGGCTGACGCGCTGAACCAGTCGACCCCTCCCGCAGCCGCACCCGGTGCCAGCACCGGCCGACCAGCGCCCTGCGTGGTGCCAGACCATGCTGAAGGGGGCAAGTTGGGGCCGAAGAGGGGTGGAAGTGCGTTCATGGTGAATCCTGTGGCGCAAGCTTAATCGCGCTGGAGCGCGAGGAGCAAATGGTGCCGTCCCTAGCTAGGGTCCGCCCCAGGTGGGATGACAGCCCTCGGCGAGACGGTCGGGCCGCCCGCTTTCATGAAGACTTCCTGAACGGAGTTGCCCATGCGTGCCGGATACTTCGGACCTCAACGGGGAAACAGGACCGGCTCATTCGCGCAGACCCATGAATCTTTTGGTGGTGGAGGACGACCTCGAGCTTGGCAACGGCGTGCGCCTTGCGCTCATGAATGAAGGCATGGACGTTGTCTGGGTGCGCCGCCTGGATGACGCACTGCGCCACCTCCAGGACGGGACCTTCGACATGGTGTTGCTGGACCTCGGTCTGCCGGATGGCGACGGGCTCGGCCTGCTGATCAGCCTGCGTCGCGGCCACCAGAGCCTTCCCGTGCTGGTGTTCAGCGCACGCGACGCGCTGGGTGATCGCCTGCGCAGCCTCGACAACGGCGCTGACGACTATCTCGTCAAGCCGTTTGCCCTGGCGGAGCTGCTGTCGCGCGTACGAGCGCTCGCGCGCCGCACCTATGGCTTCAACCAGGAAACGATCCGCATGCGCGGGCTTGCGCTGCACGAGCCCACGCGCGGTGCCACCATCGATGGCGAGCCGGTGACCTTGTCCCGCTGCGAGTTCGACCTGCTCGCGTTGCTTCTCAAGCGCACGGGGCGTGTGGTCACGCGCCGGGTGATGGAAGAGCAGGTCCTGCCAGGAGGTCAGGCGAACGGCAGCAATTCGCTGGAAGTGCACATCTCGAACTTGCGGAAGAAAATCGGGCAGGGCTACATTAGAACCGTGCGCGGCGTCGGTTACGTGATTGATGCGCAGCCGCCCACCTTGGCGGCTGAGCCATGAGGTCGTGGCTGGCGCAGTGCTGGAGATCATGCCGTCAGCCGTCGCTCATGCGCCGCCTGCTGCTCGCACAGATGGCCGGGGTCTGCCTGCTTTGGACCTTGGCCATGGCGCTGCTGATGTACGACGCGTACAAGCATCCGGGCATGTTGGAGTCGGACCAGATCTTCCGGCTGGTCGCCTCAATCACCGAGAACCTCGCAGACCATCCGCAAAAGCAACGTGAATCGCTGCGGGCGCTGGACCTGACGCTCGAAGACGCCAGCGGCGGCGACGCGGCATCGCACACGGTGCCGATCTTGCAGGTGTGGCAGCAGGGCCGGCTCATCTACCGGACCTCCGAGGTCGAGCCCTTGCTCGTCAACACGACGCACAACCAGATCGAAACGGTCACGGCGGGCGGTCGCCAATGGCGTGCACGCACCTGGACCGCGCCGGGCTCGGGCACCACCGTGCTGCTGGCCGAGCCGGGCGTCTGGAGCTTGGCGGTCACCATTGCCAACCGCGGCTATTACCTGTTGCCGCTGGTGATCAGCCTGCCGTTCCTTGTCTTTCCGGCCTGGGTCTCCGTGCGGGTGGCGTTGCGTCCCTGGCGGCGGGTCAGCAAGGAAACCGCCGAGCGCGGCCCAGGCGACCTGACGCCGCTGGCCTATTCGCCTCCACACCAGGAGCTGCAACCGCTGGTGCAAAGCATCAACAGCCTCCTGCAGCGCCTGCGCGACAGCACCTCGCGCGAGCGCAGCCTCGTCGCCGATGCCGCGCATGAGCTGCGAACGCCGCTTGCGGCCGTGAAGGTGAACGCGGAGGCGTTGAAAACGCAGACGATCAATGAACGCCAGCGTGAACTCATGGACAACCTGCTGCGCAGCAACGAGCGCGCCTCGCGGCTGGCGGGCCAGCTTCTGCAGTTGATGAGGAGCGACGCGGCATTGGACGGTGGACTGCGCATGGCCGTTGCGCTCGACGCGCTCGTGCAGGATCGCCTCGCCATGATCGATGGGCTGGCCCGTGCCCGCGATGTCGAACTGGAGTTGGTCTGCGAGCGTGCTGTTTCGGTGTTCGGCGAGCGCGACGGCCTGGCTTCGATGATCGACAACCTGATCGACAACGCCATCAAATACAGCGGTGCCGGCAAGCAGGTGACCGTGAAGGTGGGCTGGGACGCCCACTGGGCCGTGCTCGCGGTGGCTGACGACGGGCCTGGCATTCCACACTCGCTGCGTGAGCGTGTGTTCGATCGCTTCTACCGCTGCCCCGACCAGACCGAAAGCGGGAGTGGTCTGGGGCTGGCGATCGTCAAATCCGTGATCGACAAGCATGGCGGGCAAGTCTTGCTGGCCGAATCGCCGGCCGGGGGGCTGCTGGCCACGGTCCGGCTGCCAGCGGCCGAGTGCCCGACAGGCGCACCGCTCGGCGCCGCACAGGAACCGTTCACGGCACCTTGACGGCCGTTCGTGCCATTCGGGTCGCGCCCGCCGCAACCGCTTCCTAGACTGCCCTGCGATCACTTCAAAAGGGGAGACTCGATGCAACGCCGCAATTTCATGGCCGGCCTGGCGACGGTGCCGCTGGCCGCCGGGGCTGGCCTGGCCCAGGCCAATCACCTGTACTGGAAGCCGTTCCGGGAGACGGACGACGTGGCGCTGTCGTCGCCGCACGCGGCCTGGAAGAACAGTTTCCACCGTGTGCCCCCGTCGTACGAGAGCCGTGTGCCGATGCGCATCCCCGAGGGCCTGCGCGGGGTGCTCTATCGCAATGGACCGGCGCTGATGACGCTGGGCGGCACCCGCTACCGCCACTGGCTCGATGGCGACGGCATGGTGCACGCCTTTCGCTTTGCCCTCCGACACCATGCCCGCATGGTCGCCACGAACAAGCTCACCGCCGAGCTGAAGGCCGGCCGCCGCACGGCACCCGGCTTCGGCACCAGCCTGCCCGGGACGGCCGCGGTGGGGCGGGACGACACGAACACCGCCAACATCAACACGCTGATGGTCAACGGCGAGCTGTGGGCCTTGTGGGAGGGGGGCGCGCCTTACGTCATGAATCCCGATACGCTGGCCACCGTGGGCAGGAAGAATTGGTCACCGGAAATGGATTCGCTGCCGTTCTCCGCCCACCCGCGCGTGGACGCGAGCGGCAACGTCTGGAGCTTCGGCTACCTGCCTGGAAGCGGGAACTTCCTGCCCGGGGGCAGCGCCATCTCGGTCTGCCAGCTCAACGCCAGCGGCGCGATGGTGCGCCAGGCATTCGTGCCCGCACCCAACTCCGACATGGTGCACGATTTCGCCATCACCGAGCGCTACCTCGTCTTCGTGCTGATGCCGTACCGATTCGATTCGACGCTCACCGATCCGGCGCTGTCCTTGCTCGGCCACTACCAATGGCAGGCCGGTCAACCGGCCACGGTGCTCGTCGTGGACAAGGCCACGCTCGGCGTGGTGCGACGGATCGACATTCCCACGGTGAGCCTCTTTCACCTGGGAAATGCATGGGAGCGTGGCAATACACTGCGCTTTGCCATCATCAACTACCGCGATTTTTCGGAAGTCATGAACAAGCTGGGCACCGCCATGGACAGTGCTGCCATGTCCTGGCCCGAGAGCCGCTGGACCGAGTTCGAAGTCGATCTGGCCGCCGGCACCGTGCGCACCTGGCAGCCCTATGCCGATACGGTGGAGTTTCCGCACTACGACCTGCGGCGCACCGGCAGAGAGACCCGGTATGCCTACGTGATGGCGAGCCGGCACCCGGCTGCCCAGCCGCTGTTCGGCATGAACGTGGTGCGGGCGGTGGACCACAAGACCGAGCGCATGCAGGAGTACGACTATGGGCAGCAGGTGGTTGCGGAAGAGCATGTGTTCGTGCCCGCACCGGGCAGCGACGTGGAAAACCGCGGCTGGCTCATCGGCACGGCGTTGGATTGGAAGCAGCGCCGCACGCTGGTGTCCATCTTCAACGCCGAGCGCGTGCAGGACGGGCCGATGGAGCAAGTCGCCCTGCCATATGGCGTGCCGCTGGGCATCCACGGCCGCTTCCATGCGAGCTGAGTGCACGTGAGTCTCCCGGGACGCCCCGCCACTGCAAGCAAGCGCAGCGTGCTCTTGAGGGACGCGGCGCTGGTGCTCGTCCTCAACGCGGTGGTGGCGCTGGTCATGGTGCTGCTGTCCATGGTGCTCGTGCCGAAGCTTTCGTCGGCCCAGGTCCTGCACACGCTGATGATCGACATGGTGTTCTCCCAGGCGATCGGCTTTTCCATCTTGAGTCTGGTCGAATGGCCACGGCTGACCTGGTGGTGGCAACGCCGGCCCAGTCTCCTGGGCCTGGGCCTCGTGACGGCCGCGTCCGTCCCCATCGGCTACAGCGTGGGCTGCGGGATCGCCAGCGCGCTGCTCTCGATGCCCTACCGACCGGTGCCGTCGCTCGATCCGGCCATGAGCACGGTGCTGCTCGTCACGGCCGTGGCCGCGTTCGTTGCCGTGCACCTCATCACCCAGCGCGACCGTGTCGCGGCCGCGCAGCTCCGGGCGGAGAATGCCGACGTGCGTGCCAGCAGCGCACGGCTGCAATTGCTGCAGCAGCAGATCGAGCCGCACATGCTGTTCAACACGCTGGCCAACGTGCATGCCCTGATCGACACCGATCCGGGCCGCGCCCAGCGCCTGCTGGAGGCACTGAGCGAGCTGCTGCACGCGAGCATGCAGATGAGCGAGCAACCGCTCGTGCCGCTGCAGCAAGAATTCGCGCTGCTGCGCCATTACCTGCAGCTGATGGCCATGCGCATGGGGCCTCGCCTGACCTTCTCATTGGTATTGCCGCCGGAACTGGAAGGCGTGCAACTGCCCCCGCTGAGCCTCCAGCCGCTGGTTGAGAACGCCGTCAAGCATGGGCTCGATCCCCAGGTGTCGGGCGGCGGCATTCAAGTGACCGCCCGGCGCAGCGGTGACCGCGTCGTCGTGGACGTCGTCGATGACGGCCAGGGCCTGCAGGTCGACGATCCCTTCGCATCCGGCCGCATCGGGCTGGGCAACATCCGCAAACGCCTGGCTTGCGCCTTCGGCGACCAGGCCGACCTGCAACTCGCCGACAATGTGCCCGACGGCGTGCGGGCCACGCTGACGCTTCCCTGGTCCCCATGAACACATTGATTCTCGTCGTCGAAGACGAGCCAGTGCTGGCTCACCGGCTGGCGCAGCAACTGAAGGACTGCTGGCCCGGCATCGACCTGCTGCCGGTGGCCGACAACGGTGCCGCGGCCATTGCGCTGGCGCTGGAGCACCTGCCTCGGGTCATCTTCCTCGACATCCACATGCCCGCCTGCTCGGGCCTTGATGCGGCCGAGGCCGTCATCGAAGACTGGCCCGAAGGCCAGCCGCTGCCCCAACTCGTGTTCGTCACGGCCTATGGGCAATATGCGTTGCAGGCCTTCGAACACGGGGCGGTCGACTACCTGCTCAAGCCCGTGAGCGTGGAGCGGCTGGGCAAGACGGTGCAGCGCCTGCAGCAGCGCCTGGCGCTGCTGGATGGGCAGCCGCCTGACTCGCAGGGGGAGGCGCTCGGCAGCGAGATCCAGCGCCTGGCCGCCTCGATGGCGCCCCAGGCTGCACCACGGCTCACGGTCATCAATGCCGCGGTGGGCAACGTCACGCACCTCATTCCCATCGAGGACGTGCTGTATTTCGAGGCCGCCGAGAAGTACCTGCGCATCGTCACACGCCAGCGCGAGGCGTTGATCCGGATGACATTGCGAGAACTGCTGGCGCGCGTGGATCCCGAACAGTTCTGGCAGGTGCACCGCAGCATCGTCGTGCAGGCGCGGCACATCTCGCATGTGGAACGCACCGAAGAAGGCCGGCTCTTCCTCGGCCTGCACGCCCATTCGGCCCGCCTGGCGGTCAGCCGCCTCTTCGCCCACCGTTTCAAGGCGATGTGACGCTGCGGCGCGTGGGCATGGGCCGCGCCGTTCACTCCCGCTGATCGACGCCTCGCCGCCTTGCAGGCGCCGTTCGCGGATTCAACCTCCTGCCGCACGTCGGTCATTCCTAGACTGCCTCGCATCCAAACGACCTCAGTGATGCGACATGAACATCAAGAAGACATGGGGCGGCGCGTGTGCTGCCCTGGCCCTCGGTTTCCTCAGCGCCTGTGGCGGCGGCATCGATGAGCCCGATCCGTACGTCGGCGTCTGGCTGTCCGACTGCGAAGCCTCGGGGCTGCATCCTGCCGACCGGCCGAATGAAGAGCTCAAGGCCGTCTACCGCTACACCTTCACGAAGGAGCACGACGACACCCTGCGCTTTCGCGTCGTGCAGGACCTGTACCCGGCGTCAGGGTGCACCGGCGAGCGGCTGGCCACGCATTCCAACCGGTCCGAAGCCAACATGTACGTGTTCCAGGGCACCAAGCGCATTGACGGCAAGGAGGTCGACAAGGTCAAGGTCACCATGGGCCCGCTGGGCGGACCGCAGGCCGCGGACACGCTGGTGATCGATGGCATCCGGTATCCCGGAGACTTCTTCATCAGCAGCGTCAATGGTGAAAAAGACGTGCTTTCTCGCGATGGCCTGGAACTGCGCTTCGGCACCGGGGGCGACGTGGACGAAGAGGGCTACCCCAACGCGTTGGCGACCGACCGCGTTCTCCACAAGATCCTGTGACAGCCATGCGACAACTTCTGCAAAATCCCCAAGCCCCACGCAACCCGCTGATGCGCTGGGCCAGTCATTGCCTGGTGCCCATTGCATTGGGCGCCGCCGCTTGCGGTCAGGCACGAGCGCAGGATGCCTCGGCCGGCGGTCCGCCGCTCGGCTGGGTGGGGCCGCCGCCGGGTTGGTCGGGCGGTGTGCTGGCCGGCGCCGCCGGCATGCCCGATTTCGAGGGCAGCCGCACGAACCGCGGCCAACCCGTGCTGGGGTTTGTGGCGACCTACCGCAGCCAGCACTGGGGCAGCGTGGAAACAGGCAGCCGCGGCCTGTCATGGACGCCGGTGCAACGCTCCGACGCCAGCCTGTCCGTGGGCCTGAGCCTGGACCCCGGCCGTTTGGACAACGGCGACCGCAAGCTCACCATGATGGGCTACCGGCCCGGCAGTGAGCGCCTGAAGGGCCTTGGGGAGATCGATGCCGCGCCGGTGGTGTCCATCGGTGGATCGGCCACGCTGGCCGGGCTTCCGCTGGCCGCCACGCTCAGGCCTGCCGCAGGCAGCCACAACGGCACCCAGCTGGACCTCGGGCTCAAGGTGCCCTGGAAGATCGGTGCCCATGCCGACCTCTCCATCTCGCCCACGGTCACCTGGGCCGACCGGCGCTACATGCAGGCATTCTTCGGCGTGACTCCCGCGCAGGCGGCGGCAAGCCGGTATCCCGCCTTCGAGGCCGGGTCGGGCCTGAAGAGTGCGCAACTGACGATGGACCTCGACATGGCGCTGAGCCGCTGGTGGCACCTCAATGCCACCTTGCAGGCCAGGCGCCTGCTGCGCGATGCGGTCGACAGCCCCATCAGCGAAAAGTCAATGCAGTACAGCGGCATGGTGGGCCTGCTCCGCCAGTTCCAGTTCTGATGCGCACGCTACAAGGTCTGGGATTCTGTGCCATGGCCCTGCTGGCCTGGGGCGTGGCCGGCTATGCGGTCGTGGCGTATGGCTTGCTGCCGCTGGGTGCGCTGGTGCTGCCGGAGATGAAAGCCGTCTTCGAGTCGCACACCATGCTCATTCACGGCCATGTCTTCACAGCGGTGCTGGCGCTGGTGCTCGGCCCCTGGCAATTCATGCCGCGGCTGCGCCGCATGCGGCCCGCGCTGCACCGTTGGATGGGCCGCGCCTACCTTGGCGTGGGGGTGCTCGGCGGTGGCCTGTTCGGACTTTGCCTCTCGCCCCTGGCCCAGGGCGGGCCGGCCGCCCGCACAGGCTTCGCGGCACTGGCCCTGGCCTGGCTGTTCACCGGTGCGCGTGCATGGCTCGCGATTCGCCGGGCCGACGTGGCTGCACACCGCCGCTGGATGGTGCGCAACTTCGCGATCACGCTCGCCGCGGTGACATTGCGTCTCGAGCTGACGGCCGCCTTGTTCGCCGGCCTGTCGTTCCAAGCCGTCTATCCCGTCATTGCCTGGTTGAGCTGGCTGCCCAACCTGGCGGCGGCCGAACTGTGGCTGCGCCGCCGCGACGCTGCGGTGGCGCATGACACAATCCCGGCCGTCCCGAATGAGAACGAAGATGAACCTCCGCCGTTGGAAGGCCTGGAGCCTGGCCGCCTCCTGGGCCCTGGCCATGGGCAACGCAGTCGCCAATGGCATCGCGTATGACAGTTCGCTTCGCACCACGGGCAACATCTGGAGCCCCTCTCAGCGGTTCCAGCTCCAGCACGAACACCTCACCTTCAGGCTCGGAGCCACCACATACGACGCCCGGGTGGCCTACAGGGTGACAGAACGTGCCGCAGCCGATGGCGCCAGGCGCCCCGCGATCATGTACTTCCCCGTGGTGTGCCAGTACCAGCACGACGGCAAGTCGTGCGTTGAGCGCTTCCAGGCGTTCATCAACGAGCAGCCGGTGGCTGCCCGTCTGGTCCCGGCCGCTGACATTCCGAAATTCGCGGCGCTGCGCCGCCTGGCGCAACGGTTGAGCCGCCGACTGCCTGCGGACATTCAATCAATGGAAGGTGACTTCGCATCCACCTATCAGTTCTACGAGGTGCCTGTTCCTGCGGCGACCCCGATCCGCGAACTCACGATGTCGTACCGGGCGGCCTATTCGCAGATCCAGGGTGACAGCAACAAATCGGCCCGCATCCGCTTTGACAAGGCGCGACTGCTGTACGACTTTTCTCCAGCTGCCGCCTGGGCCGGGCCAGGCGACAAAACGCTGCACATCGAGGTGGACACGCGGGGCCTGCAGGGGCACTTGTCGCGGTCAGCCACTCCTGGGTCCTTCGTCCGGACCGGTGACCGTTGGGTGCTTGACATCAAGAACCCGGATTTCACCCGCATGCCCCCCTTGATGCTGTCCATCGACAACGGGCCGTACCGGAACTTCACCGAAGAGGTGCAATCGCTCGAGCTGAACAAGGCCCGGTACAACGTCTCCTTGCCTGTGGCGTCCCTTGCGTCGAACGCCCGCGGCAACGTGCGCGCCCTGACGGATCGCGATCCCCGCACCTTCTGGTGCTGGCGAGGCCGCGATGCTGCGGTGGATCTTCAGATGGATGCGGTGGCCATCGCACCGCATCCGGACGGGGGATGGCTGCCGGAGCCGTTCGAAGGCGTGGCGATCTTGAACGGGGCTGCCCGCTCCCGGGTCACGGCCCGTCGTTTCGGCGCTGCCAACGAGGTGCGCGTGAGCCTGGTCGATGCCACGGCGGGCACCGAAGCGGCGCTCGGCACCTATGCCATGCCCTACGGGCCCATGAGGAGCGATCAAGATCGCTTCCGTTCACTCGGATTGCTCGCCGATCCGCAATGGTCAGATCACTTTGGCCAGCAAGGCACCGATGTGTTCGTGGACGGGGGCAAAGGCCTCTACGAAGCCGACCTGACTCCGGCAGACCGCCCACGCATCCGCCAACGCGTGCTGCGCCTGCACCTGCGCGGCATCCGTTCCGGGAACAGCGATGAAAACTGCATTTCAGAGGTCTACCCGCTCTACAACGGCGGTTAGCCTGCTGCTGACGACGGCCCTTGCGGCACAAGCCGCCCCGCCTACAGCGGCCGGTGCCGCCATGTCACCTTTGCAGGGCCTGCCATACCGGCTGTATGCCCGTCAGACTGACACGGATGCGCGCCAGGCAGTGAACTGCCTCACCGCCGTCGTGTTCGCCCTTCGCCGGCTGGGCCATGCCTGCCCGTCCATGACACCGTATCAGGCGCTCACCTACTGGCGGCCCCGTGCGCAGCCCCTGCGGTTGGGACAGACGCCGGTCGACGGGGCGGGCCTGCTGCTCTTCACCCACGAGCACTTCCTGCTCTTTCATGCCGACCTCGACGGCAACGGCACGGTGGATGCGCAGGATGAAGTGATCCATGCGTACTACCGCCCCGTGGCCATCGAGCGCCTGGGGAACTGGTTGCGGCAAAGCCCCACGCAGCAGGTCTGGTCCATTCCCATCGACGGCCGTTTTGCCTGCCCATCCCAAGAGGAGTTGGCCCGGCTGCCTCGCCACAGGCCGCGCCAGCAGCCGGAGATGTGAGGAGTGACGCCCAATCGGCGCGCACATGGGACGAGCGCAGTGGGCTGGTGCGGGTGGGCCACAGGCGTACTGGATGCGGTTTCACTGGAGCGACCAGGATGCAGCGGCCCGACCTTCGGCGACGATTGCAGGAGCGGCCGACGGGCAATGTTTCGCCCAGGGAAAAGCAGCTCCCGCCCGCGACCGCGTCAGGGTGCACTCTTCGGCATCAGAGACCGAACGCCGCCCGCGCCACATGTCCGGCGATGCGCGGATTTTCCTTCAGTCGACGGACGCTGTACGCGTACCACTCCGCGCCGTACGGCACATAGATTCGCACGTTGAAGCCCATTCGCAACAGCTTATCGCGCAAAGGCTCGCAGACGCCCAGGAGCATCTGGAACTCGAAACGGTTCTTGTCGACACCGATTTGCCGGACCTGCTCGACGACTTGTTCGATGAGCGATTCGTCGTGGGTGGCGATCGAGACGAATGCGCCCACTTCCAGGCAGCGCTCGACATGCTTCATGAAGTGTGGGTTGATCGCGGCGCGGTGCCGCCAGGCCTCATCGACGAGGTGGGTCCTCGGCTCGATGTAGATCCCCTTGCAAATGCGCAGCGGGAGGCGTTGCCTCAACAGCGGCTCGATGTCATCGTAGGTCCGCAGCAGATACGCCTGCAGCGCCAGGCTGACGTTGTCATGGCGGGATCGCAAGCGCGTGAAAAGATCGATCTCAAGCTGCGTGCAGCTTGTGTCTTCCATATCGATGCACACAGTGCTGCCTGCCTTCCTGGCGGATGCAAGGATTTGTTCGAGCAGGCGTTCGCATTCCCTGACATCCAGCAACAGCCCGAGTGCAGTGGGTTTGAGGGAAACGCTCGCGCGCAGGGCGTGCGTGCGGATCGCATCGAGCGCACGGATGTACTCGGCGGCGGTGTCCTGAGCTTCAGGAAGCGTGGAGATGCTCTCACCGAGCACGTCGAGTGTGGCGCAGAAGCCCTGAGCGTTGAGTCGACGAGTCCGATCGATCGCTTCCTCAATGGTGGCGCCGGCAATGTAGCGGCGGGAGAGTCTGTGAATGACCGCACGTGGGATCAGGGGGACAGCACGAACCATCAAGGTGTCAAGCAATTGCATGTCATTGTCCTTACGAGAATGCGCGGCCCATGCCGTGCCACGCCGCACGTCGTGCATCGGCGGGCTGCGGTCAGGGTCGGGCGCAGGAATAGAACCGGCCGGCCGGAGCAAGTCGGGCCGGCGTGGCACCAGGGAACGAGCGCCTCATGGGCGTCGTTCACCTGATGTGCGCTATCAGCGGTTCGTCAATGGCGGCCAGGCAGCGGCTTGCATTTGCTGGTTCAAGCGAGTGGGTGGCGCCCCTGCGGTCGATTCGTTTCTGACGAAGTCAGGGGCAGTCGCTTCATCGTAGGCGATGCGGCGTGTCGGGCCAGTGTCCGCGCGTCCGGGGCTAGTTCCCTCGCGGCACCACCGCCCACTGCGGCGCGACCGCATAGTTCGGTTTCACCGTTCGCGAAATGAAGCGGGTCCATGCCGCCTGCGCATTCGGCACGCCGAAGCTCGCGGCCACGGCCAGCGCCGGTTGCATGTTGGACGGGAAGCCTTCGGCCGAATCGGCATAGCCGGTCATCTCGCCAGCCAGCCAGGCGTTGCGCGGCGTGTTCTTGTCCCGGTCGAGCTGCGTGCGCCAATCCGCCTGGGCCTGGCTGCCGCACGGTTGGTCGAGGTAACGGGCCCCGGTGCTGTTGACCATCGGGATGGCATTGCCGCCCGCATCGGTGTTTCGCATGGTGGCCTGGTAAGCCTCGGCAAGGCTGGCATAGAAAGGCGAGCTGGCCGTGGGCCGAACCGCCAGCGCGTAGACGGCTCCGTCGATCCAGCAGTAGCCCGGATCCATCATCCGGCCGACCGGGAACTTCGCCTTCCAGGTGAGGAGAGGACGCGCCGCATCGAAGCCCAGCTCCGCCAGATGGCCCGCGCTCCACGTGAAGAAGTCGTCCTGCCAAGGGCCCACACCGGTCTTGTCGCCGGAGGGCGTCGCATAGCCCATCGGATTGAACGCGTATTGGCCGCTGCCGTCGAGCACGCCCAGCGCATTGGGCGAACCGGTCACATACGTCGAGGCGTACCAATCGACGTTGTTCTTCACGCGTTGCAGGAAATAGGACTTCAGCGGATGCGCATCGGGAGTGATGTAGGCGGTCTGACCGAGCGTGCGCAGCGACCACGCTTGTCCTCGCACCTGATCGCTTCGCAACAGGCCCTTCTCCAATCCACGGTACACCGGGTTGGCCTGCAGCATGTTGTAGTTGGCCCAGAACTGCAGCTCTTCCAGGAAGAAGTGGTCGCCGGTGACCAGGTAGGGCAGGTAGGCCAGCGAGGGCTGATGCGCGGAATCCACGCTGTAGTTGTATGGCGCGGTCGTGCAGTCGCCCCCGCACGCAGGGAACGCATCGCTCACGCGCGTCGTCGGGTTGAGCGTGTCACCCGGCCGGCCCAGGATCGTCATGTAGGCATGATCATTGAGCGATACGGGCAGGCCGGTCGGCTTGTCACGGTAGTGGATCGGCCAGCTGCCGGCCAGGTCACCCACGCCGAGCGTCACGGCCTTGGCGCGCGCATCCATGCTCAACAGGTACAGCGCCGCCCACTGTGGCAGCGGCCCGATGTCCGGCCGGCCGCCCGTCGTGGGCATGTAGGTCAGCACGATGCCGGGCGCCATCGGCCCGGTCTGGGCTGCAGCCCAGCGTTGGGTCAGTGCAGCCAGTCCCGCCTCCGTCGGCACCAGGGCCGTGTCATAGCTGGGCACGGCCTTGGTGCCCACGAGGTAGGCGATGTTGTGCCGCACGGCCGCCGGCGGCTCGCCGCCCCACCAGAAGGTCTTGCGCCAACGCGCATGGTGGTAGTGCGTCATCGCATCGGCGGAGTAAACCGTGTTGCCGGCCACCTGCACCTGCACGTCGTACTTGAAGTTCTGAGGCGCGGGCTCATACGCCCAGTTGTTCTCGACGATCACATCGACCTTGGCGCGCTGGAGCCCTGCATACCACCGCACCGCGAAGCGGGCGGTCAGGTGCGGATGGGCCGTGCCTTGCGCATTCTTCAATGGTGCCGACAGCAGCCATTCGTTGGCCACTGGGCCCCGCAGCCAGGCGCTGGCGCCCCCGGCTGCCAGCAAGGCGTCGGCCGATGCGGTATACGGCTGGCCGCCGACCACCGCACGCACGTTGGCGGTGAATCCGGCATTGAGCAGATCGGCCGGTGTCGGCAGCGCCGATTCCGCCGGTGCGGCGGTCGATGTCAGCGCGATCTTCTGCGCCTCACCCGCGGCCATCTTCGACAGCCTCCCGGACACGATCGCATGCCGCACCGAGCCATCTGCATGCGTTGCCTTCACATCCAGCTGCAGGGGCACCTTCGTGCCATCGCTGCGCACGCCCACCAGCCCGTCGTTCGCCTTCAGGTCCCCCGCTGCGAAGGGCTGCCCGAAGCTGAACACGACATCGGCCTGCTCGGACCGCGAGGTGTTCTGGATGGTGACGTCGGTCAGCGTTTGCTTCTCCTCCGGCGTGGACGAAACAGCGGCCGGTCGAGCCGAGCCCGATGCGTCACTCCCTGAGCCGCTCCCGCCGCAAGCCGCCATCACGCAGGCCGCCGCCGCACTCAGCGCCAATCCGGCGCCGCGCACCTGTCGAATCTTCATCCCTCTCTCCCTGAGCTGTCGATCGTTGGAACACCCGCAGCGGGTTTGGGGGGCAGGTTAGCGAATCGCGATGAAGGGCGGGCAACGCCCCGGACAGGCGGTATCGCAAACAGGATGAACGGTAGTTCGCTTCCGTTGCCCCAGTGCTGCCTCCACGAGGCAGCAGGGAGACCTCCGGCGGCGCACTCTCGTAAACCCTCAAGCCAGGGGGCGGCCGCCGGCACTTTCGGCGGCCTCGCGGATCACCCAGCGTGCTTCTCAGCAGCCTGCGCGATGCCGTGGTGCCTCGTGCCGACCCATGAAGGGGGCGTGCTATAAACCGGGGCCCCGCGGGGCCTGCGTCGATGATAGGGAACGGATGAAAAAAGGCTTTTATACGATCATGTCGGCGCAGTTCTTCAGCTCGCTCGCCGATAACGCATTATTCGTTGCCGCCATCGAACTGATGAGAAACGCCGGGACCCCCGAATGGCAGCGAGCCGCCCTGGTCCCCATCTTTGCCTTGTTCTACGTCGTGCTGGCCCCTTTCGTGGGCGCTTTCGCCGATGCGGTGCCCAAAGGCAAGGTCATGTTTTATTCGAACGGAATCAAGGTATTGGGATGCCTGCTGATGCTGTTCGGAAATTCGCCTTTGCTCTCCTATGCGATCGTGGGTCTGGGGGCCGCGTCCTATTCGCCGGCCAAGTACGGAATCCTCACCGAGCTCCTGCCTCCCTCGCAACTGGTCAAGGCCAACGGATGGATCGAAGGGCTCACCATTCTGTCCATCATTCTTGGCGTCCTTCTGGGCGGGCAACTGATCGGTCCGACCATTGCGCCGAGCCTTCTCGCGCTCAAGCTGCCGAACATCCACCTCGGCATCGATACGCCGGCCGAGGCCGCCATCGCGTTCCTCGTGGTCCTGTATGTGATCGCGGCCTTGTTCAACCTGAGAATTCCGCGCACCGATGCAGTGCTTCAACCCTTGTCTGGCGGCCTCAGGGGATTGGTCCGCGATTTCAGCCAATGCAATTCGAAACTCTGGAGCGACAAACTCGGGCAGATCTCACTCGCCACCACCACGCTCTTCTGGGGTGCTTCCAATAACCTGAGGTACGTCGTCCTGGCCTGGGCCGCGCTGATGCTCGGGTTCTCCACCTCCGAAGCCTCCGCGCTCGTCGGTGTGGTTGCCGTCGGCACCGTGATCGGCGCTTTTTTTGCGTCGATCTTCACCCGACTCGATCGAGCCACCCGCGTCATTCCGTTGTTCACACTCATCGGTCTCCTGGTCGTGGGCATGAACCTCATCCACAGCGTTTCGGTGGCGGCCCCGTTCCTGGTGGTTCTGGGTGCGATCGGCGGGTACATCGTCGTTCCGATGAACGCGCTGCTGCAGCATCGCGGACATAACCTCATGGGCGCTGGCCGGTCCATCGCAGTTCAGAATTTCAACGAGCAGGCCTGTGTGCTGGGGATGGGTGCGCTGTATGCGGGCCTGACCCGGTTCGGGCTTCCCGTCCTCGGTGCCATGACCGTCTTCGGGCTGTTCACGGCATTCGTCAGTCTGCTCGTTCTCGCATGGCACCGCAGCAACCAGAAGCACCACCGGGCTGAACTGGAGGCGCTCTTGGAGGTGGCGCGCCGCGACAAGCATTGAGCCCGAGGCATTGCCGGACTGGAGGGGTGGCCCAGGCCCGGTTCAGTCGAGCACGTGCCGCCCGTTGCGGCACCAATGCCGCGCCTCGCGTGGAAAATCCCTGCGGCAGAAAACAGAAAAGCCGCGCAATGCGCGGCTTTTGCGGACCCTGATTCAACGAAAGACTCAAGGAAGATTTGGTCGGGGTGAGAGGATTCGAACCTCCGGCCTCTACGTCCCGAACGTAGCGCTCTACCAGGCTAAGCTACACCCCGTTTTTTCGTTCTTGTGAGTCGCTCGACTGATTCAGGAAGAGCGGTCAACCGACCGAACACAAAATTCTATCAGAGCTTCCCGGTGAGGGGAAGCCGGGAGCACCGACAAGCTCACGCGTGCCTTCTCGGCTTCCTGTCGCGCTGCATCGCGGGTGGCGTCGAGGGCGCCAGTGCGCCGCACGATGTCCACGATCTCGGCCAGGCGAGTGACTTCGCCGTGTTCGATCGCGTGGCGGATGAGGGCGCGCTCTTGCGTTTCGGCGCGCTCCATGGCGACGAGCAGCGGCAGTGTCGGTTTGCCTTCGCGCAGGTCGTCGCCCACGTTCTTGCCGAGCTGCGATGTGGAGCCTTCGTAGTCGAGCAGGTCATCCACGAGCTGGAATGCGGTGCCGAGCGAGCGACCATACGACGCACAGGCCTCTTCGACCTCCGGGCTCGCGCCGGCCAGCACGGCGCCCAGCCGTGCGCTCGCTTCGAAGAGCTTGGCGGTCTTGAAGCGAATGACTTTCAGGTAGTCGTCGACGGCCAGGTCGGCATCGTGCATGTTCATCAGCTGCAGCACTTCGCCTTCGGCGATCACGTTCGTGGCGTCGGCCAGCACTTCGAGCACCCGCATGCGGTTGACCGAGACCATCATCTGGAACGCGCGCGAGTAGAGGAAGTCGCCGACGAGCACGCTCGCGGCGTTGCCGAACAGCGCATTGGCGGTCTGGCGGCCGCGGCGCAGGTCGGATTCATCGACCACGTCGTCGTGCAGCAGCGTGGCGGTATGGATGAATTCGACGGTGGCGGCGAGTTCGTAGCGTTCTCGCCCCTGGAAGCCGAGCGCATTGGCGAACAGCAGCACGAGCATCGGCCGCAGTCGCTTGCCGCCGGCACTGATGATGTAGTGCGAGATCTGGTTGATCAGGACGACTTCCGAGGCGAGCCGGAGTCGGATGACGGCATCCACCTCGCGCATCTCCGCCGCAATGAAAGCGGCGTGGCCGGATGGATCTTCGGAGGGGGAGGGGGAGGGCGGCTGCACGTTAGGCTCAATTGGCGATCGCAAATTATAGGAAGACCCGGCCGCCTTCCAAGCCGATACCTCGACAAGCCGGGCTGTTCCTTGCGGTGTCGCCCGGGTTGCACAAATTTCTGGCAGGTGTTGGCGGCGCCGTGCTAGAATTTCCGGCTCTGCGTGTCAAGCAGGGCGGCTCCATGACGGCTTCGGGTGTCTGGTGCCGATTCATTGAAAGGCTGATATGTACGCGCTCATCAAAACCGGTGGCAAGCAATACAAGGTTGCTGCCGGCGAAAAAATCAAAGTCGAACAGATTGCTGCGGACGTTGGCCAAGAGATCACGATCGACCAGGTGCTGGCTGTTGGAGCCGGTGCCGATCTGAAGGTCGGGACTCCCTTGGTAGCAGGCGCAACCGTGGTGGCCACTGTGGTGGCCCAAGGCAGGCATGACAAGGTGCGCATCTTCAAGATGCGTCGCCGCAAGCACTATCAGAAGCGGCAAGGCCACCGTCAGGCCTACACCGAGCTTCAGATCAGCGCCGTCAACGCCTGAGTCTGGCCCAACCCCGATTTTCCAGGAGTTAAACCATGGCACAGAAAAAGGGCGGCGGTTCCACACGGAACGGCCGCGACTCTCAACCGAAGATGCTGGGCGTGAAAGCGTTCGGCGGCCAAGCCATTTCGGCCGGCTCGATCATCGTCCGTCAACGTGGCACGCAGTTCCACCCGGGCGTCAACGTCGGCATCGGCAAGGACCACACGCTGTTCGCGCTGGTCGATGGCACCGTCGAGTTCGCGGTCAAGGGTTCGGCCAACCGCCGCACCGTCAGCATCAAGGCGTGAAGCCGGGGGCTGCGCTGCAGCTTCGCTTCACTCCTGATCGAACGAAGCCCCGGTTCGCCGGGGCTTCTTTTTTGGGCAGCCTCGCTTAGGATGTGCGGCCGGACCCCTTTCTTCATTGAGCGGATGCCACCGAGGCTCCGCGTGTGGAAACAGCCATGAAATTCGTTGACGAAGCCACCATCGATGTCGTCGCAGGCGATGGCGGCAACGGCTGCATGAGCTTTCGCCGCGAGAAGTTCCTGCCGTTCGGCGGCCCGAACGGTGGCGACGGCGGACGCGGCGGCAGCGTGTACGCCGTGGGCGACCGCAACCTCAACACGCTGATTGATTACCGCTATGCCCGGCGTCACGAGGCCCGCCGCGGCGAGAACGGACGGGGTTCCGACCAGTTCGGCGCCGCCGCCGAGGACATCGTGCTGCGCATGCCGATGGGCACCATCATCACCGACGTCGAGACCGGCAATGTGATTGCCGAGCTGCTGGTGCCCGATGAGAAAGTGCTGCTCGCCAAAGGCGGCGATGGTGGCTTCGGCAACATGCACTTCAAGACGAGCACGAACCGCGCACCTCGCCAGAAGACACCTGGCTGGCCTGGCCAGGCCTTCAAGCTCAAGCTCGAAATGCGTGTTCTTGCGGACGTGGGGCTGCTCGGCATGCCCAATGCAGGCAAGTCCACCCTCATCTCGGCCATCTCGAACGCTCGTCCCAAGATCGCGGATTACCCGTTCACCACGCTGCATCCGAACCTTGGCGTCGTGCGCGTGGCGGCCGAGCAGAGCTTCGTGGTGGCCGACATTCCCGGGTTGATCGAGGGCGCATCGGAAGGTGCCGGCCTCGGCCATTTGTTCCTGCGCCACCTGCAGCGCACGCACCTGTTGCTGCACCTCGTGGACATGGCGCCGTTCGACGAGAGCGTGGACCCGGTTGCGCAGGCCAAGGCCATCGTCGGTGAGCTGAAGAAATACGACGAGCAACTCCATCAGAAGCCGCGCTGGCTCGTGCTGAACAAGCTCGACATGGTGCCCGAGGATGAGCGCGAGAAGCGCGTGAAGGACTTCGTCAAGCGCTTCAAATGGAAGGGGCCGGTGTTCCAGATCTCGGCACTGACCCGGGAGGGCTGCGAAGGCCTGATCCATGCGATCTACGAGCATGTCTCCAAATTGAAGAACGTGGTCCCGAACGATCCGGACCCGCGCTTCGATGACGCGGCCGATGGCGCCGATCCCAAGGCCCTTCCTGCTTCGTCCCATGACTGACGCCTTCAAGAACGCGCGGCGCATCGTCGTCAAGGTCGGTTCGAGCCTCGTGACGGACGACGGCCGGGGCGTCGATGCACAGGCCATCGGCACATGGTGCCGGCAGATGGCTGCCTTGGCCCAGCAAGGGCGCGAGGTGGTGATGGTGTCGAGCGGTGCCATCGCGGAGGGCATGAAACGCCTGGGCTGGCGCACTCGCCCGAAGGAACTCCACGAGCTGCAGGCCGCGGCTGCCGTCGGGCAGATGGGGCTCGCGCAGATCTACGAGACGCAGCTGCGCACCTTCGGCATGGGCAGTGCACAGGTGTTGCTCACCCACGCCGATCTGGCCGACCGTGAGCGCTACCTGAATGCCCGGGCCACGCTGTTGGCTTTGCTGCGCCTGAATGTCGTGCCGGTGATCAATGAGAACGACACCGTGGTCACCGACGAGATCAAGTTTGGCGACAACGACACGCTCGGCGCCCTGGTGGCCAACCTGATCGAAGCCGATGCGCTGGTGATCCTCACGGACCAGAAGGGCCTGTATTCGGCCGACCCCCGCAAGAACCCCGATGCGACGTTCATCCACGAAGCCCAGGCCGGCCTGCCCGAGCTGGAGCTGATGGCCGGCGGCGCAGGATCGAGCCTCGGCCGCGGCGGCATGATCACGAAGATCCTCGCGGCCAAGCGGGCCGCGCGCAGTGGCGCATCCACGGTGATTGCCTGGGGCCGCGAGCCCGACGTTCTTTTGCGCCTGGCTGCTGGCGAAGCCATCGGTACCGCTCTGACGGCCTCCACTGCGAAGATGGCCGCGCGCAAGCAATGGATGGCCGACCACCTGCAGATGCGAGGCGCGGTGATCGTCGACGATGGGGCCGCGACCAAGGTGCGCGACGGAGGCAAGAGCCTCTTGCCCATCGGCATGGTGCAGGTGATCGGCGAATTCGTGCGCGGCGACGTGATCGCCGTGCGCAACGCAGCAGGCCTCGAGATCGCGCGTGGGTTGTCGAACTACTCGGCTGCCGAGGCTCGGCTCATCGCGCGTCGGCCCTCGTCAGAGTTCGAGCGCCTGCTCGGGTACACCGCAGAACCGGAGATGATCCACCGCGACAACCTGATCCTGAGCTGAAAGCCTCAGCTGCCGGGGGGATCCTTGGTGTCCGACGGGGGGGATGGTTCGGGGCGACGTTGCCGCTCGGTGGGCGCAGCATCGGGGTTGTCGTCGCGGTGGTGCGTGCGCATGCCCGAGCGCAGGTAGCGGTTGTGGTGATTGGCGCGCGGCAGGAACCGTGCAAGTTCGGTCAGCGCCATCTGGTACACCTCGCGCTTGAATTCGATGACCCATTCGAGCGGCACCCAGTACTCGTTCCAACGCCAGGCATCGAATTCCGGGTGATCGCTCGCGCGCAGGTTCATGTCGCTGTCGCGACCCAGCAGCTGCAACAGGAACCAGATCTGCTTCTGTCCGCGGTAGTGGCCGCGGGCGTCCCGCCGGATGAAGTGATCGGGCACCTCGTAGCGGAGCCAGTCGCGCGTTCGGGCCACGATGCGGACGTGGGCGGGCAGAAGCCCGACCTCCTCGCGGAGCTCGCGGAACATCGCCTGCTCGGGCGTTTCACCGTACTTGATTCCCCCCTGCGGAAACTGCCAGGAGTGTGTACGAATACGCTTACCCCAGAACACCTGGTTGCGGGGGTTGAGCAGGATGATGCCGACGTTGGGTCTGAACCCATCCCTGTCGAGCATAATCAACCTCGAAATCTCTAGTTGAAATCATTATTGCACCGCGATGACGGGAATCAACCCCGCAAAATCCCGTTCCAAGCGGGCGATGTGCGCACTTCCGATCCTTACCTCCTGTTCGTCCCCCCGCCCATGAAAGCGTCTCAGTTCTTCATCTCCACCCTGAAGGAAGCCCCTGCCGAGGCTGAAGTCATCAGCCAGAAGCTGATGATGCGCGCCGGGTACATCAAGCGCTTGGGCGCGGGCATCTACACCTACATGCCGATGGGGCTGCGGGTGATCCGCAAGGTCGAGAACATCATCCGCGAAGAGATGAGCCGCGCGGGCGCCGTGGAATTGTTGATGCCCGTGGTGCAGCCGGCCGAACTCTGGCAGGAGTCGGGCCGCTGGGACAAGATGGGGCCGGAGATGCTTCGCGTGAAGGACCGCCACGAGCGCGACTTCATCATCCAGCCCACCAGCGAGGAAGTCATCACCGACATCGCCCGCCAGGAATTGCGCAGCTACCGCCAGTTGCCGAAGAATTTCTTCCACATCCAGACCAAGTTCCGTGATGAACGGCGGCCGCGCTTCGGTGTGATGCGTGGTCGCGAGTTCACCATGAAGGATGCGTACTCCTTCGACCGCAACCCCGAAGCCGCGCTCAAGAGCTACCGCTCGATGTACGACGCATACTGCCGCATCTTCGAGCGCCTGGGCCTGACCTACCGCGCCGTGTCGGCCGACACCGGCGCCATCGGCGGCGCGCTGTCGCACGAGTTCCAGGTGATTGCCGAAACAGGTGAAGACGCACTCGTCTACTGCCCGCAATCCGATTTCGCCGCGAACATCGAACTGGCCGAAGCGGTGTCGCTGCTGGATTCTCGTGCTGCACCGTCACAGCCGCTCGAGAAGGTGCCCACGCCCGGCAAGAGCACCTGCGCCGACGTTGCCCAATTGCTGTCCATCCCGCTTGCGCGCACGGTCAAGTCGCTGGTGCTGGCCACCGACGAAAAGACCCCGTCGGGCGATACCGCCACCACGATCTACCTCCTGCTCGTGCGCGGCGACCACGACCTCAACGAAGTGAAGGCCGGCAAGGTGCCGGGCCTGGACAAAGGCTTCCGTTTCGCCACCGTGAGCGAGATCGAGAGCCACTTCGGCTGCAAGCCGGGTTACCTGGGCCCCCTGGGAACGAAGCGCAAGGTGGTGGTCGTGGCCGACCGCACGGTCGCCAACATGAGCGATTTCGTCACCGGCGCGAACGAACCCGACTTCCACATGACCGGCTTGAACTGGGGCCGCGACCTGCCCGAGCCCGACCTGGTGGCCGACATCCGCAACGTGGTCGAGGGCGATCCGTCTCCGGACGGCAAGGGCACGCTTGCGATCCAGCGCGGCATCGAGGTGGGGCATGTGTTCAACCTCGGCACCGTCTATTCCAAGCCGCTGAATGCCACGTACCTCGACGAGCAGGGCAAGCCGCAGTTGATGGAAATGGGGTGCTACGGCATCGGTGTCACGCGCATTCTGGGCGCGGCCATCGAGCAAAACAACGACGAGCGAGGCATCATCTGGCCGGCTGCGATGGCGCCGTTCGAAGTGGTGCTGTGCCCGATCGGGTATGACCGCTCGGCCGACGTGCAGGCTGCCGCGGACAAGCTCCACGATGAGCTCCTGGCGGCGGGTGTCGACGTCATCCTCGACAACCGCGGCGAGCGCCCGGGGGCGATGTTCGCCGACTGGGAGCTCGTCGGCGTGCCTCACCGCGTGGTGCTGGGCGACCGCGGGCTGAAGGATGGCCAGGTGGAATACCAGGGGCGGCGTGATGCCGCCGCCGAATCCGTGGCGCTCGATGACATCGCGGCCTTCGTGAAGGCCAGGCTCGGCCGGTGAGTCGGCACGGTCTCGTCGCCTCGGGAGTCTCCAGGCGGCAGCTTGCTTTCGGGGCCGCGGGGACGCTGCTCGTGCCTCACGCCGCGCAGGCAGGCCGGCAAGCCGAGGAGCCGCTGGCCGATTCCGTGCGGTCGGTGTTGTCTGCGGCCATCGCCAACAATGCTCCGCCCAAGCCCACGTTCGATACGGTCGAGGCCCGCATCGTGTACCTGAGGTGGCTGGGTGAAATGAGCAACCGGCTCAAGAAGCGCAAGGCCGAGCATGTCACCCGCATCGAATTCCTCGAGACCGCGTATTACGAATCCAAGCGCGCGGGCCTGGAGCCGTCGCTGCTGCTGGGGCTCATCCAGGTGGAGAGCGGGTTCCGCAAGTACGCCATCAGCATCGCCGGCGC